>Ga0070667_100000629_pt1 | contig 34317 bp, 35 predicted proteins | sample KBSS33metaG_FD_64659 | JGI IMG/M metagenome (GOLD analysis project Ga0070667, IMG submission 64659) | Switchgrass rhizosphere microbial communities from Kellogg Biological Station, Michigan, USA - KBS S3-3 metaG | ecosystem: Host-associated > Plants > Roots > Rhizosphere > Soil ...
CGCGCGCCTTGGGGCGGCCCGGCGGCGCATTGCAGCTCATTCATTGCGCGGATTCCTTCACGGCCGCCGCGAGCGCGGCAACCTCGGCGCGTGCGTCAACGGTCTTCGGAAACACGCGATGTGCACGCCGATACCAGTAGCGCGCATTGCCGAGATCGCCTTCCTGCATGTGCACGATGCCGTGCGCCCAGCAGCCGAGCTTTGACTCGTCCTCCTGCACGATTGCGTGGGCCTTCTCCCACTCGCCTTTCTTGAGATAGCGAATCGCGGTTCCGATGGGCATCATTGGGACCTCACATGATGAGATAGCCGCCGTCGACGGGCAGCACGGCGCCGGTGATGAAGCGTGCAGCGGGCGAGCACAGGAACACTGCGGCGCCGGCGATGTCCTCCGGCTGCGCCCAGCGGCCGAGCGGCGTCCGCGCGAGAATTGCCGCATTGCGTTGCGGATCCTCGCGCAGCGCCTGGGTGAATGGGGTCGCGACCCAGCCGGGCGCCAGCGCGTTGACGCGGATGCCCTCCGCCGCGTAGGCAATGGCGAGCGATTTCGTCAGCTGGGCCACGCCGCCTTTGCTTGCCGCATAACCAGGGACGAGTCCCCCGCCAACGAACGACAGCACCGACGCGATATTGACGATCGCGCCGCCGGCTGCTTTCAGCTTGCCGCGCGCCAGCGTGCATGCCCGCATCGTTCCGGTCAGGTTGATCGCGAGCACTTCCTCGAACACCGCGACGTCATGCTCGGCGCCGCGGCGGATGATGCCGGCGCAGTTGACGAGCACGTCGAGCCGCGGCAGGTCGCCGACCAGGCGAGCGAGTGCGGGCTCGTCGCGCACGTCCAGCGCCACCGCATCGCGGCAGCGAAAACTCTGCGACGATCGGGCCGCCGAACATTCGGCCGCCGTGGCGCCGGTCACGGTGACCACGGCACCCAATCCGGCGAACGCATCGGCAATGCCCGCTCCGATGCCGGTGGTGCCGCCGACGACGAGCGCGACCTTGCCCGCGAACAGATCGGGATGGAACGTGGCCGTGGTCACGTCGTTACATGCGTGGCGACCAGCGGCGCGACGTCGCTCGCACGCGGCAGCGGCGCCACGGCGCCGTAGCCGGTCGTTGCGAGCGCCGCGGCGACGTTCGCATATCGCGCAGCGGAGAAAGGATCGTCGCCGGCCAGCAATCGCGTCGCGAATGCGCCGTCGAAGCAATCGCCGGCCCCGGTTGCGTCCACGCTGCGCACCACGTGCGCCGCGACGCGCTCGCGGCGTGTCCCGTCGGAGACGAGACAGCCTTCGGCGCCCAGCTTCAGCACGACGCCAGGGGCGCCGGCGCGATGAATGGCATCGACCACCGCATCCGGCGACGCGCCCTCGAACAGCACGTGCGCATCGTCCTGGCTCGGCAGGCACCACGTGCAATAGGCCATCGAGGCGGTGACGATGGCCTTCGCCCGCGCGAGCGGCCACAGCTTCACACGCACATTGGGATCGTAGGTGACGAGCGCACCTGCCGACCTGGCCAGATCGAACGCGGCAAACACCGCATCGCAGGCGCTGGCCGAAATCGCCTGGCTGATGCCCGACGCGTGCAGCAGCCGCGTCGCCCGCATCACGACCAGCGGCAACGTTTCCGGACGCATGCGGCTCGCGGCCGAGCCTGCGCGCAGATAGGAGAACTCGTGGCCATGCGCGCCGTGCGCAACGAAATAGACGCCTGTGGGCGCCTCGGCATCGAGCATCACGCCCGATGTGTCGATGCCTTCCTGCGACCACAGGTCGATGAACATGCGACCGAAACTGTCGGCGCCGAGGCGCGTCACGTACGCGACCCGTGCGCCGAGACGCGCAGCCGCGATCGCCATGTTGGACGTGTCGCCGCCAAAGCCTTGCAGATACGTATGCGGGTCCGTCGAGCGAGCCTGGTTGAACTCGATCATCGGCTCGCCGATGGCGACGATATCAACCATTGCGCCGGAAGTAGAAGTGCTTGCCGGTGTCGACATCGCCCACGAGGACGCCTGGCCCCTCGCGCGCGAGCCACGATCGCTTGCCGTTGCCCCACGTCACCATGCCGTCGCGCAGATTGCCCTGGTTGACCAGCGCGCCTAGCTCGTCGCGCAAGTAGACCTGCCCGCCGCCGCTCACGACCAGCTGCACGATGTCCCCCGAGTCCGGATCGTAGCCCTGATACGAGCCGATCGCCCACGCGGGCGGTGTGCGCGCGGATGGCGGCGGTGGGACCGGCGCGACCGCCGGTGGCGGCGGAGCATTCTGCGACGACGCAATCGCGGCACCCAGCGCGAACGCGCCGATGACGCCGGCCGCAATCGCCGCGTCATTGCGGCCGCCGCTGTCGCGGCCATAGCGAAACTCGCCGCGGCAGCCGCGATCGACCCAGATGCCGCCGCCGTCGTAGCCCCAGCCGCTCCCTTGCCGGCACAGGTTACCGGTGGAGAATTCGCGGATGAGACTGACCCGGCCTTGCGTATCGGCGTTGCAGTAGCTGTAGCGGTAACCGTTGCTGTTGCAGGTCAGCGTACCGGCGCGTCCCCAGCTGCCGCCGCCGCCATCGTCGCGGCCAAAGCTGAATTCGGCGCGGCAGCCTCTGTCGACCCAGATGCCGTTATTGTCGAAACCCCAGCCGCGCCCTTGCTGGCAGAGATTGCCGGTGGAAACCTCGCGCACGATCAGCACGCGCCCCTGCGTGTTCGCGGCGCAGTACTGATAGCGATAACCATGGCTCTCGCACGTGAGGAAGCCTTGCGACGCCAGCGCCGCAGGCACGTGACCGCAAAGCGCTGCCAGCACCAGCATTCCGCGCGTGATGCATCGCGTCACCATTGTCTCCCTCGCTGCGTCACCGCCATCGTTTTGGAGAATTCAACGCGCCCGCAGCGCGCGAACCGCAGCTGCATAGGCCGCCGCAGCTTCGCGCACGATGCCTGCCGCCGTGCCCGGTTGGTAAAGATTGGAACCCGTGCCGAAGCCCGAGGCGCCCGCCACCCAATACGGCACGAGATTGTCGGGCTTCATGCCGCCCACCGCGAACACCAGCGTATCGGCCGGCAGCACCGCCCGCCACGCCTTGAGCGCGCCCGGTGGCAGCGCTTCGGCGGGGAACATTTTCAGCCCATCGGCGCCCGCGGCGAGCGCGGCAAAGGCCTCGGTGGGGGTTGCCACGCCGGGGACGCACAACATCCCTTGCGCCTTGGCCGCGCGAATCACGTCGGGATCCGCATGCGGCATGACGATCAGCTGCCCTCCTGCCGCGCGAACGCGCGCGACGTCGTCGACCTTGATCACCGTTCCGGCGCCGACCAGACATTCCGCACCGGATTGATCGGCGAGCAGGCGAATCGACACAAAGGGCCGCGGGGAATTGAGCGGCACCTCCAGGATCCGGAACCCGGCGGACACCAGCGCACTGCCGATCTCCGGAATTTCTTCCGGCGTAATGCCGCGCAACACTGCAATGAGCGGCAGCGGATCGAGAAAGCGTGCCAGGGGATTCATCGATGACTACCTGTCGGATTCAATCGAGCGTCGCCGACGATACCCGCATGAACGGCGATGCGCCAGAGCCCTTGTGCGGCGGCCTGCGGATGCGCGCGCTCCACCGCGATGCCGGCCTCGCTGAGCGCCACCTCGTAGCGCGCCACCAGCGCGTCATCGCCGATGAGCCGCACGCGCGCGCCGTCGTAGCCATGACGATGCGCCCACGTGCGCGCGTTGCGCACTTCGCGTCCGATCATCAGGCCCGAAAGCCAGTCGGCCACGTCGTCGTTCGCAAGCTCCCCGGTCAGCGCCAGCGTGCGCGCACCGAAGAGATCATGCGCGAGGCTGCCGGGACCAAGACCATGCGCAACGCCTCTCGCGTACGCGGGTCCGATCCCCTGCGTCTGCGCGGCGTTCGTGGCCAGGCGGCCCAGGATGCTGTGCTTCAGCAGCACGCTCCACAGCTCGCCCGTCATGAACGTCATGAAATCGACGATGCGGCCGGACGCAACAAATGCCCACTTGCTGTGGGTGCCGGGAAGCGCCGCCAGCACGCGTTCCTCGCGCTCATCCGCAGCGCCGACGATCTGCGTTTCCTCGCCGCGCATGACGTCGGGCACGCCGGACGTGTCGCGTGTCCGGACCCCCGGGACCACGGTGAGCGCGCCGTCGGGCGCCGCGACAAGACCCGCAATCAGGTCCGGAAGGGTGGCGGGACACGCAACGTAGGGCGCTTCGATCCAACCCTGCCGGCTGCCGATCATTCCGCAGGCGATGCGGGGCGCGGGATCGTTGCGCCAATCGGCGAGCAACGTCGAAAGCGCATCGCGGAAGCGGCCGTCCTGGACGTTCTGGACACCGAGCGGCGCGCTGCGCGAATCGAGCACGGCCCCGGTCGCGTCGACGCGGTAGGCGCGCACCGACGTCGTTCCCCAGTCGATGGCGATGAGCGCGGTGGCCGTCAAGTTTCGTTGCCGGTCTGCGTCTGCCAGCGCGCCGCCGCGTCGTCGTCGCTGACGCGCGCATCGACCCACCGCGCGCCTTCCGACGTGACTTCCTTTTTCCAGAATGGTGCGCGCGTCTTCAGGTAATCCATGATGAACCGGCACGCGTCGAAGGCATCGCCGCGGTGCGCGCTGGTCACCACCACCAGCACGATCTGGTCCGCCGGCCGCAACTCGCCGACGCGATGGACGACGAGCGCATCAAGAATGTCGAAACGCGCGCGGGCGTCGGCGATGATCTCGGTCAGCGCCTTCTCGGTCATGCCCGGGTAATGCTCGAGCGTCATCGTGGCGACGGTCGCGGCATCGTTGACGTCGCGCACGGTTCCGATGAACGACGCGACCGCACCCACGCGAGGATCGCTGCCGCGCAATTCGGCGATTTCGCGGCCGGCATCGAAGTCGGCAGTCTGGACGCGCACCGTCATCGCGGTTGTGCTCGCTTCAGCCGCCGGTGACCGGCGGCAACAACGCGACTTCGTCGCCTTCGCGCACCGGGGAATCGGCCGCGACGAGTTGATGATTGACCGCGATGCGCACGGCGCGCCCGGCCGCCAGCTCGCGCGCCCACACGCCGTCGCGCGCGCGTAACGTGGCCAGGACTGCGGCGACATCGGGCGCGTCGGCCGCGATGGCGAGCGATTCGCCGCTGCGGCCGAACGCCTCCCGCAGCCGCGCGAGATAGACGACGCGCACGGTGACCGCGGTGACGGAGGGCGGGCTGTTATCAGGCATCGGCATCGGGGGCGCTGCAATGCAAAACGCCGGTCACATCGTGAACCGGCGCTGCCATTATAGGCTGGCGATCGCCAGCCCAGACGTGAGGTCGACGCCCTAGAAGCGGAATTGCACGCCGAGTTGCAACTGATCGTTCTCCGGCAGGATGCCGGTGAGCGATTCGCCCGGGAACCGGCCGAAGCGCGCGTATTCGAGACGCAGGCCGAGCGCCGGCGTCATGTCATAGCGCAGCCCGAGTCCGTAGTTCATGCCGTCGCGATTGCGGCGGACATCGCCGCCCAATCCGGGCAGATACGTCGGCAGTGAATCGGTTTGCGTGTAGCCCAGGCGGCCATACAGCGAAAAACTCTTGCGGAATTCCCAGCTCGTGAAGATATCGAGATTCCAAGCCTTGCCGCCGACATCGATGTCATTACCCAACGACAACCCGACGCCGCGCCGGGCTCCGGTCAGCGCGGGTTGCAGCGAATAACGGTCGACCGTCGCCAACGCCGCCTCGACCGACAGATCGTTGGCCCAGCGATACCCGCCATAGGCAAGCGTGCGCGCGGCGGCGTCCTCGCTGGTCGGCAGCGTGAACCGGCTCCAGACCGAGCTGAGGTGGCCAAACGACAATCCGTCGGCTTCGCGTCCGCTGCTGCGCAGCGAGACGCCGCCATAGAATCCCGGCGGGTCGGCGGCCGTTGGCGCGGACTCGGCGCCGGCCGCGGCACCCGCTGCCAGCGACAGGCCGATGGCGAAGATAAGGTGCTGTTTTTTAAACATATCCTTGCAGCCGGTTACGCGCATCCCAAGGCCAAGGAGGGGCACTCCTTGGTCCCCGCCCTTGGACACAAGTTCAACCTACTCCGCCGATTTGTGCGCGTCAATCGCGAGAGGCCAGACGGCCGCCTCGCGCAGGACGAACGTTGCTATTTCATCCACGTCGCTCAGCCGGAACACGGGAAAGCGGGCCGCAGCAAACGCTTCCGGTGTGTCCGTCGCGAGCCCCAGGATGCCGGGATCCTCGGGATGCAGCAGCGGCTTGCCGACGGCCTCGCGCCAGACTTCGAGCTTCGGCATGGGGAACGTCTTGTATCCCTCGACCAGCACCAGGGCGTCGCGCGACAACCGGCCGAGCGCCTCCGGGAGCGTCAGCTCGGGCGCGCCCCGCAATTCGTGAATCAGCGCGAAACGGCGGCTCGAGCTGACCAGCACTTCGGTGCAGCCCGCTTGCCGGTGCCGGAAGGAATCCTTGCCCGGCTGATCGAGGTCGAACTCGTGATGCGCATGCTTGACCAGCGATACGGTTCCCGCGCGGGCGACGAGGCGCGGAATCAGCCGCTCGATCAGCGTGGTCTTGCCGCTGCCCGACCAGCCGGCGAAGCCGAAGATCTTCATCACGCGGCGTGCGTACGGTTGCGGCGCTGCGCGGCCGCATCGGCGGCGAGCCCGGGATGCACGATCGCGCCATCGCGGACCATCACGCCGGCATCGAGCCCGGCATCGTCGGCCAGCGCGCGCGCAATGCCCTTGCCGGCCATCGCGCGAACGGCCGGCAACGTGGCCTGCGTGAGCGCCAGCGTCGCCGTCCGCGCGACCAGCGCCGGCATGTTGGGCACGGCGTAATGCACGACGCCGCATTCGACGTAAGTCGGATCGGACAGCTTGGTCATCCGCGACGTCTCGGCAATGCCGCCGTGGTCGATTCCGACGTCGACGATCACCGACCCCGGCCGCATCGCGGCCACCAGCGCGCGCGGAATCAATTTCGGCGACAGCGTCCCGGGTTCGAGCACGCCGCCGATCACGAGGTCCGCGGCCGCGATCACTTCCGCGAAGCGGCCGTCGGACGCATCGGCGAGGCCGAACGCAGCGATCGGATGACCTTCCGCCGCCAGTGCCGTGGCCAGGGCATCGCGCCGCGGGGCGCCGCGCGAAACGAGCACGACCCGGGCCCCCAGCCGTGCGGCGATGCGTGCCGCTTCGCCGCCGACGTTGCCAGCGCCGATGACGACGACGCTCGCCCCCGGTACGCCGTCAACCCCCGGCAACAAGACACCCGCACCCCCGTGCGCGGTCGTGAGCGCTTGCGCGCCGACGAGCGGCGCCAGCCGGCCCGCGATGCGCGACATGGGGGCGAGCAGCGGCAGGCGACCGTTCGTATCGCGGACCGTCTCGTACCCGATGACCTGAACGCCGGCGGTGCGCACCGCGGCGAGCAGCGCCGCGTCGCGATTGAGTTGCGCAAAGCCAAAGATCGTCGTACCGGCCACCAGATGCGCGAACTCCGCCGGCTGCAATTCCTTGACCTTGACGACGAGCGGGCACGTCCATACGGCGTCGGGCGCCGGCGTCACGGTTGCGCCGGCGCCCGCATACGCGGCATCGTCAAATCCGACCGCGGCGCCGGCACCCGTTTCGACGATGACCACGTGACCATCGCCGACGAGCCGGCGCACGCCCTCCGGCGTGACGCCAACGCGGCGCTCGCCATCCTTCTTCTCGCGCGGAACGCCGATTCTCATCCGCGACCGAGGACGGCGACCGTGATCGTCACCAGTCCCAGAACCAGGTTGATACCCACGAGCCGGCGCGCCATGGTCATCGCCGCGCCGGCGCCCGGCCAGTCGGATGCGGCGACCGCCGCGCGCAGGCGCTTGAGCGGCGACGCCACGAGATGCCCGTATATCAGGATCATCACCAGCCCGAGGCCGATCATCACGTGCACGTAGACGCCCACTGCGCGCATGCCGCCCAGCAGGACGATCATGGCGATGCCGCTGGCGACCAGGAGCAGGATCGCCGCCGCCGTCCATGCGACAAAGCGCGACAGCGCCGCGGCCAGCAACGGCAGGCGTTGGGGCGGAGGCAGCGCCTGCGCGGCCGGACGCAACGCCATGTGGGCGAAGAACATGCCGCCGACCCAGACGACAACGCCAAGCAGATGCAACCAGACGGCGAACTTCATGCGGGAACTTGAGCGGTGAGAAGGAATTCCGATTGTAGCTTGCACCCTGATTTGCCGACTCTCGCGCTGTCGGCCTATAGTGGAAGTCGATGCGCACGCTTGCCTGCCGACGATCCGTCCCGATGTTGGAGTACGTATGGCTACTGCCAGGTCCTTGCCAGTCGTTCGCGATGCACCGCCACGTGACGTCGAAGGCGCCATCGAGCGCGCCATCGCCGATGTGCCGTCGCCGCAAACGCAGCAGGTGACCGACCCCGATCGCCAGGCCGAGGCGATCGCCAAAAAGGCGGCGAAGCATGCGGCGCTCCTGTCGGGCTCGCTGGCGCTGCCACCCGGACCGTTCGGGATGCTGACGGTGCTCCCGGACCTGTATCTGATCTGGAAAACGCAGCGGCAGATGGTGGCCGACATCTTTGCGCTGTACGGACGCACGGCCGAGCTCACGCGCACGCACATGCTGTACTGCCTGTTTCGCCACGCGGCGAGTCAGGTATTGCGCGACGTGGTCGTGCGCACCGGCCAGCGGGTCGTGGTCTCGCAATTGTCGGGCGGCGTCTTGCGGACGATCGTGCACAAGGTGGGCTTGAGCGTGAGCAAGCGCGTCGCAGGGAATGCGGCGAGCCGCTGGATTCCGGTCGCCGGTGCGGCCGCCGTGGGCGCTTACGCGTACTGGGACACGCTGCAAGTGGCCAAGACCGCACGGCGGCTGCTCGCCGATCCGGCGCTGGACGCGCCGGCCACGACCGAACAACGCTGAAACACCTCGCATGTGCGGGCGCTACGAACTGCATACGCATCCGGCGGCGCTGGCGCTGGCGTTCGGGCTCGATTTTCCGCCGGCGATCAGGCCGCGGTACAACATCGCCCCGACGCAGGACATTCCGGTCATTCGACTCGCGCGGTCGGGCGCGCGCGAGCTCGCGCAGATGCGCTGGGGACTGGTGCCGCGCTGGGCGAAGGATCCGTCGATCGGCGCCCGGATGATCAACGCGCGCGCCGAAACCGTCGCTGAAAAGCCGTCATTTCGCATCGCGTTCCAGCGCCATCGGTGCCTGATTCCGGCCGATGGCTTCTACGAATGGAAGCCGGGACCCGCGGGCAAGCAGCCGATCCGTGTCGGGATGAAAGACGAGCGGCCGTTCGCCTTCGCCGGCTTGACCGAGCGCTGGCTGTCTCCCGGCGGCGAGGTGCTCGATTCGTGCACGATCGTGACGACGACGGCCAATGCGCTGCTCGCGACGATGCACGATCGGATGCCGGTCATCGTCGCTCCGTCCGATTACGCGCGGTGGCTCGACGTGGCCAGCGACGCGGACGTGACGGACCTGCTGGCGCCCTATCCCGCCGACGCGATGACCTGGTATCCCGTGTCGACGCGCGTCAACAGCGTGCGCCACGACGACGCGGCACTGATCGAGCAAGTCGCGGAGGCCGATGCGACAGCGAACGCCGACGAGCCTCCTCCCGCCGCCGATGACAAGGATATCGGCGATGAGGAGATGCCCCCGGAACAAACCGAGCTGTTCTGACAACAGGGTCAGATCGAGTCAGACCTATTTCGCCGGCGCCCCGGCCGCGATCCACGCGGCGAGCGTCGCGCGCTCGGCATCGGTCATGTTGGTCAGGTTGCCGATCGGCATCACCTTGCTGACGATCGCCTGCTCGTTGATCTTTTGCGCATTCGCCACGATCAGCGCAGGCGTGTCGAGCACAAACCCCTTGGGCGGGTCGTTGAATCCCGGCTGCGTCGGCTTCGCGGCATGGCAGGTCGCGCAGCGCATCGCGACGATGCGCTCGACGTCGGCAAACGTGTACGCGGCGTCTGCCGGCTTGCCTGGCGCAATCGCGATCGCCAGCAACAGCGTGGCAACGCCTGCCGAGATCGGAATCGCCCATACGGTCCTGCCCTTGTGCCGAAGGTTGAAAAAATGCCGGACGTATGCGGCAAGCAGCAGGATCGCGATCAGGACCAGCCACGCGTGCCGATTCCCGAACGTCATCGGGTAGTGGTTGCTGATCATGATGAACAGCACCGGCAGCGTGAAATAGTTGTTGTGCACGGAGCGCTGCTTGCCCTGCAGCCCGTACACGGGATCCGGCGCGGCGTTGCGCTCCTTCGCCTCGACCAGCTTGCGTTGCGCGGGGATGATGACGAAGTACACGTTCCACGCCATGATCGTGCCAAGCATCGCGCCGACCTGCAGGTACATCGCGCGACCGCTGAACACGTGCGACAGTCCCCACGCCACCGCGGTGAAGAACACGATGATGATCGCGGCGAGCGCCTTCTCGCGTTCGAGGCCCAGGCGTCTGCACAGCTGGTCGTAGAAGATCCAGCCGACGACCAGCAACGCGACCGACAGCGCGATCGCCTGCCACGGCGCGATGTCGGCCACGCTCCTGTCGATCATGTAGAGGTCGGCGTGCGCGTAATACATGACGATGAAGAGTGCTGCGCCGGAAATCCACGTCCAGTACGCCTCCCATTTGAACCAGTGCAGCGGTGTGGGGAGCTCCTCCGGCGCCACCTTGAATTTCTGCGCGTGGTAGAAGCCGCCGCCATGGATCGCCCACAGCTCGCCGCCAATGCCGGCGTCGGCATCTTCCTTGCGCTTCGGCGGCGTGAGGCTGTTGTCGAGGAAGACGAAATAGAACGACGCGCCGATCCAGGCAATGCCGGTGATGAGGTGCACCCAGCGGATCAACAGCTGCAGCCACTCGCCTGCGTAGGCTTCCACGTCAGGGCCTAGCTGCCGCGATACGTCGAAAAGCTCCACGGCGAAACCAGCAGCGGAACATGGTAGTGCGACGCGGCGTCGGCAATGCCGAAGTCCACCACGACTTCGTCGATGAACGGCGGATCGGGTAGCGCAACCCCGGCGTTGGCGAAGTATTCACCCGCGGCGAACACCATTCGGTAGCGGCCGCGGGTGAAGGCGTCGCCTTCGAGCAGCGGACCGTCGCAGCGGCCATCCTGATTGGTCACCGCGTCGCCGATCAGCAGGTAGCGCTCACCCGCATTCCGGTAAAGCGTGATGCGCACGCCGGCGCCGGGACGGCCGTTCGCGGTGTCGAGTACGTGGGTGGTGAGGCGGCCCATCGGCATCTCCCGTCAGTGGTTAGTCTGAATACCAGAAACACGCGCAACCGCAGGACGCAAGCTACAATAAAAAGCTATGACGCACACGCGAAATCGGGTCGCATCGACTGCATTGCGTGTGCGGCCGTGCGGCGCGAGCGCCTTCCGATGACGACGCACGCGCCGTTCGAGCCCGGCCACCCGCGCGATCTCGCGGGCTACGGTCCCACGCCACCGCATCCACACTGGCCCGGCGGCGCGCGCATCGCCGTCCAGTTCGTCCTCAATTACGAGGAGGGTGGCGAGAACAACGTGCTGCACGGCGATCCGTCGTCCGAAACGTTCCTGTCCGAGATCGTCGCGGCGCCGGCGTTCCCCGAGCGGCACATGACGATGGAGTCGCTGTACGAGTACGGGTCGCGCGCCGGCGTCTGGCGGGTCCTGCGCCTGTTCCGAGAGCGCCGCCTGCCGCTGACGGTGTTCGGCGTCGGCATGGCGCTCGCCCGCAATCCCGCCGTCGTCGATGTGTTTCTGGAAGACGGTCACGAGATCGCGAGCCACGGCTGGCGCTGGATTTCGTATCAGCAGATCGACGAAAACGTCGAGCGCGAGCACATGCGGCTTGCGATCGACACCATCACGCGGCTCACCGGCCGTCCACCGGATGGCTGGTACACGGGACGCGACAGCGCCAACACGCGGCGGCTCGTCGCCGAGCACGGGGGGTTCACGTATTTCGCGGACAGCTATGCCGACGACCTTCCGTATTACCTGCCGGTGCGCACGCGGCGCGGCATGACACCGCTGCTCGTCGTGCCGTATACGCTGGATGCGAACGACATGCGCTTCGCGACACCGCAGGGCTTCAACAGCGGCGACCAGTTCTTCGCGTACCTCAAGGATGCATTCGACGTACTCTATGCCGAAGGCGATCCGCGGGGACAGGACGCGCCGAAGATGATGTCGGTCGGCCTTCATTGCCGGCTCGTCGGCCATCCCGGCCGCACGGCCGCGCTGGCCCGCTTTCTCGATTACGTGCGCCAGCACGACGCCGTATGGATCGCGCGGCGCATCGACATCGCGCGCCATTGGCTGTCAACGCATCCGCCGGCGGACGTTGGGGCATGAGCCCGCCGGGCCGCCCCAAGGGCGAATACCGGAGCGCGCAGCGCGAAGGCTCCTTATGACGCTTGCCGAGGTGAACGCCATGGACCAGCCGGCGTTCGTCGACGCCCTCGGCGGCATATTCGAGCACTCGCCATGGGTCGCGGAGCGCGCATTCCCTGATCGGCCATTTGCCAATGTGCCCGCGTTGCACGCGGCGATGGTCGCGGCCGTCGACCGCGCCTCGGAACCCGAAAAACTGGCATTGCTGCGCGCGCATCCGGAGCTTGCCGGCAAGGCGGCGGTACGCCGCGAGCTCACCGTCGATTCCAGCAACGAACAATCCGGTGCGGGACTCACCCAGTGTTCGCCGGAAGAGTTTGCGTTGCTGACCGATCTCAACCGCCGCTACCACGCGAAATTCGGCTTCCCGTTCATACTCGCGGTGAAAGGCCACGACCGCGCGAGCGTCATCCGCGAATTCGCGCGGCGCGTCGAACAGGATCGGGTCGCCGAATTCGCGGAATGCCTCGCGCAAATCGCGCGCATCACGCGTTTTCGGCTTGAAGCGCTCGTCACCGGCTGAAGCGGCGGCTTCACTTCCCGAAGAGTTTGCCGATCGCCTTGCCAACTTCGCCCGGCAGCGAGCTCGGCTGTTCACTCTTCGCGGCGGCCGAGGTCGCTTTTCCGGCGGGCGCGCCCAGCGCCACCTGACACGGGCCGGGACCGCTGCCCTCCGCCCACGAAAAGAGCGTCTGGCCCACGAGCGACCAGCCGCCGGTCCCGATCGCCGCGCCGATCGATGCGATCGCCGCCGCCGAGCCTACCGCGTCGACCTTCACTTGCGGTGAGCGGAACGGACCGCTGAGCCGCACGAGCCCGGCGATGTTCGGAACCGAAATCGTGACCCCTTTGCGCACTTTCGGCTGGAATCCGAGGTCGAGCGTCTCGTTGCGAAAATCCAGCGTGCCGATCGCGGATACGCCGACCTTGGCTGTCTCGATCGCAATCGTGCGGTCGACGTGGGCTACGCCATTGGCGAGCGGCAACCGGACCACCGAGCAGACGAGTTCAGTGGAAGGATCAGTCGCACGGAACGGGTTGACCGCATTCAGCAAGCTGTCCAGCGGCGTCCCGAGATCGAGCTTGGTGTTGACCAGCGTCGCGGGTCCGGCGACCGCCTGCACTGTCCCGGTGGCCGTGCTCGCCCATGCATGCGGCGATACGCCACGCATCGTGAGATTCAGCGCAATGTCGGTCTTGCCGCCGCGCACTTCGCGATGCACGCCGGCAGCGGCCAACAGCGTTCCCAACGCCAGCCCCTTGCCATCGACATGCAGCACCAGGATCGAGGTGCCGGATTGACTGGCATCGATCGAAAAACTCCCGGCGAACGTACCGCCCCATGCCAACGCACTGAACGCGGGCACCGCGATCTTTCCCCCGTCGAGCACGACGTGCACGCGAAGATTGTCGAGCGTCACGCCATGCGGCGGCACCAGCTTGCCGATGGCGAGCGTGCCGTCCGCGTCGACGAGCCGCAGCAGCGCGAAATCGACCGGCACATCCGGAAAGAGCCACGCTGCCGCTTTCGTCGCCGCCGGCGGTGGCGCGGACGGAACGGCCACGGGCAACGGCAGCTCGTTGAGCGCGAGCGCGGGACCGGACAAGTCGAACGTGAGCTTCGGTCGCGGACCGCCCATGAGCGCGGTGAACGATCCGGTCAGCGCGTTGGCGCCGAACGCGATGCGCAGATCGTCGAACGTGTATTTTTTGTCCTCGGCCCGCAGCTTGGTTGCGAGCGCCGCCTTGCGGCCGGCGACTTCGCCCTGCAGGCTCACGGGATACGGCCATTGCTTCTGCAGCAGCGCCCCCAGCGGTCCGAGCGTGCCTTCGACCGCCAATGGAACTTCGTTGACTCTGCCGCGGAACTCGGCTGCCATCGGCGCGGCAGGGTCACGCGCGCGCAGGAACAATCGGTCGATCGCAACACGGGTGACGTCACCGCCTCTTCCATCGCGATAGGTGAGGGAGCCGTTCGTGATCTCGATGTTGCCGGTACCGAAGACCATCGCCATCGCCGGCGTCCCCGACGTTGCCGTGGGTGGTTGACCCGGGGCAGGCGGCCATTCCCAGTTGTTCTGCCCCTTGCCGTCCGACTCGAGCGCGATGACCGGACCGACCAGCGCGAATTCGATCAACTCGAAGCGTCGCGCCAGCAGCGGCAGCAGCGCCACCTCGAGCTCGAGACGCTGGGCGGTGACCATCTGCGGCGCGGTGGCCCACGGCGCGTTGCTCAGCGTCACATCGGAAAGCACGACCTTCGGATGCAGCGACAGCGCAATGCGTCCGCCGCCGCGCACGGCAAGGTCGCGACCGGTGGCCGCCTTCATGCGAGTCTGGATCGGGCCGATCAACGTATTGACGTCGACCGTCGACACCGCGATGACGATGCCGACGGCCAGCACGACCAGCAAGATGCCGGCGCCGGCGAGAATCTTGACCGCGGTGCGCATGCGGCGATTCTACCCGCGGGTCAGTGCGGGGGCGGTAACACGGGAAGGTCAGTGAAGGGTTCGTTCCGGTCGTGAAGCGGTTGGTCGCCAGTCAGGCCGGTTCGTCGGCCGAGCCCCGTTTCGGGCGACGCCGCTTTATGATGGCGGCTCGCGTCATCGAGTTGTGCCCCGCATGGACAGCGATCCTTCCCCGGCCCTGCACCCGCTGGCTGCCGCATTCGCGCGAACTTTTCGTGGCGTGACGAGACGGCGGCTCGCGTTGTTCTGCGCCATCGTGGCCGTGCCCGCGATCGGCCAGATGTTTGCCAACACGATTCTCCCCGGCAAGGGTCTGTCCGCGGCGCCGGTCGCGTTCGTCAAGAACTACATCCATCTGCTCCTGTTTTTCGCGCCGGTCTGGTGCGCGGTGATCGCCGCGGTCAATTGGGGCCCGACGCGCACGGGACCGCGGGTGCTGACGTTGATCGGTGCCGCGACCCTGGGTCTTGCCATCGGCACCATTCTGGGCAAGTCCTACATGACGATAGCGTGGTCCGGCGGCAAGGACGCACCGACCTTGCTGAAGGCGATTTCCGGGATGGTGCTCTGGAGCCATGTCGTGACGGCGGCGGTCGTCGGCTATTTCTTTTTCACGCGGGAACGGGAAGCCGCAGCGACCTTGCACGCCGAGGAACTGCAGCGCGAAGCACAGGACCGAGAACTGGCGGAAGCGCGCGTGCAGGTCATGCAGGCGCAGGTGGAACCGCACTTCCTGTTCAACACGCTCGCCAACGTTCGCCGGCTGTTCCAGACCGATCCTGGCGCGGCCCGCACGATGCTCGATCACCTGACACGTTACTTGAGCGCCATGCTCCCGCGGATGCGATCGGTGCATTCCACGCTCGGCCAGGAGCTCGGGCTGGCGCTCGCCTATCTGCATGTCCAGCAGGTACGGATGGGACCGCGCTTGACGGTAGCGACCGACGTTCCCGAGTCGCTGGAAGCGCTGGCCTTCCCGCCGATGATGCTGGTGACGCTCGTGGAAAACGCGATCCGGCACGGCATCAATCCATTGCCGCAAGGGGGTGAGGTACGGATCGTCGCGCGGCTAATCGATGGCCGACTTCGGCTGCAGGTCGCCGATACGGGTCGCGGGCTGCAGGAAAGCTCCGGTGCGGGCGTCGGGCTCGCCAACATTCGAGCCCGGCTTGCCACGCTGCACGGCGGCGGCGCGCGCCTGCTGCTGTCGCAGAACTCCCGTCAGGGCGTCATTGCCACCATCGAGCTGCCGGTGGTCAATCCGCTGGACGCGACCAAGGTCGCGTGACCGTGAACAGTGCGCGCACGTTCTCGTTGCCGCCAATGGTGCGGTCGCTCTCGCTTGTCTCGCATGCGTGGCGCCGGATTCCGATAGCGCTCTTCGCGATTGCGCTCGCGCTGGGATTTGCCTGGGGCCTCGCCAACACGTTCGGCTGGTGGCTCGGCGGAAGCACTGACCGTTTCCTGCACACCCTCGCCCACTTCGTGTATGAGGCCGAGCTGCCGATGCTCCTGCTGCTGTTGGCGATCACGGCAGCCGATGCGCTGGTCGGACGCACCGGCAACCCTCTGGCACCGTACGCCATCGCGGTCGTCGCGGCCGCAGTGGGCGGCGAGCTGCTGTTCACGGCGACCGTTCAGGCCCTCGGCGTAACATCGTGTGGATGTTCGATGGATGAGTGGCCCCCTGGTACCCGCGCCGCCAACATGCTTCCGGACAGCCTCCTTATCTGCGGTTTCGTGACGGCGGGCTATTACTTCCGGCAGCGCGGCCTCGAGCGGATCGCCCGCCTGCGCGCCGCACAACTGGAGCGCGCACGCCTGGCCCGGCAGACGCTGGAGTCGCGGCTGCAGGCGATGCAGGCGTGCATCGAGCCCGAATTCCTGTTCGACACGCTGGCGGCAGTCGAGCGGCGCTGCGACGCGGATCCCGGCGACGCGGGGCGTATGCTCGACGATCTCATCGTCTATTTGCGAGCGGCGCTGCCTCATTTGCGCGACACGACGTCGACCGTCGCGAAGGAGAGCGAGCTCGCCCTCGCCTATCTCAACATCCAGAAGCGGCGGTTCGCCGATCGGGTACGTTTCGATATTGCGGTTGCCACCGAGGCACAGGATGCCGCGATGCCGCCGATGATCCTGCTGCCGCTCATCGACCACGTGTTCCTGCGGGGATTGGACGCGGAGACCGGTGGCGGAAGGTTGCGCATCGGATTCCAAATCGCCGACGGCAAGCTGCAAGTCTCGCTCGCCTTCACCGGCGCCGGATTTCCCCACGGCAGCGAGCATCAAGCCGAGGTCGCAGGAATCCGCCATCGGCTGACCGCGCTGTACGGTGCCACGGCGCGCATGGAGCTGCGCGCGGGCGACCGCGACGGCATTCAATTGATCATGGAAATACCGCATGAGCCCGCCGGGCCGTCCCAAGGGCGAATACCGGAGCGCGCAGCGTGAAGGTTTCGTTATCCGCCCGCCGGGCCGTCCCAAGGGCCAATACCGGAGCGCGCAGCGTGAAGGTACTCGTATCGGCGGGCAAATGAACGCGCTGACGGCGATCATCGCTGAAGACGAGCCGCTGTTGCGCGGCGAGCTCAAAGAGTTTCTCGCCGAGCTGTGGCCCGAGCTTGCGATTCGTGCGGAAGCCGGGGACGGCCTTGCGGCCGTCCGTGCGCTGACCGAGCAAATGCCCCACGTGCTGTTCCTCGACATCGAGATGCCCGGGATGAGCGGGCTCGAAGTCGCCCAACGGGCGAGCGGGAAGTGTCACGTCGTGTTCGTGACGGCCTACGACAAATACGCGGTCGCGGCGTTCGAGCAAGGCGCGGTCGACTATGTGATGAAGCCGTTTTCACGCGAGCGGCTCGGGGCGACCATCGCGCGCCTGAAGCAGCGGATGCAAGCGCCGCCCGCGGATTTGAACGGCATCCTGCAGACGCTCGCTTCGACGTTGGGCAAGCGCCGTGACTACCTGCGCTGGATCACCGCGTCACGCGGCGACAGCCTGCATCTCATCACCGTCGACGAGATCTGCTATTTTCGCGCCGATCACAAGTACACGCTGGTGGTGACCCCCGATGCGGAAGCCCTGATCCGGCGCCCGCTGAAGGCGCTGGCCGAAGAAGTCGATCCGCAGTCGTTCTGGCAGATCCACCGCTCCGCCCTGGTCAACGTGAACGCGATTGCCGGGGTTGATCGGGACTTCCGCGGGCATCTCAACGTGCGGCTGAAGCAGCGCAAGGAAACGCTGCCGGTCGGCGAGAACTACGTGCATCTGTTCAAGCAGATGTGACCTGACAAGGGCAAAATTCCGAACCGTCGAGAATCACCACTACTGCCGCCGATTCACCAGCCGCCGGCCATGATCATGTGAGCTCGTCGGTTTGGATGCTGCATGTTGCTTTTCGAGCCAGCGCCGCAGCAACAGCGCCATCAGGACGAACCAGAGGACGACGCCGGCGATCAACGACCAGTTGATCCTCGACGGGTCTTGGAGGGCCGTTTGGATCTGATCGCCGAATATGGTGGTCGTCAGCGTTCCGGGCAGCAGGCCGATAAAAGTGCCCAGCATGTAATCGCCCAGCTTGATGGCGATGTTGCCCGCGGCAAAGCCGACCACGGCGAACGGCGCGACCGGCACGATCCGGACCGCCACGCAAGCGATCAATCCGCGGTGCCGAACGACCCTGGCCAGCGATTCCATGTTCGGTCCGGCGAGTCGCCGCAGCGTGTCAGCGGGCAGCGCGACGCCCGTCACGTAGGTCGCGAGCGCAGCAAGCAGGATTCCGGTCATGGCATACGCAAAACCGAGCCACGGTCCAAAGGCGATCACTGCGAACAGCGTAATCAGCGGCCGCGGAAACATGGTGAAGCAGGCCGGCGTGTACGCGGCAATGACGGCCAACGGTGCCCACCATTGCAGTCCGAACGTCTCGGCCCAGTCGAAGATCCGTTCCGGCGTCACGTACTCGGCGAGCGGTGTTGCGTGCCAGAGCGCGAAGAGTGCGGCCACCACGAGCGCAATCACGAGGATCATCCCCCAGGCGGGTTCTCGCCGCCCGGCGGTACGTCGGGATGGAGGTCGCGCCTTGGCGCGTGTCGCGTGGGTCATGACGAACCTAGAGGACCACACGGAGAAGGCGCTGTTCAGCGCCGGTACGCCGTTAATTGCGTAGGACGATTCCTAGGTGACGGCTTCGCGCACCGACTCTCGCACGCCGCGCTGAAGCAGCGGATTCGTCAGCGCAGGCTCGCGTTCACCGCCGCCAACGCACCGTTGCCTGGCACCAGGTCCGCGTCGGTCAGCGCATTGAGCGGCGCGGCGACCGTCTCCAGTGCGTCGTGCATATCGGTGCTGTCCGGATGCAGATACAGGAGGCCGGTCACGACCTCGCCTGCGGCGCGCCGCGACTCGATGAATGACATGGCGCCAACACGATCGCTGGGATCGTAGTCGGTGTTCAGCTTGTGCAGGCGAACGGTCCCGCCATCGTGCAGTGTCACACTGCGCGTCTCGCCCGGCGCGTAGCTCGTCGTGATCTCGTCTCGTGACGAGATGAAATCCAGCCGGTTCACGGCGTCGTTGTGCTCGCGCACGTAGTCGTAGCTCTTGGTCGAGCCGGCGTGGTTGTTGAACGCAACGCAGGGACTCACCACGTCGATGAACGCGGCGCCGCGGTGCATCACCGCCGCCTTGATGAGCGGAATGAGCTGCTCCTTGTCGCCGGAGAACCCGCGCGCGACGAACGTCGCGCCCAGCGTGAGCGCGAGCATCGCGAGGTCGATCGGCTCGTCGCTGTTGATCACGCCGCGCTTGCTCTTGCTGCCCTTGTCGGCGGTCGCGGAGAATTGCCCCTTGGTCAGGCCATAGACGCCGTTGTTCTCGACGATGTAGACCATGTTCACGCCGCGGCGCATCACGTGCGCGAACTGGCCGATGCCGATCGACGCCGAATCGCCGTCCCCGGAAACCCCGAGATAGATGAGATCGCGGTTGGCGAGCGCCGCGCCGGTCAGCACCGACGGCATTCGGCCGTGCACGCTGTTGAACCCATGCGAGTGGCCAAGGAAATACGTGGGCGTCTTCGACGAGCAGCCGATGCCCGACAGCTTGGCGACGCGATGCGGCGCCACGTCGAGCTCGAAGAACGCCTGGATGATCGCCGACGAGATCGAATCGTGCCCGCAGCCCGCGCACAGCGTCGAGATCGCGCCTTCGTAGTCGCGGTGCGTGAACCCGAGCGCATTCTTCGGCAGCGACGGGTGATGGATCCTCGGCTTGGCGAGATAAGTCATGGTTTCAGGGATCGGAGGTCAGGGATCAGGAATCAGAACGTGCGCAATAACGGAATGGGACGGTGTGCGGCCCGATCACGGAGCCACCCTGCGCAACGGAGTTACGTTGAACAGGCGCGCCTTCTCGGCAATCTCGCGCGTGATGAAGCGGGCGGTGATCGGCGTGCCGTCGTAGTGCAGCACCGAAATGAGCCGCGCCGGATCGACGCCGCATTCGTTGACCAGCAGCGCCTTCATCTGGGCGTCGCGGTTCTGCTCGACCAGGAAGATGCGATCGTGCGCCGCGATGAATTCGTGCACGGCGTCGGCAAACGGGAAGCCGCGCAACCGCATCTGGTCGACGTGGATGCCGTCGAGCTCGAGCGCTGCAAGCGCCTCCGCCATCGCTGCGCCGGTCGACCCGAACCAGATCACGCCGCTGCGCGTCGGTTTCGCGGCCTTGCGGATCACGGGTGCGGGAACCAACGCCTTGGCGGTATCAAACTTGCGCAGCAGCCGTTGCATATTGTCGACGTACGCCACGCCCTCCTCGGTGTAGCGGGCGTAGCGGTCCTTGGTGGTGCCGCGCGTGAAATAACTGCCCTTGGTCGGATGGGTGCCCGGATACGTGCGGTACGGAATGCCGTCGCCTTCGACGTCGAGATAGCGGCCGAAATCGCGGCCCGCGTCGAGGTCGGCCGCCGTCATGATCTTGCCGCGGTCCATCCGCCGGCTGTCGTCCCACGCAAACGGCTCGCACAACCAGTCCTGCATGCCGATATCGAGGTCCAGCATCACGAAAATCGGCGTCTGCAGCCGATCGGCCAGGTCGAACGCCTGCGCGGCGAATGCGAACGACTCGGTCGGATCCTCCGGCAGCAGCAGCACGTGCTTGGTGTCGCCATGCGACGCGTACGCGCAGGACAGCAGATCGGCCTGCTGCGTGCGCGTTGGCATCCCGGTCGACGGACTGCCGCGCTGCACGTCGAACAGCACCACCGGGATCTCGGCAAAGTAGGCGAGCCCCAGGAATTCCTGCATCAGCGAGACGCCGGGACCCGACGTCGTGGTGAACGCGCGCGCGCCGTTCCACGCGGCACCGATCACCATGCCGATCGACGCGAGCTCGTCCTCGGCCTGCAGGATCGCGTAACGCTTTTGCTTGGTGACGGGATCGGTGCGGAACTTGCGGCAGTAGCTCATGAACGCTTCGGCCAGCGACGACGACGGCGTAATCGGATACCACGCGGCCACCGTGGCCCCGCCGTACACGCTGCCGAGCGCCGCGGCGCTGTTGCCGTCGATGAAAATGCGGTCGCCGACGCGATTGCTGCGCTTGACGCGAATCGGCAGCGGGCATTCGAAGTGGGCCAGCGCGTAGTCGCGTCCCATCCGGAACGCCTTGCGGTTCGATTCGAGCAGCGCTTCCTTGCCCTTGTATTGCTCGCCGAACAGCTTTTCGATTTCGGCCGGGTCGATGTCGAGAAACGCCGACAGCGCACCCAGATAGATGATGTTCTTGAAGAGCTGCCGCTGGCGTGCGTCGGTGTATTCGGCGTTGCAGATGCCGGTCAGCGGGATGCCGAGCGAGGTCACGTCATCGCGAAAGCGCGACGGCGGCAACGGCTTGGTCGAGTCGTAGAACAGATAGCCGCCGGCATCGACTTCGGCGACGTCCTTTTCCCACGTTTGCGGATTCATCGCGACCATCAGATCGACGCCGCCGCGGCGGCCCCGCCAGCCGTCCTCGACGACGCGCACTTCGTACCACGTCGGCAGGCCCTGGATGTTGGACGGAAAGATGTTGCGCGCGGCCACCGGCACGCCCATGCGCAGCACGGCTTTCGCGAACAGGCCGTTGGCCGACGCCGAGCCCGAGCCGTTGACGTTGGCGAACTTGACGACGAAATCGTTGATGCGGACCGGAGGGCTCATCTCATCTCAATGCGGCTCAATGTATTGTCCATTTGTTCGGGAAAACGCCGGTCACCGCATGCGAATCGCCCGGCGACGCGCCCTTCGGGCCTTGGGCTTCGCCCCGCCGTCCTCATCGTGCGGCTCCTTGATACCTGTGTTGCTTCGCGCGAAACCGCGCGTCGCCGCGGGCGAATCGCCCGGCGACGCGCCCTTCGGGCCTTGGGCTTCGCCCCGCCGTCCTCATCGCTACTCCGCGGCAAGAGCGGCAAATTCGATCGGAACGACCGGCCGGCCGCCGCCATTGCAGCGATCCTCGGCGTGCGCGGGCTCGAACAGGAACTTCTGCATGTCCCACGCGCCGGTCGGACACCGTTCCGCGCACAGACCGCAGTGCAGGCACACGTCCTCGTCCTTGGCCATGATGCGGCCGGTCCGGAGTTCCCCAGAAACGTAGATGTCCTGCGCGAGGTTGACGGCCGGCGCCTGCAACCGCGTCCGCAAATCGGCCTCGTCGCCGTTCACGGTGAACGTGATGCAGTCCATCGGACAGATATCGACGCAGGCATCGCATTCGATGCACAGCGTCTCCGAGAATACCGTCTCGACATCGCAATTGAGGCAGCGCTGCGCCTCGGCGAACGCCACCTTGCGGTCGAAGCCCAGCTCGACTTCGGCGCGAATGTCCTTGAGCGCGATCACCGTGTCCTTGAGCGGCACGCGGTAGCGCTTGTCGCTGATGATCGCGTTGTCGTAGCTCCACTCGTGAATGCCCATCTTCTGCGACATGAGATTGACCATCGGCGGCGGCCGCTGCGCGAGGGGCTTGCCTTCGCACAATAGATCGATCGAGATCGCCGCGTCATGACCGTGCGCGACCGCCCAGATGATGTTCTTCGGTCCGAACGCGGCGTCGCCGCCGAAGTACACGTCCGGCCGCGTGGACGCAAACGTCTTCCTGTCGACGACCGGCATCCCGTGCTCGTCGAACGTGATGCCGATATCGCGCTCGATCCACGGAAATGCATTCTCCTGTCCGACCGCGATCAGCACGTCGTCGCACGGAACGTGCACGTCCGGTTCGCCGGTTGGAATGAGCTGCCGCCGGCCCTTGGCGTCCTTTTGCGGCGCGACCTTTTCGAACGTCACGCCGGTCAGCTGGCCGTTGTCGTGCGTGAATGCCTTCGGCACCAGATAATTCATGATCGGGATGCCCTCGTGCATCGCATCCTCTTTTTCCCACGGCGACGCTTTCATTTCGTCGAAGCCCGAGCGCACGATCACTTTGACTTCGTCGCCGCCCAGGCGGCGCGACGACCGGCAGCAGTCCATTGCCGTGTTGCCTCCACCGAGCACGATCACGCGCTTGCCGATCGCGGTGACGTGTCCGAACGACACCGACGACAGCCAATCGATGCCGATGTGGATGTGCGCTGCGGCTTCCCTGCGGCCGGGCAGGTCGAGATCGCGGCCGCGCGGCGCGCCGCTGCCGACGAACACCGCATCCCAGCCGCCTTCGAGCAGCGTGCGCATGCTGTCGATGCGCTGCCCGGCGCGGAATTCGATGCCCATGTTCAGCACGTAGCCCATTTCCTCGTCGATGACCGCATCGGGCAGGCGGAACTTGGGAATCTGCGTGCGCATCATGCCGCCGGCCTTGGCGTCGCCGTCGAACACCACGCATTCGTAGCCGAGCGGCGCGAGATCGCGCGCGACCGTCAGCGACGCCGGTCCGGCGCCCACCAGCGCGATCCGTTTGCCGTTTTTGGTGGTCGCGGGCTTCGGCAGGCGCGGCCGGATATCTTCCTTGAAATCGGCGGCAACGCGCTTCAACCGGCAGATGGCCACCGGCTCCGGCTTGGCTTCGTTCTTCCGATGTTCCGGCGAGCCTTCCTCGATGCGGACGCGGCGGCACGCGGGCTCGCACGGACGATCGCAGGTGCGCCCGAGAATGCCGGGAAACACATTCGATTTCCAGTTGACGAGATACGCATCGCCATAACGGCCCGCGGCGATCAGCCGGATGTATTCGGGAACAGGGGTATGGGCCGGGCAAGCCCACTGACAATCGACGACTTTATGGAAATAGTCGGGGTGCGCGATATCCGTCGGCTTCAATGCAGGTGCTCTCCAATGGCGCGCCCGGTTGCTTTTCCGTAGCGCTTTCCTCAACCGTTGAAGCAGGATCCGCGCCGAACCGTTGTCGCAGCCGCGATGCTACGCCTGCCGGGGGTCCAAGGAAAGCGGCAACGCCGCCAAACCTTTGTTATCCGTATGGTTTTTGCAAGGCTACAACGTACAGGTCCGGAAGCCGGCGAACATGTCAGACCGCTCCGGCCGGTAGAAATTCCGCCAGCGCGCATGGATCAGCCGTGAACGGGTCGCGAACGACCCGCCGCGCAGAACTCGATGATCGCCGAACCAGGGCGCGGAGTAGTCGGCGTAGGGGTCGGCGGCAAAGCCCGGATACGGCCGGAACGTCGTGGCCGTCCATTCCCATACGTTGCCGAAAAGGTGCGCGACGCCGCCTTCCGCGGCGTCGGCGGCACACGGTCCCGCGCTCTGGTGGTCGAGGTTGGGGCCCACAGCGGGGCCCACAGCGTTGGCCGCGAATTCCCATTCGGCTTCCGTGGGCAAGCGGCGATCGGCCCAGGCGCAATAGGCCTCGGCTTCGAACGCGTTGACGTGGATCACCGGCTCGGCGGCGGCCAGCGGAAGCCACCGGTCGAAACGCCGCTGGCACCAGGAACCCGCGTCCTGCCGCCAATACACGGGATGCATCGCGCCTTGCGCCTCGCGCCACTGCCAGCCCGCCTCGGACCAGAGCTCGCGCCGCGCATAGCCGCCGGCGGCCACGAACGCCTCGAACTCGCGATTGGTGACGCAACAGCGCGCCATGGTGAATGGCGCCAACGTGACGGGATGACCCCACTTCTCGTTGTCGAATACAAATCGCGTTGTGGCGGCGTCCTTCGGCGTGCCCAGCATCATGGGCCCGCCAGTGAATTGAATATCCGATGAATGGACCGGCGTCATGGTGTTCGCGCGACGAGGTATCCCGTATGCGGTCGGCAACGGAAGCGCCAGCGTCTGCAGCGTCATCAGCAACGCTTCGATGTGCATGTCCTCGTGGTAGAGGGCCAGCTCGAAAAAATAGCGGTCGCCATCGCGGGAGCGGGCGAGCGCGTCGAGCGTGTCGGCAAGCGTAGAGGCGAGATAGGCATGAATGCCGTCCCATGCCGGCAGCGGCAGCGACCACCGCGTCGCATGCGGCACGCGGCTCGAGTCCCACCACGCATCGGCATCGCGGATCCGCGACGGCGTTCGTGCACCACGGGGATCGTCGGGCGCATACCGGCGGCACCAGAACTCCTGGAACCAGCCGATGTGTCCGACCTCCCAGCGCGCCGGATTCACGGTCGGCAATTGGGGAAATTGCGCTTGCGCGTCGGACAGGTGCGCATACATCAGCTGCGTATAATTCCGCGCATCGACCAGCGCGTCGGTCAGTGCCGGCGCCGACCGCGGCGCGCCTTCCTCCGCAACACTCCGCCCGTCCATGCCGCGATCCCGCACCCCCGCGCTCCTTCTCGCGACGCCATATCTCGCCGACGCCAACAACGGCAACTGGCGCACGGCCGCGCGCTGGGCGCGACTGCTGTCGCCTTCGTACCGGGTCATTGTACAAGCGGCCGCAGCGGAGGTAGCCGAAGGCAACGCGGCCGATGCGCTCGCGCTGATTGCGCTGCACGCGCGGCGCAGTCATCCGGCGATCGCCGCCTGGCGCGACGCTTATCCGGAACGCGCGCTGATCGTCGCGCTGACCGGCACCGACCTGTATCGGGACCTTCCGGCGGGCGACCGCGCCACCCGCGCGTCGCTTGCGCTGGCCGACCGGCTGGTGGTCTTGCAGGACGATGCGCTGCGTGCGCTGCCGGACGCGATGCGACCCAAGGCCCGCGCGGTCTTCCAATCGGCGCGCACGCTCGTGCGCTGGCCGCACAAGTCGTCGCATCGTCTTCATTGCGTGCTGGTCGCGCACCTGCGCGAGGAAAAGGATCCGGCGACCGTCCTCAAAGCGTGGCGCCTGCTTCCGCGCGACGTCGCCGCGACCTTGACCATCGTCGGCGCCGCGCTCGATCCGGCGCTCGGTCGCGCCGCGCACGATCTTGCGGCCGCCGACCCGCGTGTGCAATGGGTGGGACCGCGCGCGCACGCGTGGACACGGCAGGCGATCAAGCGCGCGCACCTGCTGATCATCCCCTCGCGCATGGAAGGGGGCGCGAACGTCGTGGTCGAGGCGATCACGTCCGGGACCGCAATCCTGGGGACCCGCATGTCCGGCAATGTCGGCATGCTCGGCGACGACTATCCGGGATACTTCTCCGTTGGCAATGCGGCGGAGCTCGCGACCCTCGTTCAGCGTACGGCCCTCGATCGCGCGTTCCTGCGGACGCTCGAAGGTCGCTGCCGACGGCGCGCACACCTGTTCACGCCGGCGGCGGAGACGCGAGGATTGCTGGCAGTCGTCAGCGAAGCCCGGTCACTGCACGGGAATAGAATGGCGGTTTAGCGCCTGCAAGTCTTGCCCCGAGGAATCCCATGAACGCTCCCGATCCGATGCCGCTGCGCCTCACGTCGTTCTCCCATGGCGGCGGCTGCGGCTGCAAGATTGCGCCGGCCGTGCTGCAGCAGATCATCGCGAAAGCGGGACCGTCGATCCTTCCGAAACAATTGCTTGTCGGCATCGAGACGGCCGACGATGCCGCCGTGTATCAGATCAACGAGCACCAGGCGATCGTCGCGACCACCGACTTCTTCATGCCGATCGTCGACGATCCGTTCGACTTCGGCGCCATCGCGGCCACCAACGCGATATCCGACGTCTATGCGATGGGCGGCACGCCGCTGTTCGCACTTGCACTGGTCGGCATGCCGGTCAACCAGCTGCCGGTCGATACGATCCGCAAGATTCTCGCAGGCGGCGAGTCGGTCTGCGCGAAGGCCGGCATCCCCATCGCCGGGGGCCACACGATCGATTCCGTGGAACCAATCTATGGGCTGGTCGCGATCGGCCTCGTCGATCCTAAAAACCTCAAGCGCAACGCCGGTGCACGGCCGGGCGACCAGCTGATCCTCGGCAAGCCGCTTGGCGTCGGCGTGTACAGCGCGGCGCTCAAAAAAGAGAAGCTGTCGGCCGAAGGCTATGCGGCGATGATCGCCAGCACGACCCAGCTCAACACACCGGGCATCGCGCTCGGGCACCTTGCATCGGTACATGCGCTGACCGATGTGACCGGCTTCGGCCTGCTCGGTCACCTGCTCGAAATCTGCCGCGGGTCGAGCGCCGGCGCCACGATCGACTTTGCGCGAATACCGCTGCATCCGGGCGTGCTCGAGCTCGCGCGTGCAGGCCTCTTCACTGGCGCCTCCGGCCGCAACTGGGCCGGGTACGGCCACGATGTCGAGCTCGCCGGCGGCGTAGGCGATACGGAGCAGGCCGTGCTCACCGATCCGCAGACGTCGGGCGGGCTGCTCGTCGCCTGCGCGCGCGACGCCGTCAACGACGTGCTCGCCATTTTTCGCAGCGAAGGCTTCGGGGATGCCGCGGTGATCGGTGAGATCATCGCCGGACCGCCACGGGTGGCCGTGCATTGACGGCACGCGCGATGAAGGCGGTGCTCATCGTCGTCATCGTGGCCGTGCTGGGCTATCTCGTCTGGGAGCGGCACTTCTCGCGCGACGCCCGCATCGAGTCGGCGTTCAACGCGTGCATGAAGGAGTTGGGCGCGAGCCCCGAGAACGCCAAGCCGGACACAGGTACACCAGCGCAGAAAAGCACCGATCCGCCCGCATCGGTCGCCAAAGGTGTCGGCGATGCGCTGACCTCGATGCTCCAGGGCATGGGCGGCGCGATGTGCGGCGCGCTGAAAGACACCTGCACAAGAGACTTCGATGGCCCGATCTGCCAATCTGCGCTCAAGCGCTATCAACGACCCGGCATCGGTTGACAAAGCTGCTGTCGAACGGTGGAGAACGCGATGATCAAGGTTCGCAAAGGGCAGGCGCCCCGGATGCTCACGCGCGACGAGTTCCGGCAGCGCTTCGGGCAGATGTTCATGGATCCGGCGTTCCGGCCGCAGGCCGAGGCACTCGCCCGCATCGAAGTCGTCGCCTGGCAGGGCTATCACGAGTCGCGCAAGTCGCCGGTCACGCGCAAGGCCGGCGCCGGTTTTGCCAACCCTGATTACGAGCTTTCGGTGGAGTGGCTCGCCACGCGGCAGCGCTTGCGCCGGGTTGCGGCACTTCAGAAAAAACGTACGACGCCTTCACGTGTCCTGGTCGTTGCCGGCGCGGCGCGCAATGACGGCACGTGTCCGGGCGAGATGTCGAAAACGTACCGGCTCGCGCAATTGGTCTGCAAGGAATTGCAGGCGGCGAAGGTCGCGCCGGACCTGCTCGATTTGAGCTTGCTCATCTCCGAGCCGGGGCGGCGCATTCATCCCTGCAAGGGCTGCGTGTCGACGGCGATGCCTCTTTGTCATTGGCCATGCAGTTGCTATCCGAATCACGCACTCGGCCAAACCAACGACTGGATGGCGGAGATCTACGAGCGCTGGACGGCGGCGCATGGCATCGTCATCGTCACGCCCGTCTACTGGTATCAGGTGCCGAGCGTGCTCAAGCTGATGATCGATCGGCTGGTGTGCGCCGATGGCGGCAACCCGGACCCGACGACGACAGACGGCAAGGACCCCGCGAAGGCGAAGGCGGTCGAAATGGCCGGATGGGACTATCCCAAGCACCTCTCGAATCGGGTGTATGGTCTCGTCGTGCACGGCGACGTCGCAGGCATCGAAAGCGTGCGGCGCTCGTTATCGGACTGGCTCGACTGGATGGGATTGGTCGATGCAGGTGAAAAAGCACGTCTCGACCGCTATATCGGTTACTACGAGCCCTATGCCACCAGTCACGACACGCTCGACGCCGATCGGGCCGTGCAGCAGGAAGTGCGCAACGTGGCCCGCGCGGTGATTGCCGGCGTGCGCGACCTGCGCGCCGGCAAGCTCGCGCCGCCGGACGCGAAGCTTTCACGGCCGCGGCCGAAATAGCTGCTCCGAGCGTTGCATCGTTTATCGCGAAAGGACCTTGAATGTCAGCCGCCAAGTCAAATCGTGGAACCGCGCCGCATCGCGCACACGAGTCCAATGCGGCGCTCGCGACACACTTCAGGCAGGTGCGCAGGACCACCGAAGCGCTGGCCGTGCCGCTGTCGCCCGAGGACTGCGCGCTGCAATCGATGCCCGACGCGAGCCCGGTCAAATGGCACCTGGCGCACGTCAGCTGGTTCTTCGAGACATTCGTGCTGGGCGAGCATGTCCCTGGCTACGCGCCGTTCGACCCGGCGTTTCGCATCCTCTTCAATTCGTATTACAACGGTGTTGGCGACAAGCATCCGCGGCCGCAGCGCGGGTTCATCTCGCGGCCTGATTTCGCCACGGTCATCGCGTACCGTGCGCACGTCGATCGCGCGATGCACGCGCTGTTCGCGGACCCGCTGCCACCTGCCGCTCACGCGTTGATCGAGCTGGGACTCAACCACGAGCAGCAGCATCAGGAGCTGATCCTGACCGACGTCAAGCACCTGTTCGCGCGCAATCCCGGAAAGCCGATCTACCACGGACGGTGGCCGCTGGCGTCGGTGCAGCCGCAACCGCTGGCATGGCATGCCTTCGAGCCGGGACTTACGACGTTCGGCCACGCGGACGGCGGCTTTGCATTCGACAACGAGTTGCCGGCGCATCGCGCTTTCGTGGCCCCGTTCGCGCTCGCGTCGCGACCGGTCACGCACGGCGAATTCGCCGAATTCATTGCCGACGGCGGGTACCGGCGGCCCGAGCTGTGGTTGTCGCTTGGCTGGGACACCGTCGTCGCGCGCCAGTGGCAAGCGCCGCTGTACTGGGAACGCGATGGCGATGCGTGGCGCACGTTCACGCTGCACGGGATGGTCGACATCGACGCGCATACGCCCGTGTGCCATCTGAGTTTCTTCGAAGCGGATGCGTACGCGCGGTGGGCCGGCGCCCGGCTGCCCACCGAATTCGAATGGGAATTCGTCGCGCGCCAGCAAACGATCGCCGGCAATTTCCTGGACACGGGTGCGCTGCATCCGCTGCCGCTGGCCGGTCCGCAGGCGCTCGCCGGTCCCGCGCAGATGTACGGCGATGTCTGGGAATGGACGCGCAGCGAGTACGCACCGTACCCCGGCTATCAACCCGCCGCGGGCGCGGTCGGCGAATACAACGGCAAGTTCATGTGCGGCCAGTACGTATTGCGCGGCGGCAGCTGTGCGACGCCGGTGTCGCACATCCGCGCGACCTACCGCAACTTTTTCCCGCCCGACGCGCGCTGGCAATTCTCCGGCGTGAGGCTCGCGCGGGACGCCGGATGACCAACGGAGTCAATCCAGCTCGACGTAGCCTTGCCGTCTGGCGTCGACCTCCATGTCGGACATGCAGCGGTAGGCGCCCGCCGGCAGGAAATCAAGGCCGACGATCAGCAGCTCCTCGCGCAATGTGCGTAGCTCGGGGTCTTGAAACGCGCGCAACAGGCCGGCACGCAGCTGCCGGCAAATGTCGGCGCTGGCGTCGATCCTGACGGCATAGGGAAGTCCCGGCGCCTGCGTCGTCCGCCCGATGATGCGCGTCGCCTCGATGGCGCGCGGTCGGCAGCGACCAAACAGCGCATAGCTCACGCAATCGATCGCCGCCACGTCAGCCTCGCCCCGTTCCAGCTGGACGAGGCTCTCGGCGTGCCCGCCACTGACGCTGACCGAGCCGAAGAATCGGCCGTCGCGAGCAAGCGGCGCAACCAACGCCCGTAGCGCGTTGTAACCGGAGTGCGAAATGCGGCCGTTGATCGAGCAGCGCGCGCCGCGCAGGTCCTCGACACCACGTGCGCGCGAGTCGGCAGCCACCACGATCCAGCTGCAGTAACTGGAACCGTCGCAGCCGGGCGCCGCATAGCGCGGCGTTGCCAGGTACTTGAGGCGGCTCGCCCATGCGCCGGTCAGAGGGTAGCCGCATGTTTGCGTGAACAGGAGATCGGGCGCACCCCACAGCGCGTCGAGCGAAAGGCTGCGATCGAGTCCATCGGGCACAGCGGCGACGCCTTCGGCGCGAAACGCGCGCGCGAGGCCGTTCCACCACGCATCGACCGTCGCGCGCAACTCAGGTGGATCGTACATCGGCAAGCCAACCGTCCGCGGACCGCTCGCGTCCATTCATGTCTTCCAAAAATGCCTTCGGCCAGGCTCGAACAGTACGCTAACAGCAAATCCGCCGGCGGGACGCGCAGCGATATATCGCGCCTCCGCTGGAATTCGATGGGTGCCTCCGGCACAATGAGACCCCATCCGGCCGCGCGTTCGAATTTCATGCGCGATGCCGGCGCGCATGCGGCACTTGATGGAGTCTCGAACTGCAATGAGCAACGCCGTTCCCACCTCCGCCAGCTACGTCGTGATCGGCGCCGGCGTGCATGGGCTATCCACCGCGTGGCACCTGGCGATGGAGCTCGAAGCGCGCGGGACCGGTTCGGGCGCCGACGTCGTGGTCCTCGACAAGACCGGCCCCGGCGCCGGCGCCTCGGGTATCGCCTGCGGCTGTGTGCGCAACCTTTACATGACCGAGCCGATCCACGCGATCCTGCGGCATTCGGTCGATGTCTGGACCTACGACCCGGTGGCGTTCGGCTTTCAGCAGGTGGGCTACGTATCGGCCGGCGAAGCCAATCAAGCGACCGATTACGAGAAGCTGCACGCGAGCCAGGCGCGCGTGGGTTATCCCTCCGATCTCTACCAGGGTCGCGACGCGAAGCGCTTTCTCAAGACGATCTGGCCGGACTTCCAGACCGATGGCATCGATGTGGTCCTGCACGAAAAGGTGAGCGGCTACGCGGGCACGCGCCAGGCGATCGCCGGCCTTGCGCAGAAATGCCGCGACCACGGCGTGCGCATCCTGTCCGGCGTGGAGGTCGTGGCTTACGATGCGACGGCGGGTCGCGTCTCGAAGGTCCGCACCGACCACGGCGACATCGGCTGCGACGCGGTCGTCCTCGGCCTCGGCGCATGGACGCCCAGGCATTGGGCGATGCTCGGCAGGCCGATGGAGATCGACGCGCGCTATCCGGACGGCGCCACGATACATAAAGACATGTGGACCTACTGGCGCCTGCTCGAAGGCGAAGTGTATGTCGATCGTCCCTACCGCACCGCGGGCGACCTCGATCCGCCGGTGCTGCATGTCGAGATGATGAGCACGCCGGTGATCGACCCGGGCACCGGCCGCGAGCTCGCCGATCATCTCTACGTGTACTGGAAGAACGGCGCCGAGCGGATGGATCGTCCCGGCGTCCAGGGCGGCTCCATTCCGATCAAGATCGGTCCGCATGCGGTCACCGATCCGTACGGGCACGCCAACGACGAGTACCAGGCCGAGCCCGAGTTCGCCGACTATCTCACCGCGGCGATGGGGCAGCTCATGACGCGGTTCAAAGGATCGCGCCGGAACTTTCGCGAGCGCCGCAACGGCGGCATTGGCGCCTTCACGCCCGACAACGTGCCGATCTTCGACTGGATTGGCGAGAACGTCTACATGATCGCCGACAGCAACCACGGCTTCAAGATGATCGGCGTCGGCAAGCTGGTCGCGAAGCTGCTGGTCGGCGGCACCAGCGTTGCGGAGCTGCAGCCGTTCAGCCTCGATCGCTTCGCCAACGGGAACACGTTCGGCGCCAGCAACAGTCACTGCCCGTGGGTATGAACACCGGCGTGGCGCAGAACGCGGCGGCCAAGCCGCGCAAGGGTCTGCTGGCGCGCCTGGCGGACGGCCCCGTCATCTGCGCCGAAGGCTACCTGTTCGAGCTCGAGCGGCGCGGCTACGTGCAGGCGGGTGCGTTCGTGCCCGAAGCCGTGCTCGACCATCCGGACGTGGTGGCGCAAGTCCACCGCGACTTCGTCCATGCCGGGTCGGACGTGGTCGAAGCGTTCACGTACTACGCGCATCGCGAGAAGTTGCGGCTCATCGGCCGCGAGCACCAGCTCGAGACGATGAACCGGGAGGCCTTGAGGATTGCCAAGGAGGTCGCCGCCGAAACCGGCGCGCTGTTCGCCGGCGATATCTGCAACACGAACGTCTACGCCCCGGGCGATGCGAAGAGCATCAAGGCATGCCGGGCCATGTTCGAAGAGCAGGTCGCGTGGGCCGCGGAGGCCGGCGTCGATTACGTGATCGCGGAAACATTCTCCTACGGCGCTGAAGCGAAGCTGGCGCTCCAGACCATCAAGTCCGCCGGCCTCGTCGCCGCGATCACGATGACCATCCATCGCGAACCGCTCACCCGCGACGGACTTACGCCGGAAGCGTGTTGCAGGATGCTGGCGGACGCGGGCGCGGACGTCGTGGGTCTCAACTGCATCCGCGGACCGCGCACGATGCTGCCGCTGATCGCCAGGATCGTACGTGCGGTGAACGTGCCGGTGGCCGCGCTGCCGGTCCCCTATCGGACGCACCACCGCCAGCCGACGTTCCAGTCGCTGCGCGACCGCCATTGCGACTGCATTCCCGGTGACATGCCGTTTCCGGTGGCGCTCGACCCGTTCACGTGCAATCGCTTCGAGATCGCCCAATTCGCCAAGGAAGCTCATGCGCTCGGCGCGCGTTACCTGGGCTTGTGCTGCGGCGCGATGCCGCATCACATCCGAAGCATCGCCGAGGCGCTCGGCCGGCAACCGGCGGCGAGCCGCTATTCGGCCGACATGTCGAAGCATGCGTACTTCGGCACCAATGCGCGATTGAAAAAATCGAATCGCGAGTTTGCCCGCAAGCTGTGAAGCGGCGACGGCTACTCCCGGTGGCGCGATGATCCAGCTCTACTACCATCCCGGCAACGCCAGCCTCGCGCCCCACATGCTGCTCGAGGAAATCGGCGCGCCCTTCGAGCTTCTGCTGGTCGATCGCGCCAACGCGGCCCACAAGTCACCGCAATACCTGAAGCTCAACCCGAACGGCCAGATTCCGGTGCTCGTGGACGGTGACCTGGTGCTGTACGAAACTGCCGCCATTTGCCTGCACCTTTCCGATACGCATCCGCAGGCGCGACTTGCGCCGCCGATCCAGACGGTCGAGCGCGCGCACTTCTACAAGTGGCTCGTGTGGTGTACCAACAC
>Ga0070667_100000631_pt1 | contig 34282 bp, 20 predicted proteins | sample KBSS33metaG_FD_64659 | JGI IMG/M metagenome (GOLD analysis project Ga0070667, IMG submission 64659) | Switchgrass rhizosphere microbial communities from Kellogg Biological Station, Michigan, USA - KBS S3-3 metaG | ecosystem: Host-associated > Plants > Roots > Rhizosphere > Soil ...
AATTGCACGGCCGCGCATTCGCGTCCCTGTACGACGAAATGGACTACCGGGTCGCCCGTATCGACGGCACCCTGCCCCCTGAGCTGACCGGCACGCTGTTCCGCGTCGGCCCCGGCAAGTTCGAAGTCGGCGACACGGTGCTGAAGACCATGTTCGACGCCGACGGCATGGTGTCCCGGTTCGTGTTCGACGGCAAGTCCGTGCGATTCACCAACCGCTACATACGCACCCGCCAGTACCGCGGCGGTGACGTGATGCGCCAGCGCGGCATCACCACCAACGCCCCCACCCTGCGCGGGAACCTGCTCCCGCCGGCCAACACCGGCAATACCAACATGGCCACGATCTGCGGCGAACTGCTCGCCATGTGGGAGGGCGGACCGCCCTACAAGATCGATCCGGATTCACTGGACACGTTGGGCTACAAGCATTTTGACGGCGACCGCCTCGGCTACCTCGGTTCCTTCTCCGCCCACCCCAAATGGGATCCGCACACCGGCGAGGTCTTCAACTTCGGACTCGACCTGCTGCCCACGCCGCGGCTGCGGTGCTTCAAGGTGGACCGCGCCGGCCGCAGCCACCAGATCAGCTCGCTGAAGTTGTGGGACATGGTGTGGAATCACGACTTCGCGCTCACCGAGAACCACATGGTGTTCGTGCTCGATCCGCTGCGCCCCAACATCCCGACGCTGTTGCGCACCCGATCACTGGCACAGGCGCTGGACTATCAGACCAAGAACGGGTCGACGCGGTTCGCGCTGGTACCCCGTGACGGGTCCAAGCCCCGCGTCATCGAGCACGAAGCACTGACTCACATCCACGTCACCAACGCCTTCGAAGACGGTTCCGACACCGTGGTCGAGTTCTTCAGTTTCGAGGACTCGGATGTCTTCGGCAAGCTTGGCAAGGCCTGGCAGGACCCTGCCGAGCCCACCGATCCCCGCGCGCACCTGACCATCGATGAATGGCCCCGCGGGCACCTGTCACGGTTCCGGATCAGCAAGTCCGGACGGATCAGCGAGACGGTGTTATCAGCCACGGCGCCAATGGAATTCCCGCAGTACGACTGGCGCCGGTCGACACTGGAACACAACGTCACGTACGCGTGCAAGGCGACCGAGGACGTCGGTCACTACAACGCGGTGACGCGGATCGACCACCGCACGGGCATCCAGAGCAGTTTCGATTTCGGCTTGGCCCAGACCGGAGAACCATTGTTCGTGCCTCGCTCCCGCACCGCTGCCGAGGACGACGGCTGGCTGCTGGTGCTCAATCACGATCTGCGGAGCCATCATTCGCAGCTGGTGATCTTCGATGCCCGGACCATCGAGGACGGGCCGCTGGCCACGGCGCATCTGGAACACCACTTGCCCATCGGATTCCACGGCACATTCACCCGGCGCATCGCCGGCTGACGCCCACTGCCGGCGCTGGGCAGCCGTGCACCGCGCCGCGCTCTGGACGGGCACTGCGACGTTGAATCAGACTGCGGGACTGTCACTTTCGCCGTCGGCGTCTTCGCTCTCGGGTGGGTAGAGCGTGGGGTGGTGGTAGTGGTTGGTTCGTGGTTGGCCGACGTCTAAGAGTGGTGGTGGGGTCCAGTGGGCTCTTCCGTTTTTCATAGTGGTGCTCCAGCCGCCGCTGTCGGCCAGGACGTTGTCGCGGCCGCAGGCCAGGGTCATGTCGGTGATGTCGGTCTGGCCGTCGTCGCGCCAGTTGCAGACCGCGTGGTGGGCTTGGCAGCGCGAGGCGGGGGCGGTGCAGCCGGGTCGGGTGCAGCCGCGGTCGCGGGCGAACAGCATGATCCGCTGTCCCGGCGTGGCGGTGCGCCGGGTGCGGCCCAGATACAGCGGAATGTTGGTGTGCTGGTCGAACACCGCCAGATAGCAGTACGACCGCGACGCCATCCGGATCAAGTCCGGGACGGGCAGTGTGCTGCCGGTGTGGGTGACCGCGACCCCAGCACCACGCTGCAACTCCTGCAGCGTGGTGGTCGCGACCACGGAGACGGGCAGGCCGTTGTGCTCGCCGAGCATGCCGGAAGTCAGGGCCATACGGGCGACCCACATCTGCGCATCGTGCTGGCGCTGGGCGACAGTCCTGGTGTCGTTCGCGATCTGCTCGGCCGTCGGGGTCCCCGAATAGCAGGGGACGTCATCAGCCGGATTGCACATGCCCGGCGCGGCGTACTTGTCGTGGATGGCATCCCAGTACGCCCGGGCCTCGGGGGTCAGGGTGCCGGACACCTCGCTGGTGCCATCCCGGCGCTGCTTACCGTGGCTGATGCCGCGTGTGCGGTCACGTTCGGTGTCGTCGGGTTCGGGGCCGTCCTGATCCAGCTCATAGAGCAGTTTGTTCGCCGCGGCCCGCAATTCCTCAGGGGTCTGATGCCTCGCCCGGGCCACCAGCGTCTGCTCGCACTGCACTGTGGTGGCGGGATCCACCCAGTTCGGCAGGTTCGCCATGAAATGGCCGATCACATCGACGTGGTCAGCATTGATCGCGCCGTCAGCTTGAGCCCGCGCCGCCTCCTCCCACAACGGCGGCAACACCTCGCCGGTCAGGCCAGTACGGGGACCCAGATTCTCCATATCCCGGACCCGCCGCCGGGCTTCCTTCGCGGAGAGGTGCAGCCGGATGCGCAGCACATCGGCCCAGTTTTTCCCGCCGATCTCTTTCGGGCCGGTCTGGGCGACCAGCGCGGCGAGGATCCGGTGGTCCACCGCTTCGGCGGCGCACTTCAGTCGTTCGCGCCGAGACTGCAACTCCAACAACTCCGGCACACTCAACCCGCTGTAATCGAGATCAGCGATCCGGGCGCCATCAGCTTCGAGGTCGGCGTACGCCTCCTCGATGACAGCCGGATCGATGAATCCCATACTCGAACACTAGTTCGAAGCACTGACAAGTCGCTGTGGCGAATGCGGCCCCAGTTACCTACCGTGACCAGCGTAAACAAAGTGGCCAAAGTTTTTCAGCGGGCGGCCGCTCAGAACAACATGAACTGATCGCCGGCCGGCGTCCGATCGACGAACTCCTCGATGTCCGAGCCGCCGACGACATGACCCAGCAGCGCCATGAAGTCCGCGTCGGAGACCAGCGGGACGCCGAGCTCCCGGGCCTGATAGCCCTTGCCCTGTGCGGGTGCCGGGTCGTTGCAGATGACCAGCGAGGTCTGGGCGTCGACGCTGTCGGAGTAGGACAGGCCCACGTGCACGATGCGCTCGATCACTTCTTCGTGGGTGCGGACCATCTCGCCCGACAGCGCCACCCGCATGCCCTGCACCAACGGCTGGCCGGGCACGAATCGACCGGGGTTGGCGTAGGCACCCGGCAGGCGCGAAGCCAGGACCTTCAGCGGCCGGAGTTCGTCATGCGTGATGGCGCCGCTCGGCCAGCGCTTGCGTCCCACGTTGCGGATCGGCAGCCAGCGCCGGTGCTCGCGCGCCGCGGCCAGTGCCGGTTTGAGGATCTGGGCCAGCACCATGGCGTCGTCCAGGGCGTCGTGCGGGCGGATCTGCGTCGCGCCGTAGTGCGTCGCCAGCGTCTCCAGACGCAGGTTCTCGGTGCCCAAATTGAGCCGGCGGGTCAGCTCGACGGTGCACATGACGCTGTCGACGGGCAGGACCGCGCCGACGCGCTCGCACTCGGCGGCAAGGAAGGCGTAGTCGAAACCGGCGTTGTGGGCGACGAGTGTGCGGCCGGACAGCACGGCAGCCAGGTCGCCGACGACCTCACCGAAGGTCGGCTGGCCCGCCAGCATCTCGGGGGTCAGCCCGTGCACGTGGGTAGGGCCGGGATCGACGCCCGGATTCAGCAGGCTGCTGAAGGAATGCTCGACGTTCCCGTCGTCCCCCACAGCCAGCGCCGCGACGCTGATGACCCGGGCGTGCCCGGGATCGAAACCGGACGTCTCGACGTCGACGACAGCCCAACCAGCGCCCGGCTCGGTGGCCGGTCGGCCCCATCCGAGGTTGGTTTCGCCCACGTGGCAAGAATGGCACGGCCCGCCGACAAGTCCGGCGGCCACCGCAGCGTGTCGCCGCCCTAATCAGGCGATGGTCCTCCTCGACGAGGTGCTCGACGCTATCGTCACGGCATGACCACGATCGACCCGAACGCACCCGTTCTCGTCACCGGCGCCAGCGGGTACATCGGCAGCTGGATCGTCCGCTACCTCCTCGAAGCCGGGCACACCGTGCACGGCACCGTCCGCAATCCGCAGAAGCCGACGGGCTTGGAGCACCTGCACAAGTTGTCGGCAGACCACCCAGGCAAGCTCGTACTCTTCAAGGCCGACCTGCTCGACACCGGCAGCTTCGACGAAGCGATGGCCGGCTGCGAGCTCGTCATGCACACCGCGTCGCCATTCCTGCTGCAGGGCGTCACCGACCCGGAGGAAGCGCTGGTCCGCCCGGCGCTCGAGGGCACCCGAAACGTGCTGGACTCGGTCAACCGCACCGAGAGCGTCAAGCGCGTGGTGCTGACCAGCAGCGTGGTGGCCATCTACGGTGACGCCCGCGAATCGCGCGACGTCCCCGGCGGCGTCTTCACCGAGGACCAGTGGAACACCACGAGCAGCGTCGACCACCAGCCGTACTCGTATTCCAAGACTGTGGCCGAGCAGGAGGCCTGGCGGTACCAGAAGGCACAGGATCGCTGGGACCTGGTCACCATCCATCCGGGTCTGGTGCTCGGCCCGTCCCTGACCAGCGCCAGCGACTCGGCCAGCCTGGCCACCATGAAGCAGTTCGCCGACGGCACCATGCTGACCGGCGCGCCCGAGTTGACGATGGGCGTGGTGGACGTCCGCGATGTCGCCGATGCCCACGTGCGCGCCGGCTTCACGCCCGATGCGCACGACCGCTACCTCGTCAACGCCGCCTCGCTGAGCCTGCTGGAGATCGGCCAGATCCTCCGTGGCAAGTTCGGCGTGCTCTATCCGTTCCCGTGGCTGAACGTGCCCAAGGTGGCCGTCAAGGCCGTCGCGCCGGTCATCGGGTTGACGCGCGAGTTCGTCGACACCAACGTCGGCTACCCGCTGGTCTTCGATGCCAGCCGCAGCCAGAGCGAACTCGGATTGGTGTACCGGCCCATCGAGCAAACTGTCATCGACCACTTCCAGCAGATGCTCGACGACGGCATCGTGCGGCGACGCCCCAGCATCCGTCTGCCGTAGTGGGCGGCCTCACACGTGTCGTCACATCCGGGGCGGCCCTCTTAGACTTCCGGGGATGATCACCGCACGAGGACGCGTCGCGCTGGGCGCGGGCGCTGCCGCCCGTTGGGCGTCGCGCGTGACGGGCCGCGGTGCCGGCGCCATGATCGGCGGCCTCGTCGCCATGAAGCTGGACCCGTCAATCCTGGGCCAGCTGGGCTCCGGACGACGCTCCGTCGTCGTCACCGGCACCAACGGCAAGTCCACGACGACACGGATGACGGCCGCCGCGCTGGCGACCCTCGGGCCGGTGGCATCCAACAGCGAAGGTGCCAACATGGACGCCGGGCTGATCGCCGCACTGGCCGGCTCGCGCGAGGCGATGCTCGCCGCGCTCGAGGTCGATGAGATGCACGTGCCGCACGTCTCCGACGCGGTCGACCCTTCGGTGATCGTGTTGCTCAACCTGTCCCGCGACCAGCTCGACCGGGTCGGCGAGATCAACCACATCGAGCGGACGCTGCGCGCCGGGCTGGCTCGCCATCCGAAGGCAGTGGTGGTGGCCAACTGCGATGACGTGCTGGTGACCTCGGCCGCGTACGACAGCCCCAATGTGGTGTGGGTGGCCGCCGGCGGCGGCTGGTCGGGCGACTCCGTGAGCTGTCCGCGCAGCGGTGAGGTGATCGTTCGGGAGAACGGGCACTGGCATTCGACGGGCACCGACTTTTCCCGGCCGGCTCCGCAGTGGTGGTACGACGAGACGAATATCTATGGGCCGGAAGGCTTTACCGCCCCCATGACGCTGGCGTTGCCCGGTACGGTGAACCGCGGCAATGCGACACAGGCTGTGGCTGCGGCGGTGGCTCTGGGCGCGTCGCCTGCCGCCGCGGTCGCCGCGGTATCGACGGTCGACGAGGTCGCGGGCCGCTACCGGACCCTGCAGGTCGGCGAACACACCGTCCGCATGCTGCTGGCCAAGAACCCCGCCGGCTGGCAGGAGGCTCTGTCGATGGTCTCCAGTGATGTTGCGGGAGCGGTTATTTCGGTTAACGGCCAGGTGCCCGACGGCGAAGACCTGTCGTGGCTGTGGGACGTGAACTTCGAGCATTTCGTGGACTTCCCGGCGCCCATCGTGTCTGCCGGCGAGCGCGGCACCGATCTCGCGGTGCGCCTCGGCTACGCGGGCGTCGACCACACCCTCGTGCACGACACCCTGGCCGCCATCAAGTCGTGCCCGCCCGGGCACGTCGAGGTGATCGCTAATTACACGGCCTTCTTGCAGTTGAACCGGGAGCTGGCATGACGGTTCAGATCGGCCTGGTGCTACCCGACGTAATGGGCACCTACGGCGACGGCGGCAACGCCGTCGTGCTCCGACAGCGCCTGCGGCTCAGGGGAATTGACGCCGAGATCGTCGAGATCACGTTGAACGACCCGGTGCCGGATTCGATGGACCTCTACACCCTCGGCGGCGCCGAGGACTACGCGCAGCGCCTGGCCACCCGGCACCTGCTGCAGTACCCGGGTCTGCAGCGCGCGGCAGAACGCGGCGCGCCGGTGCTGGCCATCTGCGCCGCCATCCAGGTGCTCGGGCACTGGTATGAGACGTCGTCTGGCGAGCGCGTCGACGGCGTCGGACTGCTCGACGTCACGACCTCCCCCCAACCCGAGCGCACCATCGGCGAAGTGACCTCCGTTCCAGTGATCGACGGGCTGACCCAGAAGCTCACCGGCTTCGAAAACCACCGCGGCGGAACCGATCTCGGCCCCCTGGCCAAGCCGTTGGCCAGAGTCGAGAAGGGTGCCGGCAACCGCGCGGGCTCCGGCTACGACGGCGTCGTGCAAGGCAGCGTCGTCGCGACCTATTTGCACGGCCCGTGCCTGGCCCGCAATCCCGAGTTGGCCGACCATCTGCTGTCGCAGGTCGTCGGTGACCTGCCACCTCTGGAACTGCCCGAGGTCGATCTGCTCCGCGGCGAGCGGCTCGCCGCGCCGCGCCGCGCTTGATCCCCGGCGGAACGCTTCAGCGCTTGCTGTGAACTGACTGTCAACGTGCGCACACCCGGTTTCACCGTTCGGACGGCCGGGTAGAAACGAGCCACCACTGTCCGGTTAGGGAGGCGCGCCACATGCTTGACTTCTTCTGTCCCTGGTGCGGCGATTTCACCTTCGACACGATCACCTGCCCCCGTTGCGACGGGGCAGCAGGTCGGGAGCTTGCACAAACCGCGTGAAAGATACTGCTGCTGTGCAGATTTCACAACACGCATCGCCTCCGTGCGACAGATTGCCAGGATGGTTAGGCAAACCTTCTCCCCTATGGACAGTCGTGCATCGGGTCCGCTTCCCGCAAGTTCGCTATGCACTGCACGCGATCGTGGAGGATCATGAACCGTACGGTTCGCAACGTCTGGCGAACCGTCGGCACGTTGGGTATTGGCGTCTTCGACTAGGAACGGCCATATGACTGAGTGCTTCCTGGCTGGTGAAGAAATCCACCAGCTGAATCGGGACCTTCGGATACTCATCGCGACAAACGGCACCCTCACCCGGATTCTCGGCGTCGTCACCGGTGAGGAGATCGAGGTGCAGATCGTCGAGCAGCAGATTCACGCGCGCGAGATCGCGCAGCCGGAACTGCTGTCGGACAGCAGAATTCTGCAACGCCGGGTTCTGCTCACAGGCCGGACGTCGGGGCGTCAATTCGTCGGGGCAGAGTCACTCATCGCCATCGACCTGCTCCCCCCGACCATCTCGGCGGATCTGACAAGCACGACCGCGCCGATCGGCGAGATCATGGCCGCCAGCCGCCTCGAAACGTTCAAGGAGCCGGCAGATATCTGGGTGGCGGAATCACCCGATTGGCTTGCCGCCGCAGCGAATCAGGCCGCACAACCGAGGACCGTCGGCCGCCGCTACCGCATCATCATCGAAGGACAACCCGTCATCGTCATCACCGAGCACTTCCTCGATTTCGAGGCGACGGCATCATGACACTGCCGAATGGAAATTTGGCAGAACTGATGGCCGAGCGAGCCGCGGCAGCAGGCTGGCGGAACCGACCCGCCTACCACGCACCGCACGTCGTGACCCACGGTGAAATCCACGACGGTGCAGCACGTTTGGGGACACTGCTGCGGCGTCGTGGCCTGTCCCGCGGAGATCGCGTCCTGTTGTGCCTTCCGGATTCGCCGGAACTCGTGCAGCTGTTACTGGCGTGCCTCGGCCGTGGCATTGTCGCCTTCCTGTCCAACCCCGAGCTCAATCGTCGCGACCACAGCTTCGCCGAAAACGACACTGAGCCGACACTTGTCATCACGTCGGGCACCCTTCTCGACCATTTTCGGGAGTCGACCGCGGTAGCCGCCGCAGACCTGATTGCCGAAGCCACCCATGCCGAGCCGGCCGACTACGAGCAGCTGGGCGGCGACGCACCCGCCTACGCCACCTACACGTCCGGCACGACGGGCGCGCCGAAAGCCGCCGTCCACCGACATTCCGACGTGTGGGCCTACGTCGAGGCGATGTGCGACCAGGCGTTGCAACTCACCGCACAAGACGTCGGATTGTGCAGCGCACCCATGTATTTCGCGTACGGGCTGGGAAACTCTGTCTGGTTTCCGCTTGCGACAGGCAGTTCCGCGGTCATCGTCAAACGGCCGGTCACCGCGGAAGCGACGGCTGAGCTGAGTGCGACGTTCGGCGCATCGGTGCTCTACGGCGTGCCAACGTTCTTCGCGCGCATCATCGATGCCTGCGTGCCGGACTCATTCCGCTCGCTGCGCTGCGTGGTCTCAGCCGGCGAGGCGCTGGACATCCGGCTCGCCGAGCGGATGACGGAATTCTTCGGCGGTATCCCCGTACTCGACGGCATCGGCTCGACCGAGGCCGGCCAGACGTTCGTGTCCAACACCATGGAGGACTGGCGGCCCGGAAGTATCGGAAAAGTTCTCCCGCCCTATGAGATTCGTGTTGTCACGCCGGAGGGCACGGCGGCGGGCCCCGGCGTTGCGGGAAACCTCTGGGTCCGCGGCCCGTCGATATCGCCGGGCTATTGGAATCGTCCGGCCGACCTTCTCGTGCGCGATGGGGGCTGGCTCGACACACGGGACAGGGTGTCCGTCGACGCCGACGGCTGGGTCACGTACTGCTGTCGCGTGGACGACACCGAGATCATCGGCGGCGTCAACGTCAATCCGCGGGACATCGAGCGGATCCTCACCGCGGACGAGAGAGTCGCCCATGCGGCCGTCGTCGCGGTGGCGGAGTCACCCGGCGTCTCGGCATTGCAGGCGTTCCTCGTCCCGGCCGAGGACGCGGTCATCGACCAATCGGTGATCCGAGATCTTCACCAGCGCTTGATCTCTCAGCTGTCGGCCGTCCAGGTACCACACAGATTCGCCGTGGTCGACCAGCTCCCCCGAACTTCGACCGGCAAGCTTCGCCGCACTGCGCTTCGCGCCGAAAGCCCGGCGCCGCCGGTCTGGGAACACCCCGCGGCCGAGGCGCCGGACGTGCCTGCGCCCGCGCCCGATCGCTCACCGAACAATGTGACGCTCGGCGAGCGGCTCGCCACCCTGCAGCACGAACAGCACCGACTGGTGGCGGATACGGTGTGTGCCGAGGTCACGAAGATGCTGGGGCTGACCGACCCGCAATCGCTGAACCGGGAACTCGCCTTCTCCGAGCTCGGCTTCGATTCGAAGATGACGGTCGAACTCCGCAATCGGTTGGCAGCCGTTACGGGACTGCAGCTTTCGGACACCGTCGGCTGGGATTACGGCTCGATCGCACAACTGGCCCGACATGTGGAAGCGCAACTGTCCAGCAGCAACGGCCCGGTGGCACCGGCGCCGTCCACGGCGGTCGACGAGCCCGTCGCCATCGTGGGAATGGCGTGCCGGTTCCCCGGTGGGGTGGATACACCGCAGGCACTGTGGGAGATGGTCGCGGATGCTCGGGATGTGGTGTCCGAGTTCCCAACCGACCGGGGTTGGGATGCCGGCGGTCTGTTCGATCCGGATCCCGATGCGACGGGCAAGACCTACACGCGCTGGGGTGGTTTTCTCACGGACGTCGCCGGCTTCGACGCCGGCTTCTTCGGAATCGGGCCCAGTGAGGCACGGGCGATGGATCCGCAACAGCGGTTGATGCTCGAATGTTCGTGGGAAGCCTTGGAGCAGGCGGGGATCGACCCGGCCTCGTTGCACGGCTCGGCCACCGGGGTGTTCACCGGAATCTTCGCCCAGCGCTACGGCGCCGCGGGAACCGACAGACTGGAAGGCTATGGGCTGACCGGTTCGGCATTGAGTGTGGCCTCTGGCCGGGTGGCCTATGTGCTCGGACTGCAGGGACCCGCGGTGTCGGTGGATACCGCGTGCTCGTCGTCGTTGGTGTCGTTGCACTGGGCCGTGCAGTCGCTGCGGTCGGGGGAATGCGCTCTGGCATTGGCCGGTGGCGTGACGGTGATGACGTCGCCGGAGACCTTCATCGGGTTCAGCAGGCAGCGGGGACTGGCCCCTGACGGCCGGTGCAAGGCTTTCGCCGGCGCCGCTGATGGGACGGCGTGGGGTGAGGGCGCCGGGGTGCTGGCGCTCGAGCGGTTGTCGGATGCCCAGCGGTTGGGGCATTCGGTGTTGGCGGTGGTGCGCGGCAGTGCCGTCAACCAGGACGGCGCCTCCAACGGCCTGACCGCACCCAACGGGCCGTCCCAGCAGCGGGTGATCCGGGCAGCCCTGGCCAGTGCGCGATTGACGGCGGCCGACGTGGATGTGGTCGAAGGCCACGGGACGGGCACCACCCTGGGGGATCCCATTGAAGCGCAAGCGCTTTTGGCCACCTACGGACAAGACCGCCCGATGGACCGGCCGCTGTGGGTGGGGTCGATCAAATCGAACATGGGTCATACCCAGGCCGCCGCCGGCGTCGCCGGGGTGATCAAGATGGTGCAGGCGATGCGCCACGGCGTGCTGCCGGCGACGCTGCACGTCGACGTCCCATCCCCTCGCGTTGACTGGGAGCGCGGTGCCGTATCGGTACTGACCGAGGCCCGAGCCTGGCCACTCGACGGCCGCCCGCGCCGCGCGGGCGTGTCATCGTTCGGGATCAGCGGCACCAATGCGCATGTGATCTTGGAGCAGGGCCCATCGGACGAGCCGCAAGCTGCGGCGGCCGCCCCGGACGTGCTGCCGTGGGTGCTCTCGGCCAAATCAGCCGAGGCGCTCAGCGCGCAGGCGGCGCGGTTGTCGGCACATCTGCGCGCCCGTCCGCGGCTCGAGCCTGTCGACGTGGGGTACTCGCTGGCCCGGCGTTCGATGTTCGAGCACCGAGCCGTGGTGATGGGTGCCGATCGTCAGACGCTGACAGCGGGGTTGGCAGCGCTGGCCGGCGGCGAGCCGGACGCGGCAGTCGTGACCGGCCGCGGGGGCCCAGTGGGAAAGTCGGTGGTCGTGTTTCCCGGGCAGGGCTCGCAATGCCTTGGGATGGGCAGGCAGCTGTACGACCAACTGCCGGTGTACGCCAAGGCTTTTGACGCGGTGGCCGACGAGTTGGATCGGCATCTGCGGTTGCCGCTGCGCGAGGTGCTCTGGGGCGCCGACAGTAGTCGGCTCGACAGCACCGAATTCGCGCAGCCGGCGCTGTTCGCGGTGGAAGTGTCGTTGTTCGCGGTGCTGCGCAGCTGGGGCGTGACCCCGGACTTCGTGATGGGACATTCGGTTGGCGAGTTCTCGGCGGCGCACGTCGCGGGCGTGCTCACGCTGCCCGACGCAGCACTGTTGGTCGCCGCCAGGGGACGCCTGATGCAGGCTCTCCCGCCGGGCGGTGCGATGACCGCGGTGGGCGCCGGGGAACATGCGGTGGCGCCGCTGCTGGCCGACGGCGCGGTGGTCGCGGCGATCAATGCGCCTGAGTCGGTGGTGATCTCCGGGCCGCAGGAGGCCGTGAACGAGACCGCCGACCGGCTGGCCGCGCACGGCCGCCGGGTGCACCCGCTCACGGTCTCGCATGGCTTCCATTCACCGCTGATGGAGCCGATGTTCGACGAGTTCGCGCGGATCGCGGCGCGGGTTGAACCGCGGCCGCCCCAGATTCCGCTTGTCTCGAACGTGACAGCCCAATTAGTGGGCGCAGAAGGCGATTTCGGCTCGGCGCGGTACTGGGTGGAGCATATCCGGCGGCCCGTGCGTTTCGCCGACAGTATCCGGACCCTGCAGTCACACGGCGCGACGCACTTCATCGAGGCCGGTCCGGGTAGCGGGTTGACGGCCGCCATCGAGCACTCGCTGTCACCCGCCGAACCCATCACGGTGTCGCTGCTGGGCAAGGGCCGGCCGGAGACGGCGGCACTCCTGCACGGCGCGGCCCGGTTGTTCACCACCGGTGTCCCGGTCGCGTGGCCGGCGGTGTTCGCCGGGTCTGGTGGGCGCCGGATCGAACTGCCCACCTACGCATTTCAGCGACGGCGGTTCTGGTCGATGCCGACCGCAACCGGATCCGTGGGCACCGCCGCGCTGGGCCTGGACGCCGCGCATCACCCGCTGTTGAGCGCCGTGGTCGAGCGGCCCGATTCCGGCGGGGTGGTCTTGACCGGGCGGCTCTCCTTGACGGATCAAACTTGGCTGGCCGATCACCAGGTCGGCGGCGTGATGCTGTTTCCGGGTACCGGGTTCGTGGAACTGGCCATCCGCGCCGGCGACGAGGTGGGTTGCGGCGCCATCGAGGAGTTGGTGCTGGCGGCGCCCCTCGTCCTGGACGACGAGGCCGCGACCCAACTTCAGGTGGTGGTGGGCGCGGCCATCGAATCGGGCAGCCGGGCAGTCTCGGTGTACTCACGCAAAGGTCAACCCGAAGCCGAGTGGCTGCTGCACGCCGAGGGCACGCTGACGCCCACCGCCGCAGCGCATTCCGGAAACCTGACACAGTGGCCGCCGCCCGGTGCGGAGAGCGTGGACCTTTCCGGCGCCTATGCGCGACTGGCCCAGCGCGGCTACGAGTACGGGCCGGCATTTCAGGGCCTGGTCGCGCTCTGGCGACGCGGCCCGGAGCTCTTCGCCGAGGTGGCCGCGCCGGATGAGACCGGCGTGGCCGCCACGATGGGCATCCATCCGGCTGTGCTGGATGCGGTGCTGCACGCCGCCGGGCTGGCCGCCGACACGTCCCAACCGATCACCACCCAGACGATGCTGCCGTTCTGCTGGCGGGGCGTCACGCTGCATGCCGGCGGCGCCGCGCGGGTACGGGCTCGCATCACCGTGCTGGGGCACGACGAGCTGTCCGTGGACGTCGTCGACAACGCCGGTTCGCCGGTCCTGACGGTGCGCTCGCTGACCACCCGCCCGATCACCGCCGATCAGCTACCCACCGCTGCCGACGGCATCGGTCACAGACCACTGGAAGTGGTGTGGACGCCAATAACGCTGAAACACACCGTGGTTGACCCGGATCGGGTCGTCGTGTGGGAATGCACAGCCGCGGGCGACGACGTGGTGGGCGCGGTGCACGAGGCCACCCGCGCCGCTCTCGAGGTGTTGCAGCACTGGCTGGCCGGGGACCAAGCAGGCACGTTGGTGGTGTCGACGCGTGGTGCGGTGGCATTGCCCGGCGAGGACGTCAGCGACCTGGCCGCCGCGGCGGTGTGGGGCCTGGTGCGCTCGGCGCAGGCCGAAAACCCCGGCCGGATCATGCTTCTCGACACGGACGGGACAGTGGAGGTGGCGGCACTGGTCGACGCCGGCGAGCCGCAGCTGGTGGTGCGGGCCGGCAAGGTGCATGCCGCCCGGTTGGCCCCGGCCCCTGCACTTTTGGCGCTACCGGCGAGCGAGTCGGCGTGGCGGTTGGCCGTCGTCGGCGACGGAACGCTGGAGAATCTCGTCATCCGGGCCTACCCGGATGTGGAGGCACCGCTGCAGGCCGGCCAGGTGCGGGTGGCGGTGACGGCGGTCGGGGTCAATTTCCGCGATGTGATGGCGGCCTTGGGCATGTATCCCGGCCAAGCCCCGGTATTGGGCGCCGAGGGCGCCGGCGTGGTGGTCGAGACCGGCCCGGACGTATCCGGGTTGGCGGTCGGTGATGCCGTCATGGGTCTGCTGGCCGGCACCGGCCCGGTGGCCGTGGTCGACCAGCAGTTGCTCACCACCGTGCCGGAGGGCTGGTCGCTTGAGCAGGCCGCAGGCGTGTCGGTGGCATTTCTGACGGCCCTGTACGCGTTGTCGGATCTCGCCGGGCTCTGTGCCGGGGAATCGGTGCTGGTGCATGCCGGTACCGGCGGGGTGGGCATGGCGGCAGTGCAGCTGGCCCGGCACTTCGGGGCGGACGTCTTTGTCACCGCCAGTCCCGGTAAGTGGAGCACGTTGCGCGACATGGGTTTTGACGACGACCACATCGGCGATTCCCGAACCCTCGACTTCGAGGGCAAATTCCTGGCCGTCACCGAGGGCCGCGGCGTCGACGTGGTGCTCGACTCGCTGGCCGGTGAGTTCGTGGACGCGTCGCTCAGGTTGCTGGCCCGCGGTGGACGTTTCATCGAGATGGGCAAGACCGACATTCGCGATGCCGAGGCCGTCGCTGCGCAGTATCCCGGTGTTCGGTACCAGGCGTTCGATCTCTCCGAGGCCGAGCCACAACGGATGCAGGCGATGCTGTGCGAGTTGACCAAGCTCTTCGAAACCGAGCGGCTTCAGCCACTGCCCGTCACGACGTGGGACGTCCGCTGCGCTGTGGAGGCCTACCGGTTCATCAGCCAGGCGCGCCATACCGGCAAGGTGGTGCTGACGATGCCGACGGCGCTGGCGGATCGGCTTGCCGACGGCACGGTGCTGATCACCGGCGCCACCGGAATGGTCGGCGCGGAACTGGCCCGCCACCTGCTCAACGCCTACGGGGCGCGGCACCTGGTGCTCGCCAGCCGGCGTGGGGACCGTGCCGAAGGGGCCGCCGCGCTGGCCGCCGAATTGGAAAGTGCCGGCGCCCGCGTGGAATTGCTGGCTTGCGACGTGTCCGATCCGGACGCGGTCACCGCGCTGGTGGCGCAACTGGCGCAGCAGTGCCCCCCACTGTGCGGCGTGATTCATGCCGCGGGAATCCTCGACGATGCGGTGCTCGCCTCGCTGACCCCCGACCGCCTGGCAACAGTGTTGCGCGCCAAGGTCGACGCCGCGTGGAACCTGCACGAAGCCACCCGCGACCTGGATTTGTCGATGTTCGCGCTGTGCTCATCGATCGCCGCGACTGTGGGCTCGCCCGGTCAGGGCAATTACGCAGCCGCGAACGCTTTCCTGGACGGCTTTGCCACCCACCGCAGGGCCATGGGCCTCGCCGGCACGTCCCTGGTGTGGGGCCTGTGGGAACAGTCCAGTGGGATGACGGCTCATCTGAGTGACCGCGACCTGGCCCGGATCAGCAACAGCGGGCTGGTACCGATGAATCCCGGGCAGGCGCTGAAATTGTTCGACGACGCGCTGACGATCGATCACCCCGTGACGGTGGCCGCCCGCCTGGACCAGGCAGCACTGAACACCAAGGCCCGCAACGGAAGTCTGCCGGTGTTGTTCAGCGGGCTGGTGCGCAACCCCCGGCGGCGCCTGACCACTGACCCGGTCGATGCAACCGGATCGAAGTCAGCGCTGGCGCAGCGTCTCAACGGGCTGGCGCCCGATGAGCAACGCACGCTTCTGACGACAATGGTGTGTGCGCAGGCGGCGACGGTGCTGGGCCACCCCACACCCGAGGAAATCGACCGCGACGCCACGTTCGAGGATCTGGGCTTCGACTCCCTGACCGCTGTCGAACTGCGCAACCGGCTCAAAACCGTTACCGGCCTGGCTCTGCCACCCACTCTGATCTTCGACCACCCCAGCCCCGGCGCGCTCGCCACCCACCTGGCCGGCTCGCTCACCGACGCCACTGTGCCCGCGGTAACTCCCGTCGACTCGCGTGCCGGAGAACCGGTGGACGACAGGCTGGCCTACCTGGACCAGGCAGCGTTCCTGGCGCTGCGCGCGAGCCACGGCACGAGACTGCAGATGACCTGGATCTACGACCGGGCCGTCGACGCCGACGCGTTGCGGCGGTTTCACCGCAACCTCGGCCACGGGCTGCTGGGGCGCCGCATCGAGCGGTCGCCGTTACCGTTCGCGCGTGATCGCTGGGTCCTGTCCCCGACGGCGCCGGACATCGACTTCGCCGCCACGGCACGGCCGCGCGCCGACGTGAGCGCCTGGTCCGAGGAACGCGCACGCCTGCCCCTCGATCCCGAGTGGGGTCCCGGGTGGCACCTCGGGGTTCTCCCGCTCGAGGGTGGCGCCACCGCGGTCAGTCTCGTGGCGTCGCACCTCATCGTCGACGCCATCGCGTTCGGGCAGGCCGTCGCCGACGCCGTCGAGGGCAGGACACATGACCTGGGTTATCTGCCCCCGGCGTCACGCCCCCGCGGCCGCGCGCTGCGTGAGGACCTGCGGCAGACGGTCAAGGATCTGCCCGGCATGGCGCACGCTGTGGCCGCGGTGGCTCGCATGGCGCGGCGCGAACGGGGTGAACTCCGGCCGCCGGCTCCCACAGCACCCGCGCCGCGACGCAGGGCCGACGCCGATCAGACGGTCGACGTACCCAGCCTCACCGCACAGATCGACCTGAACGCATGGGATACGCGCGCGAAACACCTTGGCGGGGGCAGCAACTCGCTCGTCGCCGGCATCGCGTGCCGACTCGCGGCGGCAGCCGGGCGGGTTCAGGAGGACGGCACCGTAACCCTGCGTTTCGTGCTGTCACGGCGGACCGCGGGCGATTCCCGTGCCAATGCGCTGACGAGTGCCGATGTCGTGGTCGACCCCAGGCACGTGGCCGAGGACCTCAGCGAGCTACGCGCCAAGATCACGCGCGCGACGCTCGAGACCATCGAGAACCCCGACGACGAGGCCCTGGCGCCGACGGCCCTGGCATCGATAACGCCGAAGTGGGCCGTCAGGAAGTTCGGCGCGATGGCCGCAGGTGGCGCCATCCTCCCGGTCACCTGCTCCAATGTCGGCGACGTGCCGCCGGCGGTGAACCGGCCCGACGGTACCGACGCCGCCTACCTGTCCATGAGATCGGTCGAGCCCGACATCACGAAGGGCGTGCTCGAGGCCATGGGCGGCCAGCTGTTCCTGTCTTCGAGCCGGGTGGCCGGGAAGATGTCGATCCGGATCTCCGCCTATCTGCCGGGTCGCCCCAACACCCGGGAAGCGTTGCGCGACATGGTTTCAGGCATACTTGCCGAAGTCGCTCTGGACGCGCAGATCGACTACTGACCGGCCGCCTCGGCCCGTTCCCGGGCCGCGCGTGCCACCGGCGAGTACTCCAGGTAGTCCAACGCCATCTGCGTGGATGCCTCGGCGTTCGGGTGGTAGCCGGGCCGGATGTAGCGCAGCGGCACCGTCACCATGAGCAGCCAGGGTCCCGGCACCCGGTACTCCCGGGAGGCGCGCAACCAGTCACGCAAGCGCGGCTTGGCCGTGATGGTGGGGTCTTTCTCCATCAGATAGCGAATGCCCCGGTACCACGTGAACAGGAACCCGGGCGCGGTGAGCAGCATGGTCACCGCCCGCATGACGTAGTTGCCGCACAGATGCTGGTAGATGTCGAACACCAGCGCCCGGTGCTCAATCTCCTCGGCGCCGTGCCAGCGCAGCAGATCGAGCATGGTCGGATCGGCGCCGGCGTAGTCGAGACCGCGGTTCTGGATGGTCCACTGCCCCATCGCCGCATTGAACGGTTCGAGCGCCGCGGCGACCGCCAGGCGCTGGTACAGCGACCACCGCCGCACCACCCGCGGCAGTCGCGACTGCTTGTCGCCCACGGCGGGCAGTTCCTCCTGCATCGAGCCGGTGAACGGTGTGCTGTCGATGCCCTGCTCCGCCAGGTGCTGCAGCACCATCTGGTGCGCCTGCGCGTGCCAGCCCTCCTGCTGCACGAACGGCTTGATCGCGGCTTTCATCTCCGGGTCGGTGACGAGCGGTTCGGCCTCATTGACGACCTGGATGAACCAGCGCTCGCCGGCCGGCAGCATCAGATGCAGCACGTTCAGCATGTGGGTGGAGAACGGGTCTCCGGGGACCCAGTGCAGCGGCGTCTCCGACCAGTCGAACCGGACTTTTCGGCGATGGGTCGGATATCCGTCGTGGTGGACCTCGTGATCAGTCATCCAGACTCTTTTCCCAGTTGGAGCCGGTTTAACCCTACGCCAACAACCCTGTGCCCTGCGCGACGAACGCCAGGCCGACGAGCGTCACGATCACCACCACGATCTGCCGCCGGTAACCGCCGACCCAGTCGTGCACTTTCCGCAGTGCCGCTTGGGTTTTCGCCGGGGTGAGGACGTTGCAGAGCAGCACCACCTCGACGACCGCGAGGCTCACCGCGATGAAAACCAGCGCAACGCCGATCTGCGTGCCGATCGCGGCCCCCGACGCCAGGATCGTCGTCAGGGCGAACAGCACCAGCGACGGGTTCGGGCCGGCCCAGAAGCCGATCACCGCGGCGACCCACAGCGCCCCGCTCTCCCACGCCCGTTGGGCACGGCCCAGCAATCCGCCGCGTGGCGGCGCGTCGGGGTCCCGCTGCAGCAGCTTCGAGATGGGTGAGACGTCCGTATCCGGTGCGCGCCGACGCACCACCATGCGCGCGGCCGTCACCGCCGCGATGACCAGCAGCAGCGCGCCGACGAACACCTGGAGATGCCGCATCGTCGCACTCGCGGTGGTGCGGGGGTTGGCCAGATCGTGCACCCACGCCAGATCGGTGAAGTGCAGCGCCAGCAGCGGAAGCAACAGCAGCATGACGCTCGCGGTGACGCAGCCGACCCAGTACACCAGCAGGTTCTGTGCCGGACGCGGCCGGGAGATCAGCAACAGGTTGACCCCGAGGCGCACCGGATCGAACGCGATCGGCAGTGCCAGCACCGCCACAGAACCCCACATTGCCGCCAACTTACCGGGCGCGGCGCGCAGTCAGCTGGGCCGCAGCACCGGGATCAGCGCGTCGATCACCGAGCTGTCCTCGATGGTCGACGGGACGACGTAGTCGGTGCCTTCGGCGATCTGCCGCATGGTCTTTCGCAGGATCTTCCCCGACCGGGTCTTGGGCAGCGCGCCGACGACGGTGACGTCGCGGAAGGTGGCAACGGCGCCGATCTGGTCGCGGACCATGGCCGCGAGTTCCTGCTGCAGCAACCCGGCATCGATGTCCTGGCCCGACTTCAGCACAACGTAGCCATTGGGGCGCTGCCCCTTGAGATCGTCGTGGACGCCGATGACGGCGCACTCGGCCACGGCCCGGTGCCCGGCGATCACGGCTTCGATACTGCCCGTCGAAAGCCGGTGCCCCGCAACGTTGATGACGTCGTCGGTACGGCCGAGCACGGTTAGGTAGCCGTCGTCGTCGACGTAGCCGAAGTCACCCGTCAGGTAGTAGCCGGGGAACGCGGACAGGTACGACTGCACGAAGCCCTTCTCGTTCTGCCACAACCCGGCGAGGGTGCCGGGCGGCAGCGGCAGCTTGATGACGATGTTGCCTTCGACGCCGGCCCCGACCGCATTACCCGAGGCATCGACGATGCCGACGCGGTAGCCGGGCACCGGCACGGTCGGTGAGCCGGCCTTGATGGGCATCGGTTCGAGCCCGCGCAGGTTCGCGCAGATGGCCCAGCCGGTTTCGGTCTGCCACCAGTGGTCGACGACGGGGCAGTGCAACTTCTCCGCTGCCCACTCATAGGTGTCGGGGTCCAGTCGTTCACCGGCGACGAACAGCGTGCGCAGCGTCGAAATGTCATGACCGGCAAGCATCGACGCCTCGGGATCGGCTTTCCGGATGGCGCGCAGCGCGGTCGGCGCGGTGAACAGCGCTGCCACCCCGTGCTGTTCGATGACCCGCCAGAACGCGCTGGCATCAGGGGTGCCGACGGGCTTGCCCTCGTAGAGCACCGTGGTGGCGCCGGCGATCAGCGGCCCGTACACGATGTAGGAGCTGCCGACGACCCACCCGATGTCCGAGGCCGTCCACATCACCTGGCCGGCGCTGATGTCGTAGACGTTCGTCATCGACCAGGCCAGCGCGACGGCGTGTCCACCGTTGTCCCGCACCACGCCCTTGGGCCGGCCGGTCGTGCCGGAGGTGTAGAGGATGTAGAGCGGGTCGGTGGCGGCCACGGGTACGGCGGCGACGGGATCGGCACCCGCCACCAGCTCGTCCCAATCCAGGTAGCCCGGATAGTCGGTGGCATCGCCCGCGATCTCACCCCGGTTCTTGACGATCACGGTGGCCGGCGCGGCCCCGGTCAGGGTCAGCGCCTTGGCGACCACGGGCAGGTATTCGACGGTGCGGCCCGGCTCCAGACCACCCGAGGCGGTCAGCAGGGCCACGGGCCGCGCGTCGTCGATCCGCGCCGCCAGCTCGTTGGCCGCGAACCCGCCGAAAACGACGGAGTGGACGGCGCCGATGCGGGCGCAGGCCAGCATCGCGATGACCGCTTCGGGGATCATCGGCATGTAGATCACGACGCGGTCGCCCTTGGTGACACCTTGTGCGGCAAGCACTCCGGCGAACCGGGCCACCCGGTCGAGCAGTTCGGCGTACGTGAAGGACTGCTGCACGCCGACCATCGCCGAGTCGTAGATCAGCGCGGTGCGGTCGCCGTTGCCGGCCGCGACGTGCCGGTCCAGGGCGTTGTAACAGGTGTTGAGCTGCCCGTCGGGAAACCAGCGGTAGTGCGGCGCCGCCGATTCGTCGAGGCCGCGGGTCGGCGCGACGGTCCAGTCGATGGCCGCGGCGGCGGCCAGCCAGAAGTCGTCGGGCCGCTCGGCAGCGGCCTCGAACGCTTCGCGATAAGCGCTCACCCGAGCTCCTTGACCACGCCGGAGAACACCGTCATGAACCAGTCGAGGTCCGACATCGAGAAGACAAGAGGAGGGCGCACTTTGAGGATGTTGCCATGTCCGCCGCAGACAGAGATCAGAACGCGGTTTTCCCGCATCATGTCGACGACACGCTGCGCCTGGGTCCGGTCGTGCTCCTTGGTCGCCGGATCGGTGACGATCTCGATTCCGGTGTAGAGCCCCGCACCACGGATGTCGCCGAGGAACGGGTAGTCGCTCGCCAAGGCGCGGAGTTCAGCCCGCCATTGATCGCCCACGGCGACGGCATGTTCGGCCAGCTTGTCCTCCTGGATGACGTCCAGGACGGCCTGCGCGGCCGCCATCGACACCGGGTTTCCGCCAAAGGTGTTGAAGTACGGGGTTTCCCGCGCAAAGGCATCGAGAATCTCCGGGCGGGCAGCCATCGCCGCGACGGGGATACCGTTGCCCATGGGCTTGCCTATCGTCACCAGGTCGGGCACCACGCCGTGCCGCTGGAAACCCCACATCGCCTCACCGGTCCGCGAGAAGCCCGGCTGCACCTCGTCGGCGATGAACACGCCACCGGCACGGTGGACCACCTCGACGGCCGGCCCCAGCACCGACGGGTCCACATAGATGCCGTCGGAGGAGAAGATCGAATCCAACAGCAGCGCACTGAATTTGTGGCCGTGCCGGTCGAGGTCGGCGATCGCCGAGCTGACCTGCTCGGCAAACCAGCGGCCGAGCTCCGCCGGATCGATGCGATACGAGTCCGGGGCCGGCACCGTGCGGACGTTGGTGCCGAGCGGCACCCCGACGCCCAGCGAGGGCGACATCGCCGAGATCAGCGCGCTGTTCCCGTGGTAGGCCTCCTCGGTGACGATGACCCCGGTACCGCCGCTGTACTGCTCGGCGACCCGCACCGCCAGGTCGTTGGCCTCCGATCCCGTGCAGGTGTACATGATCGACGAGATCTCGGCCGGGAACGTGGCGAGCAGCTGCTCGGAGTAGCCGAGGATGCCGCCGTGCAGATAGCGGGTGTGGGTGTTCAGCTCCGACATCTGGCGTGTCACGGCCTCGACGACCCGGGGGTTGCAGTGCCCGACGCTGGCCACGTTGTTGTAGGCGTCGAGGTATTTGTTGCCCTCGGCGTCGTAGAGGTGCGCTCCGGAACCTTTGACCAGATGGACGGGCCGGTTGTAGAAGAGCCGGTATGACGGACCCAGCGTCGATCGCCGCTTCTCGACCATGGCATCGGTGGTGGGGTCGAGTTCTTCCCCGCCGGTGTAGCTGTTGGAGTCCATGATTGTGGAGAAAGCCATGTTCGTTGTCCTTGCGATAGAAAGCGTTCGGCGCCGGGTCCAGGGTGTTTGTCAGCGTTCTTCGTCGAGCACGACGCGCCCCAATCGGTCGTAGCGCTGCGGCGACTTGGCCCGAAGCACAAGGGCGACCACGATTCCGGCGATGGCGGTGCCACCGACCACCCAGGGAATCGACGCGAAGACGATGTCGTCCTTCGCCGTTCCTGCCGCGAACGAGGCGTTCTTGATCAGCAGGTAGATGACGTACAGCATGCCGATACCGCCGAGCCCGGGGGCGACCAACGTGCGGAACCAGTGTGCGGTCTCCGGATGTTGCTTGCGCACATGGAAATACGAGACAACCGAGAACGCGGCCATCGCCTGCACGATGAGAATGGCGGAGGTACCCAGCAGCGCGGCAAGGCCGTAGAGCCCGCTGTAGGGATCGCGACCGGAGATCGCGAACCACAGCACGATCACCAGGGTGATGGCCGTCTGCACGAAGCCGGCGATGTGCGGGGATCCGTGGGTGTGGTGGGTACGGCCAATGGTTTTCGCGGTTCTGGGTAGGATGTCTTCCCGGCCGAGCGCGTAGATGTAGCGGGCAGCGCAGTTGTGGAACGCCATGCCACAGGCATACGAGCCCGTGGTCAGCAGGATCTGGAACATGGTCACGGCCCAGCCGCCGAGGTGCTCACGCACCGGGGTGAAGAAGATTTCACCGGCGGTGTTGGTATCTTGCGCCAGCGCAATGGATTTGCTGGGACCGGTGCCCACGATCGCCAGCCACGACACCACGATGTAGAACGCCCCGATGCCGAGCACCGACGACATGATCGCGACGGGGATGATCTTCTTGGGGTTCTTGGACTCTTCGCCGTACATCGCACTGGACTCGAAACCGACCCAGGACCAGAAGGCGAAGAACAAGCCGATTCCGGCGGAGCCGGCCACGGCCATGGTGCCCGCGCCGCTGACGTTCGGGACAACGGCGTCGAGCCCCTTCAGCCCGTTGACCGGGTTGAGAGATGACAGCGACCAGCCTTCCGGGCCACCGCCGCTGACGACCACCGAGCCCGCCATCAGCGTCAACATCACGATCTCGGTGATCAGCAGTCCGCCAAGCACTTTCGCGGCCAAGTTGACATCGAAGTAGGTGAGCACCGCATTGGCGACGATCATCACAAGGGCGAACAGCAGCCACGGCAGGTGCACGCCGAACAGTGATGCGAACAGATCCCGCGAGAAAAACGAGAAGATGCCGACCAGGGACGCCTCGAAAACCACGTACGCCAGGACCGTCAGGAAGCCGGCCGACAGACCGAGCACCCGCCCGAGTCCGTGCGAGATGTAGCCGTAGAACGCCCCCGTCGCGGTGATGTGCTTCGACATCGCCGCATATCCGACAGCGAACAGGCCAAGCACGATCGTCGCAATCAGGTACCCGGCGGGGGCTGCCGCACCGTTACCGGACCCGACGGCGATCGGGACGTTGCCGACCATCGCGGTGATCGGGGCGGCGGTGGCCACCGCCATGAACAGCACGCCGATCAAGCCGACGGCGTTGGGTTTGAGGCGCTGCACGGCGGGGCCGCTGTCGGGCGGCGCCGATGTCGCTGGGGCAGTTCGTGGGTGGTCGTCGATCTCACTCATGGGTGCTAACCGATCCGATCTGATGGGAGACGGGTCCGGGCCACGCTGGCCGGTTTTGGGTTTATTTGGTCTGCTCTACTGAGCGGCACTTCAGCTATCCGATGGACCAATGGACCCCCACGCCATCGGCACACGGCTATTGGTACCAGACCACTCCAGTGCGGTCAATACCCGAACTACCTGCACAGTTCCTGTGCATAGGTACGAACCCGCCCCATATTTCCGGCCCGTAAAACCGTCGTTACCAATTTTCGGTTTTGGTTCACTTTCGATCCGAAGTGCGGTAGAACTGACCAGACCAAATAGTGACCGTGCCCACACCGCCAGTTCAGGAGAGCCACAATGAGCGACATGGCCGCCACCGACTACGAACGCTTCGCGCGCGCTGCGCTCCCCCACTACGGGCTCGAATCGGCAACCGTGACATTGCTGAGCTACTCGGAGAACGGCACCTTCCTGGTGGAATCGGAGACCGGGCGCCAGGTCCTGCGCGTGCACCGGCCGGGCTACCACTCGCTGGCCGCCATCGAATCCGAGCTCGACTGGATGGAGAGCCTGCGCCGCGACTCCGCCATCACAACGCCGCAGGTGATCCCCGCGCCCGACGGCCGCCGCGTGGTGGAGGTCCGCATCGGCGACAAGACCTGCCTCGTCGACCTGTTCACCTTCGTGGAAGGCACCATCGCCGAGGACGATGCCTCCGACATCAGCTTCAGCGAGCTGGGCGCCATCACCGCGACGCTGCACGAGCACGTCCAGCGCTGGCAGCGACCGGAGACCTTCACCCGGTTTCGGTGGGATCTCGACGCGATGCTGGGCCCGGATGGCCGGTGGGGCGACTGGCGTCACGCCCCGGCGCTCAGCGCCGCAGACGCCGCCGTCATCGCCGAGGCCGAACGCAAGGTCATCCACCGCCTCACCAACTACGGCATGGGCCCCGAACGCTTCGGACTGGTGCACGCCGACCTGCGGATGTCGAACCTGATGGTGCAGGGCGGGAAGATCACCGTCATCGACTTCGACGACTGCGGCTGGTCGTGGTACCTCGCCGACCTGGGTGCCGTGGTGTCGTTCGTCGAGGACACCCCCGATGCCACCCGCATCATCGACGAATGGCTGGCCGGCTACCGCGGCGTCCGCGACATCCCCGCCGCCGACCTCGTCGAGATCCCGACGTTCGTCATGCTGCGCCGCCTGATGCTCACGGCCTGGATCGCCAGCCATCCCGAATCCGGGCCGGCACAGACCCTCGGCCACCGATACGCTTCTGGCACAGCACAATTGGCACAGGCCTACCTCACCGACCCGTCGTGGTTCCGCGTGGATGTGCCCGCGACCGCTCCCACCCTCTCCCACTGACAGGACACGCGCACCATGTTCGATCTCACCAACAAGAACGTCATCGTCACCGGGGCCACCAAGGGCATCGGCTACGGCATCGCCGCGGTGTTCGCCACCGCGGGCGCCAACGTCGCCGTCGCCGCCCGGTCACTCCACGACCTCGACACCGCGGTCGCCGGCCTCGACGGCCTCGGGTCCGGCAAGGTCATCGGCGTCTCGGTCGACGTCGCCGATCCCCGGTCCTGCCAGGCGATGGCCGCGGCCGCCGTAGATGCCTTCGGCGGCATCGACGTGCTGTGCGCCAACGCCGGCATCTTCCCCGAGGCACCGCTGGCCACCATGACGCCTGACGATCTCGCCACCGTGCTCGACGTCAACGTCAAGGGCACCGTTTACAGCGTGCAAGCCTGTCTCGACGCGCTCACCCGCAGCGGCGCCGGACGCGTCATCCTCACGTCATCGATCACCGGCCCCGTGACGGGCTTCCCCGGCTGGTCGCACTACGGCGCGTCCAAGGCCGCGCAGCTGGGCTTCATGCGCACCGCGGCAATCGAACTCGCCCCGAAGCGCATCACCGTCAATGCCATCCTGCCCGGCAACATCCTCACCGAGGGACTGCAGGAGATGGGCGAGGACTACATCGCCGGCATGGCCCGCTCCATCCCGGCCGGGACGCTGGGCACGCCGGAAGACATCGGTCACCTCGCCGCGTTCCTTGCCAGCGACGAGGCCCGCTACCTCACCGGCCAGTCCATCGTCGTCGACGGCGGGCAAATCCTGCCGGAATCCCTGGACGCTCTCGCTGGGTGACAGGCGGTCGGTACGGTGAACGGCATGGACGAGTCCGAGGGCGGCCCGGTAGCCGAGGATGTGCGGCGCCGCATCGTCGCGATGCTCGACGCCGGCACCCTTCGACCGGGTGACCGATTGGGCTCCGAACGCGAGATGGCCGAGCAGTTCGCCGTCTCCCGTGCCACGCTGCGCAGTGCCCTCGTTCCGCTGAGCCGCGCCGGGATCCTGGAGCGGCGCAGCGGCCGCGCGGGCGGCACGTTCATCAAGACGGTGCTCGTGGAGCGCAACGTCGCCGAACTGTCGGGCCTGCCGAATCGGCTGAAGCAGGGCGGTCATTCCACGACCCGCAGCCGGGTGTTGTCGACGGCCCTGCGCGGTGCCACGGCCATCGAGGCGCAGCGCCTGGGCGTCGAACCCGGTACCGAACTCGTCGTCGTGCAGCGACTGCGCTACGCCGACGGTTTCCCGCTGTCGGTCGACTGCGCGCACTTCCCCGCTGACCGGGTACCGGACCTGCTGGAGCAACCGCTCGGCGGGTCGCTGTACGAGATCCTGGCCGTCCGCTACGACCTGCGGCCGGTGACGTCGGTCGAGAGCATCGAGGTCGTCAGCGCCAACCCCCGCGAGGCTGCCTGGCTCGAAATCCCCACGCGTACTCCCCTGCTGGCGATGACGCGCGTTGCCTCGGATGCCGACGGACGGCCGTTCGAGTACTCCGAAGACCTCTTCCGGGCCGACCGCGTCCGGCTCGTCGCCAAGACCTCCGCGGTGGCCGGGCGCGAGACGCTCGGCACCGACGGCCGCGTCGAGCTCACCGTCACGGCGTAGGGCTCAGGCGGCCAGGTCGACGCGGCAGACAGGACCGTGCGGCGTGGTATCGAAATCCGGCCTCAGGGTCCGCTCGGCGTCGGTCAGGGTTGGTAGCGGCCCGGCGTCGTCACCCCGGATGTACGACGAATCATGCTCCCCGGCAATCACTTCGGCGTCCGACCAGCCGGCGATCTCGGCAGCGGCGCCGCAGTGGTCCTCGTGAAAGTGCGTCAGCACAACGCGTTTCACGTCACCGGGCCGGCGAGTGCTATCGCGATCAGTACGGCACCGTCGGGCCAGTCTGTTTCACTTCGTAACGTCCCGACTTGGAGGGAATCCTCACCAACCATGCAAGGACGCGGTTGTCCTGGCCGGGACCGGGTTGAACACTAACGGCGTGTTTGCTCACGGTAGGTCCCAACGGATGGGGTAACAGATGCTTGACGCTCAAGACTGACGAATTCACTGGGATGACAGTGATTCACGCGGGTCCGTACGCTTGTCTCCTCCATCGATTGACACGTCAGTCGTGCTGTGTGAAAGTAACTGAAAATGCACTGGGGGGTGCCAATTGCTATTGGGGGCTAGCGACGGTGAAGAAGCCAAGGGAATTGCCGGGCCGCCGGCGGCAGGCGTTGGCCGCGGTTGCGGTGTCCGCCGTAGTCGCCGCCAGCGTGACGGTGGCGTTCAGTGAGCCCAACCCGTTCGACTTGATCGCGTTGCCACAAGCCGTCGCCCAGCCAGCGCCGACCGGCCCGACCGGCGGCGGTTCCGGTGGTGGTTTCGATGGGCCGCCGTTTCCAATGCAACCTCCTGGAATACCTGATGGCCCAGGCGCTTACAACAGCGGCTCGTATCCGGCTCCGGATCAGTCCTGGGGGATCGACATATACCAGACTGGGGCGCAAGCCCCAAGCGGAAGTCGGGGCGGCTACAACCAAGCCCCTGACTACCCGCAACAGTTGCAGCCTGCCAATGGCACCCAACCACCGGATTATGACGCACCCCCGCAACAACCCCAATCGGCACCGCGCGGGTCATCGGCGCCCAACAGTCCAGTCGTCCGGCGCAACAACAATCGCCCCAGCAGAATTCGCCACGGCAAGACAGCCAGCGCCAACAACGCTCGTCGGAACCCACGGAGCAACCCAGTCAGGCCCCATCCCAGCAGCCGAGCAGCCCGCAGCCGTCGCCCCGCCCGGAGAACGACGGGTCGTCCAACAACGAGCAGAAGTCCGAGGATGCCAAGCATGAAGGCGACGACGACCGCAGTGACAAGTGCCCGGGTAACGTTTCGCCGCTCTACGCCAATGACAACGTGGACCCAAACGAAACGAAACCGATAACGGTCAAAGACTTCAGCCCGTTTGCTCAATTCGGCAATCTCATCAACAACGGATTTGGGCAGAGTGAACTGACCTTCCAGATCGCGAGCGGGACACCCGATCGTTTCGCAAAGGCATTTCGCGAGGCAGCCAAGCTGTGGAACGCCGCGCAGTCCAAGGTCAATGTCCACGAGGTCGGCCCGACAGGGTGGTACGACTTCGTCGGACCGAGTCTGACGTTCCAGGTCCTTGATTCAGACCCGCCGCGCGCGCCTGGCGGCGGGTACTACCCCGCGGAGACTTCGCGTGGCGAAGAGCGAATCACCGCCTGGTCCAAGGGCTTCCAGCGCCTTTCAGATGAGAAATTGGTCGGCGCAATGGCCCACGAGATCGGACATGCACTCGGCTTGGATCATTCATGCAAAGGTTCGGTGATGTACTACCAGATCGGGATGTGGCAGGCGACCAAACCGACCCCTCTTGACGTCGCAATTTTCAATATGCTCCCCCGATAGAATCGATGCGATCATGAAGTCTTGCAAGCATGTGCTCGTCGCCTCTGCCGCACTGTTGGCAGTAGCGGCGTGCTCGCCCACCTCATCTCCCGCGCCCACGGCGACATGCCCCACGAGCAGCGAAAAGATGTCATTGGAAGACCTCCGGGTAGCAGTCGGGGCCAATTCCGATGTCTTTGTCGCCAAGATAACGGGCCACGAGTCGAGCCACGACGGCGTACTTGGCGGCCCTTCCGAAATCTACCGAGTAGAAGTATCCAACCCATTGATGGGATCGGCCAACGGGCCCGCCCGGATAGAAGCTGGCAGTGAACTCATCAACGGCAAACCTTGCCGGTTTGGAAGTCCGCTGCCCGAGGTAGGCAAGTCCTACCTGGTCATAGCGAGTTACGACGCCGCCCGTCAGGTCTTCCGTACCGGTGAAGGCCGGCTAGATATGCCAGTGTTAACCGATCCAGAGATTGCCAAGATCGGCACGCCCGACGAGCCTGCAGCGGTCAAGGACATGCGCGAAGCAATCAAGTCACCGATCCATCTGAGGGTCTAACGAAGACCGTCCACGTGACGTGAGTCGCGAAAGCAGTGGGGGCAGCACCGATCGTGACGGCCACCAGTTGTACTTGCCGACCAGCACAGCCAGCGCCGGCACGGTGACGGTCCGGACGATCAGGGTGTCGATCAACAGGCCGACGCCGATGATGAAGCCGCCCTGCACCATCGAGCCGATGCTGCTGAACAGCATCGCGAACATCGGTGCGGCGAAGATCATTCCGGCCGAGGTGATCACGCTGCCGGTGCGCCGCACGGTGCGGATGACGCCGGAGCGGATGCCGTTCGGGGACTCGTCACGAATTCGGGAGATCAGCAGCATGTTGTAGTCCGCGCCGACCGCCACCAGCACGATGAAGGCCATGCCCGGGGTACTCGCCGCCATCGGTTGGCCGCCGAGAATCTGCAGCACGATGACCCCGATACCGAGCGACGACAGGCACGAGAGGATCACGGTGCCAACGAGATACAGCGGTGCGACGACGGCCCGCAGCAGCAGTACCAGGATCAGGAACACCACGATGACGGTCATCAGCACGATGTACCGCAGGTCCTGGTTGAAGTAGTCGCGCAGTTCCGCGTAGTACGGCGTCATGCCCGACATCGCGATCTTGGCGTCTGCCAGCGACGTATTCGCCTGCGCGCCTTGGGCGGCGGCGAGGATCGCCTTGACCTGGTCCATGGCCTTGGTGTCGTAGGGGTTCAGCTTGGACTCGACCAGGTACCGCGCCGAATGTCCGTCGGGCGACATGAAAACCCGTGCCAGGTCTTTGAATTTGTCGTTGTCCAGGATTTCCGGGGAGATGTAGAAGCCCGCCGCGCCCGGCTCGGATGCGTGCAGTTTCATCGCCAGCAGGAACGCCGAGGCGTGCGAGAGCCCTTCGCCGAGTTGCTTGGTCTGGTCGTCGAGGACGCGCAACCCTTCGGCGATCTTTCGGCTGCCCTCGGCCAGCGCGTTGGCGCCTTCCTGCAGGGCGGCCATGTTCTGCTTCATGCCACCCGAACTACCGCCCGCACCACCCCCGCCTGCGCCACCAAGGGAGCGAAGGGCTTTGGCCGCCGAGTCCAACGAGGGCTGCATCTTGTGCAGACCGTCCGAGAGCCGCTGCAGCTGGTCGCGCTGCCCCGTGCAATCCGGGTCCGCATCGCAGCCGGGGTTGTCCTTCCGCTGCTGCAGCAGCGCATCGGCCATGGCGACCATGTCCTGGAAGTTCTGGGTGCCCGACCGCGGCGGGATGTTCGGCACATCGCCGGAATTGCGTACGGCATCCATCTGCCGCTGCGCGTCCTGGAACTCTTGCGAGCTTTCCAGCTGGTCCTTGATGCTCGCCATGCTCTTGTTCAAGTTGTCGAGCACGCCCATGGTCTTGGTCAGCTGGGTACGCACGGTCGCCAGGCTGTCGGCTAGCTTGCCGGCCCCGCCGACCAGGGCCTGCCGCTGATCGACGCTGCCGTTGATCTTGTTGGTGGCCTCGGCGAGTTTGTTGCCGATCTCGCCGGCCTGAAAACTCAGCGTGGCCTGTTCCAGCGGCGCGCCGGTGGGCCGCGTGACGCCGCGGACGGCGGCGATGTCGGGCAGCTGCGCGACGCGCTGCGCCATCTGCTCGAGGTCGGCGAGCCCCTTGGTGGTGCGCAGGTCATGCGGCGACTGGACGAAAAGATATTGCGGTGCAGTCACACTCGCCGGGAAGTGTCGTTCGATGGCGGCCATGCCGATGTTGCTCTCGGCGGACGCCGGCAGCGCGGTGCGGGCGTCGTAGCTGGTGTGCAGCCAACCGACCCCGGCGGCCAGCGCGATCAGTACAACCAGGCTGCCGACCAGATGGACCACTGGGCGCCGCACGATGTTGATACCGGACCGGTGCCAGAAGCGGCTGGTCAGTTCCTTGCGCGGACGGGCCCAGCCGCGCCGCCCGACGAGCGTCAAGATTGCCGGCAACAGCGTGATCGACGAGAAGAACGCCACGGCGATCGTGACGGCCAGCGCCGGACCGGTGGTCGAGAACACTTTGAGGGTCGTGAAACTCATGCCCAGGAACGTCACCGCGACGGTGGCCGCGGACGCCGCGATGACCTTGCCGATGGCAGTCAGCGCCCGCGCCACGGCCTCGTCGGAATCCAGGCCCTGCCTGAGGTATTCGTGGTAGCGGCTGATCAGGAAGACGGCGTAGTCCACGCCGGCGCCGATCATCATGGCGCTCATGAAGACGACGGTCTGTTGCGAGATGGGCAGACCCCACGTCGCCAAGGCGGCGACGCCTTGCGTCGCGGCGGCCTGCGAGACCGTGATGGTCGCGAGCGGCACCAGGATCGTGACGATATTGCGGTACACCACAAAGAGAATCAGCAGCACCATGGCGATCGTCGCGGTCTCGATTACCCGCAGATCGCGCAACCCGAGCTGCTCGCGTTCGGCAACCGTGGCGGTCAGGCCCGTCATGTGGACCGTCAACGTGGAGCCCGCGACAGAGTGGTCGACGATGCCGACGACGCGCTTGTACGCCTCGCTCGATTCCGGCGAACCGAGCTCGCCCCGGATACCCACCGGGATGAACCAGGCCTTGTTGTCCTTGCTGGCCAACACCTCTCGCATCGGCGGCGCAGAGATGAAGTCCTGCACCATCACCACGTCGGCGGTGTCGCGGTGCAGGCTGTCGACCAGGGTGCGGTAGACGTCTTCGTCGGCCTTGGTCAGGCCACTCTCGTCGGTGAGGACCACCAGCGCGATGTTCTGAATACCGGGTTCGTGGAACGCGGTCGTCATGTCCCGGGTCGCGGCCATCACCGCCGAGTTGCTCGGCAGCAACTCCTGGTTTCGGTCGCTCGCCAGCTTCATGAGTGGCGGCACCGCCACCGAAAGCGCCACGACGAGCAGCAGCCAGGCGCCGATCACCGCCCACGGACGGCGCAGCACAACCCGTGCCAGCAGCTCGAAAGCCCCGGCGAACACACCCCCGCCCGACCGAACTTTCACGTTGCCTCACCGCCCAGATACCTGCCGTACTCGGCAAGCGCTTCGCCGGTCAGCATCTCATGGTGCCCGCGCTCCACGGCATGCACCGTGACGGCGCCGGCCACATGCGGACGCCAGCTCTGCGTGAGGAAGACACCACGACCAGCGTCGCCCCGGGCCGCCGCGACCACCACGACATCACCCTGGAACAGCGCCGCCTCGTGTTCGCCGTACAGCGCGACGTTGGTGTCGAAGTTGCGCACCAACAGATCCATCAGCCCGTCGTCCACGACGCCGGCCAGCTGGTCCCGGTCGACCGCCTGGTTCGCAACGCGCAGACTCGGCTCGGCGTCGAGCAGTACCAACCGCGCGACGACGGCGCCGCGCCGCTGCAGCTCGACGGCGACAGCATGCGCGACGACACCGCCGAACGACCAGCCCAGCAGGTGGTACGGGCCAGACGGCTGCTCGGCCTGAATCCGGTCGGCGTACGTCGCGGCCATCTCGCTCAGCGATCCCGGGCTGTCCGTGGCTGATTGCTGAATGCCGACGATCGGACCGTCGATGTACTCGCCGAGTACCTGGTACGGCCAGCTGACACCACTGACGGCATGCAGGCAGAACAATGGCACGCCCGCACCGGTCTTCAGCACCTGCACCGGAGCGATCTCCGGCGCAGCCGCACCGGCTGTCGTCAGCCGCTCGCTGAGCGCCTGCACCGTGGGCGCCTCGAACACCGTCGTCACCGACAGCTCGATGCGCAGGTCCGCGCGGACCGCCGCGACGAGGCGCATCGCCGAGATGCTGTCGCCACCGAGGTCGAAGAACGACTCGTCCACTCCGACCCGTTCGACGCCGAGAACCCGGCCGTAGGCAGCGGCGAGCGCCGCCTCGGTGGCTGTGCGCGGCGCCCGGTAGGCGCCGGCCCGGTATTCCGGCGCCGGCAGGGCGCGGACGTCGAGCTTGCCGTTGACCGTGACCGGCAACGCGGGCAGCGCGATGATGGCGGCCGGGACCGCGTGGGCCGGCAGCAGGTCGGCCAGCTGGTCCCGCAGTGTCGCGGGATCGGCGGTGCCGGTGATGTAGCCGACCAGGCGCTCCTCGCGGGCGATCACCGCCGCCTGGCCCACACCCTCGAGGCGCGCCAAAACCGTTTGCACTTCCCCGAGTTCGATGCGGAAGCCGCGAATTTTGACCTGCTCGTCAGCTCGCCCGACGTAGTGCAGGCGGCCGTGGTCATCCCACCGCACCAGGTCCCCGGTGCGGTACATGCGCTCCCCTGCGCCCCGGAACGGGCAGGCCACGAACCGGGCGGCGGTCAGGCCTGGCCGGCCGGCGTAGCCGACGCTCACCCCGTCGCCCGCGACGTACAGCTCACCGACGACGCCCGCGGGCACCGGCCGCAACCAGCCGTCCAGCACAAACAGCGCCGTACCGGGCACCGGTGTGCCGATCGGCACCGGACCTGTTGCCGCCGTGAGCGGTTCGGTCATCGCCGCGTACACCGTGGTCTCGGTGGGTCCGTAGGCGTTGATCATGGTGTGCCCGCACGACGTCCAGCGGTCGACCAGCTCGGCAGGGCACGCCTCGCCACCGACCAGCAGCGCCAGCGGTGCCAGCTGCTCGGGCACCAATACGGCTGCCGCGGAGGGCGTTTGAGTGAGCACGTTGACATGCTCGGCCACGAGCAGTCGCTGGAACTCGTCCGCGTTGGCAGTCACCGACTCCGGCACGATCACCAGACGTCCGCCGTGCAGCAGCGCGGCCCACAACTCCCAGACCGAGAAGTCGAACGCGTACGAGTGGCACTGCGTCCACACCGGGTCGGCGGGCAGGCCCGCGAGCGGCACCCCGAACTGGCGGGCCACGTTGCGGTGTGCCACCGCCACGGCCTTGGGCGTTCCGGTGGTGCCGGAGGTATAGATCAGGTAGGCAACGCTTTCCGGGTCGGGGTGCGGAAGCCTTGTGGCGGGACGGTTTTCGTCGGCGCCGACGATGACCGGGCCGCGGAAGCCGTCG
>Ga0070667_100000635_pt1 | contig 34114 bp, 28 predicted proteins | sample KBSS33metaG_FD_64659 | JGI IMG/M metagenome (GOLD analysis project Ga0070667, IMG submission 64659) | Switchgrass rhizosphere microbial communities from Kellogg Biological Station, Michigan, USA - KBS S3-3 metaG | ecosystem: Host-associated > Plants > Roots > Rhizosphere > Soil ...
GTATCGCGGTGGTGTTCGATCACCTTGTCGCAGCATTCACAGACTATGCCCGAGGCCGTATCACGCGGTAATCGGCGGTGTTTGTGTAGTCATCGCGCAGAATATCGCGCTGTAGCGTGCAATCGGCGGGCTTGGCGGAGCGGGAGGGATTTTTCGGTTCGGCTAACAATTTGAATTATTGATATAAAATAATTTCTCCCCCGCCAACCCCACACCGAACCCCACACATCTTTCGACCGCCACTCGATTTCTGGGTGCGGTTGACGAGGGATGAGCTGCCGCGCGGCGGCAGAGCGGTTCGGCATTTCGCCGTCGACGGCGATCCGCTGGCTCGCGCAACGCCGCGAGACCGGCGACTTTGCCCCCAAGCTTCAAGGTGGCGACAGGCGTTCGCGGCGGGTAATGGCGCCCTGGCGCGTACCCTTATCGGGTAGTGGCGGGCGATCAGAGTGGTACCGCTGTCGTGTATTTCACCTGTGCAAGCGCAAAGTGTGAGGAGCCGGTGGCAACGGAAGGATGCCGCAGGACAATGCGCATGAGAAAGTGATTATAGTCTTCGACGTCCGCCACGAGAATACGCAGCAGGTAGTCCCAGTCCCCGGACATCGAATAACATTCGATGATCTCGTCTCGAGCCGCTACGAAATTTTCGAACATTTCGGTGGCCTCGGCCGAGTGGCTTTTCATCCGGATGTGGCAAAGGACGTGCACGCCGCGCCCGATCCTTGCCGGATTGACCAGCCGGACGTGGCGACCCAGGACCCCGTTGGCCTCCAGTGCGCGGATGCGTCGCCAGCATGAGGCCGTCGATGCTCCGACCCGTTCGGCGAGTTCGGCATGACTGAGCGAGGCGTCGCGCTGCAGTTCTGCCAGCAGCTTGCGGTCGATGCCGTCCAGTTCCCGCGACGAGCTCAAGCCGAAGCGCCATCGGCATCAGGCTGCAGCTCCGGCCGGGCTCGGTGGAAGGCATCGAGCCCGAGGCACTGGACCTCGGTCGCGACCAGCCTCGGAAACACATTGAGGTCGATGCCGAAACGGCGGGCGTTGTAGACTTGAGGGATCAGGCAGCAGTCGGCGATGGTGGGCCGGTCGCCGAAGCAGAATGTGCCTCCGTGCTCCGCTACCATTGTCTCCAGCGCCGTGAATCCCTCTTCGATCCATCGCGCGATCCACTTCTGCACCATGGCCTCGGAGGCTGCGAAATCGGATCGCAGCGCGGACAGGACCCGCAGATTGTTGATCGGGTGAATGTCGCAGGCCACGATCAATGCCATCGCGCGCACGATCGCGCGGGCCTCGGCTTGCTCCGGCAGCAATGGTGTGCCGGGATGGCGCTCTTCGAGCCATTCGAGGATTGCAAGGCTCTGCGTAACGCGAAGCCCGTCAGCCTCCAGCGTCGGAACGAGGCCGATCGGCGCGAGCTCTCGATAGGCTGCCGCGCGTTGGTCGCCGGAGCGCAGATCAAGCGTCGCCTGTCGGAAGGCCAATCCCTTGAGGTTGAGCCCGATGCGCACGCGGTACGCGGCTGACGAGCGCCAGTAGCCATGAAGAACGAGCGTCATTCGGTCCCTGCCGGACCTGCGACCATCAGATTCATCTCGATTTCCCGACATCGGATTGCGCGATGCTCTCCCACGGATGATGAGTTTTATACGATAACTGGCGATTTAATGTGCGGATTGTATCACAGAAGTGCATATATCTGCAATATCTGGAATAATTTTTCAGCAAATTCCGCTAGATTCTCGTCATGGCAACAGATCTCACCCGACCCGCGCATGCTGCGCCCGATTGGATCATTCCGCAGGACTGGCATTCCTACTCCCCAGAGGAGCATGCCGTCTGGGACCGTCTGTTCGCGCGGCAGGCCGAGATGCTGCCCGCACGTGTCGTTCCCGCCTTCATGGAAGGGCTGGACGTGCTGCGGATGACCAAGCCGGGGATTCCTGATTTCGACGAGCTTAACGAGCGCCTGTTTCGGGCGACCGGCTGGCAGGTCGTCGCCGTCCCCGGGCTTGTTCCGGACGAGATGTTCTTCGAGCATCTTGCCAATCGGCGTTTCGTTGCGGGCCGCTTCATCCGCACGCCCGGTCAGCTCGACTATCTGCAGGAGCCGGATATCTTTCACGACGTGTTCGGCCACGTGCCGCTGCTCGTCCATCCGGTTTTCGCCGACTATATGCAGGCATATGGCGAAGGGGGGCTGCGAGCCGCCAAGCTCGGCATGATCGAGGCGCTGTCGCGACTCTACTGGTACACCGTAGAATTCGGGCTGATCAGCGATGGCTCGGATCTCAAGCTTTACGGCGCCGGCATCGTCTCTTCCTATGGGGAGAGCATATTCGCTCTCGACGATGCCTCGCCGAACAGGATTGGCTTCGACCTCGAGCGGGTGATGCGCACGCGCTATCGCATCGACGACTATCAGCAGAATTATTTTGTGATCGACAGCTTCGAGGACCTGCTGCGCCAGACACGCGATGCTGACCTGGGGCCGATCTACGATCGCCTTCGCGACCTTGACGCGATCGATGTCGGACAGCTTCTGCCCTCGGACCAGGTGCTCCACGCCGGTACACAGCGCTACGCCAGAGCACGCGCATGAACGGCGATCGGATGCCGTTCACCGCACTTTGTCCCCGGCAGCCGGACGCGCTGCTGGCGCTGATCACCATGCACCGCGCCGATCCGCGCCCGGACAAGATCGACGTCGGCGTCGGCGTCTATCGTGACGAGGAAGGGCTGACGCCGGTGATGCGCGCGGTGAAGAGGGCCGAAGCGCGCCTGCTGTCGGACCAGCAGAGCAAGTCCTATCTTGGCGCGGAAGGCGATATCCGCTTCGCCGAACTGCTGATGGAACTGGCCTTCGGGGAGGCACGGCGCGACACTAGGTGCTTCGGCCTCCAGACGCCGGGCGGCACGGGGGCCTTGCGGCTCGGTGCGCAGCTTCTGGCCTGCGCCGCGCCCGCGTCGCGCGTGTGGATGAGCCGGCCGACCTGGCCCAACCACGCGCCGATCTTCGCCGAAGCCGGTCTTGAGGCGCTCGTCCACCCCTATTTCGATCCGGAAAGCGGAGGCATCGCGTTCGAAGCCATGCTCGACGCGCTGCGACAGTCGCGGCAAGGGGATGTGATCCTGCTGCATGGCTGCTGCCATAATCCGACCGGCACGCAATTCACGACTGAGCAGTGGGCGTCACTCGCGTCGCTGTGCATCGGGCGCGGCCTCATCCCGTTCGTCGACATCGCCTATCAGGGGCTCGGCGATGGCCTCGACGCCGACGGGGCCGGCATGCGCCTGCTGCTCGAAGCTGTTCCGACAGCGCTGGTCGCCTATAGCTGCGACAAGAATTTCGCATTGTATCGCGACCGGGTGGGCGCGCTCGTCGTCCAGGCTGCGACCAAGGAGCTGGGCGCGTTGGCGCGGGCCAACGCGCTCGCGCTGGCTCGCAGTCTCTGGTCGATGCCGCCGGATCATGGCGCCGCGGTCGTGCGCACGATCCTCGACGAAAATGAGCTCCGTATCAGCTGGAGCGACGAACTCGATGACATGAGGAACCGGTTGAACCGCATGAGGGCGGATTTGGCCGCGACTCATCCCGCTCTGGCGCCGATCGCCTCCCAGCGCGGGCTCTTCTCGCTCCTGCCAATTGAAGCTGGCGCAGTCGCAGCGATGCGCGAGAGCCATGGCATCTATATGCCGGCCGATGGTCGGATCAACCTGGCGGGTCTGAACGAAACCAATCTCTCGCGTTTCGTCGAAGGGTTGCTGCCCCACCTCAAGGCGAGCCCGGCTGTTGCGCAGGCTGGAGTCGCCGCCATCACAAGAAACGCAACGACCAACGCAGTGCGGCGCTAGTCGTCCCGCATCGCCCTTTCTGGGAGAAACACACATGTCCAGTTTCGAAAATCCGCTCGGCCTCGACGGCTTCGAGTTTGTTGAGTTCAGCGCGCCCGAGAAAGGCGGGCTCGAGCCGGTGTTCACCGCCATGGGGTTCACCCTGATCGCCCGCCACCGGTCGAAGGACGTCCAGCTCTGGCGGCAGGGCGGGATAAACCTGATCGCCAATTACGAGCCGCGCAGCCCGGCCGCCTATTTTGCTGCCGAGCACGGACCTTCGGCCTGCGGCATGGGGTGGCGGGTGCGCGATGCGGCCCGAGCCTATGCCGAGGCGATCGAGCGGGGTGCTGAGCCGGTCGAGGTCAGAACAGGACCGATGGAACTGCGCCTGCCAGCCTTTCGCGGGATCGGCGGATCGATCATCTACCTGATCGACCGGTACGAAATCGACGGCAACGGCGCGCTTTCGATCTACGACATCGACTTCGTCTACGAGCCCGGCGTCGACAGGCATCCGATGGGCGCCGGGCTCCAGTTGATCGACCATCTGACGCACAACGTCTACGGTGGCCGCATGGCGCATTGGGCGGCGTTCTACGAGCGCATCGCCGGTTTCCGCGAGATCCGCTATTTCGACATCAAGGGCGAATATACCGGCCTCACCAGCAAGGCGATGACCGCACCCGACGGTAAGATCCGCATACCACTGAACGAAGAAGGCAAGGCCGGAGGTGGCCAGATCGACGAGTTCCTTCGCGCCTACAACGGCGAGGGCATCCAGCATATCGCGTTCATCTGCGACGACCTTCTCGCTGTGTGGGACAAGCTTCGAGCCTTCGGCACTCCGTTCATGACCGCCCCGCCCGAAACCTATTACGAGATGCTCGACGAACGCCTGCCCGGCCACGGCGAGCCAGTCGGCGAGTTGCAGCGGCGCGGCATCCTGCTCGACGGCTCGACCCGCGACGGAGACCCGCGCCTGCTGCTCCAGATATTCTCGGAAACCCAGATCGGTCCGGTCTTTTTCGAGTTCATCCAGCGCAAGCGGGACGAAGGTTTCGGCGAAGGCAATTTCACCGCGCTGTTCGAAAGCATGGAGCGCGACCAGGTCCGCCGCGGCGCGCTGAACGTGGGTGAGCCGGCATGACCGCGGCGCCCGACCTGAAGCGCATTCACCACGTCGCCTACCGTTGCAACGACGCGAAGGAGACGGTGGAATGGTATTCCCGAGTGCTGGGCATGAGCTACACGACTGCCTTCGCCGAGGATAAGGTCCCGTCCACCGGCGAGGATGATCCGTACATGCACGTCTTCCTCGACTGCGGCGGCGGCAATGTGCTCGCCTTCTTCGAGCTGCCCAATCAGCCGGCAATGGGCCGGGATCCGAATACCCCGGCCTGGGTCCAGCACCTTGCCTTCGAGGTGGAGGATGAAGCCGCGCTGCTCGCGGCCAGGGCGCATGTCGAGGCACAGGGCATCGATGTGCTCGGCCCCACCTGGCATGGCATTTTCAGGTCAATCTACTTTTTCGACCCGAACGGCCACCGGCTCGAGCTCGCCTGTAACATCGGCGCTCCCGAACAATATGACGAGCTGAAGCGCGTCGCCCCGCTGATGCTTCAGGAATGGAGCCGGACCAAGCGCGCGCCACGCCACGCCGAATGGCTGCACAAGGAACCCGGCGCATGAAGCTTGCCAGTCTGAAAGGACGCCGGGATGGCCGCCTTGTCATCGTATCCGATGATCTCTCGACTTATGTGGAGGCCGGGTCTGTTGCGCCAACATTGCAGGCGGCGCTCGATGACTGGTCGGTGCTCGTGCCGAAGCTCGAACAACTGGCGCGTCATCTGCGCGACGGCGGGATGGCGGGACAGCCCTTCGACGAGACTGCGACGGCAGCCCCTCTGCCGCGAGCACATCAGTGGGCCGACGGGTCGGCTTATGTGAATCATGTCGCCCTCGTTCGTCAGGCGCGTGGCGCCGAGCTCCCGGATAGCTTCTGGCACGACCCTTTGGTCTATCAGGGCGGGTCGGACGGGTTCCTCGGAAGTCATGATCCGATACCCTTGGCTGACGAAAGTTGGGGCTGCGACATGGAGGCCGAAGTCGTCGTGGTCACCGATGACGTTCCGCAGGGTGTCGATCGCGAGGCTGCGTTGAAGCTGATCCGGCTGGTCGGGCTGGTGAACGACGTGTCGCTGCGCGACCTCATTCCCACCGAACTCGCCAAGGGTTTCGGCTTCTACCAGTCCAAGCCCGCCAGCGGCTTTTCGCCGGTGTTCGTGACGCCCGACGCGCTTGGCACTTGCTGGCGTGACGGCAAGCTGCACGGCACGCTGAAGGTCGACCTCAATGGCGAACCTTTCGGACGGGCCGACGCGGGCGTCGACATGACGTTCGACTTCGGCACGCTCGTCGCCCATCTCGCCAGGACGCGTTCGCTGGGCGCGGGCACGATCGTGGGCTCCGGCACGGTCTCGAACCGCGACGCGGACGGCGGTCCGGGTCGCCCGGCTGCCGATGGCGGCCTCGGTTACAGCTGCATCGCCGAGGCGCGGATGGTCCAGACGATCCGCAACGGTCGCGCTGAAACCCCCTTCCTCAGGCATGGCGATACGGTTCGCATCTGGATGGAGGACGCGGACGGCGGGTCGATCTTCGGCACGATCGAACAGATAGTAGAGTCGTGCCGATGAAAATGCTCGACGAGCGGGAACGGAGACAGGCGCTGGCCTGCCTGCCCGGCTGGAGCCACGACCCGATGCGCGACGCAATCGTGCGCGATTTCGAGTTCGGCGACTTTGTCGGCGCATTCTCGTTCATGACGGCTGTCGCGATCGTCGCCGAGAAGGCCGATCATCACCCCGAATGGTCGAACGTCTACAACAGGGTGTGCATTCTGCTCACCACCCATGATGCCGGAGGTCTCACGGCGAAGGACATCGAGCTGGCGCATAAGATCCAGGGACTCGGACCATCGTCCTGACGAGACCCTCCTTCGCCTGTTTAGCGGTCCGGACGGCGGACTTGGGGAGCCGCCGACTGTCACCGAAGCGGGTGTAGAATACAGATGTGTATTGCACCTCGCGGACGGGGCTCTTACGTTCTGCTTGGCTGGCGGCCATTGCCGATCGGTCATGATCGTCCTCACCGGGATCGGAAGAGCACGTCCACGGAGGTTGCATGAGTGATAAGATAGCCCCGCATATCGCCAAGCTCTATGAAGAAGCGCTCCTGTGGGACACGCATTCCGGCTTCATGCCCGACCCCGCCGCCGATCTGGAGAACCTGCGCTTCTGGAAGGACGCCGGCTTTACCCATTTGTCGATCGATGTCGGCTTCGATCTCATGACTTCGCAGCAGACCTTGACGACCCTCGTGACCTTCCGCGACTGGCTTGCCGCCCGCCCGGACGCGTTCATCCTTGCGCGCACCGCTGCCGACGTGCGGCGCGCGAAAAGCGAAGGCAAGATGTCGATCAGCTTCGATGTGGAAGGCATGAATGCGCTCGATGGGCGCCCCGAGATGGTGTCTTTCTATCACGCGCTCGGCGTGCGCCAGATACTGTTCGCCTATAACCGCAACAACGGGGCAGGCGGCGGCTGTCACGACGAGGATTGCGGCCTGACCGCGTTCGGGCGTGAGGTCATCGACGAGATGAACCGGCTCGGCATGTTCGTCGACGTCAGCCATGCAGGCTATCGCACCAGCATGGAGGTGATGGACTATTCCTCGCGGCCGGTGATCTTTTCACACTCGAACGCCCGCGCGGTTCAGCCGCACGGGCGCAACATCACCGACGAGCAGATCCGGGCCTGCGCGGCCACCGGCGGCGTGATCGGAGTCGTTGGGCTGGGCCTGTTTCTGGGAGCGGGGGCAGACATGTCGGCGCGCCTGGCAGACCATATCGAACATCTGATCGCCGTCGCGGGACCCGATCATGTCGGTATCGGCCTCGATTTCGGCTTCCCGGTCGAAGTCGGGGATGTCCAGCAGATGCTCGTCGACCATGCCGACTTCTGGCCTCGTTCGGAAGGTTATCTCGACGGCCCGATGCAATATATGATGCCGGCTCAGATTCTCGACACGGTCATCGAGCTCGACCGCCGCGGCCATTCCGAGGCGACGCTCCGCGGTTTCCTCGGCGGCAACTTCCTCCGGCTGGCCGACACGGTCTGGCGGTAGCGTTCGTCTCCCGAACTTTCCGATCTCTTGCGACTGGCGATGGGGTGGCGGCGATATTTTGGATCAATCAATCCCTGCTTCGCGCTGGACCGCGTGACGTCCACGCCGAAGATATCGCCCCAAGCCTATGGCGATGGAAGGCGGAGCTGAAATCGTTACTGCTGCGGCGCGGTGGGGATGTCGATTACGCCGACGTCGCCCTCGATCCGCAGCTTGGTTCCGTACCTGACGGAGCGGTCGCGGATCCGCGTCAGAATCTCGTTGGCCCTGGCACCCCGCGCCAGGGTCGGCAGCCCGTGGGTGGGGCCGGAATTGCTTTCGATAGCGAGGGGATAGACCCGAATTTCAGCCAGCTTGCCTTCGGCATAGCGGACTGTGGCGACTGCCCCGTCCCACCAGTTTATGGGGCTCCTGATCACGATCGGGGTAGGGCCGCCGCTGGCGATCTTGATCTCGCGCGGCAGCTCGAAGAAAAAGTGGCCGAGGCCGTAGAAGATCGGCCTGCCCTTGTAGATTTCGATACCCTGGACGGAATGCGGGCCATGGCGGGCGACGATGGTCGCGCCGGCGTCGATGGCGTCATGGAACAGCGATGGCAGGAATGCCGCCGGGTTCGGATCTTCATAATCGCCGCTCAGCGTCTCATGCGCGTGGATCGAAAACAGCACCTGACCCGCCTTGCTGCGAGCCTCGGCGACTTCGGCGAGGAGGGCTGAGCGATCCTCCAGGTCGACGGTGTAGGTCAGGCCCGGCTTGGCATCGACGCGATAGAGTTGCCCATTTAGGTGGACCTCGGCGGGATTGGGGGCCGGCGCATCATAGCCCTGCCAGCCCCCCCGCACGACAATTCGGCGCAAGACCTGCATCTCCTTCCGGCTGACAAGCGTTACCGGCTCGACGCGCAGCGGATTAAGCCCGGGCCGGGGCCCGACGCCCCGCGCGGAATCGCCGGCCGGTGACATTCCGGTAAAGGTCGACGCTGTCGCGACCAGCGCCAATCGGCCCGCCGGCGTGTCGCGATAGCCGGCCTTGCGTGCCTCGGTCAGGCTTTGCCCGGTTCCGGCGCGGGTGAAGCCGATGGCGTCGAGTGCGATGTCAGTCGCGGTCAGGCCTTCGATGCCATAGTCAGTGGCGTGATTGTTGGCCCGCGAGATCAGGTTCAGGCCCGTCGCGCGCAACTGGCGCATCGTTTCAAGAGAATGGAGGGGATAGCCGCCGCCGTTTTCCGCAGCGATCGAGCCCTTGTAACTGGGCAAGGCGAAGCTGTTTCCCTCCTGGTTGGCGAAGGCAGCGTCGGACTTGCGGATCAAGGCCATGATGCCGGCCCAGCCGGGCGAATTTATGTCGAGCGGGGTTTTATAGGGACCCAGCAGATCACCAGCGATGAGAATGGTCATCGATCCCGCCGGACGCGCGTCAGCCGGTGCTTGCGATGCCTGCGCCATTACCGGTGCTGCGGTAAGAGCCAGGATGATGGCCGCCGACTTGATAATATTCGTGATCATCTGGCGTTTCCCGGCATGGATACGAATCGGGCGGCGCCTCGGGACGCCGCCTGACCGTTAAACCAGCTCTCGACTCATTTAGAACTCGCCGGAGACGTTAAAGCCCACTGTCCGCGGCTGGATGAAGTTTGCCTGCGGGCGGGCCAACGATCCGCCACGGCTGTCCAGGTTCAGGAGGCCATGCCGATCGGTGACGTTCCGGGCATAGATGCTGAGCCGCCAGGCCTTGTCGATGCTGACGCCTGCTCTGAGGTCGATCGAGGTATAGGACGGCATGCTAGGACGGATGGCACCGGCGATGTTGTTGAATGCCCCGTAGCGCCGGCCGACATAGACAACCGTGCCGCCGACGAAGCCGCTCAATTGGTCGTTTAACGGGATTTCCTGATCAAGGGACAGCGTGCCGGTAAACTTCGCCGAGTAGGGCAGGCGATCACCCTTGGCGCCGATCAGGTTGGTCGTCTCCAAGGTGTTTGGCGGCAGGTTCGCCCGCAGGGTGGCGTCGGTGTAGGTCGCGTTCGCGTCGGCGGTGAAGCCGCTCCAGGGACGCATGGAGACTTGCGCCTCGACACCCCGGCTGCGCGCCTTGGGCGCGTTGACATAATAGACGAACTGGTTGGCCGTGTTCGTGCTCTGGAGCTGGATGTCCTTCCAGTCGATCTGGAACAGGGCCAAGTCGTAGGTCACCGCCCGGTCCATCGCGGACCCCTTGAGACCAAGCTCATAGCTCGTCACGCTGTCCGAATCGAACGTCGGCGGCACGCCGGGAAGCACGGTGTTGATCCCGCCGGGACGGTAGCCGGTGGCGACACGGGCGAAGATCATCATGTCGGGCGTGATCTTGAAACTCGGCGTGACCAGCCAAGTAAAGGCGTTGTCCTTCGAGCTAGCAGGCACAACCGAACTTGGACCGAAGATCGGCACGACCTGCGGCTCGGTCACGGTGGTCGACGACCAGTTCTGCTTGTTGTCCGCATAGCGCGCGCCGACCTGGATATCGAGACGGTTGGTCGCGTGCCAGGTCACGTCGCCGAAGGCCGAGATCTCGCGATAGGTCGAGGGATTGAGACCGGCGTAGGGCGTTCCCGCAACCGAGCCGCTTCCGTTCAGCACGGTAATGATCTGGGGAGCGTCGGACTTTTCCTTGGTGTAGAATCCGCCGACCAACCAATCGACCAATGGCCCCTCGCCGCCGAGGCGGACTTCCTGCGAGAACTTCTTCAGCTCGGTGTTGTTGGCAAGCCGGGTCGTCTGCCCGCTTTGGGCCGCGTAGAACGGGAGCAGGAATCCGAACACGGGGGTCGTGTCCGAGCTCGTGATCAACCTGCTCCTGCCCCACGCGCTGACCGAGGTCAGCTTCGCAAAGCCCAGGTCGATGTCGGCGCGACCGGTATAGAGCTCGTTGTTGAAGCGCCCCAGACCGATACCGGTTGTGGTCGAGCGATCTGGAAGGAGCGTACCACGGGGAGCCACCCCCGGTACCGTGCTGACGGGACGGAGGTCTGTGACCGAAGCGACGTTGAGCAGGTTGCGACCTTCGGCATCGCCTTCTGTATCGCGGCGCTGCTTCATGGCGGAGAAGTTCAGCGTTACGCCATCGAACGGCTTGACGAACAGGGCCGCACGACCGCCCCACGTCTTAGACTTGTTTGCGTTTCGAGAGAGGCTCGCCGCCGCAACGGTGGCGGGTACGGCGCCAGAGGAGGCGTAATAGTCGATCCACTGGGGATTTTCCACGAGGAAGCCGCTGAGGCTGAGCGCCATGCGGTCTGCCAGGATCGGCACGTTGACTGAGCCGCGGATCGAGTGGCCGTAGCCACCGTCGTCTACCTTGTTCGCACCGATCTCAACGCGGCCGAAGAATTGCCGGGTGTCCGGCGTCTTGGTGACATATTTGAGCAGGCCGCCGAGGCTGGCCGCGCCGTAAAGCGTGCCCTGCGGGCCGCGCAGAACTTCGATCCGCTGCAGCGTCGCGGGATCGAAATCGGGAATGGTCGCATTGCCGAGATAGGTGGATGAGCCGAATGGCACGTCGTCGACCAGGATCGCGATCGTCGGGTTCGATGCGCCGCCCGTCGTGATGCCGCGCAGCGAGATCTGCGACGACCGGGCGCCGGCCAGCTGAAGGCCGGGCACGCGCGAGAAATACGAAGACAGCGACGTGATGTTCTGATTGATCAGCGTGTCGGTGCTTATCGCGCTGATCGCGACGGGAACGTCCAGCAGCTTCTGCTCGCGCTTCTGCGCGGTGACGACGATTTCACCGGTTTCCGCCGCGTCAGCCGGGCCCGTACCATTGCTGACCGGCTGGGCGGTGGCCGGAGAAACGGCGAGTCCCAGAAAACAGGCCCCCGCCAGCAGTGCAATCTTGGTCATGAGTGGCTCCCCGCTATCCCATCTCGACGTAGAATACACATCTGTATTGTGAACGTCAATTCTCGCCCGGGTTTGGCTCGCGACCCACGCTCCCCGTGGAATCGGCGCCGGACAACGGCAACTTTCCAGCGCATTATTTTATGCGCCTACGTCACAGAAATTTCCGAGCGGGCAAGACACGAATGTCTTTTTTTACGGATCGATTCTGGTAGTTATGGAGGGATCACAACCGCACGGCTCGCGAGCCGGCGCCCAGAGCTTGGAACAGAAATTGGCCGACAATCGCGGAGCTGACGACGAAGGGCGCGCACTTTCTACCCAGGATTGGATAGACCTGGCGCGTGAGACTCTTATTCGTGACGGGATTGATGCCGTTAAGATCGATCGATTGGCCAAAGCCAAGAATGTGACGCGCGGCGGCTTCTACTGGCGCTTCAAGAGCCGCCAGGACCTGCTCGATCATCTGCTGGATGACTGGCGCGAAACCAATACGTCACCGTTTGTGGCGGCGATCAGTGGACCCGGTACCCCGCAAGAGCGCTATCAGGCGCTCATGCGGCTATGGATTGAGGAAGTGGGATTTCGCCCCGACTACGACATGGCGGTGCGGAACTGGGCCTCATCCTCTTCGGCGGTCGAGGAGGTGATTCGTACCGTCGACGCCTTGCGCGTCGATGCGTTGCGCCGGTTGTTCGCCGACGCCGGCTACGAGAATAACGAAGCCTTGGTTCGCGCCCGGATCACCTACTATCATCAGATCGGTTATTACACCCTGGGCATCCGGCAAAGCGTCGAGCGACGTCGAGAACTGAGCCCGATCTACTACGCGATTTTGACGGGCTTCAATCCTGAAGACTTGCGCGCGTCCTCATCATCATCGCCCTCGCGCAAGCTCTCGCCGGTCTTCTGACGGGGCAAGGGCGTTCATCGGCCTTGCTCGAGGATTTCCAATGACTTCGGGCGGCAGATGGCATGGCGTAGCGTCCGGTGTCCAACAGGTAGCTGATGTGCCTGGCGTCAGCGTCGCGACCTATCGCGAAGGGAAAGGCGCCAGCTGTCCTGGCCATGCTTCCAACAGCTTGTCGCGGCACTCTGATCATCTGATTCATTTGCCGTGCCGCGGGCGGTGGGCGGATCATCTTTCCGGCTGAAGCGGGACGTACAATTTCGTCCAGGAGGAAGGCCTGCTCAAGGCGTCGGCCCCCATGACAGGCTGGTCGGGGGCCATGGCGCATCGACGTCCGAGCCCGCCGAGCCTCGACAGGATTGCCTGACTCTGCGACGCAGGATACACAACTGTCTTGTCGATCATGATCGGCACAGCCGGGCAGCGGGTATCCAGGGAGCTTACACGATATGAAATCCCATGTACGGGTTGCGGTGATCGGTGGCGGTGTCGTCGGTTGCAGCGTCCTATACCATCTGACGAAGCTCGGATGGACCGACGTCTGTCTGCTGGAGCGCAAGGAGCTAACCGCCGGATCGAGCTGGCACGCGGCCGGCGGCTTCCACGCCATCAACAGCGATCCCGGCATTGCGATGCTGCAGTCCTACACGATCTCGCTCTACAAGGAGATCGAGGAATATTCCGAGCAGTCCGTGGGAATGCACATGACGGGCGGGCTGAATATCGCTGCGACCCGAGAGCGATGGGAATTGCTGCGCTCGGATTACGCCAAGCATCCGGTGTTGGGCCTGCGGACCGAGCTGCTCGGCCCCGACGAGATCAAACGCATGTGCCCATTGATCGACGTTTCCGGCGTTTTTGGCGCGCTCTACGACAAGCACGAAGGGCATGTCGATCCTTCGGGCGTAACCCATGCTTATGCCAAGGCGGCGCGGCGCAACGGTGCCGATATCTCCCGCCACACGCGCGTCATGGACCTCAAGCCAACCGGCCGGGGCACCTGGCGGGTGATCACCGACAAGGGCGAGATCGAGGCCGAACATGTCGTAAACGCCGCCGGCCTCTGGGCACGGGAAATGGGCAGGATGGTCGGTGTGCAGCTGCCGCTGGTCCCGATGGAACATCACTATCTGCTAACCGATCCCATCCAGGAAGTGATGGACTTCCCCGGCGAGCTGCCGCTGATCGTGGACCTCGATAACGAGATCTACATGCGTCAGGAGGGCAAGGGCATGCTCGTCGGCGTCTATGAGAAGAACGCCACGCCCTGGGCTCTCGACGGAACGCCATGGGATTATGGCGAGACCGAACTGCTGCCGCCTGCGCTCGATCGGATCAGCGACGCGCTGATCAAAGGCTATGAGCGGTTCCCCGCCGTTGCGGAGGCGGGCATCCGCCGCATCGTCAATGGACCCTTCACCTTCACGCCGGACGGCAACCCGCTGGTCGGTCCGGTACCCGATGTCCCGAACTACTGGAGCGCCTGCGGTGTCATGGCGGGGTTCGCGCAGGGTGGCGGCGTCGGGCTGTCGCTGGCGGAATGGATCGTCAACGGGGAGCCGGGTGTCGATATCTTCGCGATGGATGTCGCCCGTTTCGGCGATTACGCCTCGCCCGAATGGGTCACCGAGAAGGCCCGCGAGTTCTACTCGAAGCGCTTCGTCATCTCCTATCCCAACGAATATTGGCCCGGCGGGCGGGAGCTGCGCACCGATCCGCTGTACAAGACGCTGAAGGCGAAGAACGCCGTCTTCGGCGTCAGCTATGGGCTGGAGGTGCCTCTCTATTTCGCGCCGGAGGGCGATGTCGCCGCCGAGACGCCCTCGCTCAAGCGCTCGAATGCCTTCGAGCCCGTGCGCCGCGAGGTCGAAGCGGTGCGCGACGGTGTCGGCGTGATGGATGCCTCGTCTTTCGCGAAATATGAGATCAGCGGCCCTGGCGCCGCAGCGGCGCTCGACCGGCTGATCGCGAACAGGCTTCCGTCGGCTGGCCGCGTCCGGTTGGCGCCGCTCCTGGCGCACTCGGGCCGGCTGATGGGCGATCTTACGGTCATGCGTCTGACAGAGGACCGCTTCGTGCTGTTCGGTTCCGGTTATCTTCAGAACTGGCACGGACGCTGGTTCGGCCAGATTCTGGCCGGGCAAGACGTGACCGTGCGAAACCGCTCGGAGGAATGGCAGGGGCTGATCCTGTCGGGGCCCAGATCGCGCGAACTTATGGCGAGGCTCACCGACGTCGACATGTCGGCTGAAGCGTTCAAGCCAATGAGCGTCAGGCAGGCGACCGTCGCAGGAATAGCCGCCACCGTCGCACGCCTGTCGCTTTCGGGCGAACTGTCGTTCGAAATCTACGTCGCCAGCGATGCGCTGGTCGCGCTCTACGACGCTGTCGGCGTGGCCGGCGCAGATCTCGGCCTCATCGATTTCGGGTTGCACGCGCTCTGGTCGATGCGGCTTGAGAAGAGCATCGGCGTCTGGAGTCGCGAGTTCAGCTGGGACAAATCCGCCGGAGCCAGCGGGCTCGATCGCTTCGTCGATTTCACCAAGCCCGACTTCGTAGGCAAGGCGGCGGCGCTGGCGGAACGCGATGCACCTTCGAAGCAGGTGCTCGTCACCTTCGTCGTCGATGCCGTCGATGCCGACGCCGGGGGCTACGAACCCGTCATGCTCGATGGCGAACGGGTCGGCTACGTCACCTCTGGCGGTTACGGTTTCCGCGTCGGCAAGAGTATCGCCATGGCCTATGTCGACCGTGAAGCGGCGCATCGCAGCGATGGTTTCACGATCCCGGTGCTGGGCGAACCGTGCGCCGCCGTGCGGGTGGAAGGTGCGCTTTACGATCCGAGCGGGAGCCGCATGCGCGGCTGAACACATCGATACATTAATGTATTGCGTTTCATGATCCAGCCGTGGTCGCGACCCCTAGAAAGGAGATTCGGCCGCTCTCGCCCCGATCAGGCAGTGGGTTCCGGGGCTAAGCCGAGTGCGGTGAAAGGCGCTCGGGATAATGGCTATCGCCCACTTGAGCGCGCCCCGATCCAGCCCAGCGGCCAAGCGCAGGAACTTGAACACAGCGCTTTACTCACTCGATACACAACTGTATTCATCCGTCATGGCCTCGAGATATTCCGCCTGGAGATTGCTGAAAGAGGGCCTGCGCGGGCAGCGGGGCTGGCAGCCGGCCTGGCGGGACCCCGAGCCGCGCGGGCGTTATGATGTCGTCCTCGTCGGCGGCGGCGGCCATGGGCTCGCGACCGCCTATTATCTGGCGAAAACGCATGGCGTGCAGAGCATAGCGGTTCTCGAAAAAGGCTGGTTGGGTGGAGGCAATACCGGGCGCAACACCACCGTCATCCGCTCGAACTACTATTATCCGGAAAGCGCCGCGCTCTACGACCTTTCGGTTCGGCTCTACGAGGGCCTGTCGCGCGAGCTCAACTACAACGTGATGTTCAGCCAGCGCGGCATGGTCATGGTCGGGCACAGCCGGCATGATCTGGAGGCTATGGCGCGCTGGGCCGGCGCGATGCAGATCAACGGCGTGGACTGCGAAATACTGACGCGCGAGGAGGTCGGACGGCTGGTGCCGGCGCTCGATCTTTCGCCCACCGCCCGCTACCCGGTCCATGGCGGCATGATCCAGCGACGCGGCGGCACAGCACGGCACGACGCCGTCGCCTGGGGTTACGCCCGCGCCGCCGATGCGCTGGGCGTGGACATCATCCAGAATTGCGAGGTCACCGGTTTCGTCCGCAGCCCCAGGGGAACGATCATCGGGGTGGAAACGACGCGCGGAGGAATCCTGGCCGACAAGGTTGGGCTTGCGGCGGCCGGCCACACGTCCCTCCTTGGCGAAATGGCCGGGTTCAGCCTGCCGCTGACCAGTTATGCGCTGCAGGCCTTTGTTTCCGAGCCCGTAAAGCCGGTGATCGACACCGTGGTCCTCTCGCTCGCCACCGGCACCTATATCAGCCAGTCGGACAAGGGCGGACTGGTCATCGGCGGGGGTCTTGATCTCTATCCGTCCTATGCGCAGCGCGGCAATCTGCCCGTGGCCCGCAGCGTACTCGGAGCAATCGTCGACCAATATCCCTCGCTGGGCAGGGTACGTTTCCTCCGCCAATGGGCCGGGATCGTCGACGTCTCGCCGGATTCGAGCCCGATCCTTGGCGATACGCCGGTGCCGGGTCTCTACATGAATTGTGGCTGGGGCACGGGAGGCTTCAAGGCGATTCCAGCCGGCGGCACCTTGTTCGCGCATCATTTGGCCACTGGACGTCCGCACCCTTTGGCCGAGGCCTTCGGGCTCGACCGCTTCGCGCGCGGCGCCCTGATCGACGAGGCCGCTGCCTCCGGCATCGCGCATTGAGGGCGGGCGATGCTGCTGATCAAATGTCCCTGGTGCGGCCCTCGTGACGAGCACGAATTCCGCTGCGGCGGCCAAAGCCATATCGCGCGCCCAGGCCCGCCCGAAGCGGTGAGCGACGAGGAATGGAGCCGCTACATGTTCGAGCGGATCAACCCCAGGGGCGTGCATTACGAACGGTGGGTTCACGCCTTCGGCTGCCGGCGATGGTTCAACATCGCCCGCAGCACCGCCGATCATACGATCTTCGCGGTCTATCGAATGACGGATGCGGCTCCCCAGCTCGACGGTTCGGGGGAAAACGGCCAATGAGCGAGGGACAGCCCTTCCGCCTGGCGGCTGGCGGCGCGATTGATCGAAGCCGCCCGCTGCGCTTCACCTGGTCCGGACGGACCTACACCGGCTACGCCGGCGACACGCTCGCCTCGGCACTTATCGCGAACGGCGTCAAGGTCGTGGGGCGCTCGTTCAAATATCACCGGCCGCGCGGCCTGATCGCCGCGGGCGTCGAGGAGTCGAATGCTCTGGTGCAACTCGGTGAGGGCGCCCGTTCGACGCCTAATATCCGCGCGACCGAGGTGGAACTGTACGAAGGCCTCGTCGCCCGGCCGGTGAATTGCTGGCCCAGTGCCGAGTTCGACGTGGGCGGCGTCATCAACCTGGCGTCGCGGTTCCTGATCGCGGGGTTCTATTACAAGACGTTCATGTGGCCCAGCTGGCACCTGTTCGAAGGACTGATCCGCCGCATGGCGGGTCTTGGCAAGGTTGCCCCGGAGGCTGATCCCGATCGGTATGAGGATCGCTTCGCGCATTTCGACGTCGTCGTGATAGGCGCGGGTCCAGCCGGGCTGACCGCGGCGCTGGCGGCTGCCGCTGTGGGGCGCCGGGTCGCCCTGGTCGAGCAGGATTGCCTGCTCGGCGGGTCGCTGCTCCAGGATTCCGCGATCATCGACGGACTCGACGGCGGCGCCTGGATTGCCGCTGCTCGCGAGACGCTGGCGGCCGCCGGCGCCACCATCCTCACGAGGACGGTCGCCACCGGATATTTCGACTGCAATGCCCTGGCTCTGCTTGAGGGGCTCGATCCCGGGCGGCACGGGGCGGATACGCCGCGCTATCGGCTCTGGCAGGTCCGAGCCGGGCGGGTGATCCTGGCGACCGGTGCCATCGAGCGTCCCCTCGTCTTCTCGGGCAATGACAGGCCGGGCGTGATGCTCGCGGGCGCGGTCCGCCATTATGTCCGCCGGTTCGCTGCCTTGCCCGGTCGGCGGTTCCTCGTGTTCGCCAATAATGACGATGCCTGGCGCACGGCAGAGGCGCTGGCTGATGCCGGGGCTCAGGTCGTGGCCGTGGTCGATACGCGGCGGGATCTGCCGCCCGATTGCGTCAGCCGCATGGCCGCGCGCGAGATCCCGGTCTTCGCTGGCGCTGCGGTGATCGAAACGAACGGATATAAGCGGCTGCGCTCGGCACGGGTGCGCCACGCGACGGGGCAGGTGACCGACATCGCCTGCGACGGCATTGCCATGTCGGGCGGCTTTTCGCCGACGATCCATCTGTTTGGCCAGGCGGGCGGAAAGCTGCGCTACGACAAGGATCTTGCCGCCTTTGTCCCGGCCACCTGCCCACAAGCGGCGGTCTGCGTCGGCGCCGCTGCGGGGCGCTTCGACCTGGCCGACCTGCTGGAAAACGCCCGGGCTGCGGGCGAGGGCCGTCCCGCGACCAAGCCCGCTCGGGTCGCCTTCGGCATTCAGCCGGCCTGGCAAATCGGAGGTTCGGGCAAAGCCTTCGTCGATTTCCAGAACGACGTGACCGCGCAGGACATTGCGCTGTCGGCGCGCGAGAGCTTTCGTTCGGTCGAGCATCTCAAGCGCTACACCACGCTGGGCATGGCACCCGACCAAGGCAAGACATCCAACGTCAATGCCCTCGCGATCATGGCCGACGAGACGGGTCGCACGGTTGCCGAAACCGGCACGACGCGGTTCCGCTTTCCCTATACGCCGATGCCGCTGGCCAGTTTCGCCGGACGCGCGCGCGGCGAGCTTTTCCGTCCGCTGCGCCGCATGCCCGGCCACGCGCGGCATGAGGCGCTGGGGGCGGTGTTCGAGGACATCGGCGGCTACCTGCGCCCGATCGGCTACCCTCAAGCGGGCGAAAGCCGCCACGACACCGAGCAGCGCGAGGCCGCAGCGGTTCGGGCGGGCGCGGGGCTGTTCGAGGGATCGCCGCTCGGCAAGCTGGAGGTCGTCGGACGCGACGCCGGAGCCTTTCTCGACCGGATCTACGCCAACCGGGTCTCGAATCTCGCCCTCGGGAAGATCCGTTACGGACTGATGTTGAACGAACTCGGGATCATCATCGACGACGGCGTCGTGACACGGCTGGCCGAAGACTGCTTCCTGGTCTCGACGACCAGCGGCGGCGCCGATCGCATCGCGGCCTGGCTCGAAGAGTGGCTGCAATGCGAGTGGGTCGACCTCGACGTGGTGGTCGCACCCGTCACGACGGCCTGGGGCGTGCTGACCCTGACCGGTCCCCATGCCCGTGCGATACTTGAGGCGGTGGGGACGTCGATCGACATATCCCGCGCCAGCTTCCCCCACATGTCCTTCAGGAAAGGCGAGGTCGCGGGGATGTCGGCCCGCGTCCACCGCGTGAGTTTTACCGGCGAGCTGTCCTACGAGGTCGCGGTTGCTTCGTCGCGGGTACCCTTGCTGTGGGACAGCCTGATCGCCGCCGGGCGCAATCGCGGCATTGTTCCGGTCGGACTCGACGCGTGGATGGTCCTGCGCACGGAGAAGGGCTACCTCCACGTCGGCGGCGACACCGACGGCACGACGACGCCTCTCAACGTGGGATGGGATCACGTTCTCAAAAAAGCTTCGGACTTCGTCGGCCGCCGGTCGCTGACCCTGCCGCACAACCGGCAGGAGGATCGGCTCCAGCTCGTCGGGCTCGCTGCGGACGACGGCAAGATCCTGCCGATCGGTGCTCATATGCTGGACGCCGCCGGCAGGAGCCAAGGCTATGTCACCTCGTCGCACTTCAGCCCCACGCTGGGCCATGGCGTGGCACTCGGCATGCTGAACGGCGGGGCTCGGCGCATCGGCGAGACGGTGACGCTGCGCACCTTGAAGGGCCTGGAGCGCGTCCGCGTTGCCCCGCTGTGCGCCTACGATCCAGCGGGAGACCGGCTCAATGGCTGACCTTCGCTTTTCCCTGACCCGGCATGGTGTCACGGTGGAGCGTCTCGCGCCGGAGCGCGTCGTCGTCATCCGCGTCCGCAACAGCGATGCCGCTGCCGTTGCGCGGGTGGAGGAGGTCCTTGGCGAGACGCTGCCGACCACGCCGAACGCTGCCGGGGCTCATCATGGCGGCAGCATCTGCTGGCTCAGTCCCGGTGAGTGGATGGTCGTGGGCGAAGGCATCGACGTCTCGGCGCTCACCGCTGCGATCGCGCCTGCGACCGGCCATGTCGCCGATATCGGCGAAGGTCGCGTGCGCTATCGGATCGAAGGCGATTTCGCCGCCTACGTCCTGACCAAGGGGACCAGCCTGGACCTTGCCGCGGCCCTTTCGGGAGGTCGCTGCGCGCAGACCCTCTTCGCTCAGATCCTGGTGCTGCTCGCCCCCTATGGAGCGGGCTACGAGATGACCGCGGATATCAGCTATGCCCATTACCTCGAGACCTGGTTCGAGGACGCGACGCGCGAATTCGTCGAGGGAGCCTTTGCGTCATGACCGATCGTGCCAACCGCTTTGTCGTCGTCATGCGGGGCCCCGAACGGCGCGGCATCGTTGCGCGCGTGGCGACCCACCTGGCCGACGACGGCTTCACGATCACCGAGTCGAGCCAATATCATGATCCCTCGACCGACACATTTTTCATGCGCATCGTCTTTCGCTTCGAAGAGGGCGAAGGGCCATCGGCTAAGGATGTGTCCAGCCGCTTCGCCGCCGTCGCCGCCGAACTCGGCATGGCATGGGAAGTCCACGATCTGGCGCGCCGGCCGAAGGTCCTCCTGATGGTCTCCAAGTTCGGCCATTGCCTGCATGACCTTGTCTATCGATGGAAGTCGGGGCTGCTGCCGATAGATATTGTCGCTGTCGTCTCCAACCATGAGGACATGCGCCCCTTCGTCGAATTCCACGGGCTGACCTATCACCACCTTCCGGTGACCAAGGAGGCCAAATCCGAGCAGGAAGCGATTCTGGTGAAGATCATCGAGGAAACCAGGGCAGATCTCGTCGTTCTCGCGCGCTACATGCAGGTTCTATCGGATCACCTCTGCCGCTATCTTTCACTGCGCTGCATCAACATCCACCATAGCTTTCTGCCCAGCTTCAAGGGCGCCAAGCCCTATCACCAGGCCCATGCTCGCGGTGTGAAGATGATCGGTGCGACCGCGCATTTCGTGACCGCGGATCTCGATGAAGGCCCGATCATCCATCAGGACACGCGTGCGGTCGATCACAGCTTCACCCCCGAGCAACTGGTCGCGCTCGGACAGGAGGTCGAGGCGGCAGTACTCAGCCGGGCGGTGACCTGGTTCGCCGAACATCGCGTCATCAGCAACGGGGCAAAGACGGTGGTCTTCCGCTAGAAACGGGGCTGCCCTGAGCACCCTTGAGGGGAGAAGTCATGGCGAACGCGACATTGAACGCCATCGAGGACGATCGGACAGCGCCTTCCGCGCGCTGGTACGTTCTTTTCGTCATGACCCTGATCTACACCCTCAACATCGCCGATCGATTTGTCGTCTCGACGCTGATCGAGCCGATCAAGACCGAATTCGTGCTGAGCGACGCAGCTGTGGGCGTGCTGACCGGTGCGGCGCTGGCGGTGTTCTACGTAACCGCTGGCATTCCGCTGGGCATGATGGCCGATCGCATCAGCCGCAAGCGAATGATCGTTGCATCCCTGGCGGTCTGGTCGGTCCTCACCGCCATCTGCGGTCTGACCCGGAGCTATGGACAACTGCTTGCGATGCGCATCGGTGTCGGCGTCGGCGAGGCTGGCGGAACGCCGCCTGCGCAATCGCTGCTGGCCGATATTTTTCCTGCCGAATCGCGCGCCTTCGCCATGTCGCTCTACGCGCTCGGCGCTGCGGCCGGCGCCGCACTGGCGTCGGTGCTCGGCGGTTTGATCGCAGATAGTCACGGCTGGCGCGCGGTGTTCATCCTTTTCGGGTTGATGGGTCTGCCGGTCGCGCTGCTTGCCGCCCTGACTGTTCGCGAGCCTCTGCGTGGACGCCATGATGCGGACGGTGGCACGGCGTCGCCCAGCTTCGCCGAAGCGATACGCATCATTCGCAAATCGAAACCCTTGACCCACCTGCTTGTTGGCACCGCGGCGATCACTTTTGCTGGCTGGGGGTTGGCCTGGTGGGTGCCAACCTTCCTCCTGCGGAGCCATGGCATGAGCCTGCAGGAGAGCGGCGTCGTGCTTGGCTCGATGCACGGGATTGGCGGCGTCGCCGTCACCATGCTCACGGCTTGGGCGATGGGTGCATATGCTGCCCGCGGTTGGCGGTTCCAATCGCTGTTCGTCGCCGCCGTCACGGCCTTGGTCACCATACCCGCCGTAATCGCCTTCGCGACCGCTTCCAAGCCGCTGGCCCTGGCGATGCTGTGGATCGTCGTGCCGAGCATCTATCTCTATATCGGCCCGACGCTGGGTATCGCGCAGAACCTGACACCCGCCAATATGCGGGGCATCGTCTGCGCGCTGATCTTGTTTGTCGCCAATTTCGCGAATCTGGTGGTTGCCCCGGTCCTGATCGGGCTGCTCTCCGACCTCGTCGCCCCCCGGGTCGCCAATCCGGCTGAATCGTTGCGCTATGTGCTGACGGTCATGGCTTTCGCCGGATTCTGGGCGGCCTGGCACTATCTGGCCGCCTCGCGGCCACCCTCGACCAGCGAGATGCCTAACCCATGAGCTTTACCGTCTATTCATCCGCCGACGTCCGCGCTCTGCTCGACTATGACGGCTGCATCGCGGCCATGCGCGAGGCGATGATGGCTTTCACCGCTTCGGCGATCCCGCAGCCGCTACGCAGTATCACGGCGCTGGAGCCGGGCAAGATGTTCGCGTTGATGCCGGGCGCCTTGACCGACCATCAGGGCTTCGGCGCCAAGGTCATCACGGCCTATCAGGACGCCGACCGTCCAGGTCGCTCGGCCCACCGCGGCGTCGTGGTTCTGTTCGATCACGAGAGCGGCGAAGTCGCGTGCGTCGCCGATGCCGGCGAAGTTACCCATATCCGTACGGCATGCGCGACGGCGATGGCGACCGACATTCTCGCCCGCCCCGATGCAGCGCATCTGACGATCTACGGCTGCGGCGCCCAGGCGGCCAGCCACATACGCGCGCTGTCCCGCGTGCGCCGGCTGGACCGCGTCGTTGTCTGGGGACGTTCGCACGATGGCGCGAGCGACTTTGCCGGCAAGATGGCGGACGAAACCGGTCTCGATGTGATCGCTGAGGCGGATGGCGCCGTCGCGGCGAAGCATGCGGATATCATCTGCACGGTAACCGGATCGGCCACACCGGTGCTGCTGGGCGAATGGGTGAAGGCCGGCACCCACGTCAACGCAGTCGGTTCAAGCCATGCCGGCCCGGTCGAAGTCGATACGCCGCTCGTCCTCGCCAGCCGCTACATCGCCGACAGCCGCGCTTCCGCCGAAGCCGCGGCAGCTGAACTGATCGTCGCGCGGGAGGCGGGCGCGCTCACCAACGCGCACATCGCCGCCGAGATCGGCGAAGTGCTGCTGGGCAATGCGCCTGGACGGACCTCGCCGGAAGAGATCACATTTTACAAATCGCTCGGCCATGTCGTCCAGGACCTGGCGGCGGCCCGCTATCTCCATCGCAGAGGCCATTAGCATGAAGAATATTTCCTCACCCGCACGGCAGGATGTCGCCGATCTGATCGCCGCGCAGCGCCCCGGCTGGTCGCTCGACCAGCGGTTCTACATGGATCCGGCGATCTATGCGCTGGAGAGTGAATTGTGGTTTCCGCGGCAATGGACCGTGATCGCCCACGTCTCGGAAATTTCGAAGAAGGGCGACCATGTCGTCCGCGATCTCTTCGGCAGCGAGATCGTGGTCGTCAACGCCGGTGACCAGGGTTTTCGTGCCTATCACAATGTCTGCACCCATCGCGGCTCGCGCATCTGCAAGGGCGACGGCCGCTCGAAATTGCTGGTATGTCCCTATCATGCCTGGTCATTCGGGCTAACGGGCGAGTTGCGGACCACACGCGATCTCGGGGAAGGCCTCGACCCCACCCGTCTCGGCCTTCATCCCGTGTCGCTGCGCGAGGCCGAAGGCCTGATCTTTTGCGCGCTGGACGCAGAAAACCTTCCCGACCTGTCTCCCGCGCTGGCGACCCTGGCGCCGGCCATGCGTCAACACGGCTTCGACCGTGCGCGGATCGCGGTCCGCCGGTCCTACGCCACCGCCGCCAATTGGAAGCTGGTGCTCGAGAATTTCTTCGAATGCTATCATTGCCGACCCTCCCATCCCGAATATTTCCGGATGAACGGGCATGTCGCGGTGACCGCCGGCCGTGAAGGCTCGGCGGCCGAAGCCTGGAACAGGGAGGTCGAGGCCTGGAGCGCGCGGATCGGCGATCAAGGATGGTATCGCACGGTCCGCGAACCGGGAGCGGTGGATCGGGTCAAATACTCTTTATATCGTCAGCCGATCGGCCTCGGGCGGATGACGCAAAGCAAGGACGGATCGCCGGTCGCGCCGCTAATGGGCGGATTCGCCGATTACGATGGCGGCGAGACCGCGATGCATTTTGGGCGCTTCAGCTTTGCCGGCTGTTGCAACGACCACATCATTGTCTTTCAGTTCATCCCGCGCGGCGCCGAGGACACCGATGTCGTCGCGACCTGGTTGGTCGACGCAGAGGCGGACCTCGATGCGATCGATATCGACGCTCTGACGTTCATGTGGGACGTGACGACCCGGCAGGACAAGGAACTGATCGAGGAGAACGCCTTCGGTATCCGCTCGCGTGCTTATCGGCCAGGGCCTTATACGATGCTGGAGCAGCAGTCGGCCGATTTCGTGACGTCCTATCTCACGGCGATGACCGAGCTGCTTGGTTAGTCTGCCACTTCTCTCGGAGCACGCCGGGTCCACGCCGAGCGCGCCGGATCCGACGTTACAATACACAACTGTCTTGACAATGGCCGGGCAAGCCCCAGTCTGCCGCTCGGCTTCGGGTGAATGAGGTGTCCAGATTGTCAGCCTTTAGCAACGAAGCGTCCCCTGCGCCGACTTTCCCGGGCAGGACGATGCTCGCGGTCCTGTCGCTGTTCCTCTTCGTCAATTATCTCGACCGTTATGCGCTTGCGATCCTCCTCGAGCCGATCAAGGTGGAACTCCAGCTTTCGGATACGCAGGTCGGGCTCCTGACCGGCGCCGCCTTTGCGCTGCTCTACTCGACGCTGGCGCTTCCCGTCGCGCGGATCGCCGAACACCGGAACCGGACGACGGTCCTCAGCGCGGCAATCCTGATCTGGAGCGTGGCGACGGCGCTGTGCGGCCTCGCGGGTTCGTTCATGGCGCTTTTCGCTGCGCGCATGCTGGTCGGCGCGGGGGAGTCGGGCGCGGTGTCGCCGGCTCAATCGATGATAGGCGATGCATTCTCCCTGGAACGCCGGGGGACGGCGCTGGCGATCTTCAGCATAGGCGGTGCACTCGGCACGTCGCTGGCTCCTATGATTGGCGGCTATCTCGAGGCGCATTTCGGCTGGCGAGGCGCACTTCTGTTTCTCGGCAGCCTTGGAGTCCCGGTAGCTCTGCTGCTTTTGCTGGTGGTGCGCGATCCGCCGCGCGGATTCGCGGATCGACTCGTGGCGCGAGCCCCGCCGCCGCCCGTCGGACTGGCTATGCGCCGATTGTTCTCGCGCCCGGCCTTCGCGCTGTTGATTCCGGGCATGGTCGCGATCGGGCTCGCGGAATACAGCTTCTTTCTGTGGCTGCCATCGTATCTGTCACGCACCTTCGGCCAGCCGGCCGCGGCGATCGGCACCTCACTGACGCTGTACCAGGGCATTCCGCTGTTGATCGGAACCCTCCTGGGCGGCGTCGTCGCGGATCGGCTGGTGCTGCGCGACCGGCGCTGGCTGGCCTGGCTGCCGGCGGCGGCCTGTGTCTTCGCCGCGCTGACGATCGGCGTCATCTTCACCAGCCATTCGCTCGCCGGCGCGCTGGCCTTGCTCGTGTTGCCGTCGATGGCGCTGGGCGGCTATCTGGCCCCCTGCTACGCAATGATTCAGGCGCTGGCGGGGCCGCGCTCGCGCGCCACCGCCGTCGCGACGCTGACCTTCGCGGTGAATCTGCTGGGGTTGGGCCTCGGCCCGCTGATGATCGGCACGCTGAGCGACCTGTTGCATTCGACCTACGGCGAACAATCCCTGCGCTATGCTTTCCTGGTGGTTCCGCCAATTTATGGCCTGGCCGCCACCTTTCTCCTCCTCGCCTCGCGCTTCATCCTGAGGGATATGGAACGCGCCGCCCGCGATTGATCCCGGTCGGTGTCGGCCCTGCCTACCCGATCGCGGCGAGGGACGCCCGCTACGAAGACTGAACGCTAGAAGCTCGCGCCGGAACCGTTCGCAAGGAACAGGCGCAGGTCATGCTCGATGGCCTGCAAAGCCATGTTATCGGCCGCCGGACATCCCACGGCCGACTGGTTCAGAAATGCGATGAGGGCCGCCTCGTGGCGCACGAGCAGATCGATAACTTCCCTTGTCGAGGAATCTGCCGATCGGCGCAATGACTCGAAGCGAGCCAAGGCGGGTTCGAGGCTCTTGCCCGCCAATGCAAGAAACTCCGTCCAGCGGGTCAGCGGCGCAACGGTGCGGGCCGCGTGTTCGATCGCTTCGGCGCGGCACATATTTGGATCGCCCGGATCTACGAGCACCCGTGCCAACGCGTCCGCCATCAGTCCTTCGGTGCGCGCGATCATATCCAATTCGCTCGCATGCATTGCCGCATCCTCAAGTTGCTTGCGCAGCGCGCGCATCAGCGCCTCGCCGAACAGCTCTCCCCGCCAGGCATCCGTCAAGCCCTGCCGAAGGTCCGCTTTCACGCTTAACGCGCCAGCTTGCCACTGAGAAAAGCGCACACATGGGGCCTTGCATCGGCATCGTCGCCGATCGTGTGTCCCGCCCGATAATCCCGGAAGATGATGCGATCGACCGGCATGCCGGGCCGGGTGAGCGAATAGCGAGTGTCGGTCAGCGGAATGGTCATAGCGCCCTACTCGGTCACGAAGTGGCGCAAATCAGCCGCCAGTTGCGCGCGCGACGCGGCTCCGAGGTATGGCATATGCCCGGACTCGTAATAGGCGAAGCGGGTCGCCGGCAGGGGTATCCCGGCATGGTCAACCGTGTATTCCGCCAGACCCAGCGGCGTGACAAGATCATAGTAGCCTGACCCCACCATCAGCTTCAGGTGCGGGTTGCGGGTCATCGCGGCGGCGAGGTCGGTAGCATAGTTGCGGCTGCCGACCATCACGCCCGGCCCGAAACCGAAATCCCAGCGAACTCCGACCGTGCGGAAGGCGATCGGTTCGTACTGGCGGTCGAGCCGAACCTTCAGCACGTCGCGCGCGTAGTCGCCCCACACCCCGATAAAGGCCGGCACGTATTGGCCCATGGCGGCGTCGTCTGCGACCGAATCGCCACCGTTGACCTCGGCCGGCAAAGTATAGCGGGCGTCATACATACCGAGCCGCCGCCGCTCCTGACCCAGCAGGAGACCGGCGAAGGTGACCGCCGAGATGCGCAGATCATGGGTCAGCACCACCTCCGGCGTGAGGCCAATGAGGGCGCCAAGCTGCCGTGCAACCGCAGCGCGCTCCGCTTCGGGAAGCGTCGCTCCCTGGTAAAGGGCCCGCAGGTAGACGTCGCGGACGAACTCGCGGGCCTGTTCGGCCTGGCTGGCCGGCGTGCATGCGCTTGCGATCTTGTGATGGTAGCAGGCCGCAGCCGCCAGGCTTGGCAGCGCGTGGACGATCCCATCGTCATTCGGCGGGAAACGAGGTAAGTCCATCGCCTGGCCTAACAGGATAACGCCATTCAGGGTGATGCCGTCCATCGTGCCCGTGGCGGTCGGGCCGCCAGCCAGCAGCTTGGCAACCACGGCCGCCCTGACCGTGCCGTAGCTTTCGGACAGGACATATTTCGGCGCATTTTCCCGACCATGCCGCCGCAGCCACTGCCGCATGATCTCGACGGTCGCACGGGCATCGGCATCGACACCGAAGAAGTCTTCCGGCTTTCCGCCGGGCATGATGGTGCTGTAGCCGGTCCCTGGGGGATCGATCAGCACGATGTCGGCGACATCGAGCGGACTATCCGGATTGTCGACCATACGGAATGGCGCGGTCGTCCGCGGCGCGCCGGCATCATCCATGTCGACCCGGCGGGGACCGAGGAACCCCAAGTGCAGCCACAGCGAGGACGAGCCCGGACCGCCATTGAACACGAAGATCACTGGGCGCTGGGTGGCGCCGGGCGGCAGGACGCTCTCATAGCTGGTGACGAAGACGCTCGCCTTGGCGGGGCCATCGGCCGGTCCGAGCAGGAACTCCTCCACCCGCGACCGGTAACTGATCTTCCGGCCATTGAAGACGCCGCGATGCTCCGCGTCGAACTGACGGGGGCCCTCGGGAGCGCCACGCGCGACCTCGGCGGGGGCGGCGTTTGCGGAAACCGGAGCCATGATCGCGCTGGCCAGGGCCAAGGCGGAGGGAGCGAGCAGTGCCTTGATCGAAAACGGCATCGAGCGTCCTTGCTGCAATAGGCTGATGTGTTACAATACATTTGTGTATTGCGAGTGGAAAGATGCCTCATCCCGTTGCGGGAGAAAGCCTATGAGAGTGGGAGAACCCGAATGATCCGGCAAGCGATTCGCCGCGTCGACGCGGTCGGTTCCAGCCGGATCGCAAGCGCGATCGTGCTGGCGGCGACCGCACCGGGTCTGCTCGCCAACGTCCCGGCTAATTCGGGTCCTACGGCCGCAACCGTGGGCAGTTTTACCATCAGCAGTGTCGGGGATCTTATCAACGCCGAGCCGCTCGACATCGAACGCGATGCCGAGGCGCGCAAGCTTGCAGAGATCCTGCGGGGCAGCGATGCCGCCATCGGCAATCAGGAAACGACATTCTTCGATCTCGCGACATTTCCCGGGTCCGGTCCGGGCAGCCCCTATATCCTGCTCGGCCGCCCTACCCTGGCCAAGGGGTTGAACGCGCTGGGCATCACCATGGTGTCCACCGCCAGCAACCATTCCAACGACTGGGGCATCGAAGGGCTTGCGGCCATGACCCGGCTGCTCGACGCGGCCGGCTTGGTTCACGCTGGAGACGGGATGACCCTAGCCGACGCGCGCCGCCCACGCTTCCTGCAGACGGCAAAGGGCCGGGTCGCGCTGATCGCGGCAGCCTCCACCTACAAACAGGGGGCCAAGGCCCAGGATGCGATCCAGGGCGTGCCAGCCCGGCCCGGCATCAACGGCCTGCGGATTCGGCCGATCAATATCGTCACCGCCGGAACGATGCGGCATCTGCGCGCCGCGTGGGGGCAGACGCGAGGGAGCGGCGATCTGGTCGTGTCGGTCGACACGCCCTTCGCCCAGCCGATCGAAAAAAGGTACCGCGTCGGGCCCCGGCCCGGCGTGATCTATGACATGAACGTGATCGATCACGATGCGATCATCGATGCCATCCGCGCCGGAAAGCGGGGTGCCGACCTGGCGGTCTTCACCATCCATGCGCACGAGAACGCCGACACCATGGACGACATGGCGCCCGGCCCACCGGCGGATTTCCTGGTCCGCCTGTTCCATGATGCGGTGGACGCCGGGGCCGACATCGTAATGGGCGGCGGCCCGCATTCGATGCGGGGGATCGAGGTCTATCGCGGAAAGCCGATCTTCTACGGGATGGGCGTGTTCCTGTTCGGCGGCAATGTCGTGTTGACCCAGGAACAGCGCACCGAACGGTACGAGGACGGCGCCCAGGTCGACCGCCGCAACCCCAAGGACCAAGCCTTTCAGGAGCCGGCGAGCTGGAGCGAGAGCTTCATCGCGACCACCCGGTTCGAGGGCGGGAAGCTGCGCGAAGTCCGGCTACACCCCCTCGACCGCAAAGGCGGGGGCGGCACGCGCCTGGCAGAACTCGAGCGAGCCCGGCAGATTCTGGCAAGTCTTCAAACGCTGTCCCGGCCCTTCGGCACCACGATCACCGTGGAAGGCGCAACCGGCGTGATCCGCCCTTGACCGCCGGCCCAATCACAAAGGAACGATCCGTGCAACCTGCCCCCTCTCCTCGCGCGCCGCGGCTGATGCATCAGTTCAACCGGCCGCCAACCTGATCTCGATCGACTATGTCAGGACGGACCAGCCTGCACCGCCGACCCGTCCGGTCGTCTTCATCTACAATGGCGGACCGGGTGGGGGATCGAACTATCTGAAACTGGGCGCATTCGGACCCATAAAGATGGCACGGTTCGATGCCGTCGCCCAGGTCGATCCGGCCACGTCCTTGGTGGCCAACCCGGATACGATCCTCGACGTTGCTGACCTGGTGTTCATCGATCCACCTGAATCCGGCTTCAGCCGCCTGCTGCCCGGGATCGATACGCAAACCTTCCGCGGCAGCGATGCCGATTCCGCCGAGCTCATCCGCGCTGGCTGAACGACCACGGACGCTCCGCGTCGCCGGTGTTCCTGATGGGCGAGAGTTTCGGGGAGCAAAGCCGCCAGGGCGAGGTTTGACGCATGAAGGTATCTCTCAAGAGCAGTCGTGCTGTCATCTGGGGCTTGGCACGATGTTCGGCAGGGCTCCGTCCGCAGGCATCCCGCCCGTTACGAAGGCGCGGATGTCGGCGTTGAAGGCCGCCCTTCCGCCGTCATCGGAATAGACCATATGCCCACCAGGATAATAGCGGATGCCCACCCGATCGGGTCCGGTCGAAAACTGGCCGACGAGCAGCTCGGTTGCACCCATCGACGACGTGGTATCGAACACGCCGAAGGTGAACATGACCTTCAGCCGCGAATTGAGCTGCAACTGTTGGGCCAGCACCACATCCAGCCCGGGTTGCGGCGGTTCGATATAGCGCCAGCTTTCCTCGAACCCGTAGGGATCGGGCACGATCGTGCGATACGGAGGAAGGCCCGTCGCGCCGAATACCTGGCGCGTGAAGCGCTCCATTGCACCGGTCAATCCGGCGAATGCCTTCTCCCAGTCTCGGTCCGCGTCGGCTACGACCCGGTTCAGCGGCTCGGTTTCGCGCCCATCGAACTGGCCGAGCGCCAGGCCCCGTGCCGCCAGCAGATCACGCCGCGCATTGACGATGCGCAGGTCATTTTTCAGGAAATAACTGGCAGGGAGGCCGGTAAAAGTTGCCAGTTTCGCAGCGACGCGCGCCCGTCGCTCCGCGCTCAGCCGATTGCCCGCCAGAATCGCCGCGGCATATTCTCCTCGCTCGAAGTCGATCGCGGCCGTCACGGCCTGCGCAAGCGTCTGGCCGCGATTGTCGATCAGGCCGTGATACCAGGCCAGCGGCACGACATCGTGCAGGCGGACGATCGCGCGCAGCGGATCGGGCAACCGGCGGATGGCCCGATCCGGCGGCCCATTATAGGTAAGCCCCTGGGACACCAGCACCAATCCCGCGACGTTGATGCTCGGGCTCGCGGCGCGCAGATCGCGCGCAAGCATCACTGCTCTGTGCGTTCCATAGCTTTCGCCTACCAGATAGACCGGCGCGTCCAGCCGATCGTGCCGGCTCAGCCAGTGGAGGATGAACTGTGCGGCGGCAAAGGAATCGGCGTCGTTGGATCTGAAGGTCTTCGGATCGGAACCTGGCAGGGGGCGTCCAAAGCCCGTCTCGGGCGGATCGTAGAAGATCAGGTCGGCGACATCGAGTACGGCGCTGTCGTTCGCCGTCAGGCCCACGGCTGGATCGGCCTGCGCGGCCGCCGTGAAGGAGGTCATGCGCTGCGGACCCATCGCCCCGAACATAAGGGCGTTCGAAGCGCCGCCCGGCCCGCCGTTGAAAATGAAGATGACGGGGCGGGCCGGAGCGGTCTTGCTGTGCGCGACGAACGCCGTCGAAAATATGCTGCTTGCAGGGCTGCCATTGCGGCCCCGCACGATTGTTTCTTCAAGCAGCGCCGAATAGCGCAGCTGGCGTCCCCCGAATGTGCCGGTGAGTCCGCGTGCGTAGCGGCGCGGTCCGTCCTCGGCGTCCAGCCTCGGCGCGGGCCACGTGGACGCAGAGACGGTCCCAGGCGTGTCCGCCACGACTGGCGAGGCGGCGAATGTGGCAGCTAGACCAAGGGCGAGACATGCGCGCGACGCCCGCAATAGCCATGGTGCCTTTAACATCATTTGGCTCCCGCCTAGGCATAGATCCGCAATACATATGTGTATTGCGCTGGCGGTGAGAGTCAACCGGGCCTTAGGCTTTACGCTGCCCTTTCAAGTCCTGCCGGTCACGCGCAACGCATGGTCGTGGCGGGGCGTGCAACCGCCTGGAGGGTATTCCCGCAACTGCTCGGCTGTTATCACCCGGCCGCACAGCGAGATCCGCCACCCGCCGCTCGTAATGGATTTGGAGCATCGACGGAGATTTATGCCTCGTGTCAGCGGCGGGATGTTTGTGCGGCAGATGGTTGTGGAGCGCGGTGATCTCGATCCCGCCGGAAATCAGCTTCGCCATTGCCGGGTTCGCTTCGGTATCGGTCAGCACGAAGTCGCCGATGCGGTAGATGCCGTTCACATCCGGACGGGTTCGAATCCTACCAAGGGATCATGTTGCTGGTCCACACTCAGTCCCACAGTCGCACAAAGAAGCCGATCATCTCGATCTAGGTTGACTGACGGTCAATCTTATAACATTGTTTTTGCGATATAAAATGTGGCGGAGCGGGAGGGATTCGAACCCTCGATGCGGTTTTGCCGCATACTCACTTTCCAGGCGAGCGCCTTCGACCACTCGGCCACCGCTCCGCACCATCGCTGGAAGGGTCGCTCCCTAGCGGCTGGCAGCTGCTTCCGCAAGGCGGTGGCGCGCGCCACGCCGGGGCCTTCGGAAGACGCGGCGATCTGGATGGCGATGCCGCGCAGCAAAAGGGGCCCGGAGATCGCTCTCCGGGCCCCTCTTGTAGGTGAGTGCGCGTAATGCGCTGGTCGACGGGACTTAGAAGTCCATGCCGCCCATTCCGCCCATTCCACCCATGCCGCCGGGCATGCCGCCCACGGCCGGCTTGTCCTCGGGCGATTCGGAGATCGCCGCTTCGGTGGTGATGAGCAGGCCGGCAACCGAGGCCGCGTCCTGCAGCGCGGTACGAACGACCTTGGTCGGGTCGATCACGCCTGCCGAGACGAGGTTCTCATAGGTGTCGGTCGAGGCGTTGAAGCCCTTGGTCTCGTCGTCCTCGCGCAGCAGGTTGCCCGAGATGACGGCGCCGTCATGGCCCGCATTCTGCGCGATCTGCCGCACCGGCGCCTGGATCGCCTTGCGAATGATGTCGATGCCGCGGGTCTGGTCGTCGTTGACGCCCTTGAGGCCTTCGAGCGCCTTGGTCGCGTAGAGGAGCGCGGTGCCGCCACCAGGGACGATACCCTCCTCGACGGCGGCGCGGGTCGCGTGCAGCGCGTCATCGACACGATCCTTGCGCTCCTTCACCTCGACCTCGGTCGAACCGCCGACCTTGATCACCGCAACGCCGCCGGCGAGCTTGGCAAGACGCTCCTGGAGCTTCTCCTTGTCATAGTCGCTGTTGGTATTCTCGATCTGGGCACGGATCGCCTCGACCCGGCCCTTGATCGCGTCATGATCCCCTGCGCCGTCGACGATGAGGGTGTTGTCCTTGTCGATCGTGACGCGCTTGGCC
>Ga0070667_100000637_pt1 | contig 34057 bp, 28 predicted proteins | sample KBSS33metaG_FD_64659 | JGI IMG/M metagenome (GOLD analysis project Ga0070667, IMG submission 64659) | Switchgrass rhizosphere microbial communities from Kellogg Biological Station, Michigan, USA - KBS S3-3 metaG | ecosystem: Host-associated > Plants > Roots > Rhizosphere > Soil ...
GCGCACTGGCTCAGCGTCAGATCCTCGACATCGCGATCGAAGTACGCGCGCGACGCCGCCTGCACGCCGAACGCGCGGCGGCCGAGAGGTATCTCGTTGAGATAAAGCTCAAGGATTTGCTGTTTGGACAGCACGCCTTCGATCCGGCGCGCGAGCACCATTTCCTTGAGCTTGCGTGTGACCGAGTACTCGTCGCCGATGAGGATGTTCTTGGCGACCTGCTGGGTGATCGTCGAGCCGCCCTTGGCGCGCACGCCGGTCCCGTACTTTGACGCGTAGTCGATCACCGCGCCGGCAAGACCGCCGATGTCAACGCCGCCATGGCTCCAGAACGTGCGGTCCTCCGCCGAGAGGAATGCATTCACCAGCGGGTGCGGGAAATCGACGTAGCGTAACTGCACCCGCCGCTCGCGCGCATAGCTGTAGACGATCTCGCCATCTCCGCCGCGTACCATGGTGGGCAGCGGAGGCTGATACTCGAGCAACTTGTTGGCGTCCGGCAGATCCCGGCTGACGACTATCCAAAGTCCCAGCACTCCGACAAAGCCGGCAAGGCACAAGTACGAGAACCGGCGTACCCACTTGCTGCGGTGCCACAGTCGGGCGACGCCGTGACGAAGCGAAGTCAGGCGGCCGCCGAACCGGGCAGAGGCGCCGCGCCGAAGGCGATAGGTCGCGTCCTCGCTTTGCGGCTGGTCCGGCCCGGAAGTCTCGTCATTCATGGGCGACGCCCTAGCACGGCCCTCTCACGCAAGGCCAGATGGTTACGATCAGACACCTGCGGACCTTGCGAAGTAGGCACGGATCGCACGAGCTGCGGCTGCAGCGAGCGACTTCTGTCCCTCTCTCGAGGCCAGCAGGCGAGCATCGTCCGGGTTGTTGATGTAACCGGTCTCAAGCAGGATCGAGGGAATATCGGGCGCCTTGAGGACTGCCAGTGCCGCTGCCTCTGGCTCTTCACGATGGAGCCCGATGTTCGCGGCGCGCAGCTCCCGCAAGGTGAGCGCTGCAGCTTGGCTCGAGCCCGCCTGCGACCCACGCTGCGACAGGTCGAGCAGGATCGCGTTCACGTCGTTGCCTGACGACAGGCGCACGCCGTTGACGCTGTCTGCGCCATTCTCGCGTGCCGCAAAGCGGATTGCCGCCTCACTCGACCCTCTTTCGGAAAGGACGTAGACGCTGGCGCCGCGGGCCGTATCATTGGGCGCGCTGTCGGCATGGATGGAAACGAACAGATCGGCGTTCAGACGGCGCGCGATATCCGGGCGATCGCCCAAGGCGATGAAGCGGTCCGTGTCGCGTGTCAGCGCCACGCGCAGTCCGCCAGCAGCAAGCAGCTGTTCGCGCAATGACAGCGCGATCTTCAACGCTACATCCTTTTCCTTGAGACCGCCGAGCCCTGCCCCTGGGTCGAAGCCGCCATGGCCGGGATCGATCACGATGAGAGGCCTGCTCGCATCCGGAGGCCCGTCCACGCGCGGCAAGCCCACCGGTGCGTCTGCACTCGGTAGATCGAACCGGACCACGTAATCGTCATCCGCGCCGGAAAGCGCCCCGGCTCGCACCAGGACGACGGCAGCGGCGAGAAGCGCGGCCGGCGCGGAAGCGAGCATCAGCAACTGGATCGGGCGCGACATGGCCGGGTCTGACTATGGACCGATCGCCTCTGCGGCAATCCTTTCACGATAGCTTCCCACGGTTTTGAGCAGGATTTTCGGCAACTGCTGCAGCTTGGGCTCGCCGAGGGGCCTCCGGCGTTTTCCTACACCGCCCGGGCCTGCTATGTTCGCGGAGGTTCCTTCAAACCTCGAACTTGCGCTGCCTGTGCCGCCCTCGTGGACGGGCGTGTGCGCATGTGTTTCATCAACAAGCTCCCAGCCCGGCCGCGGCACCCACGCCGGATGAAGCCCGCGGCTGCTGTGTCGAAATTTTTTCCAAGGCCGCAGTCCGAGGTCTCCGTCTGAGTGGTCAGAACCGCTCAAAGGGACGATGATGCCTCGCTACCTGCCTGCCAATGCCCTGCTTCCCACGCTGCTTGCCTCCACCGCGATCGTCGGCGCCGCGTTGATCGCCCTGCCGCACGCGGCCCACGCCACCGACGTCACCACCAAGCAGACCGCGCCCATCCGCACGTCGACGATCAAGTCCGGCGCTCCCGACGCGATCACCATCACCAGCGCCGGCTCGGTGGTCCTGACCGCCGGTACCGCCGTCACGCAGGACAGCAACCACGCGGTCAGCAATGCCGGCACGATCGGCGTCAGCAACGCCAACGGCGCCGTCGGTATCGCATCGGCCGCAGGCACCAGCGGCGACATCGTCAACACCGGCACGATCACGATCGACGAGCCCTACGCGCCGACCGACACCGACAACGATGGTGACATCGACGGTCCCTTCGCGCTGGGATCGAACCGCTTCGGCATCCAGACGCTCGGCGCCCACACCGGCAAGATCACGCAGAGCGGCACGATCACGGTCGAAGGCAACGACTCCGCCGGCATCGCGCTCGGCGGCAAGCTGACCGGCGCTTTCATCCACGATGGCACCACCAAGGTCCTGGGCGACCGCACGATCGGCATCGCGGCAGGCGCAATCGACGGCGACGTGCGCCTCGCCGGCACCGTGACTGCGCAAGGCAAGGACGCGATCGGCGCCCGCTTCGGCGGCGACGTCAACGGGGCGATGGTCGTGCAGGGCACGGTGTCAGCCACCGGCTACCGCTACACCACCGCGCCGGCCGACGCGTCCAAGCTCGATGCCGACGACCTGCTGCAGGGTGGCTCGGCGCTGATCGTCGAAGGCAGCGTCAGCGGCGGCGTCATCCTCGCTGTGGCGCCCAAGGACACCGACCCGAACAAGGCCGACGAGGACGGCGACGGCATCGAGGATGCCAAGGAAGGCAACGCCAGGGTCACTTCTTACGGCGCGGCGCCGGCGATGGTCGTCGGCTCCGCCACGCAGGCCATCACTCTCGGGCCGATCGCCGGGACGGCGACCAAGTTCGGCCTGCAGATCGACGGGACGGTCGAGGGGCTCGGCCTCTATTCCGGGGTGAATGCCACCGGGCTGCAGATCGGCGGGCGAGGCGGCGCAGTGACGATCGCCAATGGCATCGGCATCGGCGGCACCGTCACCGCCGCCTCCAACGGCGCGAGCGCCACCGCGCTGCGCCTGGGCGCGGGTGCTGCGACGCCGCTCCTGCAGAACGCCGGGAGCATCACGGCCGGCGGCGGCAACGTGGCGACCGCGCTGACCACTGCGGTCCGCATCGATGCCGGGGCCAGCCTGCCGGCGCTGCGCAACAGCGGCACGATCAAGGCCACCGCAGGCGAGAACGGCACCGCGCTCGCCATCTCCGACGCCAGCGGCACGCTCTCCCTCGTCGAGAACAGCGGCACCATCAGCGCCACCGGAGCGAAGGCCGGCACCGGGCGCAATATCGCCATCGACCTGACCGCGGCGACGGGCGACGTGACGGTCAAGCAGACGCAAGTTGGCTCGGGCTTCGCTGCGCCCGCGATCACCGGTGACGTCCGGCTTGGCGGCGGCAACGACCTGTTCGACGTGGCGGACGGCACCGTTACCGGCGATGTCAGCTTCGGCGGCGGCAACGATACGCTCGCGCTCTCGGGTGACGCGGCGCAGACGGGCAAAGTCACGTTCGCGGCTGGCATCGACAGCATGACGCTGGCGGGCACCTCGTCCTTCGCGGGCGCCGTCGACTTCGGCGGCGGTGCCGATGCGCTGACGCTGAGCGGCACTTCGCGCTTCAGTGGCTCGCTGGCGAATGCCGCGAACCTCGCGGTCAAAGTGAACGGTGGCACGCTGGACATCGCCAAGCCGGCCGCGATCGCTTCGCTCGATCTCAGCGCCAGCGGTATCCTCGTGGTGACGCTCGACAAGTCGGCGGGCGCGGGTACGAACTACACCGTCGCGGGAACAGCCAGCTTCGCGCAAGGATCGAAGCTCGCCATCCGCCTGGCCGACGTCTCGACCGCCGTCGGCAGCTACCAGGTGCTGACGGCGGGCACGCTGACCGGCCGCGACAAGCTGACGACAGTGACCGACCTGGTCCCCTACATGTTCAAGGCCACGCTCAACCAGACCGCGGCCGCCAACACCATCGTCGTCGACGTGGCGAGGAAGAGCGTGAGCGACCTCGGCCTCAACCGCTCGGGCGCCGCGGCGTACGACGCCGTATTCACCGCGATCGGCAAGGACAAGAAGGTCGGCGACGTGTTCCTGGGCATCACCAACGCCGATGCGTTCAAGACCGCGGTCGGCCAGTTGCTGCCCGACCATGCCGGCGGCGCCTTCGAGGGTGTTAGCCTGGGCACCCGCGCGCTGGCACGCCAGTTGCAAGATCCGCAGGGCCCCATCGCCAGCAAAGGCCGCTTCAGCACGACGGTGAACATGGCCGTGTGGGGCGGCGACAAGAACACCGGCCAGACCGCGGCCTACAAGCTCAACGGCTACGCTTGGTCGGCGACCGCCGAGTACGAAACCGGCGTCGGCCGCTTCGGCGGCAGCGTTGCCTACCTGATGAACGACCACAAGAACGGCGCGATCTCCGAGGTCAAGTCGCACAGCCTGGAAGTCGCGGCCCACTGGCGCGGCAAGTTCGGCCCCGTCAGCGCGTTCGCGCGCGGCTCGATCGGCAAGGGTGACTTCGATGGCGAACGCACGTTCTCGGGCACTGCCGGAACCGAGACGATCAAGCGCACGATGGAAGGCAAGTGGGACGGCAACTTCGTCACCTTCGCCGGCGGCGCGGCGATCGAAGGGGGTTCGCAGTTCTTCTTCTTCCGCCCCGCGGTGACTGTCGACTACGTGCGGTTGAAAGAGGATGGCTACAAGGAGACAGGCGGCGAGAGCCTCAACCTGACCGTCGATGCGCGCAAGAGCGACGAGCTGGCGGTGAACGGCGGCCTGACACTCGGCGTCGACTTCCTGGGCATGCGCGCCCGCGACGAGAACTGGTTCCGGGTCGAGACGGAAGGCGGCTGGCGCGAGGTCGTGAGCGGCGGCATCGGCGCGACGACGGCGCGCTTCGAAGGCGGCACTCCGTTCACTCTAGAAAGCGAAAAGGCCTCCAGCGGCTGGTTCGCACGCGCCCGCGCGATCGGCGGGACCGATGGTTTCACGCTCGGTGGCGAACTCTCGGCCGAGGATCGTGAAGGTCGCGTCGATGTCGCGTTGCGCGGCTCCGTCACGATCGGCTGGTAAGAGATGATGCGCGGGTTGTTCCTCCTCGCCATCATGCTTGGCACTGGGCTGCTTCTCTGCTGCGCCCCCCGCGTGCAGTCCGGTGCCAACTCGCCCGAAGCAGGGGAGGAACTCCGCCTTACCCGCGGACCCTGCTTCGGGTTTTGCCCCGTCTATACGGTCGCCGTAACGCCGGCCGGCCGCGTCGATTTCCGCGGCGAGCGCCACACCACGGTGCTGGGCCCGCGCTCGCACAGCGCCGGGCGCGCAGCGTACGAGGAGGTGCGCCGGGCCCTCGCACCGCTGCGGCCCGCCTCTGGGCGCGAGAAGGTCTACCCCTGCTCCGCCGCGGCGACCGACATGTCGCTGATCACGCTGGAATGGATCTCCTCCGGCGGGCAACGCACGGCCCTTACCTACAGAATGGGCTGCCGCGACGAAGGCGGTCGCAAGCTGGAGAAGGCAGTCGATGCCGCGCTCCTTCGCCTCGGCGTCCGCGATTGGGCCGCGCAGAAGACCTTGCCCGGCGTACCGCGCGGCTGATCCGGCGCAGTCCGGCTCGAACGTTTTCCCGTGGCCGGAGCGCTTGTCCAGCGACGCCGGTGATCGCGACGCTCCCGGACAGCGCAGGTTGCACATCGCGACACGAGCGTAAGCGTGTGCGCATCAATCAGCCCAAGTCATTCCTCTCAAGCTGTTCGATGCGGACGCAGCGGCCTTCGCGATGCCATCGAGAACCTTCCGTTCCATCGGCGCGTTTGACCAGCACAGCGCCGGCGCGTCGGCACCCATGAGGAGCGGTTATGTCCAAGCAGCGGGGCGACAAGCCTGATATCGAGCCGTTCGAAGGACCCGCCGGCGGCTGGGGCTCGGTGCGGTCGCTGGCCGAGATACTGCCGCGCGAGCGGGTCAAGCCCGAGGCCTTGCGAGAACTCGCCCGCCAGAACAAGCCCGACGGCTTCATGTGCGTGAGTTGCGCGTGGGCGAAGCCGGCCGATCACCATCCCGCCGAGTTCTGCGAGGAGGGTGCCAAGGCCACAGCCTGGGAGCTGACGACACTGCGCACCACGCCGGCATTCTTCCAGCAGCATACGCTCACCGATCTGCGCGGCTGGAGCGACTATGATCTGGAGCAGCACGGCCGGCTCACCCACCCGCTGCGCTACGACGCCGTGACCGACAAGTACGTCGTGTGCCCATGGAACGAGGCCTTCGACGCCATCGGCGAGGCTTTGCGCGCGCTCGATCCCAAGTCAGTCGTTTTCTATTCCTCCGGCCGAGCGAGCCTGGAGGCATCCTATATGTATGCCCTGATGGCGCGCATGTACGGCAACCAGAACCTGCCGGACAGCTCCAACATGTGCCACGAATCGACCTCGGTCGGCCTCAAGGCCTCCATCGGGGTTCCCGTCGGCACCACCCGACTCGAGGATTTCGAGCACTGCGACGCGATCTTCTTCTTCGGGCAGAATGTGGGATCGAACGCGCCGCGCATGCTCCATGACTTGCGCTCGTGCCGAAAGCGGGGGGTGGAGATCGTTACGTTCAACCCCCTGCGCGAGCGCGGGCTGGAGCGCTTTACCGATCCGCAGAACCCCCTCGAGATGACGACGCTGCGCGAGACCGGCATCTCCACGCAATACCACCAAGTACGCGCCGGCGGCGATATCGCGGCCATGACCGGGATCGCCAAGCTGCTGGTCGAGTGGGACGACGCTGCTCGCGCCAAGGGCGAGCCGGCGGTGCTCGACCACGCCTTCATAGCCGAGCACACCACCGGCTTCGAGGCGTTCGTTGCGGCTGTACGCGCCGCACAGTGGCCGGCGATCGAGGAGGAGGCCGGCCTGACCCGCGCCGAAATCGAGGACGCCGCGCGCGTGTATGCGAAATCGCAGGCGGTCCTCGCGATCTACGGCATGGGCCTCACCCAGCACGTCAAGGGTGTCGAGAACGTGCGCATGCTGGTCAACCTGCTCCTGCTACGCGGCAACATCGGCAAGCCGGGCGCCGGCCCTACGCCGGTGCGTGGGCACTCCAACGTGCAAGGCCAGCGCACCGTCGGCATCACCGAGAAGACCGAACTGGCCCCGGTCGAGAAGCTGAGGCAGCTCTACCATTTCGATCCGCCGACTGAGAAGGGCCTCGACACCGTCGCGGCATGCCGGGCGGTCATGGATGGATCGGTGAAGGCATTCGTCGCGCTCGGCGGCAACTTCTTGCGAGCGGTGCCGGAAACGGCTGCGATGGAAGCGGCCTGGCCGCGCCTCGACCTTTCAGTCCAGGTCGCGACCAAGCTCAACCGCAACCACCTGTTCCCAGGGCGGCAGTCCTACCTGCTGCCCTGCCTCGGCCGCATTGAAGTCGACATGCAGGCAAGCGGGCCGCAGGCCGTTTCAGTCGAGGATTCGACCAGTTGCATCCACGGCTCGCGCGGCAAGGCGGAGCCTGCCAGCCCGCACTTGCGCTCCGAACCCTATATTGTCGCCGAACTGGCAAAGCGGATCACGCCGGCCAACCCCGCCGCCGACTGGGACGCCTGGGTCGCCGACTATTCGCGCATTCGAGACGCGATCGAGGCGACCTATCCCGACGTCTTCCCCGGCTACAACAAGCGGCTGTTCACGCCAGGCGGCTTCTGGAAAGGCAACAAGGCGCAGGAACGCGTGTGGCAGACGCCCAGCGGCAAGGCGGAGTTCCTAACCCCCACCGGCTTGTCCGCAACCGGTTTCGATGGGGCGGAAGGCCGCTTCCGGCTGATGACGCTGCGCTCCAACGACCAGTTCAACACCACAATCTACGGTTATCACGACCGGTTCCGTGGCGTGAAGGGCACGCGCGACGTGCTGTTCATGAGCCCCGCCGACATCGCCGGACAGGGCTTGCGGGAAGGCCAGGTAGTGGCACTCGTAAGCGATGCCGGCGATGGCGTGACCCGGCGCCGCGAGGGGCTGATCGTCACCCCTTACGACATTCCGCGCGGATGCCTGGGCGCATACTACCCCGAAGCAAACGTACTGATGCCGGTGGAACACCACGCCGAAGAAAGCCACGTCCCGGCCGCCAAGTCTGTGCCCGTGCGGATCATCGCATGACGGAGGAGAATGGTGAGCCCTGCTGGGTTCGAACCAGCGACCTACTGATTAAAAGTTAGTGGGGCATCTGATGAAGGAACGACCGTGAAGTGGCGCACCCAGAATCGCGGAGTTGAGCCAAAAACTAGGAGGCAATTGGCTCCGCGAGCAGACTTCCTGCATTCAATATCCGGCTGCCCTGATTATTTTCTCAGCCATCACGCTGGCCGCTCGCGCCCACCGCGTTGAACTGTCGATCACTGAGATGGGTTGCAGAACCAGCGCTAGTTGCTCTTCACCGTAGGTTTCGAAAGGCGCAAAAACCAGACACTCGCTGTCTGCCCGCCACGTACCGATGCAGCCGGCATGAGCAATCAAGTTTCTTGCATCCGAATGCACCTTAAAGTCCTTCCGATGTCGTTGCAGCACAGAAAGCACTGCCGGACTAGCACCTTGATCACGCAAAGCCTGATACAGCTTGCTCCAACTTAAGTTGCTACGCAGCCTCTTATAATTGGCCGCACCAGTCGTCAGCGGCCTGCCTTCGACCGCTGTCAGCATGACGCGCAGATGGGTATCGAGCCGAGCCCAGGCCAATATACAGTCAGCGATTGCAACCTTGTGCCTGCGAGTGAGCCCTTGGCGATCTATATGAGCTGGATCAAAGGATTTCATCTCGACTTCCACCAGAGGCTAACCCGGACTCGCTGATTGCTATCTGCTTGCTAGACCCCTCCAACGCAGGACCTAACCGACATATTGCACAGAAAAGTTGGCTAAAATCCTGGTGAGCCCTGCTGGGTTCGAACCAGCGACCTACTGATTAAAAGTCAGTTGCTCTACCGACTGAGCTAAGGGCCCCCTAAGCCGGGTGTGGCTTGCGGAAGGGGTCAGTTACGGATCGGGCGGGGCCGGGTCAAGCGGGCAGCGAGGTGGCGGAGCGAAAGTCCCGTCAGCGGGTCGCGCCAGTGACCTGCGATTTCGACGGCCGGGTCCAGCACGAAGCGCCGGGTGCGAAATGCCGGGTGCGGGACCAGGCAGTTGCCGTGCTCGCCGCTGCTGGCCCAGGCGCCACCGTTCCACAGCACGAGATCGAGATCGAGGACGCGGGCGCCCCAAGGGCGACCCCGCCGGCGGCGGCCGAAGCGGTGCTCGATCTTGTGGAGCTTGCGCAGGACCACGTCGGGATCGCGCTTGCACCGGACCACTGCCGCGGCATTGGCGTAACGGCGGCGCGCGTGGCCGAGCGGCGCGGTCTCGATCACGCGCGAGGCGGCGATGACGTGCAGCTTGCCGTGGTCCAGCGCATCCAGAGCCGCCGCCAGCACCTGGCGCGGAGCGCCGTGCCGGACGTGGCGCATGTTCGAACCCAGCGCGACGAGATAGCGATGATGCCCCAGCGTTCCCTCTCCCTTCCGGTCGCTCAGATGTCCTGGGCGATGCGGGTGTAGAGCTGCGGCCTGCGGTCGCGGAAGAAGCCCATGCCGGCGCGGTGCCGGGCGGCGCGGTCGAGATCGATCGTGGCGACGAGCACGCCGCTCTCCTCGGCACCGAACTCGCCGAGATAGTCGCCCCATTCGTCGGTCACGAAGGAGTGGCCATAGAAACGCTGGTCGCTGCCGCACTCGGTCTCGGCGCCGATGCGGTTGGCGGCGATCACCGGCATGCAGTTCGACACCGCGTGGCCGAGCATCGCGCGGCGCCACATGCGGCTGGTGTCGAGCTGGGCGTCATAAGGCTCGGACCCGATCGCGGTGGGATAGAACAGCAATTCCGCGCCCATCAGCGCCATGACCCGCGCGGCCTCGGGATACCACTGGTCCCAGCAGATGCCGATGCCGATGCGCACCGGCCCGGCGGCGGTGGGGACGTCCCACACCTTGAAGCCGTCGTTGCCGGGGCGGAAATAGTACTTCTCCTCGTAGCCGGGACCGTCGGGGATATGGCTCTTGCGATAAGTGCCCGTGATGCCGCCGTCGGGGCCGATCACCGCCAGCGTGTTGTAGTAGTGATGCCCGTCGCGCTCGAAGAAGCTGGTGGGAATCGTCACGCCCAGCTTGCTCGCGAGCGCCTGCATCGCTGTGACCGAGGGGTGCTCCGCCACCGGCCGGGCGAGCGCGAACAACGCCTCGTCCTCGACCTTGCAGAAATAAGGGCCGGAGAACAGCTCGGGCGGCAGCACGATCTGCGCGCCCTTCCCCGCCGCCTCCTCGACCAGCGCGGAGACGGCAGCGATGTTCTCGCCCTCGTCGGCAGAGCCGAGCGCGAGCTGGAGCGCGGCGACGGTGATCTCTCTCATGGCGTCCAGTTATGGACGCGCGGCGTCGAAGTCCACCCCGGCGCCGCCTCCGATCGCAAAGCTAGTCGCGCTTGCGGAACAGCAGCGTCATGCGGTCGCTCTCGCCGACCGCTGCGTACTTCGCCTTGTCCTTATCGCCCAGGGTGTAGGTCGGCGGTAGCGTCCACACGCCATCGGGCCAGTTCGCCGGGTCCTTGGGGTTGGCGCTGATCTCGCTCTTGGCGACGAGATCGAAGCCGTTGACCTGCATGAACTTGATGACGTCCGCCTCGCGCAGGTAGCCGTTCGAGCCGTCGGCGTAGGAGAACGGCGCGTCGGGCTTGGCGCGGTGCTGCTCGATGCCGAGCAGGCCGCCGGGCTTGAGCAGGGAACGCAGCGTCTTGATCTCGCTGTCGGCGATGTTCCAGCGCATCAGGTTGTGCATCATGCGCGGCACGATCACGACGTCGAACGTGCCCTTCTCGCCCTCGGGGACGGCATCGAGCGTGTAGGCGGCGAAGCGGCTGGCATCGATGCCCGTGAATTTGGCGACGTCGGCCGGGTAGCTCGCCGCGCTCTTGCGGATATTGGCCTGCGTCTCGGGCTTGAAGGGGCCGCTGGTGGGATCGAAATAAAGCCCGACGAGGTGGCCCTGCGGCCCGAGGTACAGGCCCAACAGCCGCGAATACCACTCTCCGCCCGGTGCATATTCGCCCACTTTGGCCTGAGGGCCGACGCGGAAGAACGAGAGAGTCTCGACCGGGTGGCGATACTTGTCGCGGGCGCGGTCGTCCTTGCGCAGCGGGCTGGCGACGGCGAGCTCGATCAGCGCCTCGCACTCCTTGCAGGCACGGCTTTCCGAGCGCTCCGGCGCGGCATCTGCCGCCAGGGGTGCCGCCAGCAGGCCGAGCAGCGTGGACAGGGCGAATATCTTGCGGCGCATGAGGGCAACTCCGGTTGATGGATGCTTGCGGCGCGAGACTACCCGAGGGGCCGGCAATGACAAGCCGGAGAACTGTACCTATCTAGCGACAAACCCCCCTGCGGATGTGAGGATCGACGGATATGGAAACGGCAATCGTGGCTGGCGGATGCTTCTGGTGCACAGAGGCAGTGTTCCGCGACGTCATCGGCGTGAGCGCGGTCGAAAGCGGCTACATCGGCGGATCGGTACCGAACCCCACTTATAAGGCGGTGTGCTCGGGCTCGACCGGCCATGCCGAGGCGATCAAGGTGACCTTCGACCCCGCGGCGATCTCTTTGGCCGAAGTGCTCGACGTGTTCCTGGGCACGCACGATCCGACGCAGCTCAACCGCCAGGGCAACGACATCGGGACGCAATATCGCTCGGCGATCTTCCCGCTCGACGATGCCCAGCGGGCCGAGGCCGAGGCGGCGATCACGCGCTGGAACGAAGACCACCCTGGCGAGACGGCCGTCACGACCATCGAAGGCCCGGCGCCGTGGTACCCGGCTGAGGATTACCACCAGGAGTACTGGGAAGGCGAAGGCCAGCGCAATCCCTACTGCCTGGCGGTGATCCCGCCCAAGCTGATGAAGCTGCGCAAGAGCTTTCAGGCGAAAGTGCGCAGCTAAGCAGCTTCAGCCGGCCGCAGTGGCGTCCGCCGGCCGCAAGTAGGCCAGCATATGGGGGACGTAGTCCGCCTTGCCGATCTCCAGCCCCTGGCTGCGCAGGATCGCGTAAGCGGTCATGACGTGGAAGTAGAATTGCCCCAGGACCCAGTCGCGCGCATACTGCTCGGCGGTCAGGTCGAGGGTCATGCCGATCGGCAGCGCGTGCGCGATCGGGCTCTGGGGATCGGCGTCGAGAGCGCCGGGCGCCAGGCCTTCGATGAAGCTCAGCGCCTGCGCGATGCGGGCCTGCGCATCGGCCAGAGTGCCCGGATTGTCCCCGCTGTCGCGGCCCTCCGCCAACAGCTCGGCCACGATCGGCGGAAACTCCAGACCGCGTAGGCGATGCCCCGCTTCGTGGACTTGCACGCAGGCGAAGCGCACCTGGGTTGCGAGGGGATACATGTCGGCCGCGAGCCGCGCGCCGAGTAGCGCCTCGGCCTCAGCGGGCCCTTTCTGGGCCTCGGCCTTGTCCAGCCAGCCTGAAAGGGAGCGCAGCATCTGCGAGAATGTCGGAACGAGTAGGCTGGAAAGCGTCATGATCGGGGGTCCTTAGGCAGCGCCACGACGGCCGTGTGGTGCGCTCCGATTAGCCGATGCGCACCGACTGCAGAAGCGTGAGTATTTCAGCCCGCACCGGGAAGCACGGATGCGACGATAGCCCGAACGGGGGCCGTAGCCGCCAGCAGGTTGTAAAGTGGATACAGCGCGATCACCGCGCCGACGCCCCAGGCATAGGCGGGATGAACGCGTTTGCGGGTGGCGAGGTCATGGACGGGTCCCGCCAGTGCCATCGCGACCAGGATAGCGATCGAGACCGGCACGATGGCGTCCAGCCCGAAGTGCTGGACCAGGCGAAGTCGTGCAATGGCAGGCCAGGAAAGCAACACCGTGGCACTGAGCAACAGGCGCTTGTGCCACTCGGGCCGGTGGCGCAACAGCAGCGCTGCGACGTACAGCGCAGTGAACAGCGCCATATCGCAAAAGTCGGCGGCGAAGACCTGCTCAGGCGTGAAGAACGGCGGGGTCGCGCCGCGCTCGATCGCTTGCAGGTTTGTCGCCATCCCAAGAGGTAGCATGACGATCACGAGCGCGATCGAGGCCAATCCCAGGCTGCGATGCAGCGGCAGCGAACGCCTGCGCACGAGCGCGGCCTGAACGGCGAACAGGACGATCCATGCCGTCATCACCGCCCCGTGAAGGTGCACCCAGATCGGCAGTCCGGGCGGCGCCAGGCTGGCGGCATAGGTCGGTCCGAAGCCTGCGGCGACCACGGCGGCAACGAGTAGCGACATGATCGCGAAGAAGGTCCATTCGCCTTGCGCGCGCGCTCGGGCCTTCCCCGTCTCGACCATTCCGCGTTCCCTTTCCACTGTGCCGGCGCGAAGGGTATCGCGTGGCTGCACCTTTGGGCAAGCGGCGCCGCAAGAGCTGCGTCTGCCTCGCCTCAGCAGCGCCAGCGAGCCATGAAGAACCCGTCGAGCCCGCCGGCTTCGAGCAGCATGCCGGGATCGGTGCGCAGCCACCCGGCCTCGCTCGGTGAAAGGCCCATCGGCAGTTCCGCAGATGTAATCGGTGCGGGGGTAAGCTCTATCCTCTCGGCCTGCCGTTCGCCTTCCTCGCGCTCTAGCGAGCACACGGCGTAGACCAGTTGTCCGCCCTCGACGAGCCAGCCCGCGGCCCGATCCAGCAGGCGGCGCTGAAGCTCGGTGAGGTCCTCTATCTGGCGCGGGCCGATCCGGTGGAGCACGTCCGGGTGGCGGCGCGCGGTCCCGGTGGCGCTGCACGGAGCATCGAGCAGGATCGCGTCGAAGCGGGTCTCCGGCTCCCACGCCAGCGCGTCCGCCTGGACAACTTCGGCTTCTAGACCGGTGCGCTCGAGGTTCTGCCGCAGCCGCTCGAGCCGGCGCCCGGCGTTGTCGAGCGCGGTGACTTTCCAGCCGGCGGCGGCAAGCTGCAGCGTCTTGCCGCCCGGGGCAGCGCACAGGTCCAGCACGCGCCGTCCGCCGCCCTCCCCGAGCAGCGCGGCAGGCAGGCGCGCGGCAAGGTCCTGCACCCACCAGGCGCCCTCGCGGAAGCCTTCCAGCGCTTCCACCGCCGTCCCGCGCGCCAGGCGGAGGTGGCCGCGCATCAGCGATACGCCGTCCAGTCGCTCGGCCCAGGCTTGCGTCTGCGTCGGATCACGCAACGAAAGGTCGAGCGGCGGCGGCTCGGCAAGTCCGGCGGCGATCGCCCCGGCGCGCTCGCCCCAGCGCGAGGCCACGTCCGGCGCAAGGGTCGGTGCTGCCGGCAGCTGCGCGCCGCGCTTCGTCAAGGTCGAGAACACGCCGTGCGCCAACCGGCGAGGTCCGCCGCTGAGCAGTTCGAGCCCGGTGGCGATCGCGGCGTGCGGGGGCGTATCGAGCCGCAGCACTTGCGCCAGCATGATCTCCAGCACCGCGCGCGGCTTTGCGTCACCCGGCAGCGGTTGCCTGGTGGCACTGTCGATCAGCGCGTCGAGGTCCGTGCGCCAGCGCAGCACCTCGCCGGCGATGGCGCGGGCGAGCGCGCGGTCGGCATCGCCCTTGATCCGGCCGAGCGCGGCTCCGGCCGCCTGGTCCAGCGTCTCCCCCCTTCGCAGCACGGCATCGATCAGCGAAAGCGCGGCACGGCGCGCGGGCAACCCGGGAATGTCCATGGCGGCCTCTTATCGGCAATTGCCTTTTACCGCCACCCGCCCCACATGCCGGCCATGACCAAGCGTGCCACCCAGCGTCCCGAGGGTTTCGCCAAGCCCGCGCACTGGACCAACGATCCCGCTCCCCCGCCAGCGGCGGCGAAGGACGCCAAGGACCCCGACGGCCTCTCCCCCACCCGCTACGGCGACTGGGTGAGCAAAGGAATCGCCATAGATTTCTGAGGGTTCGATCCGCTGACGCGGAATCCGGCCTAGAATCTCAGGGCGTTTCAGCGCCTCGCCGCGTCCTGTTTTCAGCCGCGGGTGAGCAAGAGCCGGTCAGCGCGGCGATCCTCACGGTCGGTCTCACGCGTGACCAGCCGGCCGCGCTCGAGCTGCTGCACGGTGCGCACCAGCGAGGGCTCCGCCAACGCGCGCCAGCCCCGGCCGCACGGGAAACGCCCGAGGCTCCGGCCGGTGCTATCCCTTCCCCGATGCCGCCGCGTCGCGCATGTATTTCCTCAACTTGCGAAACTCCTTGTACGCCCACCGATCTACGCTTAGCCCGGTGAACCTCGAATTCACCGCGCGCGATCGCGGGGCTTTACCCCTCACTAACTCTTTACTTCTAATCCCGCGTGGGTGAACGCGCGCGCTCTTCATAACCGGGGCTTACCCCGAGAGCTGCCGATCCTGGCGGTGCTGGGCCTGACCAGTCCCGGCAGCGGTGACTGGACGCGCCTTCGCGGCCTCCAGTATTCCAGCCTGCGCGTCGCCACCGCCACGCGGTGCGCAACGCAGGTGGCGGCAGCCATCGCCGCGGCATCGCTGCTAGCCAGCAAGATCAATCCGCTCGCCATCGGCGGCTGGCTGCTCCTCGTGCTGGCAAGCCTGTGGCAAAGCTATCGCATCGACTGCTCGCTGGCAGACGCGGACCGGCGACGCATCCAGCCCAACGAGGTCAAGGCGCAACTCGTCAGCTCGGTCGGCAACGGACTGGTCTGGGCCATTCCCCTCGGCCTCTTCGGCTTTCTCCTAGACCCGCCCACGCAAGTGAAGGTCTGGACTGTCCAGGCGATGCTGATGACCGCCTGCGCGATCCTGCTTCCCGCGGTTCCGATGAGCACGCTACTGTTCTCGGGGATCGTCGGTGGCTCGGCATTGGCGTTCTTCCTTCTCGCAGGCGCCTACGACGTAGCGACGATCATCCTCCTGTTCATGGTAATCGTGTCCTTCGGCGCGATCGAAGCCGCGCGCCGCTACATGAAGACCAAGATCGCCGAAGCCGGCATGATCGAGAAGGAGGAAGTTGTCTCGCTCCTCCTGCGCGAGTTCGAGGAAGGCGAGGCCGACTGGCTGTGGCAGATCGACACGACGCGGCGCGTCCGCTCGGCGTCGCCCCGTTTCGCCTTCGCACTCGGGCGCGACAGCAGCGAAGTAGACGGCACGCCGCTGATCCAGCTCATAGCGGGGACGGCCTGGGAGACGGGACAGTTTCCCTCCAGCCTCCACGACCTTGCCGAGCGGCTGACCCGCCGGGAGAGTTTCTCCAATCTCTTGGTGCGAGTAAACATCAACGGGCAGGCGCGCTGGTGGGAGCTTTCTGGCACGCCCAAGCTGGACGAGAACGGCGTCTTCGAAGGCTTCAGGGGCGTCGGCTCCGATGTCACCCGAGCGCGGGAAAATTCGGACAAGATCGCCTGGCTCGCCCGCTACGACACACTCACTCGCCTGCCCAACCGCATGATGCTGACCGAGGAGCTCGGCACGGCGCTGGAGGCGGCTGAGAGGCTGCACAATCGCTGCGCCTTCCTGATGATCGATCTCGACCGCTTCAAGGCGGTGAACGACACCCTCGGGCACCAGGTCGGCGATCAGCTGCTGGCGCGCGTATCGGAGCGGCTCAAGGAGCTGATGACCGAGAACGAGATGTGCGGCCGCCTTGGCGGTGACGAGTTCGCGATCGTGATCCGCGACGCCTCCAACCTCGCGCACGTGGGGTTGGTAGCGGATCGGCTCATCCACCGCCTCTCCCAACCCTACCAGGTCGACCACCACACGCTCTTCGTCGGTGCATCGGTCGGCTCGGCCGTGGGTCCACGCGACGGTGCGACGGTCGAAACGCTGATGCGCAACGCCGATCTGGCACTCTATCGCGCCAAGGACGGCGGCGGCAATGCGCACTATACCTACGAGCCCGCGCTTCACGCGCACGCCGAGGAGCGGCGCAAACTGGAGTTTTCGCTGCGCCGGGCGCTGGAGTGCGACGAGCTCCGATTGCTCTACCAGCCCGTCGTGGATGCGGACACGGAAAGCGTGGTCAGCTTCGAGGCGCTGCTTCGCTGGCACTGCTCAGAGCACGGCGACGTCAGCCCGACGAAGTTCATACCGCTGGCGGAGGACACCCGCCTGATCGTGCCGATGGGCGAATGGGTATTGCGCGAGGCCTGTCGCGAAGCGATGAAATGGCCCGAGGACATCCGCGTCGCCGTCAATGTCTCAGGCGAGCAGTTGCTTGACTGCAACTTTGCCGCCAGCGTAGTGGGCGCGCTATCGTCGAGCGGGTTGCCGGCCCACCGTCTCGAAGTCGAAGTGACCGAGAGCATTTTCCTGCGCGATGCGAGTCTCGCCAGAGCAGCGCTAGAACAAGTCATGGCGCTGGGGTGCGCCGTCGCCCTCGACGATTTCGGGACCGGCTATTCCTCGCTCGGGTACCTGCGCAAGTTGCGTTTCTCGACGATCAAGGTCGACCGTTCCTTCGTGCAAGGCGCGGCGACCGGCAATCCGGAGAGCCTCGCGATTATCCGCGCGGTTGTTGCCATGGCCGACAGTCTGGGCATGTCGACAACGGCCGAGGGCGCAGAGACCAAGAGGGAAGTCGAAGTGATCCGCCAGCTCGGCTGCCACAAGATCCAGGGGTACTTCTTCGGCCGACCGATGGAAGCCAAGGGCGCGGAGGACCTGTTCCGCGACCGGGCCCGGATCGCCAGCCCGAACGTCGCCTGACGACACCGGCGCTCTCCTGAGCCCGCGCGCCCCGCCGCCTGACCCAGTCGCGGCGACCCAGGAACATCGATGCGGCTCCAGCCCTTGCCTCTCGAAGCCGCGAGCAAGCCGGCACGGAAAAGAGCACATCCGCATCACAGCGATGAGGCGCCTGGCGCACGATGAGTGGTGTATCCTCAAGCAAACGCGCGGCTTACCTCCAGCGGGTGAAACCGCCCCAGTTCAGGCGTCCATCAGGCCCCTGATTGCGCTTTCGAACAGCGTGCGACCATCAGTGCCGCCATGGGTAGCCTCAATCGCGCGCTCGGGATGCGGCATCATGCCGAGCACATTGCCCGCATTGTTGAGCACGCCGGCGATTTGGCGCGCTGAGCCATTTACGCTCTCGGCGTAGCGAAACGCAACGCGGCCCTCGCCTTCCAGCCGGTCCAGGGTGGCACCATCGGCGAAGTAATTACCGTCGTGGTGGGCGACGGGGATTCGAATTATCTGGCCGGCCTCGTAGCCGCCAGTGAACAGCGTCTGGGCATTCGCGACCTCGAGCGAGACTTCGCGGCACACGAAGTCCAAGCCCGCATTGCGCAGCAGGGCGCCTGGCAGCAGACCGCTCTCGGTGAGGACCTGGAAGCCATTGCATACACCCAAGACCGGCACGCCCCGCTCCGCCGCCTTTATCACGGCCTGCATGATCGGCGAGCGCGAGGCGATCGCGCCACAGCGCAGATAGTCGCCGTAGGAGAAGCCGCCCGGAAGTGCGATGAAGTCGAGCCCCTGCGGCAGGTCGGCATCGCCATGCCAGACCCGGTGAGGCGCTACGCCGGAGACCTTCTCCAACGCTACCACCATGTCGCGGTCGCAATTGGAACCGGGAAATGTCACGACAGCGGCGTTGAAGGCCATCAGACGGTCACCTTCTCGATACGGTAGTTCTCGATCACCATGTTGGCGAGCAGCTTCCGACACATGTCGTCGAGCGCTGCGTCGCTGACGCTCTCCTCGACATCGAGTTCGAACAAACGCCCCGCGCGCACGTCGTTGACACCCGCGAAGCCGAGCCCTTCCAGAGAGTGCTGGATCGCGCGGCCCTGCGGATCGAGCACACCGGGCTTGAGGCTGACGTGGACGCGCACTTTCATCGCTGGGCCTTTCGCTGGTAGCCGCTTCCCGCACGGGGATTCGCTGAGCGCGCCTATGACTCCACCCGCGCGCCGGGGCAAGGGTCCGGCTATTGCTGCCGGGCCGCCAAGCTGCCATTTCGATGCCCATGACGCTTTCATTCACCGGACAGGTCGCGGTCATCACCGGCGCCGGCAGCGGCCTGGGTCGCGCTTACGCCCTCGAACTGGCGCGTCGTGGCGCCAAGGTCGTGGTCAACGATCTCGGCGCCTCGCTCGCCGGCACGGGCAGCTCCAATGCCGCCGACGTAGTGGTCGAGGAAATCCTTTCGGCCGGCGGCGAAGCAATGGCCGATCTCGGCGACGTATCTGACTACTCTCAGATGGAAGCGATGGCGGCGCGCGTGAAAGGAGCTTGGGGAGGCATCCACGTGCTCATCAACAATGCCGGAATCCTGCGTGACCGCACGTTCGCCAAGATGGACCCGGCCGACTTCGAGCTGGTCGTGCGTGTGCACCTGCTGGGCAGCGCCTACGCCACCAAGGCGGTGTGGGAAACCATGCGCGAACAGGGCTACGGCCGAGTGCTGATGACAACCTCTTCGACGGGTTTGGGAGGCAACTTCGGGCAGGCCAACTATGGCGCCGCCAAGGCCGGTGTGCTTGGCTTCGCCCGCACGCTGCGGCTTGAGGGTGCCAAGTACGACATCCGCGTCAACACTATCGTCCCGACCGCGGGCACTCGCATGACAGCCGATATCTTTCCGGAGGACGCGTACCAGGCTTTTGATCCCGCGAACGTGGTCCCTGCCGCGATGTTCCTCGTGTCCGAAGACGCCCCCACCGACGCCATAGTCGCAGCGGGGGGCGGCGTGTACCAGAGCGCCTTCATCACCATGAACAAAGGGGTGCTCCTGCCCGAATACGCGCGGTCCGCCGAAGACTTTGCCGCAGCCTGGCCCGGTATCGCAGATCCTCACGGTCTCGCCGTCTTCGAGAACGGAATGGAGCAGGCAACGCACGCTTTGACGATGCTGGGGAAGGCCGGCGACTGAATTGGTTCTATTGACGGACCGTCAAGGCCATCGGGGACCACTGGGCTATATCCTGTTTGAGGTGTCAATGCCGGACTTCTCACTCACAAAAGGATTGCGGACATTTTCCAGATGCACCCTTGCGCTTTGCCTTTGTCTTAGGGTCTTCCTTGCAGATACTTTCATTGTTGCCGCAGGGATTGCATCCCTCACCGCGTTCCATGACGGTAACTACGAAGTAGAGAACATGGCAGATTATATTGTTGCCGCTGCTGCGGCGCTCTTTCCTCTACTGCTCATCATAACCACGATCGCGCTGCTGGGTTGGGTCTACGCTGGAATGTCAAACCTGGCGCATGCTGACGTAACGTGCGGTTCACACCGACAAAAGCAATTGGCTCGTCTTTCCTGCCATTCGGCTTCTTCTATCGCCCGCTACACATGATGCAGGAACTGGCTAGTCGGAGGCGCGGCAGACCACCGCCAGCCAATGGCGACGTATCGTGGCTGATCACCGCATGTTGGGGGCTGCTGCCTGAGCGGGATATTTCTGTTGAGCATCGCGGCTGCTACCGATCACAATGGTTCTGCCACGGCAGCCACCCTGGGCGGCTGTTTGGGTTTGATCATCTCAGCGCTGTGTTTGCTGCGGATTGTCCAGGATGCAGCCGTCGGCCAAGATCGATGGCGGGACATAGGCTAGACCCAGCAACGTTCAATCGTCCACCACCTTGAGCAGCTTGCGTTCCAGCGGGCTTAGCACGCCGGCCAATTCGTGCCCGCGCTTGAGGATCTGGCCGGCCTCCCCAAACAGGGTCCACATTCCCTGCCGTCCACGCAATTCCGGGCGTTTCTCGATGCGCGCCTGCGGGCGCTCGGCGGCGCGGCGGAAAGCGGAGAAATTGGCAGCGTCGCGGCCGAAGTCCATGGCGTAGTCGCGCCAGAATCCGGCAGCGACCATGCGGCCATAAAGGTCGAGAATGCGTTGAAGTTCAAGCCGCTCGAAGCCGATCTGCAGGGGCGCGCGACCCGGGAAGGCCAGGATTCTGCCGGGTGTACCGGAAAAGCCTGCGCCCATCCGCGCTCAGATTCCCTTGACGACCGGCTCGACCGGCTTGGCAGGTGCAGCGTGCGGCTCCGACGCGCTGAGTAGGGCTTCGACTTGCGCACGCAACGCAGCGACCTGCTCTTCCAGTTCGTCGATGCGCTGGTTGCCGGCCGGTTCGCACGGCTCCTTGCAAGGCGTGCCGTAGGGCATGAACTCCTTGGACCACGTCTCGGCCGCGACCAGCGTAGAGCGGGCCTTGACCCCGATCATCGTAGCACCTTCGGGTACGTTTTCGGTGACGACCGCGCTGGCGCCGATACGGGCGCGCCGGCCGATGGTGACGGGGCCGATGATCTGCGCGCCGGAGCCCACGATAACATTGTCCAGCAGCGTGGGATGGCGCTTGCCGCCCCTCCCGTTTGTCGGGTTGGTACCCCCCAACGTGACGCACTGGTAGATCGTGACGTTATCACCGATCTCGGCCGTCTCGCCGATGACGGTGAAGCCATGGTCGATGAAGAAGTTCTTCCCGATCGTCGCGCCCGGATGGATGTCGATCGCGGTCACGAAGCGCGACAGGTGGTTCACCACGCGCGCAAGAAAGAACAGTCGGGCCTTGAACAGACGGTGGGCGATCTTGTGGAAGAACAGAGCCCAGACGCCAGGGTACAGCAGCACCTCCCAACGCGAACGGGGAGCCGGGTCGCGCGCGACGACGGAATCCAGGTAGCGGACCAGATTGTCCAGCATTGCCGTCACTCCAAATGCCGGCCCGCACGAACGGGTACGGCCCCTCACTTCCGACGCGACATCATATCAGCGCGCCCTACTCTCTTGCGTCGCCGCCTTTAGTCTCATTCAACGCGTCGCGCCAGATCGCCAGTGTCGGCGGTTGCTTGCGCTCCAGACTCAAGCGATCGATCGCGGCGATCAGTTCCTCGACGTGCAGATGGCTACGGCGACAACGCGCTACAAGGTATTGGGTTGCCGTTTGGTCAAGAACCAAGCCGCGCATTTCTGCGTGAACCTCGAGCAGGTCGGCCAGCATGGCGTCATCTGGCTCACCGATCGCGAGCGGCAGTGCGGCGCCAAGGCGTGAGCCGAGATCGGGGAGCGCCACGTGCCAGCGCGGCCCATCGGGTGCATCCTCCTCATCGCGGTGCGCGAAAGGCAGCGGCGAGACTATCAGCAGCGGCCGGTCGCTTTCCTGCGCCCCGTTCCAGCGGTGAAACAATTCAGCCTCGTCGAGATCCGGTGCGTCGTCGATCGCCTCGCCAAGGCCACTCTCCACGAACCAGCGGGCCAACAGGGACTTACCCGAACGTGGCGGGCCGGAGAGGATCGCGGTGCGGAAAGGCCATTTGCCGGGCGCCATTAGCCCATCGACTACTGTGGCATTGGCATTGCCGACGACGATACGCGGCGCCCTGTCGCTTGCGGCGGACAGCGGAAGTGCAATCTGCCTCATCAAGGGAGCAAGCCTAACGGCTAATCCTCAGGGCGCCGCCGGCAGTGGTAACCTTCCAGCCTTGCGCACGCAGTGCCGCGGCGAGGCGGTCCGCACCGCCGGAGACGCTCACCCGCATTACCGAAGTTCCGTTGATGGCAAGGCTGACGACCGCGGCGCCCTGCACGCCGGAGACACCGCGAACCGCCGCCATTGCACTGTCGAGCGCAGCCGCGTCGGGGGTCGCGAACTGAACCGAAACCGATTCGACCGGAGCACCGGAGATGTCCTCGGACGCGATGCTCGGGGCCGGTTGCGGCGCGCCCGGGACCCTGGGCAGCGGTGCATCGCCCTTGGGCATGAGTTGTTCGCGCAACTCGGCAAAGGCCCGGTCCAGCGCCGCACCTCCGGAGCGGATGGTCGGATCGGGGTCCAAACGGCCCTGGATCAGCGCATCGCGGTAGAGGCCGTCCATCTTCTGGACCGCCTGGTCCATCATCGCCGGCAACTGCTGCTCGCCAGGAGCAGTCATGGTGAAGCTGCCGAGGAACGTGTTGTCCGGCCCGTAGCGTGCCGTAAAGGTCCCCTTGATGGGTCCGCCCGGCCACTGGCGTTCGAGACGAGCGACCGGGATGACCACGTCCGATGCCTCGAACTGACCCAGTACAGTCCGCCACCACAGCCGGCTGCGGCGGCTGGCCTGTCCGGCAGTAAGGATGAGCGATTCGCCGCCCGAACCGGTCGGCCGCACGTAGTCGACCGGACTGGCCGAGGCCTGGAATTCCGCCCACGCCCGCTGCCAGGGTCCGCGCACCTCGAACACCTGGCCGACCCCGCCCTGGTACAGAATCGGGATGACCAGCATTGGCGCCGAGCGTGGGCCGACACCCGCGCCGCCGCCGACGTACTGGCCGGCCTTTGTCTTGTCGAAGATGACCCCAAGCGTCGCGATGTAGCGTCGCGGACCGACCTGCTCGTGGCCGATCACGACCGAGGACACCATCGCGTCGATCGTCTCGACCGGCATGTCCGGACCGCCCAACTTCTTCCACGCGGCCTTCTCGGCTTGCTTCCAGCCCTCAACCCGCGCCTCGGCTCCTGTCTTGCCGGTCACGTCGACCTGGATGCCGTTGACCTGGATGTCCTCGGAATTGGCGAGCGGAGCGATGCCGCGGTCGCCTTCGATCTGCGCCGTCAGATGCGACGCAGCAAAGGTGCCCAACGCGATCACGGCGATGCAGATAGCCACCAAGCCCGCCCGGCGGCGGTCCCAAAGGCGGGCGAACCGCGGGGATGAGGGAGAAATCGTAAAGGCCATTGTCGAAACCGGGGGCCTTGTGCCCAAACGGCGATGGAAATCCAAGCCGTAAACGGCTAGGCGCGCCGCCATGTCTGACGATAAGCCCGACGATAACGCTCCCAAGAGCTATAGCTACGAGGCCGCCGGCGTCTCGATTGCCGCCGGAAACGCGCTGGTGAAGGCCATCGGCCCGCTGGCCAAGTCCACAGCGCGTCCCGGCGCAGATGCCGTACTCGGGGGCTTCGGCGGCTTCTTTGACCCCCGCGCGGCGGGTTACAAAGATCCGTTGCTAGTCGCCGCCAACGACGGCGTTGGCACCAAGGTCAAGCTTGCCATCGATCATGACCGACACAACCACATCGGCATCGATCTCGTCGCCATGTGCGTCAACGATCTGATCGTGCAGGGCGCCGAGCCGCTGTTCTTCCTCGACTATTTTGCCACCGGTAAGCTGGAGACCGGCATCGCCGGGCGCGTCGTCGCCGGCATCGCCGAAGGCTGTCGCATGGCGGGCTGCGCGCTGATTGGCGGGGAGACAGCGGAAATGCCCGGCATGTACCAGGCGGGCGACTATGACCTCGCCGGCTTCTGCGTCGGCGCCGTCGAGCGAGGCGAACAGCTGACCGGAGACAAGGTGCAGGCTGGCGACGTGCTGCTCGGCCTTGCATCGTCGGGAGTGCACTCCAATGGCTATTCGCTGGTGCGCCGCCTGGCCGCCGACAAGGGCTGGAAGCTCGATCGCCCCTCCTTGTTCGACCAGGACACGCTGCTGATCGACGTGCTGATCGCGCCGACCCGCATTTACGTGAAGAGCCTGCTGCCATTCATCCGCTCTGGCCGCATCCACGCGCTGGCGCACATCACCGGCGGCGGTCTGCTAGAGAACGTACCTCGCGTGTTGCCCGAGGGTCTGCATGCGCGCATCGATGCAGACGCATGGCCGCAACCGCGGCTCATGGCTTTCCTGCAGGCGCAGGGCCACATCGAGCCGGCGGAAATGGCGCGCACCTTCAACTGCGGCATTGGTATGGTACTGGTTGTCTCGGCCGACGAAGCGGCGGCGCTCAAGACCGAACTGGAAACAGCGGGCGAAACGGTCTTCGTGATCGGGGCGATCGGACCGGGTAAAAAGGGTTGCACCGTGCAAGGCTCGGCCGAGGCTTGGTCTGCACGTGAACCGTGGGAGGCGGTCCACCTCGGCTGAGACGTCAGGCGTCGGCCTCCGGCGCTTTGCCTTCGGACCGCGGAACGCCGTCGAGATCCTCACCCAGCGTATCGCGCAAATAGAACTCGCGCACGCCGACGAAAGCCACCACCAGCAACGCCCCGGCGAAGAACACGCCGTATACGCCGAAAACCGCCCCGACCGCGAGAATCGTGAACAGCGTCAGCGCCGGCGGAATGTGGACCACTTGCCGATTGACGAAGGGGGTGAGCAGCCAGGCCTCGATCACTCGCACCGCCAAGTAAGCGACGACGGTGCTCCACAACACGTCGCCGCCTGCGGTGGCAGCCAGGCCGATCGCCGGCAGCATTGCCACGGCTGGCCCCACATAGGGCACGAACTCGCTGAGACCGCCCAGCAGGCCCAGCGCTGCCCACGACTCAAGGCCGGCGAGCCACAGCGATCCGCCGATTACCAGCGCCATGACCACCATCGAGATGAGCTTGGCCTTGAGCCACAGGCGCAGCGCGAAGGCCATTTCGCCGATCGCCCGGTCCATCGTAGCGCGAGCCGGCGGCGGCGTCAGCAGGACGATGCCGCGCCGGTAAGGTCCCGGGCTGCCGGCGATGAACATGGCGCCGACCACGACGATCACGAGATTGACCAGGATCTCGCCGGCGCCGGACAGGACTTCGCCCAGTCGGTTGGCGATGGCGCTGCCGCCAGCGGCCGCCTCGAAGGCCTGGACCACCGCCTTGCCGACCGGAGTGGTCGACAGGCCCCTTTCGATCGCCACCAGCGTACCGGGCAGGTTACCCAGCATACCGCCGATCTCGGTGCCGAATTGCACGACGAGCAGGTAGCCGATGGCCCCGAACATCGCGAGCACGAGCAACGTCCCGAGGCCCAGCGCAATGCTCCAGTTGCGTACGCCCCAGCCCTGGAGCAGGCGCGCGGCGCTGCGGAACATGACCGCACCTAGCACGGAACCGAATCCGAGCAGCAGCAGATCGGACGCGCGCCAGATCATCAACAGCACCGCTGCAACCAGCACCGTCCATCCCAGCCGGCGCAGGTAGGCGTGATCGTCCGGGTGCGGTCGAAACGGAGCGCGTACCATCCTCAGCCGTTACCGACGGTTGCCCGCGCGGACGCGAAAGCATAGGGCAAGCCGCGCGACGACGCGCGGCAGTGGTACGGGCACATGGGCAATTCGGACCGAAGACATCGCTCCGGACAACGAAGCGCCCCCCTCGCTGTTCCCCGTGGGTCGGGCTGAAAAGGCTGGGCGTGGAAAGCGAGCATATGGCTGAGCGGGCGAAAGTGGCAGTGATGATCTCGGGCAGCGGCACCAACATGGCCGCCCTGCTCTACGCCAGCCGCGCCGCCGATTGCCCCTACGAGATCGTGCTGGTGGCTGCGAACGACCCCGCCGCGAAGGGTCTGGCGCTCGCGGAGGCGGAAGGCGTCGCCACTTTCGCGCTCAGCCACAAGGGGATGGGCCGGGCAGCGCACGACGCGGCGATGAATGCAGCGATCCGGGCCAGCGGCGCCCAGTGGGTCGCGCTTGCCGGCTACATGCGCATCCTGACTCCCGAATTCGTGTCCAAATGGGAAGGCCGGATGCTGAACATCCATCCCTCGCTGCTGCCCAAGTACACCGGCTTGCACACCCACCAGCGCGCGCTGGAGGCGGGCGACAGCCATGGCGGCGTCAGCGTCCACCTCGTCACCGCGGAGCTCGACGACGGGCCCGTCCTGGGCCAGACACCGGTCGCGATCCTGCCAGGCGACACGCCGGAGAGCCTGGCCGCGCGGGTGCTGATCGCGGAGCACCAGCTCTATTCCCGCTGCCTGGCCGCTCTGGTCAGCCGCGAGACCAGCCCGGCGTGGCTGCTGAGCCAAGTGCGCGAGCGCGCGATGGACCAGCCCGAGGCGGAGGAGACGCTGAGCCACGGGATGCAGTGCTTCGGGATCGTGAAGGGCAAGAAGTTCGCCTATTTCTCTTCCGACCACCACGGCGACGGCCGCGTCGCGCTGCTGGTCAAGATCAGCGGCGTCGACGAGCAGGTCATGCTGATCGAGCAGGACGAGGCCCGCTACTTCCGCCCCGCCTACTTCGGCGACGGCTGGATCGGCATCCGCCTCGACACCGGCGGCGTCGACTGGGACGGCATCGGCGACTGGCTGACCCGATCCTGGCGCGCCGTCGCCCCGAAGAAACTGACCGCCCTGCTGGACGCGGCGGATCAGTTCTAGGCCGTCATCCCGTCCCCGGGCCCGAGTTAGTTGATGAAACACTTGCGTGAGCGCCCGTGCCAGGGCGCCGCACGGAGGTGAGTGCTACATGGTTTGAAAGAGCCGACGTGAGCATAGCAGGCTCGCGGCTTGTAGGAAAATGCGGCTCGTTGAGCTGCGCTGTCGCCGCATAAGCGTCGGCTCTTGTTGCGTTGGCTGAACGACAGCCTCGGGACATTCCGGTCTTTCCAGGTCGCCGTCCCGAACGGCGGCTTCGGCCAGGAGCAGTGACACCGGCTGCCGCCGCGGCATCTGCACGCGACCGGGGGGTTAGCCATCCGGCAGCTTTCCGCATCAGAATGCGGGAAACAGTCGTGAGTTCGCTGCCTTTAATTTTTCCGTGTGCCAGTGTAGCAATACACCGTGTCGATCTATTTCCGATCATCCGCCTTGCAGTTGAGCCGGCGTTCCGTCCTAAGTCAGAGCGCCCTTCTTTTGGGAATGGCTGCCTGTCCCAAGCCGGCCTGGGCTGTCCGTTCGGGGACGGCGCCAATGTGGACGGTGCGCAAAGGCGACAAAAGCGTCTATGTCCTTGGGGAAAGCCTGCCCCGCCCGGCGGATTGGCACGCTCCCGACGTCGAGGCGCTTCTACTTCGTTGTGGTCACCTGTGGACCGAGACGAACCAAATCTATCGGGAGCCGGCTGACGCTCTTGTGAAGAAGTTCGGCATATCGACATCGGCCCCATCGTTGACCCTGTCTCCCATTCAGAAGACCCGGTTGGACCAAGCGGCGGCGGCCGCAAAGGTCGGACTTGAAGACCTCGCCGGTGCGCGGCCGTGGCTGATGGGAGCAACCCTTGAAGATGCTGGATACCGAGCCGCGGGCCTTACGGGAAAATCTGCAAACACGATCCTTACTGCTCGAGCTTCCGAGGCTGGCATACCCGTATCCAGTGAATTCGCGACCAAGGACGATGTTTTTTCCTGGTTCGGCGGCATGACGGCGTTCCAGGAGACGCAGTTTCTGTGTTTCGCTGTCGATGGCGTGCTGCTTGGTCGGTCTGGTTCCGAACGAATCTCGGCGAGTTGGTTATCTGGCCGGCCTGGGCCGGCAACAGCGTTCGTCGATCACGAACGTCGTGAATATCCGCAGTTGTATGCCAAGCTGACCGTAGACCGTAACCGAGCTTGGGTACCGCGTTTCGAGGCGATGTTGAGCGATCCGAAGCCGACCATGGTGGTCGTGGGTCTGTATCACCTCGTTGGATCAGAAAGCTTGCTCGTCCAAATGCAGAGAGCTGGGCTCAAGGTCAGCAAAGGCGCGAACTGAAGCAGCCTCGCGGGTATAAGGACCGAATGCTCTTTGATCTAAATTGGGCCCCGTGCCTGCCCACCCCACCAGATTCCAAGACCGACATAGACGGTAAATACGACCCAGAACTGGAATGGACGCTCGTTCCGCTAGGATTGAACCTGAGACTTCCTTGCTAACATGCCGGTTCAATTTGTTCGCCACGCCAGTCAAAAGCTAGCAAATGCCGCCATTGTGCCCAATATCTCGTGCATGGTTGCTGGCATCAGGCGCGGTATTTCCTATGGCAGCAGAGCCTCGTCCTCGGAAACCCGCCCATCGCTCGCATGTCCACAACTGGCGCGTTAGCCGACAGTCCGATGCCGGCCTAAAACCGCACCCCAGTCAAACCTCCGAATAATCCACCACCGGCCGGCTTTCGCGGGTGCCGCGGTAGAGTTTCGTGGGATCGGTCGGGTCGCCGCAGATCATCACGTGGTCTTCGTGCACTTCAACCAGCGTGCCGGCGAACGGGAAGCCTTCCAGGCTGCCGTTAACGCGGTAGCTGACGCTGTCGCCGACCTTGAAGGTCTTTTCGTCGAAGTTGAAATCGAACGGGCAGCTCTCGCCCGTATTGCCCATGCCTTGCATGTCACGTCTCCTTTGCCGGCGACCTTACCGCAGCGATCCAGCCTGGATCAAACCCCAAATGGCAAGGGCCGCCCCATCGGGACGGCCCTTGCCTGTCGTCGCTATACCTGAACGCTTAGCCGACGATCTCTTCCGGCTTGAAGAAATAGGCGATCTCGATCGCGGCGTTTTCTTCGGAGTCCGAGCCGTGGACGGTGTTGGCTTCGATCGATTCGGCCAGCTCCTTGCGGATGGTGCCGGCGTCGGCGTTCTCGGGGTTGGTGGCGCCCATGATGTCGCGGTTGCGCTTCACGGCGTCCTCGCCCTCGAGCACCTGGACCACGACCGGGCCGGAGATCATGAACGAGACGAGGTCGCCGAAGAAGGGGCGGTCCTTGTGGACGGCGTAGAAGCCCTCGGCCTGCTCCTGCGACATCTGGATGCGCTTGGAGGCGACCACGCGCAGGCCGGCTTCCTCGAGCATCTTGGTGACGGCGCCGGTCAGGTTGCGGCGGGTGGCGTCGGGCTTGATGATCGAAAAGGTGCGGGTGACCGCCATGGGATGTTCCTTGCGAGTGGTCTCGGGACTGGTGGCGCGCCCGTAGCGGGGAACGCAGCGGATCGCAAGGCGGGGCGTCAGAGCCGTCTCAGCCGGCTCGGACCCACTTGCCCGCGTCCTGCTTCCAGAACTCCTTGTCCACTCCCTCGCGCCCGCGCACGTCGACCCAGACGCGCCGGGCGGCTTCGATCGTCGCATCGTCGAACAGGAAGAACACGCGCGTGAACTGCGCGCCCGGCTCGCGCCACTGCCCGTCTGCGATCGCCAGCGCGGTGGCGCCGTTCACGGGAGCAACGTCCTCCGAAAGCAGGATCGGCTGGCGGTCGGCGTGGGGCGCCGCGGCCTCGCCGTTGGCTAGGAAGCTCTCGGGCGCGGCCGACCACAGCGCCTCGCCGATCGCGCGGCGCTGGCCTTCGGCGGCCGCGACGACCAGCAGGCGCTCGCCCTCGGCCAGCACTCGCGGCGCCAGCTTGGGCAGCAGCGTCTCCGCGCGGTCGCGGCTCAGCTGATAGAAGAGCACGCGCATCCGGGCGGCGTCCGCTTCGCTCAGGCCTCGCCCGGGCTCTCGAGCGTATCGCGCACGAAGCGGTCGAGGATGCGCACGCCGAACCCGGTCGCGCCCTTGTCCCACGTGGCGCCGGGCTTGTCCGCCCACACGGTGCCGGCGATATCGAGGTGCGCCCACGGCGTGTCGTTCTCGATGAAGCGCTTGAGGAATTGCGCGGCGGTGATCGAGCCGCCGAAACGGCCGCCGACGTTCTTCATGTCGGCGATCGGGCTGTCGATCTGCTTGTCGTAGGCCGGCCCCATCGGGAAGCGCCACAGGCGGTCGCCGGAGGCATCGCCGGCCGCCTTCAGAGCATCGGCCAGCGTGTCGTCGTTCGAGAACAGGCCGGCATACTCGTAGGCCAGCGAAGCGATGATCGCGCCCGTCAGCGTCGCCAGGTCGACGATCCTGGCCGGCTTGTACTCGCGTTGCACCCAGGTCAGCGCGTCGCACAGGACGAGGCGGCCTTCGGCGTCGGTGTTGATGACTTCGATGGTCTGGCCCGACATCGACGTCACCACGTCACCGGGCCGCTGCGCGTTGCCGTCGGGCATGTTCTCGACCAGGCCGCACACGCCCACCACGTTGGCCTTGGCCTTGCGCAGCGCGAGCGCGAGCACGGTGCCCGCGACCGCGCCGGCGCCGCCCATGTCCCACTTCATGTCTTCCATGCCGGCCGGCGGCTTGAGGCTGATGCCGCCGGTGTCGAACGTCACGCCCTTGCCGACGAAGGCGGTGGGCTTTTCGTCGCCGCCGCCGTTCCATTCCATGACAAGGATGCGCGCCGGCCGCACCGAGCCTTGAGCGACGCCCAGCAGCGCGCCCATGCCCAGCGTCTTCATCTCGGCATCGTCGAGCACGCGGATGGTGAGCCCGGTGCCCTCCATGCGCGCCTTGCAGCGCTCCACGAAGCTTTCGGGATAGAGGATGTTGGCCGGCTCGGTGACGAGCTCGCGGGTGAAGGACACGCCCTCGCCCACCGCCTGCTCGACCTCCCACAGCGCCGCAGTTCCTTCCGGCGCGCCAACGACCTCGATCGTGGCGAGGCTCGGCTTCTTGTCGTCGGTGAGCTTGGTGCGATAGCCATCCTGACGCCAGGAACGCAGCGCGGCGCCGAGCAGCGCGCCAGCGGCCTCTTCGGCGGACAGGCCAGAGCCGGTCAGGTCGAGCGCCATCGCCGCCTCGCCGCTGACGAGGTACTTGCCCACCAGCCCGGCCGCGGCCTTCTCGACCGCACCCTTGCGATCCTTGGCATCGACCGCGCCGACGCCGGCCAGCGCCACGCGCACCACCTTGCCGCCCCGCTCGGCGAAGCCTTCGAAGATCTGCCCCGGCTTGCCGGAAAAGCGGGCGATCCTCGCGCCCTCGGCCAGCAGCGGCTCGAGGTCGGCAGGCACCGCGTCCTGGTTGACGAAGCGGGCGACCAGACGGGCCGTCGCCGGAGCGCCTGCGTCAAGGAACTGGATCTTCATGGATTCTCCTGGATTCGTCAGGCGAAGCGAGGATCGTTTGCGCTTCACCGCATGAGCGGATTGCAGTTAGGCACAGGCGATGCGATAGGCAACCCATGCTCCCTGCCGTGCAGACTTCGCTGCAAGCCCTCACCCGCCGCTTGCGACCGACCTCTCTGAGCGCACTCGCGGCAGGCCTCGCTGCCTCCGTGGGCGCCCTGGCGCTGCCTGCCGTGGTGCATGCGCAGGACCTCACCCGCCCGGTCGACGAGGCGCCGATCCAGGGCCAGCCACCCGCTCCCCCCCCCGCCACGGCAACGGCCCAGCCGGTCGCGTTCGAGGCGGACAATGTCGAATACGCTCAGAACAGCGAGCTGGTGACAGCCAGCGGCAATGTCGTCCTGCGCCGCACCGACGAGAAGGGCCAGACGCAGTCGGTCCGCGCCGATGGCGTCACCTGGGACCGCAACAGCGGGAAGATCGTAGCCAGCGGCAACGTCCGCCTCGTCGACCAGGACGGCAACCAGGTCTACACCGACCAGGTCGAGCTCACCGACGAACTCAAGACCGGCATGATGCAGAACCTGCTGCTGGTGCTGCGTGAGGGCGGGCGCCTGGCGGCGCTGAAGGGCGAGCGGGTCGCCAACGGCGACGTCATCCTCAACCAGGCGGCCTACACAGGCTGCGAGGTGGAAGATTCGGACGGCTGCCCCAAGAACCCGACCTGGCGGGTGCTGGCCAAGCAGGTCATCTACTCGGACGCGGAAAAGCGCATCCGCTTCAAGAACGCCCGGCTGGAGCTGTTCGGCGTGGTGCAGTTACCGCTGCTTGGGCTGACGATCAGCACTGACGGCCACGCGGTCTCCGGCTTCCTCGTGCCCGACATCCGGTCCAGCCCGTCGAACGGCTTTGAGGTGAGCGGATCGTACTTCTGGAAGATCGCCGAGAACCGCGATCTCACCAGCACGCTCTTCGCCTATACCAAGGCCGCGCCGATGGGCGCGTTCCAGTATCGCGCGCTGACCGACAAGGGCGCCTACCAGGTCACCGGCTACGCCACTGCCTCCAGCAAGATCCCGATCGCCAGCAACACGGTGGGCCGCCAGGACGCGTTCCGCGGCTACATCTTCGCCAACGGCAAATTCCAGCTCGACGACAACTGGAGCGTGACCGCGTCGATCCGCCGCGCGACCGACCGCACCTTCCTGCGCCGCTACGATATCAGCCGCGACGACCGGCTGCGCTCGATGATCGAGGTCGAGCGGATCGACCAGGACAGTTATTTCTCCTTCGCCGGCTATGCCACGCAGACAATGCAGGCCAACCGCGACCAGGGCCTCATCCCCGTCGCTTTCCCGGTGATCGACTACCGCCGCCGCTTCGACGACCCGCTGCTCGGCGGCAAGTTCGAGATGCAGGTCAACACGCTCGGCATCAGCCGTCCGGACGGACAGGATACCCAGCGCGCCTTCGCCAGCGGCCAATGGAGCCTGCGCCGGATCACCGGCTGGGGCCAGGAAGTGACTCTGACCGGGCTCGTGCGCGGCGACGTCTACCACTCGGACGAGAACGCCACGACTGCCACCGTGATCTACCAGGGCCTGCCGGGCTGGCAGGCGCGCGGCGTCGCCACCGCCGCCGTCGACGTGAAGTGGCCGCTGGTCGGGCAGCTGTTTGGCGGCACCCAGGTGCTGACCCCGCGCTTCCAGCTCGTGGCCAGCCCCAAGATCCGCAACCTCGAAGTCCCCAACGAGGATTCGCGCGCGATCGAGCTCGACACCGGCAACCTCTTCGCACTCAATCGCTTCCCCGGTTACGACCGGATCGAGGACGGGGTGCGCTTCACCTACGGTTTCGACTGGAACTTCGAGCGTCCGCGCTGGCGCATCCACACCACGGTCGGCCAGTCGGTTCGCCTCTCCAGCCGCGCGACGCTGCTGCCGGACGGCACCGGCCTTTCCAACAAGACATCGGACATCGTCGGCCGCACCGAAGTGCGCTACCGTGACTTCATCAACCTGATTCACCGTTTCCGCGCCGACAAGGACAGCCTGGCGATCCGCCGTAACGAATTCGACGCGGTGATCGGCAATACCCGCAGCTACATTGAGGTCGGCTACACCAAGCTCAACCGCGACATCTCGAACTCGATCGAGGACTTGCAGGACCGCGAGGAGGTGCGCGCCGCCGGCCGCATCGCCTTTGCGCGGTACTGGTCGCTGTTCGGCTCGGCGGTGGTGAACCTCACCGACCGCACGGAGGACCCGTTGTTCGGCTCGGACGGCTTCCAACCGCTGCGCACCCGCGTCGGCGCCGCCTACGAGGACGATTGCCTGGAGATTGCGGTCACCTGGCGACGCGACTACCAGGCGACCGGCG
>Ga0070667_100000644_pt1 | contig 33944 bp, 41 predicted proteins | sample KBSS33metaG_FD_64659 | JGI IMG/M metagenome (GOLD analysis project Ga0070667, IMG submission 64659) | Switchgrass rhizosphere microbial communities from Kellogg Biological Station, Michigan, USA - KBS S3-3 metaG | ecosystem: Host-associated > Plants > Roots > Rhizosphere > Soil ...
AATCCGCTCGTAGCTGGTGACGAAGACACTTGCTGTCCCAGGAGAGCCGGCCGGTCCGAGCAAAAACTCCTCGACCCGCGAGCGATAAGTGATCTTTGTGCCGTTGAACACGCCCTTGTGCTCAGCGTCGAATTGACGTGTGGCCGGGCTCGGGCTCGCAGCCTCGCTTGGAACGGATGCGGTGGCGGGTCCGGCAGCCAGGCAAGAGCCGGCCAGAGCCAGCAGGGTTGAAGCGAAGGGTATGTTGAAAAACCGCATCGAGCGTCCTTGCTGTTATTCGGCGATATGTTACGATACAACACTGTATTGAATGTTGGAAGATGTCTCGGGTGCCTAGCATCTTCGAGCTTTGAAAGTGGAAGACCCGGATGACGAGGTTCAGGCGAGCATTCCGAAGCTTGGGCAAGCTCGCTTGCAGTCGGATGCCTGGCGTTCTCGTTCTGACGGCGATTTCGACGGGTGTCTTGGCCAACACCACTAACGACACGGCTCCGCCGACCAAAATGCGCGGCAGTTTTACCGTGAGCAGCGTGGGAGATCTCATCAACGCTGATCCGCCCGACGTCGAACACAATGCAGACGCCCGTCGCTTGGCTCAGATCCTGCGGTCGAGCGATGTGGCCATTGGCAACCAGGAAAGCACATTTTTTGATATCGCGACCTTTGCCGGGCCGGGGCCGGGCAGTCCCTATATCCTGCTGGGCCGTCCCACGCTCGCAAAGGGATTGAATGCCCTGGGTATCGACATGGTGTCTACGGCAAGCAACCATTCGAACGATTGGGGTGTCGAGGGGCTGATCGCCATGACCAGGCTGCTTGATGCTGCTGGTGTCGTTCATGCAGGCGACGGCATGACGTTGGCCGAGGCCCGGGCCCCGCGCTTTCTGCGCGGCTCCAAGGGGCGGGTCGCACTGATTGCGGCGGCCTCGACATACAAGCAGGGCGCTAAGGCACAGGATGCGATCGACGGGGTGCCTGCCCGACCGGGCATCAGCGGCCTTCGGGTACGCCCGATAGACATCGTCGGCGCCGACACGATGCGCCATCTGCGTGCTGCATGGGGACGGCGAGAGGGGCAGGGCGATCTCATCGTTTCGGTAGATACGCCCTTTGCGCAGCCGATTGAAAAACGATACCGCGTGGGTCCGCACCCCCGTGTGATCTATGACATGAACGTTGTCGATCACGATGCAATTATCGATGCCATCCGCGCTGGGAAGCGAGAGGCCGATGTCGCGGTTTTCACGCTTCACGCGCACGAGAATGCCGACAACATGGACGACCTGGCGTCGGGGCCACCGGCGGATTTCCTGGTGCGCTTGTTTCACGATGCAGTGAACGCAGGGGCGGACGTTGTAATGGGGGGCGGCCCTCATTCGATGCGCGGCATAGAGATCTATCGTGGCAAGCCGATTTTCTATGGGTTGGGAGTGTTTCTGTTCGGCGGCAATGTCGTGTTGACCCAGGAGCAACAGACCGAGCGATATGAGGATGGTGCCCAGAGAGACAGCCGAAATCCGAAGGACCAGGCCTTCAAGCAGCCAGAAAGTTGGAACGAAGGCTTTATTGCCACGACGCACTTTGAGGATGGGAAATTGCGCGAGGTTCGGCTCCAGCCACTCGACAGAAAGGCGGGCGATGGCACGCGCTTGGCCACACCCGTTCGCGCACGAGAAATTTTGGCAAGGCTCCAGGATCTCTCTCGCCCCTTCGGCACAGTAATAGCGATAGATGGCGCGACCGGTGTCATCCGTCCCTGACGCTGAGTTTTCGAGGAAAGGATTGGCAATTGACCGTGACCAAATCGTTTAGCGCGTTGTGGCTGACACGGCAGATATTCCCCCTGGTTGGCCTGAGCTGCGCTGCGCTGATGTTCATGACGCTGCCGGTCGCGGCGCAACAGAAGCCGACGCCGTCCATGTCCGTCGATCGCTCCAGCTGGCCAATCGAAACTCTGAAGGCGGAGGCAGGGCCGCGCCGCTTCGTCACGCATCATCGCGGTACTTTCGGTGGTCAGGTGGTGGATTACGACGCGACGGTAGGCGAAACGATCGTCAAGGATCGTAACGGTACGCCGGCCGCCAGCCTGTTCACCATCGACTACGTCAGGAAACATCTGGCGACCCGCATCGGGCGGCCCGTCCTGTTCATCTATAATGGCGGACCTGGCGGCGGATCCAGTTATCTTCAGCTGGGCGCATTCGGACCGCGAAAGATGGCACGGTTCGATGCCGAAGCACAGGCTGACCCCTCCACGCCCCTGGTCGATAATCCCGATACAATTCTGGATGTTGCGGACCTGGTTTTCATCGATCCGCCTGAAACCGGATATAGCCGTCTGCTGCCCGGGGTCGATCCGCAGACATTCCGAAACAGCGACGCCGATTCCGCCGCATGCGTGCAGCTAATCCGGCGCTGGCTCGAAGATCATGGCCGCACTGGATCACCGGTGTACCTTGTCGGTGAAAGTTTCGGAACGCACCGTAACATTCATGTCGGGCGCGATCTTGCCCGGCTGGAGCCGCAAGTGCGGCTGGCCGGGATGGTGATGGTGTCCGGACCCGTACCGGCCAGCACCGGTGCTGATCCCGAGCCGCTCGAGGCGGTCAGTCGAATAATCGATGTGGCGGCATGGAGCTGGTATTACGGCCTGATTGACAATCGCACTCAGAGTCTCGCTCAGGCTGTCGACAGAGCGAGGACGTTCGCGCTGGGGCCGTACATTCAGGCCCTTCTGCTTGGCAATCGGCTGCCAGAAGCTGAGAAGGACGATATTGCCCGGAAACTTGCTAACCTCACAGGACTGTCGGCAGATTATTATTCGGAAAATAACCTCGTTATCAAGGCGCCCGCTACTGACCTTCTGAAGTCTCAAGGTAAGATGCTGAGTTTGTTTGATATCCGCTACACTGAAGCGGCAGCGACGGCGCCAAGCGATCAGGAGCGTGATTGGGACGCTATGATGCGCGGTGTCGACAAGAATATGGAGCGCTTCGCGGTCGAAATACTGAAGGTGAAGGGTCTCGGAGACTATCACACGATTGCGCCCGGCGCGATCAAATGGAACTGGACCTTCATTCCAAACGGGGCGCGACTGGCATCGCTCTCTCGCCAGATGCGCGAAGACCCCACGTTGCGAGTTCTGGTAGGTGTTGGCCTCTACGACCGAGCCGCGTCGATGGGAGCGGATGAAAACGCCTTTGCGCGCATGGGGCATAAAGGGCAGGCGACGCTAACCTATTATGCGGCAGGGCACATGTTGTATTCGGACGCGCCCGGGCAGAAGGCTTTTCTTCGGGATGTACGGGCGTTCGTTCAAGGTCAGCCGGTGCCTGGCGGCGTGATTCCAGTGACCGAACCAAAACGCTGATCTCGGTGGAAGGGGCGACGCGAAGTCTGCGATGCCCAGAGGACGCCGGCTGGAACCGCCATCGTTCCGCCAGCAAGTCACATGGCCGATCTGGCAACGAACAATGACAGCCTCGTCCGTTGCCGGTACGCGGTGCTGCGACGCTCTTATGAAGCTATCGGCAGGTCTTCGAGGGACTGCCGCTTGCACCACTTCGAGACGGTCGACTCGTTGATCTCATATTGCTTCGCGAGGTTCGCAACCGAAGCTTGCGATCGCCGTAGCTCGCCGCGAACGGCCTGCGTCGTCTTGCCGCTGCCGTGGAGAATCCGGCCCTTAGCTCCCTCCGCTGTGATGAAGAAAAATTCACGCCATCACATGGTGCGATTAACAGCTAGGTCGCGGTCGATTGGCCACGCCTCGCCTTCATCAATCTTGCCCGCGGTCTGTCCGTTCCGATCCCACTGTCCCGGTGAATCCCCCATCTCGCAAACCCCTCGACCGACGATCCGCCGAGAGAACAGACTCGCAAGTGACGAAGCGCCGACTTTGCTTGTTGCTTGTGGCGTGGGTGGAGATTCGGCCGCGCTGCTGATCGAGCGGCACGCGTGCTGCGCTACATTGCCGCTCATCCCTTCCGCGCGCAGACTTTGCTATCTGTATGTGATTTAGTAAGATAATAAAAATCTTGCGTATCTGACGTTGTGTCGTCACAAAGAGCTAGGCGCGATAGCCAAAACGGGGGGTCAAATGGCCGTGAATGCAATCGAGCAACGTGTTCGGCGATGCTTCCTGATGACGACAACGCTAACGATGCTGGCTGCTGCACCTGCATTCGCGCAGGATGCCGTTCCTACAGCGCGAGGCGCTTCGGCGTCGGGTTCGCCGGCTTCACGCGGCCAAGGCGACATTGTCGTTACCGCGCAGAAGCGGTCGGAACGATTGCTTTCCGTGCCGTTGCCCGTGACGGCGATCGCGCCGGCCACGTTGCTCGCCGAAGGTCGGGCTCAGCTGCAGGATTATTTCGACAAGATTCCGGGTCTTAGTCTGCTCTCGTCGGGTAGCGGCCAGTTCACGCTTGCGGTGCGCGGCATCAGCACGAGCTCGTCCAGCAATCCGACTGTCGGCATTGTAATCGACGACGTGCCATTTGGCGCAAGCAGCGTGACCTCTTATTCGTCGCGGTTGATACCCGATCTCGATCCCTCGGATCTCGCCCAGGTGGAGGTGCTGCGCGGCCCGCAAGGAACGCTGTACGGCGCGAGCAGCATGGGAGGGCTGGTCAAGTATGTGACGGTCGATCCGTCGACGCGTGGCGTATTCGGCCGGATACAGGCAAACCTCATTTCGGTCGATGGCGGTGGCGTGGGCGGCGGCCTGCGAGGCGCGATCAACGTGCCGCTTGACGAGCAACTGGCGGTCCGCGTGAGCGGTTTCGGGCGGCGTGATCCCGGCTATGTCGATAACGCAACCACCGGTAAGGATGATGTTAACTCAGCCGATGCCTATGGCGGCAGAGTGTCATTGCTCTGGCATCCGGATGCCAACATCGCTTGGAAGGTGTCGGCGCTCCTGCAGAATATCGACGGTAACGGGACGTCTGAAGTCGATTCTAACAGCCTTTTCCAGACGAATTCGAGCGACCTGACCCAGACACGTTTGCCGGGGACCGGGCAGTATCGCAGCCGCGTGAGGCTTTACAGCTCTACCATTACAGCGGACCTGTCGGGTTTTAGACTGACGGCGCTGACTGGCTACGGGCAGAGCAAGTACAACGCGATTTATGATTATTCGCCCGCCTACGGCGTGTACTCGGCCCTGTTCAGCGGCAACCCCGCGGCAACGGGCGCAACGTTCCATAATATCTACAATACGCGGAAGTTCACCCAGGAGGTGCGTGTCGACCGCTCGATCGGTGATCTCATCGATTTCACTGTCGGCGGCTATTATGGCCGCGAGCGGACCAAAGGTCAGCAGATCATCAATGGCGTCTTGCAGAGCGCCGATCAGATCGCGCTCAACCTGGCGACGATTCGTTCTCACACCAACCTGGACGAGTTGGCCGCTTTTGGCGATGTGACGCTTCACCTGGGAGCTTTCGCGCTACAGGCCGGTGGGCGCTATGCACATAATACACAATCCTACCCCCGCACGGCCGCCGGCGTGCTGGTCGCACCGGGTACCACCGACATTCGCTCGAAAAGCAGTCTCGGCACCTTCGTGGTATCGCCACAGTATAAGTTCTCGGACAATGCGATGCTCTACGCGCGCGTCGCCTCAGGATACCGCATTGGCGGCCCCAACCCCAACGCCGCCGACGGTGCGCCAGCAAGCTACGCGCCTGATAAAACGGTCAATTACGAGTTCGGCTTCAAGGGCAGTTTCTGGGATCGGCTGCTGACGATCGACACGTCGCTATTCTATATCGATTGGCGGAACATCCAGCTATCGCTGAGCAATCCAACGAGCGGCTTGACCTATTTTACCAACGGACCTCGCGCGAAGAGTGAGGGCGTCGAGGCAGCGATTACCCTCCAACCTACGACGGGGCTCACCATTGCCGCCAACGGCACCTACAACGTGGCCGAGTTGATCCGCGACCTGCCTGCCGGAGGCGGGGCGGGGCGCGACGGCGATCGCCTGCCATTCAGCAGCCGCTTCGCGGGCAACATCGCTATCGATCAGGCGATCCCTCTAAACGAGACCACCAGCGCCACCTTCGGCGGCACTGTCACCTACGTCGGGGCTCGCTACAGCGACTTTCAGCGCACGTTCAGTCTGTTGCGGCCGCGTTATCCCGCCTACACCACCTTTGATCTTCGAGCGGGGCTCAAGCAGGGAACGTGGTCGTTGAATGCGTTCCTGACGAACGTTTCGAACCGGCGCGGTGCCATCGGAGGCGCGACACGCAGTCTGCAATCGCTGGCAACGGCGCCGTTCGGGGCGGTTTATATCCGGCCTCGTACGGTCGGATTGTCGCTCGGTCGGTCATTCTGACACGCGATGGCGGGGTGGGCCGATGCTGAAGCCAAGCCGAGGACGCGGCGGTCTGAAATGCTGCTTTCTGGCAGCGGCGTGCAGCATGCTCGTGGCTGCTGGCGCCCCCCCGCCATCGATCCAGGAGCAGCCTGCGTCGCCAGCGCCTCCGACACCACCCTCCAAGCCTTCCGTAAGCACAACCTCGGAGGCACCGCCGGCGGCGTACGTGGCAACCCAATATACCGGCAGGCATCTGTCGCTCGCTGATGTTCCGCCACCGCGCCGCTTCGTCACCCGGCATGTGACCACGATTCGCGGTCAGAAGATCGCCTTCACGGCAACCGCGGAAGAGAGTTACGTTACCAATATCGAAGGCGAGCCAACCGGGCGCTTCTTCACGTTCAGTTATGTGAAGACAGGGACCCGCGATCCTCGCCGTCCGGTCCTCTTCCTGTTCAACGGTGGGCCGGGCTCATCATCCTGCTGGTTGCAGATGGGGGCGATGGGACCCTGGAAAGCAATCCTCGATCGCAGCGTCAATCCCAGCAACGTGCCGCCGTTCGGCTATGCGGCCAATCCTGACTCGCCGCTCGATGTCGCCGATCTCGTCTTCATCGATCCGGTCGGTACCGGCTTCAGCCACGCTGCGGGTTCTACCCAGGACAGCGACTTCGCCGGCGTCGATGCCGATGCCGACAGCGTGGCGCGCTTCATCGAGGGCTGGTTGCAGCGCAACGGCCGGTTCACGTCACCGAAGTTCGTGCTGGGCGAGAGCTACGGCGGCTTTCGCGCCGCCATGATGCCGCGCGCGCTACTTGGCGGCATCCGCTACGTCGGCGTGATGCGGGGGATAACGCTGGACGGCGTGATCGTCGTCGGCGCGCCGCTGAGCACGGGCGCGAACAGCGGCGCGACTCCGGGGATCGATGCCGGGATCGGCGGGGGCGCGCTGATTCCGGGCATGGCCATCACCGCGGACTATCATGGTGGCGCCGCCACCAGGCCGGAGGTTGGGGCCCGGTATGACCAAGTTTCCGCCTATGTCCGCGGTCCGTACGCAGACGCGCTTCGGCGCCTGCAGGCCGGAACCCTGCCGCAAAGTGCGCAAGCGGAAGTGGCTGACCAACTGGCGGCCTTCACGGGCATTCCGGCCAAAACCTGGATCGACAAGCATCTGGTGTTGTCGCCCCCTGAATACTCGGCGCTCGCACTGGCGGGATTGGGGCTGAAACTTGGCCTATACGACAGCCGCTATACGCTGCCCGCTGCGCACGACGGGGGCGACTTCGTCGCCGATGATCCGGCGATGGCGCAATATGTGCCCGGGATCGTCGCTGCCTTTCAGCAGATGATCTACGACAAGCTCAAGGTCGTTATGCCGATCCCTTATGAAGCGATCGTCTGGGAAGGCGTGTCCAGTCGCTGGAACAACCACCGTGTGGGCGTAGCGCCCGACCAGACATATGGTGACGATCTAGCGATCGCGATGCGCCGCCAACCGCAACTGCGTGTTATGCTGATGTCGGGCTATTACGATCTGCTGGCGACGCCGCTTGCTATGGCAAGTAGTGCCAAAGCCGCTGGCCTGCCTGCAGAGCGTGTGACGCTGCATAGCTACGAATCTGGCCACATGTCTTACCTGGGCGGCACTGCAGCTCAATTCGGTCGCGATGTGCGACAATTCATCGTCGACACGGTCGCCAGCCGCCCGGGCGCCGCGGCGAGCCCATCGTCGGCATCGTCCGATCGCCCATGATCGATCAAACCAGACCGAGATGCCAGCAATGAAGTGCTTCTTCCGTTCGCTCCTGACTACCGCTGCCTTGGCCACTGCCGTGACCGGAGCGGCTGCGCAGATCGCGCCGCAGCCGCTGGTGCCGCTGACGATGACGTCGCAACCCGGACCGAGGATATTCCGTACTTCGCACGTAGGCATCTTCAGCGGAAAGAAGCTGTCTTATACCGCCGAGGTGTCGGAGACGATCATCAAGGATATCGCCACCGGCAAGCCGACGGCGAGCCTCTTCGCCACCTCCTATGTCGTGTCTTCGGCGGACGGGAAGCGGCGTCCCGTCATCTTTGCATTCAACGGTGGCCCTGGTGCATCGGCGGTGTTTCTGCAGTTTGGTGCACTCGGTCCCAAAATCGTGTCCGACATGGGACATCCCGATCGTGGGTTGGTCGACAATCCACGCTCGCCGCTCGCCGTCGCCGACCTCGTCTTCCTCGACATGCCCGAGACCGGATATAGCCATATTTTGCCAGACGGTCAGAAGCGCGCGTTCGCCTCCGTGGACGGCGATTCGGCGGCGATGTCGCGGATGGTGGTGACCTGGCTGCAGAGCCACGGCCGGCTGAACGCACCCGTCTACATCTACGGCGAAAGCTATGGTACAATGCGAGCGGTGGCGATGGCACGCGACCTCGCCCGTGGTGAGCCGGCGATCAAGGTAGACGGGCTGATGCTTGGAGGAAATAGCTTTGGCTATTTCCAGAAGGGACAAATGCCCGACATTTTATATGCTGCCAACGCCTTGCCGATGATGGCGTCGGTCGCCTGGTACCATGGCCGCATCGACAACAAGGGCCAAACCTGGAAGCAGGCAGTCGATAAGGCGAGGCTGTTCGCGCGCACGGATTATATCGCCGCACTTATGCAGGGGTACGAGCTCACCCAAGCGGAGCGGGACCGGGTCATCGCCCGCCTTCCCGCGCTGATCGGCCTCCCAGCGGAGAATTTCATCCGCCGTAATTCGATCGTTCCGGCCGATTTCAACGCGGAGCTGCTGGCCGATCGGCACCTCGCCGTCGACGGCGATGACGGGCGCATCACGCACCCGGCGGGCGAACAGGAGTCGCTTAGGCAAATGCTGGCGCTCTACGACAAGCTGATGGGCGACTATGCTGCTACACAGATCGGAGTGGCCGGCTTGGGAGCGTACCATGCTCTCAATCCGGTGCTCAATCCGGAATGGAACTACTATACTTCAGGCGCCATGGCGCTCGACGTCACCCTGGCCGAAGAGATGAAGGCGGACCCGGCGCTGCGCGTGATGCTCGTGCAGGGCCGCTTCGATACGCTCACAACTATCGGCAACAGCGAATATATCATGCGGCAGGCGAAGCTCGACCGCAGTCGCTACAGCATCGCTTATTACGACGGGGGGCATCAACTAATCGCACAGCCTGAAATCCTTGATGCGATTTGCGCTTTCGTCACCCAACACTGATTGACCGAGGACTATCATGCAGACCGATCGACGAACGCTGCTGATGGGCGCCGACGCGATCGCGGCGGAGGCTGGCATCGCGGTAGACGCTAGCGAGCCTGCAGCTTGGCGGTAGCCAGCGGAAGAGAACCACATTGTATAATCACAAGCACTTGATAGCCGTGAACTGGCGCCGGCCGAGCACTGCCCGTGATGTGGAGGGGCAGAGTGGCGCAAACGATTAGATCCTCGCTATCCGTGGTGACACGGCTCGGCTGGGCAGTTGGCGAATTCGCGATCGCGAGCCATATGGCGATCCTGTCGATCTACCTTCTCTATTACCTGACCGACGTGCAGAAAGTGCCGAGCGCGCTGGCTGGCACGCTCATCCTCATTCCGCGCCTGTGGAACGTCGTTTCCGATCCGCTCATGGGCGGCGTGTCCGATCGGTTTCGATCGCGCTGGGGCCGGCGGCGCCCATTCCTGCTGGTTGGTTCGCTTATCTGGGGCGTTGCCTATGCAGCGATGTTCGCGATCCCTACCGACTGGACCTTGACGGCCAAGGCCGTCTGGTTCCTCGCCGCATGCTTTGCGGTCAATACCGGGCTCAGCCTCTACCACGTGCCCTATTCGGCGATGCTGCCGGAGATGACCGACGATGTGTCTGAACGGCTGGCGCTGACCGGCTACAAGGAAATCGCAGCGCGGTTCGCCGTGCTCCTCACGGTGATGGCAAGTCCGCTGATTGTCCAAGCGGCGCCTGACCCGATCGCGGGCCACCGCTGGGTCGGCTTCGTGACAGGAGCGTTTATCATCCTATCAGGACTGACCGCCTTTTTCGCGACCGCCCGCGCGCCAAGCCGGAATCTGCAAACGAGCAACGCAACGCTCGCCGAGCAGTGGCGAAGTTTCCGTACGAACCGGCAGCTTTTTCGCCTGTCGGGCGCCTATTTGTTCAGCAGCGCTTGCGACGCCTTCTACAGCGCAATGATGATCTATTTCGTCACAATCACCCTACGTCTGGACGGGGGCCTGATGGGAGCGCTGTACCCGATTGGCTCCATTACAGCGCTCGTGACGACACCGCTCTGGGCCGCGCTCGGGCGGCGCATCGGCCGACGGCCCGCCTGTGCGATCGCTTATTCGGGCGCAGCCATCATATTTTGTCTCGCGCTGCTCGTGCCGGTCGGCGTGCCCTTGCTGATGTTTCCCTTCATGGTCTTGGTCGGGGCGTTCTTTGGTGGAGTGTTCGTTTTGCCGAGTTCGATGACGCCAGACACAGTGGAGCTGGACGAAAAACGGAGCGGTCAGCGGCGAGAAGGGGCAATTTACGGCACATGGATCTTCACCCAGCAGACCGGAATGTCGATCGGCACCTTCTTGGTAGGCATCTATCTCGATCTCGTTGGCTATCATTCCGGCACCGTTGCCGCAGCGGCGGCCAGCCCATCAGTTCCGACCGCCATTCGGTACGGTTTCGCTCTCGCCCCGGCAGGGCTACTTATCGTGGCGGCAGGACTGGTACGTGGGCTTGCTATTGGCGGTCCCACGGTGGCGTCGGCAGGCAATCCTCTCGCGCCGGACGGGATGGCGCCACAAAAGCTTGCAGAGCGAAGCTTGGAGTAGCCCCTCGTCGCAGGGCTGGTCGCGGAGAGGTCACCAATCTCTTCAGGGGCGCCAAGATTTCGGCCTGCGCGGAACCATCGACAAGGATTTTATGATTGTATGCACATGTTCCCAAGATACCAAATGGCGCGCCCGCGCGAGTGGCTCTTGAGCGTCGAACATCGTCCGGGTCGGGTGTGAAAATGGCCTGGGCTACCGAAGGCGTAAGCGAATGATCGTATTGAACCATGACGATGTCGCGACGCTGCTTCCCTGGGCGATGCTCACAGAACAGTTCAAGCGCGTCCTTTGCAATGATACGAGCGTGTCCCCGCCGCGTCTGCAGTTCGAACTCTCGGACGGTGCGCACGACCTTGGTACGTTACTGGTCATGCCCGCCTGGCGCGACGATGCACTGATCGGCCTCAAGACGGTGACGATCTGGGAGAGCAATCGTGCTCGCGGGCGCGCTTCGCACGGTGCCAGCTATATCATCATCAATGCGCGATCAGGCGTCGTTGAGGCGATTCTCGATGGGGGCATGCTGACCGAGCGACGTACCGCGGCAATGTCGGCAGCGGCTGCATCCTGCCTGATGCGCCAAGATACCATGCGCATGTTGGTTGTCGGCACCGGACCGGTCGCTCGATCTCTGGCGCAGGCGCATGCAGCTTGCCATAGCTTTGAGACTATCGAGATTTTCGGCCGGCGGGAAAAGGCGGCATCGGAGATGGCCGCCGAACTGCGGGATGCTGGCTTGCCGACGTCACAGTGCGGAAACCTCGAACAAGCGGTGCGCAGCGCGGACCTTATCGTAACAGCAACAAGTGCCACTACACCAATTGTCCATGGCCGTTGGCTTAAGCCTGGAGCGCATCTCAGTCTCATCGGGAGCTTCAAACCGACGATGCGGGAAGTGGACGGGGAGACGTTCCGCCGCGCGGGGCAGGTCTGGCTCGATGACTGCGCCGCACTGGCGGAATCGGGCGATCTGCTGGACGCGATTGCAGAGGGCTGCCTCGACGAGAGCCGTATCGATGGTAACCTGCGTTCGCTGCTGCGGAGTTCCCGTCGCCCGGCGCCCCATGACATCACGATCTTCAAATGCGCCGGTTTTGCGGCCGCGGACCTGATCGCCGCCGAGTTCGCGTTGGCAAGAGCGTCTAGCGGTACGGTCGGCGCCTCTCCGAGAGCCTTAGCGTTATGACGGCAATTCGCGCCTTCCAGATCCACGCCTTCACCTCAACGGTGTTCGGCGGAAATCCTGCGGGCGTGTGCCTTCTCGACACATGGCCGACCGATACGGTGCTGGCGCGCATCGCCCATGATTTCGGCCCCTCGGTCACCGCGTTTGTCGGTCCGGGCGAAGGGACTCACCGCCTTCGCTGGTTCACGCGCGGCGAGCATGAGGTAATGGGCTTCTGCGGTCACGCGACGTTTGCCGCTGCCCATGCTGTCCTCCACGAGGTTGGCGCGGATGCCCTTCAGTTCGATACGGTCACTGGTATGCGTCCGGCCGCCTTGGTCGATGGCGGAATCAGCATGGGCATCCCCTGCTGGTCGAACAGCTTAGCCGGTGCTCCAGAAGGTCTGGAGCCGGCGCTACGCGCAACGCCATCGAGCGTTCATCGCAGCGAGCGCGACTGGATCGCGCTCTTTGACACGCCGGAGGAAGTCGCCGCACTCGCGCCGGATTACGACGTCATGCGCGCATTCGGCCACTCGGCGGTGATCGCCACCGCCTCATCGGGGACGGATATCGTGTTTCGATTTTTCTGTCCCGGCTTCTCCATCGGTGAGCAGGAGGATCCTGCGACCGGTTCAGCTATCAGCGCACTTGGCCCCTTCTGGTACGCACGCCTCAGGCAAGCGTCACTTCGCTTTACCCAATTGTCAGCGCGAGGGGCCGCCTTCCGAGCGACCGTCGCCGGCGACGCGGTTACGCTGCTGTCGCAATGCGTGACCTTCAGCCGCGGGTGGCTCGATCTGCCGGATATCGCGGCAACATGAGAACAGGCTAGCCGCGCTGTTCACCTTCGTCGGAGACGCCGGAGTTGACGTGGGTCATCGCATCAGGATGCGAGCAGATCCACATTACCTCAGCGTCTTCCTCGCCGATCGAGGCCAGAGCATGGCCCGCCCGGCTGTCGAAATATACGCAATCGCCAACCTCTAGATCGAGCGGTTCGTAATGTTCGCTGAAGAGGCGAACAGCGCCTTTCAAGACGTATACGAATTCCTCGCCATCATGCGCTGGAAGCTCATTCCAGGACATACGCTCACGCGCCTTGATCGTCGTGAGGAGCGGAATGAACTCCTTGCGAGAAACGTCATTGACGAGCGCCTGATAAGCATAGTTCGGGGTGCTGTACTGAACGCCGCAGCCTCGGCGGGTAACACCCCGCCGTCCCGTAGCAGCATTGTGCTGCGGCGCGCGGAACATATCAGCGACGTCGATCCCCAACCCCTGTGCCAGACGCACGATGATCTCATAACCTGGTGAGAGTTGGCCGCTCTCAATTTTCGAGATGGTCGAAGCCGCGACGTTGGCGCGCTGCGCCAATTCGTTCAGGGTCAGTTTCGCATTGTGGCGGAAAGTCTTGACGATCGCGGCTATGCCTGACGAGGGAGCGACGTGCGAACGCGCCGGCCGCTTTGTTGCCGGCTTTGCCGCCTTTCTCGTAGTACGGAGATTTGCCATTTAGCGGATCTTCCAGTTGGATTGTCTGTGTTCGATAGCAGATAGTGAATGTCGAAGGCTACCGCACCGGAATGCCGCACCCGCAAGGATGACAGAGAGCGTCCTTCACCGCACGGGGGTGGCCTCGTCATAGAAGCGCATGATGTCGGCATACATCTCGCGGCGGACGCTATCGTCGCTATAGGCCATGTGACCGCCATCATAGTATTTATAGGAGATATTGCCCGCGAGGGCGCGGGGGATTCTCAGATGGCGATAATCATAGACCGCGCCGTAAAAGATCGTCGAGAGATCGAACAAGCCATTCAATGTTAGCACCTTCAACCGCGGATTGGCCGTCATCGCGTGAGCCAGATCATCACCGTAAGTGCCAAATGGGCTGGTGAAACTGCTGCTGCCGGTCCGGCGAAAATCGAACGATCTGGCGGTCTCCGGATCCGAGCGCCGATATTCGAGATCAGTGCTGAACCCAAGGTCGCCGTGAATATAGTCATTCATCTGGCTTACGATGATGCGGAAGGTGCCGTTGCCGGATGGATCGAAGCTCGGAGCGTCGCGGGTCGCTGGCGCTTCGGCTGCGGTATAGCGCGTGTCGAGCTCGCCGACCGCGAGACCTTGATCGCGCAGCAACTCGGCCCGGAATTGATCCGGATCGACGCGCAGGTCGTTCTGTAGAATGAACTGCTCGGACAGACCGGAATATCGCGCGAGTTGTCGGGCTATCACCTCCCTATCGTCGTCACTCAGTGCGGCGCCCTTGGCGAGCGCCTGAGCGTACGGGCCCTCGGCCCACTGGATGACGGAGGCGATCAAACTTTGCTCGTCGCCCGGCTGCGCAATCCGGCGATGATAGGCTGCAGTCACCGCATAGCTGGGCACGATCGACACGAAGAGACGGTCGCCATGGTTGATGACGCGGGAGACATCCAGGATGGAACCGAGTGCGATGACGCCGTTCATCTGAACGCCGTCCCGCTGCAGGCGATCCACCAGAACGGCGTTGCGCGCGGTCCCATAGGACTCGCCGAATAGAAACTTCGGCGAGTTCCAGCGATCGTGCGCGGTGACAAAGCGCTCAATCCCTTTGGCGAACGCCTCAGCATCGGCATCCGAGGTCATGAAGTCGCGCGCTGCGACGCCGGGAGCCGGGCGCGAGTAACCGGTGTTGATCGCATCGAGGAAGACGAGGTCGGACTTGGGTAGCAAGGTCTGTTGATTGTCGATCAATCGATACGGTGGATTTGCCGCCGTTTCGCCCGGGCCTGGCAGTTCGGTGCGCTTAGGCCCGAAGGAGCCGAGATGAATCCAGACGCTCGATGAGCCAGGACCGCCATTATAGAGGAAGGTGATCGGCCGCGAGTGATCGTTCGGATTGAGCACATAAGCCACATAGAACATGCTCGCCCGCGGCTGACCCTTGTCGTCGCGGATGGTGAGCGTGCCTGTCATGGCGGTGTATTTGAGGGCCTTGCCGCCGACCGTGATCTGATGCTGTGTCTGCACCGCTTGATCCGCGGCGAGCTTGGGAGCCTCATTAACCTGTCCGGCTGAACCCGGCTCCGCCCTCGTCGGAACCGATAACAGCGACGTGAGGGCAGCAAAGGTTAAAAGGGCAACTCGCATTCAAAGCCTCCGTCAGAAACGCCGGACTAAATTGCGAGGCGCTCTCAGGATCGAGATTGCAACCGATGCGGCAGGTATTCGCCGGCGCAATCTGGCCCGTGCCCAATACGGATTGTTACCATAGGAAAAATCGATATCAACGGAAAATTTGCCGCGCCATTAATGAGCTTCTGGCTCTATCTTCAGGTTTAAACGGGCGTGATAAAGCGATGTCCAAGCAAAAAGTCCGGATAATAAAAATGGTGCATCATGAGCAATGGATGGCACAGGTCCCCTCGTCACGCGTCTGTTCGAGTGGTTCGAAAGCTGGGAATATTCTCTGAAGGAGCTCACCCGCAAGGCTCGTATCGCTGGTCTACGATACCGTAGGACGGGCAAACTTATCGGGTCGAGCTCCGTCCATCGGATATTGCGGAGCCGGATTTACACGGGATCGTTCGAGTGGCTTGGCCTACGAGGGGTCGCACACGCCCCTGACGACGTTCGCGACCTGGATGAACGTGCAGGAAATCCTGGACGGGCGGAGCATCTCGAACGTTCACGGGAATCGCCACGAGTTCGCTTACACCGGCTTGATGACCTGCGGTCATTGCGGGTGTGCGATGACCGCAGAAATCAAAAAAGGCAGGTACATCTACTATCACTGCTCCAAGTTCAAAGCGCGGTGCCCGGAGCCCTACGTTCGAGAAGAAGCGCTGGACCTGATGTTCGCCGCCAGCTCAGGAAACTGAGATTGGACGACGACGTGTTTCGGATGATCGGACAGGCAATTCGTGAGAGCCGAGCAAACGAGATTCGCGAGCGCGACGAACGCGTGACAAAGATCCGGGCGGAAGCCGATCGCCTTCAACATCGGCTCGACACCCTCTACCTCGACAAAAACGAGGGCCGGGTGACAAGCGAGTTTCACGATCGAGTTGCGGCGACCTGGAGAGAAGAGCGAGACAGGTGCGTCCGCGACCTCGAGAGCCTCTCCTTCGCGGAAGATGACGTGATCGATGACGGTGTCGCACTTGTCGATTTCGCCCGCACGGCTCACCACCGGTTTGAAACGCTGCCTCTTTCCAGCAAGCGCAGGGCTCTGAATCTTGTGCTATCGAACTGCTCATTTGCAGGAGGTGAGGCTGCCACAACCTTCCGCAAGCCATTCGATTTACTGCAGAAAATCGCTTCGCCCGATGGGGGCGATACTCCCCCTGAAGGGGGGCTGCACCCCAAAGTGTGGAAATGGCTCCCCGAGTAGGACAGAAAGAACCACGCAAAACTGCGGGTTTGTCAATGGCTCACCAACAAGCTTGACCGATAGGCGCCTGCCGAGTCCCGCAGCAAGTGTCTCACCCTCATGGCAGGCACCTGAGAGGCCTTCACCGGCAGCTTCCGCCTCTCCACCCCTTCGCATCAGGAGCGCCCGCAATGATCGAGCTAAAATTCGTCAACAGCGACGCCAAGCCAAAGGTGGCCACGATCCGGTGCGACACGATGAGCATGCCTTTGATCATGGCCTGGTACGGCGCTTACTACGCAGGCGATCGATACGCTGTGTACGCAGATGGGGAGAAGCTTCCCAAGGACAGGAATGGCGAGCTTGCCGCCTCCCTCCCCAACAAGGACACCTCCCATGAAGGATGAGCTACTGGCTTTGGCGGAGCGGTGTTCAAAAGCGTCAGCTGAGGAGCAAGGCGAATTGCTATCGGACGCCTGGGATCTGATTGCACCGACCAACGGCATAGCATGGGCAAGGGGGTGCGCAAGAACCTTCGGCAATATGCTCGATGCGGGCGCGTTCGAGAGTGCCGCGTTGCTCTTTTTGCCTAGCGAACAATGGGGCTACCAACTGATGCCTCAGTTCGGTGTCGTTCGCCATCCCGATCAGCGTGAGAAGGATGCTGAGGCGCATGGCAAAACGCCAGCCCTTGCCTTCGCCGCCGCCTGCTTACGAGCCCGCGCCCAAGGAGACGAAGCATGACCGAGGAAGAGATCGCGAAGGTGGCGCGGGGGCTGACGAAGGCGCAATGCCGGATGATACTTCTTGCGCATGAAACCTTTATCATGGAACGGATGAAGCTCCCCGGCAAGAACAAGGGCTTGCGGAGTGCCGGTCTTGCGACACTAGCTTGGCGCGGCGGTGATCTTCTTACTGAAGATGGCCTCGCCGTCCGCAAGTACCTGGAGACCCATCATGTCTGACGTAGAGGCGTTGCTTACGCGGGGCGATCACGAACGCGGCTGTGAGGGGCGAACATACACCTGCACGTGCGGCTATGACGAACGGATGGAAACCGCCCTGCGCACCCTATCCGAGCAGCTTGCGGAGGCGAGGGAGGTGATCGCTAAGATCGCTGACGTGACAGAACGAGCATCCTTGCCGATCACGTATCAGGTGAACGAGATAGCCCGCGCCTTCCTCGCCAAGACGGAGGCAAGCGATGCGGAATGGATAATATAAGGAGAAACGGTTGTGAGTATACCAAAAAGACGCCATGTTACTGAGGAAGAATTACAGAAGGCAGGGCAATTGTTGTTGGATGCAGCGTATGCCTATTGGTATACCATGCAGGAAGCAGGAAATGGAGGCGCTTTGTTCTGGCTCGACGACCAGGCGGGGAAAACCGTGCTGTTTACGAGAGGGGAATATAGGCAGACCTTGCTTTCAAATATTGATCGGCTACGGTTTGAGGGCGGCTCTAAAGATGGAGCCGCTCTTGGCATCAAGGTTAATACCTTTCACCTTGAAACCTCAACGGCGGATGGGGTCAATCGCGCCGATGACCGGGATTTAGGAGACGATACCGTCATGGACGGCTTCAAGCGGTAAGCTCACACCGAATCAGTTGCCGAACGAAAGCGGAACACCTAACCCATGACGCATGAGCCGTCAGCCCTTCGCGCCACTCAGGAGCTTGTCTCACTGCGTCCGTGACGGGCTTGATCTGCACTTGGAATGCATGGTCTGCGGGCATCAGGTGGTCACAAGCGCTGCCGAGCTTAGCAAGGCCTATTTCCTCAAGACCTATTGGTGGACCTTGACCCAGATCGAACAGGCATTCCGATGCACGATTTGCCAAGCCAAGCAGTGCAAGATGCAGATCGTGGATAGCGTCGATGGATCGGTTTACGAGATGACGAAGATGCCGGAGGAACTATGACCGATACCCCGATTGTTCGCGCTGCCCGTGCTCTCGCTCGTCACGAGAGCGGAACCGACTGCTACGATAGCCTGGACGAAGCGATGCAGCAGACGTTGCAGGATAGCGTCAGGGTGGTGCTGGAGAGCCAGTGGCAGCCAATTTCAACAGCTCCCCAAAATGGCACCTTGGTGATTGGCCTTGCGCCCACAGGCGCGGGGCCAGGCTACTGGATGCATCCATGTGTGGTTCGCCACGAAGGCAAACTATACAGCGATTGGCAGTATAATGATGGATCGCAATGGATCAATTGGCCGGCAAGCGCACCGCTGTTGTATTGGATGTCCATTCCGAATATCTCATTGATCGACGTCCTCTCCGAATGATCGCAGAGCCCGCCTGCATAGCCTACGTGCATGATGGCGATGGTGTCAGGCTATGCTCCGGCGAGAAGATCAGGATCGCAGGCATAGACGCGCCGGAGTTGCGCGGATCGCCCCGCTGCACACCACGACGCCGCAAGCAGCTCGCTCACAGCAAAAACCCCGCCTGGTGCGACTACAAGCTAGCGAGCAAGAGCCGCGATGCCCTGCGCGCCTTCGTGATGACAGGCCGAGTGCGGGTATATCCGACTGGTGAGCGGTCGTATGGCAGGCTGGTGGCGCGAGTGACCGTCAACGGCAGGGATGTAGGCGCCTATCTCGTCAGTCGTGGGTTGGCGCGGTGGTGGCGGTAGGGCTTGCATCCATAATCTGGGTGTGAGATTCTGTGAGAGAAGGGCATGCGTCCTGCCGTCGTGTGAGCAGGGATAGTGCCGGACCCGCTGATCTGCCGGGTGTATAGATGCAGGTTCCTGCTCTGCTTCGGCATCAGGCTTGGGTATTGGCTCCACCGACGCACAACGGGCCACCAGAGGTACAGTCCTGCGACCGAGGCCAATGGTAGATTCTCGCAGGCGGAGTTCCCTGGGGCACGCGCATGGCTTTGGGGTTGGGCGGACGAAAACGATTAGTAGCCAGGGCAGTGCGGGTCATGCGGACCGCCAGTCCTTGACGAAAGTCGGGCCTGACAGCCGGGAAAGACCGGCACCCTACTCCCCACACCCCACCTTCATCCCCTGCGCCACAAAGAAGCGGCACAGTCGAACCCCCGCAGCCTGCACCCGCTCGCCCCACGATTCAACCGAGGCCCCATAACGATCGCTCGCGGCCGGGTCGGTCAGGATGTCAGGCGAGGGCTTGGGCTTGGCTTCCGTCACAGCGGCGATGTCCTGTGCCGGAGGAAAGCCGACGCGCGGATGATCGGCGCAAGCGGTGGCGTTGAGTAACGTGAAAGCGCATATCACGATACACAAAGGGCGTTGTGTGTATTTCATGATCGACAAACTTCCCGATACCGCGCCATCTTCCCCAACTCCGCAGCCGAGTACGCCCGCCGCAACCGCTCGCAATTGAGCGCTACCGTAGTCGGCGGGATCACCGCGCGCTGCTCGACAGGCTTGGCCGCTTCCGAAGCCTCCGCCTTCGCGATCACCGCTTCCCGTTCCTTCTCGGCGGCAAGGTTCGCCACGGCATCGATCGCCCGCTCTTGAGCCGCGTCGTCGAGGGCTGGGACAATAGCGGCATCGCGCTTTGCATCGCTGACTTCAATCACCTTGGCGTCGTGATGGCGCCAGAATAGCGTCCATGCGCCCCACAGAGCCGCGCACAGGGCGAGGACGGCAAGGAACCCGGCGAAGTACGCTGCGATACGACGGAAGCGCTCGGGGATGCCGATCTGGGTGACCATGCGGATGAGGAAGGCCTCAAGCACCGGCCGCATCCTTGCCCACATTGACATCGCCGCTCTGCGTCGTGCCGACCGGCTTGCTGCTCGCCTTGAAGGTTCCGATCACGCCGGTCAGCCCCTGGATCGCACCGCTGATGAAGGCCAGCGCACCGATGACCCGAGCAAGCCCGACTTCGGTGGTGATCCCGGCGAACAGGCAGACCGCCGCCGCCGCTATGGCAAGCCCTGTGATCGCGGCGAGAGTGGCGAGATACGAGATCAGGTTGTGATTGTCGTTCATGCCCACTTCCCTTCATCCAAGGCGGCCTGAAACCGCATGGCATAGTCCGCGATCTGCGCAGCTTTATCAGTGCCGTTGATGATCCTGCGGGCCGCCTCGAAGGCAGCAGGCGTGCCACGTCCGCCGATGTAGTCCGCCAACTTCTTGCCGGTGAACGCCCCTTCCTCCATGCCGAGTACGAGAATAGCGGTGGCAATGGCGGGCTCTAGCGCCCGGTCGAAGTTCTTGAGCAGCGAGCCATTCAAGCCGAGCGCCTTGTCTGCCCACTCATAGTTCTTATCCCAGGTGAGCTGGACGAGGCCGCGCCCATACTGTGCCTGCCCGTACTTGCCCGGCTTGGCGTAGGGACGCCCTTTACCCTTGCCCCATTCTGCCTGCGGGATCAGTCGGGCCTCATGCCAAGCCGTTGCAAGGCCGTAGGCCAGCCAACCGATAGGCCAGTGCGCGGCGGCAGAGAGAAGATCATTGATGGTCTCGACTTGCGCCTGATTGAGTGGGCCGGTGATTTTGCGCACGGCAGAAAAGAATGCAGGCGCATCGTGGAGTCCGAAAGTTTGCCCAGTGCTCATAGCCCGCCTCCGCTCTGCAACCTCTCGACGGCAACGATCCGCTGCGCCGCGTCCCTTGCGTCACCGTATCCCTGCATCACCGCCTTGAGCCGCATCACCTCCGCCTCACTCTCGGCATGCTTGCGCTGGCAATCCACCAACTCAGCCTCGACAAGATCAAGGCGCGTCGTCAGTTGGTCTACGCGAGCCTCCAGAAGCTTGATGATCTTGTCCGTACTCGCATCGAGGCGGTCCGAGCGCCGGTCCATGCGACCGCCCACGAACTCCGCCAGCCACTTGATCATGCCGAAACCGCCGCCTGCGGCTGCGCCAGCGCCAAGCCACCCCGGCAGCCAATTCGGGATGATGGCGAAGAAGTCAGTCACGCCCGCACCGGGAAGTGATCGGAGAAGCGCGGGGTTGTCACGTTTCAAACCTCAGCTTGGCCATGATGCTATCCCTGCTAGGATTAGAGAATAAGGCGCGGGAAGTTGGCTGCCAATGCGGTAGTCACAATGTTACCAAGCGCAGTCTGTGCCGCTACGGTGGTGGGGTGAATATGATCTCCAGCGCTGTCGCCGCTGTTGTAGAAGCTGGTATCGGTACGAGTGAAAGCCGTGCCTAGATCAGCGAAGGCAATGTTTGGGTTGGCTAGCGCTGCCACTCTGGCTGCCTGAGCAGTGCGATACTGCGACAACAGCGCTTCGCGGGAGTTGCTTTCTGCTGGGGACGGACCGAGCAGCAAGAGCTTAGCGTTGGGGTATCGCTTGAGCGACCAAGCGATAAAAGCATTCACGTTCGCCATGAACGCCGAGCTACTTACCGCGCTGCCACTGTCGTTCATCCCAAGAGCGTATACAACAAGACCGACGCCATCATTGGCAACATCCAGCTTTCCATTCTGGCGCATATCCTCTATGGTTGCTGAAGTTGCTCCACTATAAGCTTTGACAAGTAGGCGAACATTCTGGCCCGCAGTCTCAATATAATACTTGCGAGCCGAATTTACAAAAGAGGTGCCCTTGGCTGGAGAGCCGGTAGACTGGCGAGAAATGCTGTCTCCAACCCATAGAATGGTGCCTGAGGCGTCAAAATTAGTGTCTCCCCACAAATCAAATCCAGAGACTGCAACATTGAACACGCAATTCGTCAGGTCTGTGTCGAGAACCTCTCTTACGTAAAGAGTGATAGACCCGTTCTGACTACCCGAGATGAACTGGTTGATCGGTAAAGTCATCCCGGAGCCAGGACCGACTGATACCGGAAGGGTCGGTGTCGGTTGCGTCCCTCCCCCACTCAGTGAGGCGTTGTTGATAGCTACTGAGATCGTTGCATTCTTGTTCGATGAAATGGTAATTGATGTTATATAAAAGTCCCGACAAGGTACAAAGGTGAGGGGATTTCCAAGCAAGTACCCCGCGCCGGAAATGAGGCCGGATGGCCCATTCGTACTCGTTCCAGTCGTTCCATCGGATTTTGTAAAAGCAGCTACTGCGTAACGACCAGAACTTGCCGCAAGCAAATCAGCCTCACGAGCCAAACGATCGCTGACAGGAATAGGTTGTGCGCCGCGCAAAACGGAGGGAAAGCCAGACATTACACAATCTCCGCGGTTGCAGTACCGGTCAGCGTGGCGCGGACCTCATAAGCGTTGTCGAAATAGGGGTAGTCCTCGGCGGGGCCGGTTGGACTGTAAGTGACGACCCCCGTTGTGATCGTTCCATCGCGCGCGCGTGTGTCGATCGAGACAGTTCCGGTACCGCCAAGAAGGATGCGATATATTGCGGGAAGCTTCGTCCATATGCCGTTCTGCAATGGACCTCCGCGAACCTGCGCCGCCAACGCGCCAACGGCTATTGCTGCGATAGGTGCGCCGGTATCGTCGAAGCCGCCCACGATCTCGCGGAGCGCATCGCGCAGGGCCGTCTCTTCCGTGCCCGGGTCTTCCAAGGGAACCTTATTCGCCATGATTACACTCCGACCGTGATGTATTTGCCGTTGATGGTGATGGGGTTGCCACCGATGGTCAGCGACCCGGCGGGGATGCCTTCGGTGACCAGGATGTCGACGTACTCAAAGGTGATCTGGCGCGTGGAGATCGTGCCCGTATCCCCGTAGAGACGGGGCCCGCCGTTCACGAGGGCGCGGCCGAAGATGATGCCTAGATCAGGGTGCTCGATCTTTACCGTGTACAGTTCGTCGTCCAGCGTGGCCGCATCGACCAACGCTTGGCCAGCGTCGTCGGGATCGATCGCCACCGTGACCGTCTGCGAACCAAGGGAGTAACCGCCCTTGCTCTTGTACTCACCTCGCTCGGTGACCGTCGCCCAAGCCACGGCGTCATATACCGGGGTAGGAATATCTCCCAGGTCACCTACTTCGCCGATCTCGGTGTACGTGATCGCGTCATAACCTTCTTCGTCCAAGGTAGCCGGCGCATCTGCAGACAAGGTCAGAATCGTCCCGCTCGGCGTGAACACCGTCATCCTTTTTCTCCAGCGATGTCATGAGAGGCCGCTGCGGCGGCGAAGGGAGCGCTAGCTCCGCTGTCAGATGCCAGCGGCGATAAGGCGCTGATCGATGTCTTGGATGGCAACAGTCAGGAGTGGAACGAGCTTGGCGTGATCGACGCCCCAGGGGCGATAGGTGGCGCCCACATGCGCCACCGTGACTTCTTCGCCGTCTTCGTTGAACCACCCGCCCTTGCTAACCGAGTCGGGATAGACCTCGAAAAGCTCTTGGGCGAACGGGCCGATGTCCGTCTTGCCGCTACCCTTCCAGTCGTAGTTATGCATCTGGACAAGGCGTAGAATCGCCCATGCCTGCACGGGAGTGACAAGCCCTTTGTCCTCCTTCATCGAGGCGTCGGAGACGGTGTTGTAAGAGGTGCCCGTGTCGCTCACGGTGATCGTGCCTCGCTCGACACCCACGCCGCCTTCCTCGCGAACGAACTGCATCGCATTGTAGTTGACGGTGCCGTAGGTCGTGACTCCGTAGATGCTACCACTGGTGAAGACGCGCAAACGGCCTGAGCCAGTGACCAGCCCGGCGGCCAGATGGACGTTCTGGGCATCGTCGATCCTGACCGCGAGGGTTCCGTTGGTGGCGATTCGTGCCTCGCTACCAGACTGGAAAAACGGGGCGAGTCCGAGCGCGACGCGCCCTTCCGCAGCATTGGGAAGGTTCACCAGAGAACGACCATAAGGGGTCGTATTCCCGACCATCTCCATCAAGCCTTCGTCGGCGTAGGCGTCCGCCAGACCGATGATCGAGGCGGCCACCGCGATTTGCGATACCAGCGTCATCATCTCGCCAGTGAAGGTGGATAGCCACGCGACATGGGCATCGGCCTTGGCGACAAAGGCGTCAGCGTCGTCGGTGCGTTGCGGAGCCGGGGGTGGGGGCGTCAAGTCCTGAAACGGCATGTCAGGTCAAACCTTCGAGTTCTAGGTTGAGGTAGGATTTCGTGGGGAAGGAGATTTCGACGCTGAAGTCCCGGTAGAAGCCGTAAATCCAAGTCGATGCATACTGCTCGGACCCGACCCATAAGACCGGCTCGGCCCGGTAGTCTGCGAGGATCATCGAAATTTCATCGACCCGCGCACTGTCCACTACCAACTGGTAGGTACCTCGCTTGGAGTAGGCGCGAGGAACGATGGACCAATTACCGAAGTCGTCCCGTTCCTTGCGGGAATAATCCTGAATTCCAACCTTCGCGCCGTAAGTGACATCGCCCAAGTCTTTCGAGCGGCCGATTATCGCAACGCCCACCTTGGCCGTTCCGCCGGGCTCGTGGATACGCAGGGTGATCGTCGGGTTGGCGAAGTTGGGCACACCTAGCGCGACGAAATCGAACTTTCGGGTGATCGGTTCGTAGTAGTAGTCGTACCAGTTGTTGATACCGCTGTTCGAGACGAGGTTGAACGACTGGCTGTAGAACGTGCCGTCGAGTGTCGTTTCCATCTCGATATCGACGGAAGCGGCGTTCAGGTTCAGCAACGCGAGAGCATCGATCCTTCCGACAGCCGAAACCACAACCTCGATCATCCCGGCCCGCGATGTCTGCGAGGCGTTGGACTGATCGAACATGGCATAAGGGTTTGAGGCGCCTACATCCAGCCACCAAGCGATGTCCGTCGTGGGCTGACCGATATTGCCGTCCTGCAGGCTCTCGAACGTACGTTGCCCCACAGTGACCCGCGCTCCGTTAGCGTAGGTCGTGCCGGAACTGTAGGCGGGATCAGCAGCAGTGGCATTGGTTGAGATCAGCGTCAGCCCGTTTCCCAACGTGATCGGGCGAACCACCTTCATGCGATTTGAACCTTGAGCGGCGTGTCGTCATCGGTGCGAACCAGCATCCCGTCGCCTTCGAACCGGCGCAGGAGCCGCGAAACATCGGCGCTATTGCTGACGAGCTGCATGGCGACGGTCATGATCTCCTTGTGGGCTGCGGCAGCCTCGCGACGCTGCGCTTCCGCTTCGTCAGCGGCCCGCTCGGTAGCGGCAGCAATCGGGTTCTCCGCAGCCGCCGGAGGGGCGCCGTTGATGGACTGCGCTAGGGCCTCCAAGCTCAGAGCTGTTTCCGCGTTGATGCGGTCGAGTTCCTGCTTGCTGGTGGCGGCATCGGCAGCGGCCTCCAGAAGTGACTGGCTCAGGTCGACGAGCTTGCCGGCGGCAGCCTGGTCACCACCGCGTGCCGCGCCTAGAGCGGCGTTGAACTGGCCCTGCAGCGCAATGAAGCTGTTCGCCCCAGTCCCGCGCATCAGGCCCCGAATGCGGTTGACCTCTTCCATGAGATCGCCCCCGATCTGGGTCCAGGCTTCGCGCAACTGGCTCGCTGCGGCAGCCGCCTCGTTTTGCGCCTCGGTGAGCTTCTGCTGCTGCTCTGCGGTGTCCTCGGCTGCGTAGAGGCGCTGCAATTCGGCTCGCACGTTGTCGTTCAACGCGTCCCGCAACTCGCGGGTGCGAGCGATCTGCTTCACCGTCGCATCATCGCCCTGCACCTCGGCAATGCGCGACCGGATGTCGGCAATAGCATCGCCTTCCTTCGCCAAGGCTTCCTGGCGGCGGATTGTCAGCAGTTGTTCAAGCTGGGCATATTCTTCCGCCGTAGCGCCAGCCTCTTGGAAGATGACCCGCAGCTGGGAGAACTGCTTGTTCACATCGTCCAGCGCCGCACCGACAGGATCGGTGATCGCCTTCAACTCCGAGAACACGTTCTCGAACTGTAGCGCCTTGTTGATCTGCGCCGACAGGTCGTCACCCGCCTTGAGCAAGTTGTTCGTCGAGGCTCGAATGCCATTGATAGCCCCGCGCTCAATCGCGAGCTTCATGGCATAGGCGACCGCCGCCTCGGCATCGTCGTTGAAGTCGACCGCGCCCTTTTTGACCTTAAGAGAAGTGCCGCCTGCATTCACCCGGTAATCGCCATGACGGACGCCGACCGCGATGTTGCCGAAATCGCCAATGCTCCCACCAAGCTGCGTAGCAAGGTCTTTGAGGCCGCCGAGGATGCTGTTGCCGGCAGCGAGCGCCGCCTTCTCCGAGGATCCGCTGTTTCCGCTGGTGGCGGATACGCCAGCAGAGCTCAGGTCGACTCGCCCCCACTTCACCTTCTTGAACACGCCGCCGATAACGCTGCCGAGGACGCCTCCCAGCACGGAGCCAAGTGGGCCTGCGAACTTGCCCAAGCCTGCAGAGATCGCCCCCAATCCCTTCGAGAGGAACTTCTCTCCCAGCTTGCCGCCGAGGGCGCCTCCGATGGCAGAACCTGCTTGTTCGGTCTTAGACTGCTTTCCAAACACCAAGCTCGCTGCCGCCATGCCGGTACCAGCGTTCTGGAGGACGTTCGTCATCATCTTCGCGAACGAGCCCTTGCCACCAAACACTTTATCGAGACCTTCAACGATCTCATCACGCAGAACATGTGTCTTGACCAAGCCATTCGCATCTGCGGGTTCGCGCCACTGGACGGAGCCAAACGTACGAAGCAGGCTACCGAGCGGTCCACGAGTGCCGCTCCAATCACCGCTTGTGAGCCCTGAAACGACTGCGGCAATATCGCCGAGGCCGCGACCCGACTGACCGATGCTATCGAGCAGATCGACCGTTTGCCGCAGTTGCTCGTTCCAATACCCCCAGGCTTGTTGGACATCGCTGACGCCCTTCACGCCTGCATTCGCAGCCGCTTCGACCTTGACCAAAAAATCATCCCAGGTGCGCTGTTCGGCAGCCAGGAACCCTGGAAGTAGCGCTTTCGTAAGAAGCTCCTCCATCTGATAAGATGTCGCCAATATATCGAGACGGAACTTCTCCAGCTTATCCTTCGCGGCATCGGCTGCTTTGGTTGCAGCGTTCGCGGCATCTACCTCCAGCTTCGAGACCTGATCGGGAGCAAGCCTCTTCACGCCGAACGCGATGTGGAAGTGATCACTGTGCCCACGGTCGCCCGGGCCGAGCAGTTCCTTGATCTGCACACCCAACGGCTCCAGCGCAGCGCGGATTCCGGCCTTGGTGAACGGCTTGCCACCGACCGAAAGCGGAATGTCGATCGCTTGGCCAGTCAGATGGTAGGAGTTCTTGGCGCCCTTTACCCGATCGTTGACCTCCTTAGGACGGAACCCGCTGGTGATTGGCGTGCCCAGAGCCTTAGCGATTTCAGCCCCGGTGACCTTCGCGAGCCTGATCGTCTCGTCGGAGTGCTTGCGATTAGCCTGGCTCGCGCGTTCGAGTGCGGCCTGCTCACCCTTGCCGAGTTCGGTTAAACGGGCGGTGAGTTCACGGGTGCTGTGGTAATGGGCCTTGGCGTCCTTCTCCAGCTGGTCGTAACCGGCGCGTATCTTGGCGGCGGGATCGACGTTTAGTTCAGCAATGGCTGTTGATGCCGCGATTGCTGCTTCATTGGCTGCTCGCGTCAGGTTCTGAAGCGTAGCAGCGTTCTTGGCGATGCTCTCGCGTGCGCGGTCAGCCCGAGCGAAGGCGCCTTGCCGCGCTACCTCCCCGGCTTCCGACTGCGCGCCCCGACGAGCAATCGCCTCGTACGCTTCCAAATCGGCAGCCAGGGCTTCGCGGATCGCGACCGCCTTCTTGATGTTGCTGGCGGCTTCGGCCGCATTGACCTGGATCTGGTCAATTGTGAGCTGGCGGTTTTTCTGCTGCTGGTCAGCATAGTCCTTCGCTGCCTTGGTGATATCCTCCCATGAGGATCGGCCATCCGCGAGCACCTCAGCAAAAGAGCGCTGGGACTTGGCCGACTTCTGCGCCGCATCATCGGTGTCGAGCAGCTTAACAGCAAAAGTGGCGGCAAGGCCAATTGCCGACGTGATCGCGATACCCCATGGCCCACCCAAGAACGTCGCGAATTTATTTCCACCGGCTGTACTCGCGTTCATGCCTGCTGCGATGTCGGGCAACTGCATCGCAAGCGCTTGAATTAAACTAGTGCCGGCCATCACCTGCTGACCAACCTGGCTCATCTGAAGCGAAAAGGCACGGGCATTGCTGGAGGTCTTATTGAACCCGCTACCAAGGCTCCCGAGATTATCATTGGCGTGACGGGCGCTCTTGGCGATGTCTCCGGAAGCCGCGTTGACGAGTTTCTTTGCCTTATCGAGGTCAGCCTGAAGACGCGCGATCTCGGCGACAATCTCGATTGAAAGGCGCCCGGCGTTACCACCTGCCTGGATGCCTGCCATGCGCGTGCTCCAATAGAAAAGGCCCCGGGTGAGGAGGGCCTTAGTGGAATAGGAAAGGGCGGCAGGATTGCTCCCACCGCCCTTGGGTGTGTCGTTGTTGATGTCGGCGGTTAGGTGGCAGGATCGCTCCGACCACCCTTCAGGAAAGGGCCGCCAGGGTTGTGAAATGCATGGATCATCTGATCTATACTGAGTGGCCAATGGTCAGCGGCGACAATGCCCGCTGCGGTACAGTAAGCGGCATGCGCGGGTCCCGTGTCCTCATCATTGCTGACAAAGCCAGTCCATTGATCGATTGCACCGCACAGACCCTGCGCAAAAGCGTGCGGAATGATTGTCGCGATCTTATTCCCATTTTTCGCCGTGGCGACCGGACGATGGTCTCGATCAAAGTTGTGGGCGTGCTGGACCATTCTCTTTGCGGCCCCCTTATCAAGAAAGGCCTTGGCAAGCTCTTCGATATCAACCCATGGAAAATCAGGCTCAGTGTGGGGAGGAGCGAAAAAGGCCACAGACTTTCCATTAATCTGAGCTCGCGCTAAAAGGCGCGGACCTGTCACGCCGCCTCCTCCAATTGCACACCCAGGAGAACGGCTATCCGCCTCAAACCCTTTGGCGTGACCATCATTTGCGCAATCGTTCGATCATGACCGGTAACCTGATCACGATACGTGTGCGGGCGGTGCTCAAGATAGCCCCGGTCGCGCTTGTCGACGTAGGCTTGAAGCGGGCCTATTCCGTTCTGTCGAAAGGCCCAATGCTGAGCCTGAAGCCAAGCGGTAAATTTTCTCTCCGGCATGCTCAGCATTTTTGCGGCGAGGCGCACCCCCACCGAGCCCTCTGAAGTTTCTAGCCGGTCCAGCGCCTCCGCCTTCGGAGCTAGTTCAGCGATTCGCTCGTCCTTCTCTTGGTTCATCTCAATCAGCTGGATCGCCGCAAGGCGCAGCTGCTTGGCATCCCTCATGTCAATGACGCCCGGCTCGGAGAGCCGTGCCCCCGCCTCATATTCTGCAAGGCGCTTTATGACGCGGAGCCGAAGGACCGGGTTGTAGCCGGTGATGAGGTTCATCGTCAGATCGCGATCCAGATGGATTTCGGCGGTGTAGCCGCGAGCATCCTTGGTCTCTCGGACATGACGCAAATCTGCGTCATCCTTCAGGGCGTCCAACATCACGCGTATATCGCGAATTACGTCACCGTGCCGCTTCTCGCAAAGCTCGGCGATCTCGCGGCTGCTCATAGTCTGAGTCGTGGGGTTGCCGAAAACGCTCGGCAGGGTATTGGTCTGCTGGGGCATGGTAGTGCCCTTTCTTCGGTCGGGCGGCGTCCTCCAAACGCTGCCTTGGTCGTGAGAGCGGTGGGCGGAGACGGCTAGCCCGACCAAAAGCATTACCGTCTCCGCTCACCCACCTGCGTTGGAGGCACAGGTGAATCCAGGTTCCACCCCGGAAATCTGTCATTCACGGTACTAATAGAAACCCGGAATGGAAGGGGAGAGACTACCTTTTCAACGGCAGGATAACGGGCGAATCCAGTTCCGATGCAAGGGGCCGATTTCCAAAAATAAAAACTAATTGGGCTTGACGACCGTGCCAGTTAAGCTTGTCAGCCAAACCGCTTATCAAACCGGCAGCGCCCGAACGTCCGCAATCAATTCGCGAATGTAGAAATCATCGCCGTACTCACGCTCGATGATCTTGAGCTTCTCGATCAGCGCCGCGCGATTCGGTGCGCGTGTTTCCATCACCGCGTCCAAAGCGTGCGATTCCTTGTCGCTCAGGGCTTCGGCCTCCTCCTCGTATCGACGGTACTCTGGGTGATCCGGAAGGGCGCTCCCATACGGATGCTTGACGTACTCGGCTTGTGCCTCGCGCCAGTTGCGCAGGACAACTTCCCAATCGCTCGCAGACGTGCCGGCTGCTGCCATTGCAGGGGCGCTGATGGCAACGGGTGCGATCAGCATTGCATTCAATAGGGAACGACGGGTAGTATCGAAATCAGCCATGGCTTGATCTCCGTGCGATCGGTTGTGGTTAGGGCCGGGAGGAAGGTCGAAGCTCCTTCCGGCCTGCTTCATGTAATGACATGGAGCTTTACTCATGTCAACACATGATGTAACCGCCCCCTATGGCACTCCTAAACGACAAAGTGTTCCAGATGCGCGCTTCAGAGGAATGGCTGCGCAAGATAGACGACTGGCGTCGGCAGCAGTCTGACATCCCCTCACGGGCGGAAGCCATCCGCCGCCTTGTCGAAGCTGGACTCGCCAACAGATCGAAGTAGCCTGTCCCCGAGGAGACTCGGGGAGGCATGGTGACTGAAAAAACTGCGCTAGACTTCGCGCTCGACATGTTCAGCGTCACATTAACATGTGAGTGCGGGCGCTCATGGTCCATAAAATCGAAGCGCGTAAGACCACTTCTTCAGACGGTTTGCCCCAAGTGCCACAAGGTCGACCAACTGGACGAACCTACCGCAGTCCGTATTAACCTTGAACTCAACACTGCCATGAAACATGTCGCAGACCGCCTTGGCGTTGCCCCGATCGCAGTGCCGATGCCGAAGTATCGCAGGCCCCGCCGGCTCAGGAGGGAGCCTAAAGGGTACCCTGTCGGCGTAGTCGGCGAGAGCTTCTATCAACCAGCTATTCGAGAGATGTTCATCGGCGACTTGGTGAAGATCGAGCCGGAGCCCACGAACCCGCATGACGCGGAAGCGCTTGTGGTTCGCAGCCGACACGGGAAGGTAATCGGCTACATTCCTCGCCAGTCTTTCCTTATGCGCTTGTATCACCAGGAAGGCGGAACCTGTTCAGCACGGATTTTCGACATCACTAGAAACGAAGAGGAGGGCGCCTCATACCTTGGAGTAGTGCTGGACGTGATGATTGACTGAAAGTCAGCCCCTCATCCCCGCCAACATAGCCCTGAACTGATCGTCGACCCGAGACCGCACTTCATGGACCGGCAAGTCGGCAGTGTAGGGCGCCGGACAATCTGCTTTCTCGGCCTTGTACTTCATGCTGCCATATTCGCCTGACAGGCGTCGGATCAGCCGTCCCTCCCAAGGTTCGAGATCTACCCCGCTGATCTCCTGCCAAGCGGCGATATCCAGCCATCCCAGAGTGTCACCGCCGGGGCCGGACGGGCCGATATCGAACAGCCAGTCCGTGAGATAAGAGGCCGGGTTTTCAGGCAGGACAGCCTGATCCCCCAGCATCTCCAAGCGGCTCTTTTCGCCCCGCTTGACCTCCTTGCCGACTTTCTGCTCAGGCGCGGCGTGCAGCCACGCGAGCTGACGAACCCAAAGGCTCAGCCGTTCGCCGAGCCATCGGTAAAAGACCCCCAGTCAGACGATGCCGCCTCGATCTGGTCGCGAATGAAGCCGAGCGCAGAATTCGAGTAGATCGCGCGGACCATGGCCTTCGCGCCGCTCTCACCCTCGGGCAGCGGCATTTCGACGCCAACGAATTCCTCGGTGACCGCAATGAGGAACTCGATGCTGTCGGCGCTGTCATCAACCGACGCTTCCAGCTTGCCGCCGGCATCGCGCACGCGCTTCATGGCCTTGCGGCGCCTCGTGGCGTTTGCGACTTCCCAGACCTTCGAGGCGGGCGAATGAACGCGGGCGAAGCAGGGCTGGTTGTTCTCGTCGAGCAGCGGAGAACCGTCCGGACGCTTGAGGTTGATCTTGCCAATCGCGGGGACCTGGATGTCGAGCAGATTGACTGCCATGGGTATCTACCTTTCAGGGAAGGGTGCCTCGGCCCGCGCCCTGACGCGGAGCCGAGACATGAAAAAGCCCCGCAGAAGCGAGGCCGGTAAGCTCAGGGGCAAGCGTGGATCAGGAAGCCGGGACGAACACCAAGCCATCGCTCGTTTGCGACACGATGGTGTATTCGAGCATAATCTGCCGCGTTGCGATGCTGTTCACGTCGCCGTAGCTGCGACTGCCGCCGTTCACGAGGGCGCGGGCGTAGAAGGTGCCGAGCTTCGGATGCGCGATCTTGATCGAATAGGCATTGTCCGAGAGGATCGCCGCGTCCACGAGCGTCTGTCCAGCGTCGGACGGATCGATGCCCACGGTGGTCGTCTGGCTGCCGAGCGAGTACCCCCCCTTGGCCTTGCTCTCGCCGCGATTGGAGATGTTGCGCCAGGGCACGATCTCATAGATGCGCGCAGGGATGTCGCCGAGATCGCTCACTTCACCGATGCTGGTGAACGTGAGCGCAGCATATCCGGCCGCATCGTAGGTTGCGGGCGCCGCAGCGGAGATTGCCAGCGTAGTGCCGGCGCTGGTGGAAACCGTCATTTTCGTTCCTCATAGAAAAACCCGCCGAAGCGGGGTTGCGTCATTGCCGGCAGTGGCAATCTCGTGGTCAGTCGGCGGATTTGTCCGACTTGGCATCAGCGGGCTTGGCAGCCTTGGCGGACACCTTCTTTTCGGCCGGCGCCCGCTCGAACATGCCCGTAGGCTCCAAATCCTCGAACTGCTGGAGCGGCATCCGGGCCTTGTCGCCCTCCTCGTAGGTCTTGCCGTTCAAGTTCACACGGCGGGTTGCGATGGCGTCGATCATGTCAGCGTTCCTCGGTATAGGTGAGGGAGAAATCCTGGCTTCCGGTCCAAACGGAAGCGTCCTCGTAAAGAACGTCCGGGCCTGCGCTTTCGGTATGGATCGTCACGCCTTCGATGCCGTCGACGGTTGCATCGATGCGATCAGCGGCAGCATGGCGGATGGCTCGCAGAATGGCCTTCTGTGAGGAATAGTTGCGGGCATGTACTGTCACTTGCACCCGCTCGCGCACAAAGCGGGTAGCGCCAGGCGCGGGAATGTTGCGGTCGACCTTCGAGATGCTGGAGAGGGAGATGGCGGGCAGAGGGGCATTGACCGGCAGAGGCCCCGCGATGATGCAATCGTCGGGAATGAGTGTTACCAGAGAAGCGTCAGCGACCAGCACGGAGCGAATGGCGGCAACACCGTCCATTAGAACAGGCTCCAAAGCCAAACGGACCGTGGCTCGCCAGCCTTCGCCAAGCCGAAGC
>Ga0070667_100000648_pt1 | contig 33887 bp, 29 predicted proteins | sample KBSS33metaG_FD_64659 | JGI IMG/M metagenome (GOLD analysis project Ga0070667, IMG submission 64659) | Switchgrass rhizosphere microbial communities from Kellogg Biological Station, Michigan, USA - KBS S3-3 metaG | ecosystem: Host-associated > Plants > Roots > Rhizosphere > Soil ...
TCGACCTGGGCCCAGTTCAGGCACTCGTGGAAGTAGGCCTGGTTCGAGGTGCCGTCGCCGAAGAAGGCGACCGCGACAGCGCCGGTGCCGAGCAGCTTCTCGGAGAGCGCGGCACCGGTGGCGGCGCCGATCGAGCCGCCGACGATGCCGAAGCAGCCGATCAGCCCGCGCTCGAGGTCAACCACGTTCATCGAGCCGGCGCGGCCGCCGCAGAGCCCCGTCGCCCGCCCGAGCAGCTCGTCCATCAAGCCCTGGGCCGAGACGCCGAGCGCCAGCGCGTGCCCGTGGCCGCGGTAGGTGCCCGCCACCTTGTCGCCGTCGCGCAGCAGCGAGCAGACCCCCACCCCACTCGCCTCCTGGCCGGAGTAAAGGTGGGTGGTGCCGTGGACGTTGCCTTTCTGGAACTGCGACTGGACGGCGTCCTCGAAGCCGCGGATCAACCGCATCCGGCGGTAGAGCTCGCGCGCCTCCTCGGCGTCCAGCGGCGCAACCGGCGGCGCCTTTGTCTCCGACTTCTGTGACATTCGGTGCGCTCCTCGTCTCTCGTTTCAGTCTTTTCCGTTCTCGTCCGACCCCGCCCGGTCGGCGGCGCGGCGCAGCGCGTCGGCGACCCGGACCAGGTCTTCGCCGCCGCCCTCGCTCTCGGCGGCGAGGCCGATCGCCTCGGCGGAGCCGGCGGCGCCCGGCAGCGGCACTCCGTCACGCTCGCCCAGTGCCCGCGCCAGCCTCAGGTCCTTGGCCATCAGCTCCAGCGCGAACGCGGTCGGGGTCCCGTCCGGGTCGAGGAAGGCGGCGCGCTTGTATTCGACGAAGGGCGAGGCGACGGCGCTCGAGCCGATCACCTCGTAGGCCGCCTCGCGCTCGATCCCCGCCCGTTCGGCGAGCACCAGCGCTTCGGAGACCGAGACCGTCGTCGCCGCGATGATCAGGTTGAGGCCAAGCTTCATCGCCGCCCCGGCACCGCTCGGGCCGAGATGGAACTGCGCTTTCGACATCGCCGCCAGGACCGGGCGAGCACGCTCGAAGGCCGCCTCCTCACCCCCGACCATCACCGCCAGCCCCGCCGATTCGGCAACGGCCGTAGAGCCGGAGACCGGCGCGTCGATCATCTCCACCTCGCGCTCGGCGCAGAGCGCCGCCAGCTCGCGCGCCGCCAGCGGCCCGATCGTGCTCATCTCGACCAGCACCAGCCCGGGAGATGCGCCGGCGAGGATCCCGTCGTCCCCCTCGAGCAGCGCGCGGACCGCGTCGGCGTCGGCGACCATCGTCACCACCACGTCGGCGGCGCCGAGCTCGGCCGGCGTCGCCGCCACAGTCGCGCCCTCGGCCCCGAGCGCCTCCGCCTTCTCGCGGCTGCGGTTGAAGACGGTCAGCGGCAAGCCGGCGGCGAGCACGTTTCGCGCCATCGGAGCTCCCATGCGCCCCAACCCAGCGAAACCAACCCTGGGTCGATGGGCCGATTCCGTCCCTATATCTCCCGTTTTCGGCCCATCGACGGTCACGAGGTCACCTCGACGACGATCTTGCCATTTGCGCGTCCCTCCGCCAGCGGCGCCAGCCCGTCGTCGACGATCCGCTCCAGCGGGATCACACGGTCGAGCACCTGGCCGGCAATTTCGGTCTGGGCGAGGACGCCGAGCGACTCGGGCAGGTTGGTGTCGCAGATATGGGCGACGGTGGTCGCCAGCTCGACCTCGCGCAGGGCCGCGTCGAAGATGTCGACCGGCGGCGGATCGGCGATCAGGCCGACGATCACCACCCGCCCGCCGCGCTTGGCGGCGTGGATCGCGTTGCTCGGGTTGGCCGGGACGCCGGAGGCCTCCATCACCACGTCGGCGCCCTCACCCCCGGTCGCCTCGCGGATCGCCGCCGAGACGTCCTGGTCTGAGGCGTCGATCGCGTCGTCGGCGCCGAGCGCGCTCGCCAGCGCCAGCTTCGCCGGGTCGACGTCGACCGCGATCAGCCGCCCGAGGCCGCGGGTCGCGGCGGCGCCGACGATGAAGGCGCCGATGCCGCCGACCCCGAGCACAGCCACGGTCTGGCCGGCGCGGACGCCGCCGCGGTCGAGTGCGTGGATCGCCACCGCCAGCGGCTGCGCCATCGCCGCCGCCTCGTCGGCGACCAGCGGCGGCACGACGTGGCAGATCGAGGCCGGGCTCTTGACCTGCTCGGCGAGCCCGCCCGGCGCGCTCAGCCCGAGCGTGTAATAGGAAGCGCAGAGGTTGGTGCGGCCGGCCCGGCACCACTCGCACTCGCCGCAGGAGACGCCGGCCCCGGAGACGACCCGGTCGCCGACCGCGATCCCCTCCACCCCCTCGCCGACCGCCTCGACCCGGGCGACGAACTCGTGGCCGAGCACCAGCGGGCCGATGCAGCCGCTGCCGGGGTGCCGCTCGTGCAGCGGGATCATGTGCGGGCCGTGGGCGAACTCCGAGGCGTCGGTGCCGCAGATCGCCCCCATCCGCGGCGCCAGCAGCAGCTCCCCCGGCCCAGGATCGCCCGGGCAGGTCACCGACTCGACCCGGACGTCACCGGCGCCGTGGTACACGGCGGCGCGCATCACGGCGCTAGGCGCTCACCTGGACGCGGCCCTCGACGATGTCGGCGCCACGCACGTACTGGCGTCCGGCGACGATCAGCTCGTCGGCCGGGAAGCGGGTCAGGATCCGGTTGCCGTCGGCGGTGACCACGACCTCCTCCTCGATCCGCGCCGCAGAGATGCCGTCGGAGGCGGGGCAGTAGGTCTCGAGCGCGAAGACCATCCCCTCTTCGATCTCGACCGGATGCTCGAGGCTGTGCAGGCGGCTGATCATCGGCGACTCGTAGAGGCCGACGCCGAGCCCGTGCCCGAACTGCAGGCCGAAGCACGATTCCTCGTCGGGGAAGCCGAGGTCGCCGGCGGTCGGCCAGACCGAGGCGATCGCGTCGGTGGTGGCGCCCGGCCGGACCAGTTCGATCGCGTCGTCGAGCCACTCGCGGCACTGCTTGTAGGCGTCGAGCTGGGCCTGGTTGACGCCGCCGACGCAGAACGTGCGGTAGTAGCACGTCCGGTAGCCCATGAACGAGTGGATAATGTCGAAGAAGGCCTGGTCGCCGGGGCGGAGCAGGCGGTCGCTGAAGACGTGCGGGTGCGGGATGCAGCGGTCGCCGGAGACGGCGTTGATCGCCTCGACCTGCTCGGAGCCGAGCTCGAAGAGGAGCCGCTGGGCGTCGGCGACGACCTCTGACTCGGTGATGCCCGGGCGCAGCGTTTCGTAGATCCGCTCGTAGACGGCGTCGACGATCGCCGCCGCGTGGTCGAGCAGGGCGATCTCCTCGTCGGTCTTGAGTGCGCGGGCGGCGAGCATCACCTGCGAGCCGTCGGTGCAGACGACGCCGGCCCGCTTCAGCGCTTCGAGGGCGACCATGTCGGTCATGTCGATGCCGACCGGCTCGCCCTCGATGCCGTGCTCGCGCAGCTCGTGGGCGATCTTGCCGGCGAGCGTGTCGGGGACGCCGGTTTCGTCAGGCATCGCGCCGCGCATCGGCGAGACACCGCCGCGGAAGTTCTCGGGCGGGAGCCAGGGCGCGTACATCTGGTGGTGTTTCGCCGCCGAGCCGAAGTCCCAGAGGATCGGCGGGCCGCTGCGCGGCATCAACGCGAAGCGGGCGTTCTTGTCGCGCGCCCACTCGCCGATGTGGGTCGAGGTGACGTAGCGGATGTTGTTCGGATCGAAGAGGAGCAGCGCGCCGAGGTCGGAGTCGGCGAGAGCCGCCTGCGCACGGGCCAGGCGGTCGGAGCGGAGCTTCGCGAAGTCGATCCGCTGCTCCCAGTCCACGCCCATCGTGGCGCCGCGTGAAGCGATGTTGGTCATCGGCGTGTCCTCTCCTCCTCGGCTTGACTTTCGGTGACGCTTCGCCCCAGATAGTAAACGTTGCTAAACACTGCGTCAACTAGAGCTTAATACCTTGAATGCCCGTTGGACACCCTCCGAAGAGACCTTTTTCGTTACCGGGAAAGGACCGAGGTCAGCAACTCGACGTTCCCGGCGTCGAGGGCGAGCTCGCCGCGCTCGATCCGGCGCGCCACCTCGACCAGTCGCCTGTTGACCGGGGCGTCGCCGCCCAGACGCTCCTGCTCGGCGACGACCAGGCCGTTGATCTCCTCGCCCTCGGCGTGACGGCCCTTGACCCAGTCCTGGAGGACGGCGACTTTGGTGTCCTCGAGCGACCAGCCGGCGAGAACGGCGTCGAGCAGGGCGGCGGCGTAGCGCTCGGGCGGCAGATCCTCGATCCCGTCCTGCCCGAACATCGGCACGATCCTGCAGCCGAGCGCCAGAGCGGTCTCCAGCGCCTCGGTGCCGGCGGCGTCCATCACCTCGCGCATGCCCTCGATGTGGAGCGCCTCGACCAGCGGCAGGCCGAGAATCGCCGAGGGGACCATCTCCGCCGCATTGGCGACCAGCTTCATCCACTTGGCGGAGCGGACGTCGGCGGTGATTTCCACCGTCCCGGCGCTGCGCAGCGGCTCGGCCAGCTCATCGGCACGCTCGAACGGGGATGCGTCGCTCTGCGGGCCGAGCGCGAACCAGGTGCCGCTTCTCGGCGTCTGCCGTTCGACCACGCCGGGCTCCCACATGTTGCCGGCGATCTCGATCACCGCGCCGAAGGTCCGCTCGGGGCCGAAGACAGCGGCCATCTCGTCGAGCGTCATCCCGTTCTGGACGCCTACCGCGAGGCCGTCGCGGGCGAGGAGCGGCTCGATCAGCCGGCAGTGCCAGCGCGCGTCGTAGGCCTTGGTGACGACGTAGACGAGGTCGAACCGGTCGCGCAGCTCGGCGACCTCGCAGAGGTGGTGGATCCGCAACTCGGTGAGCGTCGAGTCGCCCTGCGGCGTCCGCACCTCGACGCCGCGCTCGCGGATCGCCTCGACGTGAGCAGGCCACTGCTCGACACAGGTGACGTCGAAGCCGGCGCTGGTCATATCGGCGGCGATCGCGGCGCCGTTGGCGCCGGCGCCGACGACGGCGATTCGCTTCTCAGGCATCCGGAATCCCTCTCTGCGTGGGGGTGGCAATGACCGTCATGGTAAGCGAAGGTAAACAGTCCCGCCAGATCTGTTCAACGGGATCGCGCGTTTGCTGCCAAACGGCCGCCGTGGCGACCTGCAAATCGAGCAGGAAGTTGGCCAAATGCAAAGGAAGGTCGCCAAATCTCACTCTGTTTAGTAACTTTTAAAACAGGATGCCGACGAGAGCGGCGAAAGGCGGGAGCGCGGGAATCGACGGGGGCGGCCGGGGCGGCGGCAGCGCCCGCGAGGAGCTGGCCGGACCCGTTGGCGAGCGCCTCCGCGCCCACCGTCAGGAATCCGGAATGAGCCTGCGGGCATTGGCCCGCGCCGTCAGCGTCTCCCCCAGCCTGATCTCGCAGATCGAGCACGGCAAGGCGACGCCATCGGTCGGCACCCTCTACGCGATCGTCTCCGAGCTCGGCATCTCCTTCGACGAGCTCTTCTTCGACGGCCCTCGCGGCGCGGTCGAGCGCGCCGAGGAGTCGCCCGAGCGCCACGCCGACAGCGGCAACGAGCGGACCCCTTCGAGCCACTGGCAGGCCCCGAGCGAGGGCCCGGTGCTGCGCTCACGCAACCGCCTCACCCTGACCCTGGCGACCGGGGTGCGCTGGGAACGGCTGACCGCCTCGCACGATCCTGGGGTCGAGTTCCTCCACTGCACCTACCCGGTCGGCGGCGAGTCCTGCCCGGCCGACAAGCTGATGACCCATTCCGGCTCTGAGTACGGGATCGTGCTCCAGGGGAAGCTGGGCGCGACCGTCGGCGACGAGGACTACGAGCTCGAGCCAGGCGACTCGATCGCCTTCGAGTCGACCACTCCGCACCGGATCTGGACGATCGGCGAGCAGGCAGCGCTTGCGATCTGGACCGTCGTCGGCCGCGACGACGACCCCCGCGTCAGCAGCTAGGGGACTGGTCGAGCTGCAGCGCCTTCGCCTCGTCGCGGAGGACGAACTTGCGGACCTTGCCGGTCGCCGTCTTCGGCAGCTCCGCACGGAACTCGTAGGCGTCGGGCGCCTTGAAGCCGGCGAGGCGCTCGCGCACGTGGGCGTTGAGGTCCTCGGCCGCGGCTGACTGGCCGGGGCGGAGGACGACGTAGGCGACCGGGCGCTCACCCCAGCGCGGGTGGGGCGCCGGCACCACTGCAACCTCGAAGACGGCGGGGTGCGACGCGAGCGCCGCCTCGAGCTCGACCGAGGAGACGTTCTCGCCGCCGGAGACGATCACGTCCTTGGCGCGGTCGCGCAGCTCGACGTAGCCGTCGGGGTGCATGACGCCGAGGTCGCCGGTGTGGAAGAGGCCGCCGCGCAGCGCTGCGTTGGTCGCCTCGGGGTCCTCGTAGTAGCCGAGCATCACGTCGTTGCCGCGGACCGCGACTTCGCCGACCGTCTCGCCGTCGGCGGGGACGTCGGCGTCCTCGGCGTCGAGCACGCGCAGCGGCTCGGCGATCAGGTTGCCGACCCCCTGCCGCGCTTTCAGCGCCGCCCGGCGCTCGCCCGGCAGCGCGTCCCATTCCGGCTTCCATTCGCAGATCGCGACCGGACCGAAGGTCTCGGTCAGCCCGTAGAGGTGCGTCACCTCGATCCCCAGCTCGGCCAGCTCGGCGAGCAGCGTCGGCGTCGGCGGCGCCCCGCCCGTCGCCACCCGGATCGGAGGCACCCCCTCACTTGTAGCCCTGTGGGCTACAAGTGAGGGGGCGGTGGCGGCAATCGAGAGGAGCAGGGTCGGGGCGGCGTTGAGGTGGGTGATCGACTCGCTCTCAATCGCGGCCCAGATCGCCTTGGGTTGGGTCTCGCGGAGGCAGACGTGGGTGCCGCCGGCGGCGGTAACCGCCCAGGTGAAGCACCAGCCGTGGCAGTGGAACATCGGCAGCGTCCAGAGGAAGCGCGAGCCCGGCTCGAGCCGGGCGTGCCAGGCCATCGCCAGCGCCTGCAGGTAGGCGCCGCGATGGTGGTACATCACCCCCTTCGGCCGCCCGGTGGTGCCGCTCGTGTAGTTGAGCGAGAGCAGGCCGGTCTCCTGTGGCGGCTCGGGCTCGAACCCCTCCCCCGCCGCGACCAGCTGCTCGTAGCCCTCGCCCTCGACCACCACTTCGAGCCCGCCACCGAGCGCCGCCGCCACCTCCTCGCCGCGCGCCGCCAGCCCCTCGTCGCAGAGCAGCAGCGTCGCCCGCGAGTGCTCGAGGATGTAGCTCAGCTCCGGCACCGCGAGCCGGTGATTCAGCGGCACCATCACAGCCCCGGCGAACGGCACCGCGTAGTGCGCCTCGAGCAGGACCGAGGAGTTGGTCGCCAGCACCGCCACCCGCTCGCCCTGCTCCGCGCGCGCGGCGAGGGAGCCGGCGAGGCCGAGGGTGCGGCGCTCGAGCTCGGCATAGGTGATCCGGCGCTCGCCGTCGACCAGCGCCAGGCGGTCGCGGTGGACGCGGGCCGCGCGGCGCAGGAAGGCGGTCGGGGTGAGCGGCTCGAAGGAGTGGCTCAGTGTGTGCGGCGCCGCCAGACGTGCGCGGGGGTCTCCGGAGGGAACACTCAATGCAGCAACCTCAGTGGACCAACATACCCCCGTCGACGTTGATCGCCTGGCCGGTGATGTAGTCGGAGTCGGCGGAGGCGAGGAAGACGGCGAGGCCGGCGATGTCCTCCGGCGTCGAGGTACGGCCGACCGGGATCCCTTCGCTGAATTCCTCGAGCAGCTGGCCTTCGCGCTCGGTCTCGCCGACGTTCCGCGAGTCCTGATCGAGCTGGTCCCAGAGCTCGGTGGTGACGACGCCGGGGCAGAAGGCATTGACGGTTATCCCCTCGCCGGAGAGGTCGCGGGCGCCGGACTGGGTCAGCGAGACAACCGCGAACTTGCTGGCGCAGTAGGCGGGGAACAGCGGGAAGCCCTCCTTGCCGGCGATCGAGGCGGTGTTGATGATCTTGCCGCCGCCGCCCTGCTCTTTGTAGATCTTCGCCGCCTCCTGCATCCCGAAGAGGACGCCGAGGCCGTTGACCCGCATGATCCGGTCCCAGTCCTCCTCGGTGACTTCGAGGAAGTGCTGGGTCTTCGAGATCCCGGCGTTGTTGAAGAGCACGTCGAGGCGGCCGAACTCGGCGACGGCGGCGTCGAGCGCGGCCTTGACGCTGGCGCGGTCGCCGACGTCGCAGCCGACCCCGATCGCCTTGCCGCCGGCCTCGCGGATCGCCGCTGCGACCTTCTCGGTCCCCTCGGCGTTGAGGTCGGCGACGGTGACGCCCGCCCCCTCCTCGGCCAGCCGCTGCGCGAGTCCGGCGCCGATCCCGCGCGCCGCGCCGGTGATGACGACGCTTCTGCCGTCGAGCTTTCCCATCTCCCTCTCCTTCGTCCGAGCCCATTCCCGGTAGGGCCAACTGTTGATCAACAGTAAACGATTTGGACAGCCTCAGTGTCGCTCGGATGCACCGAGGTGCGGAATCAAGCGAAACGATGTGTAGTCGTGCTTCCTCTGGGCGCCGATCACACCCGGCCGGCCAGCTCCGCCAGCAGCGCGTAGTTCTCGATCCGCGGCTCGAGCACGCCGCCTTCGATCCGGTGGGCTAGCTCGACGACCGCGGCGTTGACCGGGGCGCGTTCGCGGCCGAGCTCGGCGACGACGAGGCCGTTGATCTCGTCGACCTCGCTGCGGCGACCCTTGTCCCAATCCTGCAGGATCGTCGTCCTTGTGTTGGGCCGGACGAAGCCGGCGTAGAGGACGTCGAGCAGGCGCTCGACGACGCGCTCCCGCTCGGCGACGTCCGCCGGCTCCAGGCCGAAGATCGGCTGGATCTCGTGGCCGCGGGCGAGGCCGGCGTCGAGCGCCTCCTGGCCGGCCGCGAGCATCAGGTCGCGCATCGCCTCGTGCTTGAGCGAGGCCAGCATCGGTTCGCCGAGGATCGCGGTGGTGACGAGAGTCGTGCAGTTTGAGACCAGCTTCATCCACTTCGCCGAGCGAATGTCCTCGACCACCTCGACCGTGCCCGCGTGCGCCAGCAGCTCGGCGACCTCGGCCTGGCGCTCCACGGCCGCCGGGTCGAGAGCGCCGACCGCGAACCAAGAACGCTCCGGTGGCGTATGCCGGTCGACCACCCCCGGCACCTCCAGCGCCGAGGAGCACTCGATCACGCAGCCGACCGTCCGCTCGGGCCCGACCACCTCGGCGACGACATCGGCGGTCATCCCGTTCTGGACGCCGGCGACGACACCGTCGGGCGCCACCAGCGGCTTGATCAGCTCGCAGGCCCAGCCCGTGTCGTAGGCCTTCATCAGCACCAGGACGACGTCGAACGGCCGCCGCAGCTCGGCGACCTCGCAGAGGTGGTGCGCCCTGACCGGCAACTCGAGCACCCGCTCAGGCATCTCGATCCGCAGCCCGTCGGCACGCATCTTCTCGACGTGCGCCGGCCACTGCTCGATCAGGGTCACGTCGAGCCCGGCCGCGGTCAGGTCGGCCCCGACCGAAGCGCCGTTGGCGCCGGCTCCGAGGACGGCTATCCGCTTCTCGTCCAGGCGTCCACTCATCCGCACACCGCCAGCCGGCACCGGCGTAGCATGGCGCCATGGGGGTTGGCGCGAGGTGTCTCGTCCCGCTGCGCCGCGCCGTTTCGGTGGTGCTCGGCGTCGCTGCACTGTGGGCGCTCGCGCCGGCGGTCGCCGACGCCACGACGACGTGCGAATACAACGGCGGAGCCGAAGTCCTGAACATAAGAATGGCCGCCGACAACGACTCGACGATCCTCAAACTGATCGGCACGACGATCGACGTCCGTCAGGCGAGCGGGCTGGTGAGCTGCAGCGGCGGCACTCCGACGACCGCAAACACCGAAGCGATCAACGTCTTCGACGAATCGAGCAATGGCCACACCTTCGTCTCGATCTTCACCCCTCAGGCTTTCGCGGTGCTCGACATCCTGCTCGCTCTGCCAGGGGCCAACGACGGCGTCTCGATCGCCAGCGAAAACGTGCCAGCGTCGATCATCGCCGGCAGCAGCGGGGTCAGCGTCGACGGCAACACGACCAAAGAGATCAATTTCGTCGGCACGCCGGGGGAACTCGACATCTTCGGTGGTTCGGCTTCGGACGACATAACCGCCCGTGGCGGCGGCGCCACCGGCGGAATCCTCAACGGCCCTTTCGTTCGGATCCACGGCGGCGCCGGGAACGACGAACTTTTCGGGACCGAACTCGGCGACCTGCTCGAGGGCGAAGAAGGCAACGACACGATGAAAGGCGTCGGCGGCGACGACGCGCTGATCGGCGACGTGCTCGCCGCCTCCGGCGACGACGTCTACGACGGTGGCGGCGGCTTCGACTCGGTGAGCTACCCGCTGGTCAAAAGCGGGGTCACGGTCGATCTGGCGAAATCCGGCCCGCAGGAAACCGGCAATGGCAACGACAGCTTCAGCGAAATCGAGGGCGTGATCGGCTCCGAATTCGGCGACACTCTGTTCGGCTCCGCGGCGGCGAACTCGATCAAAGCCGGCCAGGGCGACGACACGGTCGAGGGCCGCGGCGGTGAAGACCTGCTGAGCGGCGGCTCCGGGACCGACACGCTTACGTATGCCGACGCCCCCGCCGGGGTCACCGTCGACCTCGGCGCGGGCACCGCGAGCGGCGGCGACGGCAAAGACTCGCTCGACCTGAACGGCTTCGAGAACCTGATCGGCTCGCCCTTCGCCGACTCGCTGACGGGTTCCGCCGCCGCCAACCAGATCACCGGGCTCGCCGGCTCCGACACGGTGCAGGCGCTCGCCGGCCCCGATCGGGTCGACGTCCGCGACGGCGTCGCCGACAACGCCTCCTGCGGCAGCGAGGTCGACACCGCGATCTCCGACCGGCGCAGCCTCGACACCGTCCAAGCCGACTGCGAGATCGTCGACGCGCTGCCCGAGCCGGCGCAGCCCGGCGGCGGCAACGCGGGCGGCGCCGATGGCAGCGGCAGCAACGGCGGTGGCAAAGGCGGCAAAGGCAACCCGCGCGCGGCCGACGACAAGGTGGTCTTCTCGCTGCGCGCCGCCAAACGGCAGCCGCTGCTCGCCCAGGGCGGCGTGATCGTCAAGCTGCGCTGCCCGCAGGAGGCCTGCACGGTCACCGTTCGCGGCGGTCGCCGCCTGAAGCCGGTCACGGTCCGCCTCGCCCAGGCGACGACCAAGACGGTGAAGCTGAAGATCCGCAAAGCGAAGCGACCGGCAATCCGCCGCCTGCTTTCGAGCGGCGGCACCCTGAAACTGCGCCTCAGCGCAACCGCCACCGACGCCGCCGGCAACTCGGCGCCCGCCCGCCTGACCGTGACGGCCCAGCCCCTGCCGCTCCGCCACGGCTAGAACCCGAGCGCGATCCGCGGCTGCGGCAGGATCCCGCCGTGCTCTGCGGCCCAGCCGTTGACGTAGCCCTGCGAGGCCTCGACCTGCCGCCGCACCGCCTCGGGGTCGATTCCGACCAGCTTGCCATTGCGTTTGACCACCTTTCCATCGACAACCACGGTCGAGACATTGCCGGCATTGGCCTGCATCACCACCGTCCCGACCGGGTCCTCTCGGTTCCAGCCGATCAGGTTGAAGTCATTGCCGTTGACGAGGACGAGATCGGCGCGCTTGCCCGGCGCGAGCGTCCCGACCCGGTCGCCAAGCCCCGCCCCGCGCGCCCCGTTGACGGTCGCCCATTCGAGCGCCTGGCGGGTGGTCAGCGAGACGTCCTCGGGCATTTCGTTGCGCTCGTAGAAGCGCTCGTCGCCGAGCATCCGCCCGACCTGCAGTGCCAACCGCATCTGGGCGAACATGTCGCCGCTGCCGTTCGAGGTGATGTCGACACCGAGGCTTGGCGCCACCCCGTGCTCGATCAGCTTCGCGGTGATCGGCTGCCCCATCCCCATCTGCATCTCGGTCTCCGCCTGGACCGAGACCGAGGCGCCGGCGTCGGCGATCAGCGCCAGCTCGTCGTCGGCGCTGAACGAGCAGTGAACGAAGAGGATGTCGGGGCCAAGCAGTCCGGCGCGGTGGATCTTGCGGACGTCTTCCCAGCGCTGCGGTGCCAGCACCTGGTTGGCGTGCAGCGAGATCCTGGCGTCGAGCTCGCGGGCCGACTGGAACTCAGCGACGACGTCGTCCCACTGGGCGATTTCGATCTCCTGCGGGACGATCGCCAGCGTCACCAGCCCCGCTTTCGAGCTGAACTCCTCCGCCGCCAGCTGGTGGGCGAACCGCACCCGGGCCTCGTGGTCGGGCAGGTCGGGGTTCTCGACTTCCGGGGTCGCCTCGACCGCGAAGCCGTGGTCGAGCACCGGCGTGTAGGCGAGCCCGAACAGCGCCCGCACACCGGCGTCGCGCAGCCCCTGCAGCGCCTCGCGGGCGTGGTCGCGGGTGACGACGTTGTGGCAGTAGTCGACGACCAGGGTGACGCCTGCGTTGAGGGCGTCGAGCGCCCCCGCGTAGTTGCCGACGTACATGTCCTGCGGCCGGTACATCGGCCCGAGGTGGATCCGCCAGCAGCGCACGTAGTCCTTCACCGTCCAGTCGGCACAGACCCCGCGCAGCGCGTGCTGCCAGGTGTGGAGGTGGGTGTTGGCGAAGCCGGGGATCGCGATCTGACCGCGGGCGTCGATCCGCTCCGCGTCCTCGACCCCGAGGCCCGGCCCGACCGCGACGATCGCGCCGTCCTCGACCAGCAGGTCGGCGTCGCGGAGGTCGCCGAGCGCGGGGTCGAGGCTGACGATCGAGGCGGCGTTCTCGATCAGCAGCCGCGAACCGGCCATGGTGCTACGGCCCCGCCGGGTCGCTGGCCGCCGCCGCCAGCCTGATCCGGCTGACCCGGGCGTAGATCGCCGCCGCGACGAGGATGATCGCGCCGGGGAAGAAGTACTGCCAGGCGTCGGAGAGTTCGAGGAAGGTGATCGCGTTGATCATCTCGGTCAGCAGCAGGGCGCCGAGCACGGTGCCGGCGAAGGAGCCACGGCCGCCGTAGATGCTGGCGCCGCCGAGCACCACCGCGGCGATCGACTGCAGCGTGTAACTCTGGCCGGCGGTGGCGTCGCCGGTGCCGATCTGGACCGCCAGCATCACCGAGGCGAGCGTCGCGAACAGCGCGCAGAGCAGGTAGGCGAGGATTTTGGTCAGCCCGACGTTGAGCCCCATCCGGTGCGCCGCCGCTTCGTCGGAGCCGACCGCGCGCAGCCCGACCCCGAAGCGCGTCCGCCGCAGGACGAACTCGGCGCCGAGGCCGATCAGGACGACGACGATGAAGACGATCGGGATGCCGCCGACCGTCTGCATCAGCGTTTCGGTCGCCTTGCCGCTGAACAGGCCGCTCGGCACCGGGTTGATCAGCAGCGCGATCCCCTGCACCCCGATGAAGGTCGCGAGGGTCGCGATCACCGCGTTGATCTTCGCGAACTGGACCAGGCCGCCGTTGATCAAACCGATTCCGGCACCGGCGGCGAGCGCGAGTCCGAGCCCGAGGAGAAAACCGCCGGTGCCGCCTGAATCGGTCGCGAAGCCGGTCAGGATGACCAGCCCCAACCCCATCATCGGCCCGACGGAGAGGTCGACTCCAGCCGTGACGAGGACGATCAGCTGCCCGAGCCCGACCAGGATCAGCGCGGTCGAGAGCAGCAGCAGGTTTTCGATGTTGAAGCTGGTGAGGAAATCGCCGTTCTGGCCGGCGGTGATGATCGCGAGGACGACGATCACTGCTGCGAGCACCGGCGTGGCGACGCCGTCGCCGCGCAGGAAGCGGCCGAAGAAGCCGAGCGAGCGGCGCTCCTCGCGGGCCCGCTCTTTGCGCGCCTGGGTCGAGGTGATGGCAGTGCCGGTGATCGTCTCCTCGCTGACGTCGTTGGCCTCGAGCGCGCCGACCACCTGGCCGCGCGACATGATCATCACCCGGTCGCAGAGCCCCTCGAGCTCGAGCGCGTCGGAGGAGCAGACGACGATCGCGCAACCGTCGGCGGCGAGCTCGCGCAGCAGCCGGTAGATCTCGACCCGGGCACCGACGTCGACGCCCTGGGTCGGCTCGTCGCAGACCAGCACCTTCGGCCGGCCGAGCATCGCCCGGGCGAAGACGACCTTCTGCTGGTTGCCGCCGGAGAGCGAGCCGATATCGGCCTCGGGCGAAGCCGCTTTGATCGCCAGCTCGCGCTCCTGCTCGGCGACCGCGGCGTCCTCGCGGCCGCCGCCGACGAAACCGAAACTGGTGAACTGCTGCAGCGAGCTGGCGACCGCGTTCTCGCGCACGCTGAGCGCCGGGAAGAGGCCCTCGCGCTGGCGGTCGGCCGAGACGAAGAAGATGCCGTCGCGCTGGGCCCGGCGCGGGTTCGCGAGGCTGACCTGGCGGCCATTGACGGTGACCGTGCCGTGGCTGGTGCCGAGCCCCGCGAGCGCCCGCACCAGCTCGCGCTGGCCGTTGCCGGCGACCCCGGCGACGCCGAGGATCTCGCCCTCGCGGACGCGCATCGAGACATCGTCGAAGCCCTCGCCGGAGAGCTCTGCGACCTCGAGCACGGTCGCGCCCTCGCTGCCACTGGCGAGCTTGTCGGGGAATACCGCGGCCAGGGCGCGGCCGGCGATCAGTTTGAGGATCGTCGGCTCGTCGACCTCGTCGACGCCGAAGGTTCCGCGCGCCTCGCCGTCGCGCAGGACGGTGAGCCGGTCGGCGATTTCCCGCACCTCGGGGATGCGGTGGGAGATGTAGACGATCGCCGTGCCGCGGGCGCGAATCGCCCGCACCTGGTCGAAGAGGTGGCGCACCTCCTCGGCGTCGAGCGCGGCGGTCGGCTCGTCGAGGATCAGGACCTTGGGTTCGAGCGCCAGCGCCTTGGCGATCTCGACCAGCTGGCCCTCGGCCGCGCTCAGTTCCGAGACGCGGCTGGTCGGCTCGATCTTGGCTCCAATCGTCTCCAGGCGTTCGCGCGCCCAGGCGTTGGCGCGGCCGATCGACGGCCGCATCGAGCGCGGCACCGCCAGCGCCATGTTCTCGACCACCGTCAGGTCCTCGGCCAGGGCCGGGTGCTGGTAGACGACGCCCAGCCCCAGCGCCTGAGCGGCGCTGGGGCTGGCGGCGTCGAGGCGCTCGCCGCCGATTTCCACAACCCCGTCGTCGGGTTGCAACGATCCTGCGGCGACCGCCATCAGGGTCGACTTGCCCGCACCGTTCTCGCCGAGCAGGGCGTGCACCTCGCCGGCGTTGACCTCGAGGCTCACCCCCTTCAGGGCATGCACCGCTCCGAAGGCCTTGCGGACCTCGGTCAGGCGCAGCGCAGTGCGGTCAGTCGACTCCATCTCGTTTCGGTTCCTTCTCTACTCGTGCGTTTCTGGTGCGCCCTGCTATTCGAGCGCGATTTTGTTCATCTCGGCTTCCGGCATTTCGTTCGAGAAATACGCTTCCGGGCTGGCCGCTTCGTCGCATTTCGGTTCCTGGCCGCCGGCCGAGTCTTCCCAGATGCCGAGGCTGAAGACGCCGTTGCCCTTCAGCGCCGGCGGTTCACCCCCGGAGGCTTCGGCGACCGCCTGCTGGACCGCGTAGCGGCCGAGCCAGTTGCGCGACGAGATCGTCAGCAGCTGGAATTCTTCGCCTTTGTCTTTCGCTTCTTTCCAGGTGCAGGCGAGAGCGTTGGCCTCGGTCGAGGCGGTCGGCGGGACTTTCTTGCCGGCTGCCTGGAAGGCCTGGATCGCGGCCTGAGCAGTCGCCCCATAGTCGTTGACCATGCCGTCGATCTCCGGGTGCTTGGCGATCAGCGAGGCGGTCAGTTTTTTCGCTTCCGCCGGGTCCCAGTTGGTGACCGGCCACTGTTCTTCGGAGATCGGCTCGACCAGTTCGACGCCGGGGTTTTCTTCGACCACTTCGAGCACGCCTTTGGCGGTGTTGGAGCTGACCGTGTTGCCGGCCGGGCCACCCTCGTAGAGCAGCTGGCCTTTGCCGCCCATCTGTTCGATTACCCATTCGGCCCATTCGCGGCCGGCGGCGACGGTGTCCCAGTCGACGTACTTGTTCCAGTCGGTGCCTTCGGTGCCGCACGGATCAGCCGCCCAGGCGACTACCGCGGCGCCGTGCTGGGTCGCCTGGCGCATCGCCGGAACCTCGGCGCAGACGCCTGAGTCAGGGATGATCACGATCGCGTTGGCGCCCTGGGCGACCATGCTCTGCAGGCCGGAGACCGCCTTCTGCGGTTCGAACCCGGCGTTGACGACGATTTCCTTTTCGACCGCCGGGCATTTCGCCGCCTCGAGCTGGACCTGCTTCAGCGACTCCTTCGACCAGGCGTTGAGGCCGCCGCCGTCCTGGATGCCGAGCGTGACGCCGTCTTCACCGCACCACGCTTCGCCACCCCCGGCAGAGGCGGTTTCGCTGCCGCCGCCGCCGGAGCTTTCGCTTTCGGTGGCGCCGCCCGATTCGGTCGCGCCGCTCGTGGTGTCGTCGCCGCCGCCGCACGCCGACAGCGCCAGCGCCGCCAGCAGCAGGCCGATCGCCACCAGGGCCGGCCCCAGTACGCGCCCCCGTTTAAGTCTTGCTGACATCGATTGAGTCCTCCTGTTGATTGGAACGGATAAGCGCGCGGCCCCTGGACACATCCAGGTCGGTGCCGCTGGTGGAGCTGGTCGGGCTGACGCCCGCCGCCCCCTGGCCGCGATCGCGGTAGGAGAGAAGGCGCCGCCAGGGGATGTTGCGCAGGCCCATCCCGAGGGCGACGATCGCCCCCTGGATCAGGTAGTTGACCGAGGTCTGCGCTCCCAAGGCCGAGATCACCTGTTCGAGTTGGGTGAGGAAGAGGACGCCGCCGGCGGTGGCGATGACGCTGCCGCGGCCGCCGCCGAGGGCGGTGCCGCCGAGCACCACCGCGGCGATCGAGGGCAGCAGGTATTCGTTGCCGGGCAGCAGCGGCGGCGACTGCAGGTAACCCGAGAGGAGCGCCCCGGCGAGCGCGTAGCAGAGCCCGGCGAAGGCGTAGCTGGAGAGCTGGTAGCGCTCGACCGGGAGGCCCGCGGCGCGGGCGGCGAGCGGGCTCGAGCCGACGAGGACGAAGCGCCGGCCCCAGACGGTGCGGGTGATGAAGGCGGCGACGAGCAGCACCATCACCAGCGCCAGCACCGCCAGGACCGGAACGCCGAGGACTTTGTCGGAGGTGAATTCCTGCCAGTTCTTGGTCGCCTTGAAGGCGATGCTGCCGCCGGTCACCTGGAGCACGACGCCGATGAAGATCGCGTTCGAGCCAAGGGTCGCGACCAGCGGCGTGATCCCCAGCCGCGTCACCGCGAGCCCGTTGAGGAAGCCGCCGGCAAAGCCGCTCGCGAGGACGACGAGCAGCGCCGGCAAGAGGTCGCCGGAGTTGCCGCCGGGGATGGTGACGATGAGGACGGCACCGAGCGAGAAGAGGCCGGCGACCGAGAGGTCGAGGCCGCCCTGCTGGATCACCAGCGTCTGGCCGATCGCCGCGACCGCGAGGATGCCGGCGAACGGCAGCATCGCCTGCAGCGCGTCCTGGGAGAGGCTGCCCGAGGCTACGAGCGGGCTAACCGCGAAGAGGACGGCGGTGGCGATCCAGATCGCCATGAACGGGGACGCCACCCGGCGCGGTCTAAGTGCGAGAGCCCTCAATCTCATCCATCCCTTGTCGCGTGTGTTTGACGCGACGGGTGCATTCGTACCATGTTGCTGAACACTCTGTCAAGGGACAGCAAACAGTTTTTGAGAAGTTGTTTACCCGTTCGCCGCCCGTATGCCTCTGGTACACGAAGGGCGAACGGGCAGCTGCTGAGACCCCCTCGAGGGCCTCAGGCGCGGACCTGCTCAGGCGTCCAGTCGCCACCGAGCTTGGCGTCGGCGATCGCCGGATCGTCCGGCGCCTGGGCCAGGAGGTAGTCGCGGGTCTCGAGCGCCAGACGGCGGACACGCTCGACGTCGGCGTCGAGGAGCTTGCCATCGCGTTTGACGATGCGGCCGGCGACCATCACGGTGTCGACGTTGCCCGGGTGCGCGGCGTAGACGATCGCGCCCCACGGGTTGTTCATCGGAGTCAACGAGAGGGTGTCGGTGGAGATCAGGATCAGGTCGGCCTGCTTGCCGGGGGTGAGACTGCCGACCTTGTCCTCGAGGCCGCAGGCGCGCGCTCCCTGGACGGTCGCGAACTCGACCACGTCCTTGCAGCTCAGCCGCAGCTGCTCGACCAGCGCGATTCCTGCTTCCTCGGCGGCCCCGTTGTCGCGGCCGCGCTGCGAGGCGATCGTCGAGCGCATGGCGCCGAACATGTCGCCGCCGTTGGAGGAGCAGACGTCGATCGAGAGGCTGGGCCGGATGCCGTGATCGAGCAGCCGCCCGGTCGCCGGCCAGCCGTGGCCCATCTGCAGCTCGACGTCGGCGGCCACCGAGGCGGTGCCGCCGGAGTCGGCGATCATCTGCAGCTCGTCGTCGCCGAGCGTGTTGCAGTGGACGTAGGTGACGTCGTCGGCGAGCAGATCGTTGTCGCGCAGCCACTCGATCGGCCGCGACTTCCCCCACTCGCCGTCGCCGACGTGGACGGTGATCCGGGTCCCCACTTCCTTTGCCAGCCGGTAGTCCTGGAGGGTCGCCTCCTTGGTCGCGAACTGCGGCCCGCGCAGCGCCATCGCCAGCGTCACCAGCTGGTCGTCGCTGGAGAAGAACTGCTCGCGCAGCCGCTTGACGTCGTCGGAGTGCGGCACCGGGCTCGGCAGGTTCGACCACTGCTCGGCGCCCGAGCCGTGGGCGAAGATCGCCCGAGCGCCCGAGTCTTTGAGCCCTTCGATCGCGGCGTCGGCGTGGTCGGGCGTAGCGAGGTTGTGGGACCAGTCGAGCAACGTCGTGATCCCCGAGTCGAGCGCCTCGAGGGTGCCGATCAGGTTGCCGGCGTAGGTGTCCTCTGGCCGGAAGTGCTTGCTGAAGCCGGAGTGAATCCCCATCAGGTAGTGGCCGAGGGTCCAGTCGGAGGCGAGCAGCCGCAGCGGCGCCTGCCAGGTGTGGCGGTGGGTGTCGACGAAGCCCGGCAGCGCGATCGCCTCGGGCATCGAGATCACCTCGGCGTCGCTGACCCCGAGGTCGCTGCCGACGGCGGCGACCTTGCCGTCCTCGACCAGGATCTGCCCCGGTTCCAGCACGCCCAGCTCGGGGTCCATGGTGAGGACCGTGCCGGCTTCGATCAGAGTTCGGTCAGCCATCTCCTCCGCGCGTGACCCTAACAACGTGACTGCACGCCGTCAACTCCTGCTGGACACTCAGGTGAGGGTGACCTCGACTGTGCCGATGCCCTCGACCTGCGAAGTCCACCTCTCCCCCGCCGCGACGTCGATCAGCGGCACGGTCGAGCCGCTGATCACCACCTCGCCCTCGCGCGCCCCGGCGCCGAAGTGCTCGAGGTAGCGACCGACGTACTCGGCCAGGTCCTCGAGCTGACCGAGGGTCGCCTCGGCGTCGGTGGTCGCGGCAAACGGCTCGCCGTTGCGCTCGACCGTCACCGCGATCGGGCCGTCGGGGCGCGGCACCGGCTCGCCGAGGACGACGCCGCGGTGGTAAATGTCGCCGGCCAGGAGCTCCTCGGTCTCGGTCGGCGGCCGGTCGGCGTCGGCAAGCTCGATCGCCGCGGCCACCGCCGCCACGCCCTGGCCGCCGGGACCGAGGTGGATCGCGATCTCCGGCTCGAGTTTCGGCACGGCCCATTCGCCGGCGGCGGCCCCTCCCCCGCTCGCGACCAGGGTTGCGTCGGTTAGGAAGCCGACCAGCGGCCCGTTCAGCCCCAGCGCCTCCATCGCCGCCTCGGTGCCGAAGCCGAGCTTCCAGCCGAGCGGCCGGGCACCTCCGGCGAGCAGCTCCTCGCGGCGGGCCAGCAGTCGCGCCATCCCGGCCTGGACCCGCGGGTCCTCCCATGCGTCGCGGCGCTCGCTCACCTCAGAAATGATGCGGCATCCAGGAGCCGCCCGTCGCCGCGTCGGCCGTCGCCGGCACCGCGCGCGCCCGTTCGAAGATGTAGTCGCGGCTGGCGAAGGCACGGCTGCGCAGCCGCTCGCGGTCGATGCCGAGCAGCTCGCCGTCGCGTTTGACCACCTTGCCGGCGACCAGGATCGTCTCCACCACGCCGGGGTGGGCGTTGTAGACGACGGCGCCGTAGGGGCTGTTGGCGGGGAACATCCCGTAGGAGTCCGTGCTCAGCAAAATGACGTCCGCCTGCTTGCCGGGGGTGAGGGTGCCGATCTCCGCGTCGAGGCCGATCGCCCGGGCGCCGTCGATCGTCGCGAACTCGACCACCTCGCGGCAGCTCAGCGGCACGTGGTCGAGCGGCTCGCCGCGCTCCTGCGCTTCGGCATGGTCGAAGCCGCGCTGGGTCCCGATCAGCGAGCGCATCGCGCCGAACATGTGGCCGCCGTTGGAGGAGCAGACGTCGATCGAGATCGTCGGCCGGATCCCCGCCCGCAGCAGCCGCCCGGTCGCCGGCCAGCCATGCCCCATCTGCAGCTCGATGTCGGGCGAGCACGATGCGGTGCCGCCGGTCGCGGCGATCATCGCCAGCTCGTCGTCGGCGACCGCGTTGCAGTGGACGTAGGTGACGTCGGGGCCCATCAGGCCGTTGTCGTGCATCCAGGCGAGCGGCCGGTCCTTCGCCATCTCGCCGTTGCCGACGTGGATCGTGATCCGCAGGTCCAGGTCGCGGGCCAGCTCGAAGTCGCTCACCGTCACATCGCGGGTCGCGATCTCGGGGCCGCGCAGCGCCATCGCCATCGTCACCAGCCCGCCGTCGGCGGCGAAGTGCTGGTCGCGGACCCGGCGCGCGTCCTCGGGATGCGGGACCGCGTTCGGCAGCACGTCCCACTGCGGGGCGCCGCCGCCGTGGGCGAAGACGGCGCGGGCGCCGGACTCGCGCAGTGCCTCGATCGCCGCGTCGGCGTGCTCGGGGGTCGCCAGGTTGTGCGACCAGTCGAGCAGGGTCGTGATCCCCGAGTCGAGCGCCTCGACCGTCCCCAACAGGTTGCCGGTGTTGGTGTCCTCGGGGCGGAAGTGGCCGCTGAGCCCGGAATGGAGCCCGGTCATGTACTGGCCCAGCGTCCAGTCACAGGCGATCGTCCGCAGCTGGGCCTGCCAGGTATGGCGGTGGGTGTCGACGAAGCCGGGCATGACGATCGCCCGCGTGGCGTCGATCACTTCGGCATCAGCGACCTCGGCGCCGAGGTCGGGACCGACGGCGGCGATCCGCTCATCCTCGACGAGGACGTCGGCGCGCTCGAAGTCGCCGAGCTCGCGATCGAGGGTGAGGACGGTGCCGCCGCGGATCAGGATCCGGCGCTCAGGCACGTCACCCCCGGCTGCTCGGCAAGGTAGTCCCAGTCGCGGTTGAAGCGGTAGGAGCCGCGGTCGGGCGGCTGCGGCGAGGAGGTCTCGAGCCAGCGGACTTCGGCGTCCGACTCGTTGTAGAAGGCGTGGATGCAGCCGACCCCGCACCAGAGGTAGTCGCCGGGGCGCATCGTGAAGCGCTCGCCGGCGGCTTCGGCGACGACCTCGCCCTCGAGGATCAGGTAGCTCTCCTCGAGCGGGTGGTCGTGGGGGTGGGCGACGCCGCCGGGCTGGTAGTTGACCATGAAGGTCGTGTGCAGGGCGGCGCCGAGCCGCTCGTCGATCAGCATCTTCACCGCGATCCCGCTGTAGGCGAGAAGCGCGGTCGCCATGCTGGCCGAGACCTGCGGTTCGCCGGCACTGGAGCCGTGCTTCAGCACCTCGAGGTCCATCTGGCCCGGGTCGAGGCGGAAGAAGCGCTGGTTGCGCGGGTCGCGCAGGTCGACAGCACCGCCCTCGCCGCCGGGGTCGCCGGGGACGAAGAAGGTGTCCGGCGGGGCGGCTTCCTCGGCGGTCCGCGCCCGCGGCGCCTGCATCACGAACCAGCGCGCCGGCTCGTCGCCCGGGTTGCGCCAGGCGTGCGGGGTCCCGATCGGGACCAGGCCGCAGCGGTCGGGGCCGAGCTCGACGCTGGCGCCGCCGACGTCGAGGACCGGGGCGCCCTCGAGCACGTAGAAGCTCTCCTCGAAGGAGTGCAGGTGGGCGGCGAGCGAGCCGCCGGGCTCGAGCTGCGAGATCCCGGTCGAGGTGTGGACGGCGCCCTGGCGGCCGCCGACCAGCGGCTGGTGGGCGAAGCCGCTGCTGTGGTCGGCGAGGCCGTCCGGGAGCGACGGCGGGTCCGCCTCGGCCGCGTTAAGTAGGAAGTAACCCGCGGACGCCATCTGTTCAGTGATGCTGCAAACGCCTCAGCTGAAGTGCCAGCCGCCGTCGACCACGATCGTCTGGCCGGTGACGAAGGCGGCGTCTTCGGAGGCGAGCCAGGAGAGGGCGCCGGCCAGGTCCTGCGGCGTCTCGGTCCGCTTGATCGCCTGTTCGGCGAGGAAGCCCTCGAACATCCCTTCCGCCTGCGGGCCGGAGTCGGTGGTCGGGGTCCGCACCAGCCCGGGGGCGAGCGCGTTGACGGTGACGTTCTTCGGTCCGGCCTCGATCGCCAGCGAGCGGGTGAAGCCGACGATCGCCGCCTTGGCGGCGTTGTAGTGGGTGTAGTTCGCCATTCCCTCCATGAACGAGGTCGAGGTGACGTTGACGACGCGGCCCCATTCGCGCTCGAGCATACCCGGGACGAAGGCACGGCAGAGGTGGAAGACGGAGTCGGTGTTGACCGCGAAGATCTCCTTCCATTCCTCGAACTCCAGCTCCAGGAACGGCTGCATCGGGTAGATCCCTGCGTTGTTGACGAGGACGTCGACGCGGCCGAACTCGGCCTCGACCGCGGCGGCCAGCGCCTCGATGTCAGTGGCGGAGGAGACGTCGGCGTGGTGGACCAGCGAGCGCACCCCGGCGGCGCCGACCAGCTGCTCGGTCTCGGCCGGCGGCGTCGTGTGGGCGACGATCACGACGTCGGCGCCGTCGTTCGCCAGCCGCTGCGCAAAGGCTTGGCCGATGCCCTGGGCGGCGCCGGTCACCAGCGCGACTTTGCCTTGCAGCGGTCTACTCGGCCGTCCCTCCACTGTGCGCCCATATTAAACACAGACGTGCCCAATGCGCAACGGTGCTTTACGCGGGCCACCCCCCGCGGCAACTCCCAGTCAGGCGGCCGCCAGCGGCTGCAGCCGCTGCTTTTCGACCACCGCGAGCTTCTTCCGCAGCCGTTTGAATTCGCGCTCCTCGAGCGGCGAGCGTTTGTAGCCCGGGGCGGCGAGGTTCCTTTCCTCGTTCGGGTCCCGTTTCAGGTCGTACATCTCCCACTGCGGCGGCACCGGTTCCTGCGGCCGGCTTTCGACCGGCTTCGCCGTTTTCTTGTCGACCGTGACTTCGACGTCGTAGTACTTCGCCAGCTTCCAGCGCGCTTCACGGATGCTGACGATGTGGTTCGGCGGTTTCGGATAGGGCGGGGTTTTCTGCCCCGACTGGAAGTCGTTGTAGGTGAAGACGACGTAATCCTGGGCGGTCTTGCCGCGGCTCGGGTTGAGCACCAGGTCCGAGTAGTCGACCCCGGCCCAGTTGCGCCGCGCCGACGGCGGCGCTTTGACCAGGCTGGCGAGGGTCGGCAGCAGGTCGACGTGGGAAACGAGGGCGTCGGAAGAGAGCGGGCGCGGGAAGAGTTTCGGGTTCGAGTAGACGAGCGGCACGTTCAGCGTCTCCTCGTAGAAGTTGAAGTTCTTCTGGCGCAGGCCGCCATGGCTCAACCCCATCTCGCCGTGGTCGGAGGTGCGGATGATCAGGGTGTCGTCGTAGAGGCCTTTCTCTTCCAGCTTGTTCAGCACGTCGACCAGGTAGTTGTCGGAGGAGCGCATGAGGTTGCCGTAGAAGTTGAGGTAGGCCTGTTTTTCCCGTTTGTCGCGGGGGGTCCCCGTCAGATTCATGATGTGGAGGAATTCTTCTTGGACGCTGGGCTTGCTCGAGAGGTCTTCGTCGTAGGTCGGCGGCAGGTCGATTTCGCCGGCAAGCCAGGACTTGTCGTAGCCGGCATCTTCGAAGGTGCTGCTCGGGTAGAAGAGGACGTCGTGGGGGTTGACCAGTGAGATGACGAGGAAGAACGGGTGCTGCTGCGTGGCCACTTCGTCGAGGTACTGCAGCGTGCCCTCGGCGCCGGCCGAGTCTTCGCCTTTCGATTCCATGAAGCGACCGTCGTTGTTGATTTTGCCGCCGCCGGCCTCCGGCGGGTCCTGGTTAGCGCCGGCGTCCGGCGGGTCCCAGCGGTAGAAGCCGTACTTTTCGAGATCGGCTGGCACCGCTTCTTCCTTGGTCGCCGGTTTCGCGCAGTGCCACTTGCCCTTGTAGGCGACGTGGTAGCCCGCCGCACTCATCACCGTGCCGAGGTTCGGCAGATCGGTCGGCAGGTTGACCTGCGGGTAAAGCCGCGCCGGCATGTCTTCCTCGAGCGTGTACTTGACGCCGTGCTGGGCGGGGAAGTAGCCGGTCATCATGCTCGAGCGCGAGGGGGAGCACATGCAGGCGGCGGTGCAGGCGCTTTCGAAGCTGAGGCCGTTCTGGCGCAGGCGCCGCATACCCGGCAGGTTCTGGCGCAGCCAGTCTTTCGGGAAGTGCTGGATCGCCCGCTCCTGGTCGGTGATGAAGAGGATCACGTTCATCCCTTTGACGCTGTTCCCGCCGCCCCCTTTGGCCGCCATCGCGCGCTCGACGCCGCTGCCGGAAAGGAAGGCGGTCGCGGTCGCGGCGGCGCCGGCACCGAGCAGCTCTTTGCGGGTCAGGCCGCCGTCGCGGCGCTCGCTCTCGCTCATCTGATCCTCCTGAAGACGTCGACGGCGTTGCTGGTGAAGGCGGTCGAGTAGACGTTGCGGCCGTCGGGGCTGACGACCGCCGAGCCGGCGCCGCCAAGGGCCCGACCCACCGTGCACCCGGGCACTGACTTCGGCGCTATGCAGCCGAGCTTGTTCGGCTTCTGTTCGAAGCCCATGGTCCTGCGGTTGAAGTCGAGGACGTCGATCGCTCCGGTGGCGAAGGCGGTGACGTAGACGCTCGTGCCGTCGGGCGAGACGGCGACGCCCTCGGGCGCCGACATCGCCCGCCCGAAGGCACAGGCGGCCGAGCGCAGGAAGATGGTGCAGCCGGCCGGACCGGTGTTCTGGACGATCACCGCCGGTTCGATCTGGGTGAAGGCGGTGACGCTGTTGCTGAGCAGCGAGGTGACGTAGACGGCGCCCTTCGGGCCGACGGCGACGGTGTTGGCGCCGGCGATCTCGCGGCCCTCGTTGCAGCCGAGCGTTTCGACGTTGGTGAGGCAGCCGGTCCCGTTCACCGCCTGCGCCAGCGCCCCGGTTTCGGGGTCGCGGCCGAGCACGGCGATCGCGTTGTCACTGGCCGAGGCAGCGTAGACCGCGGAGCCGTCGGGGCTGACCGCCAACCCCTCGATGTTCCCCAGCGCGACCCCGGTCGCGCAGCCGCTGGTCGCCAGGGCGATGCAGCCGGCCGTCCCCGAGAGCTGGGTTAGGGCGCCGTTGGCCGAGTTGCGGGAGAAGCTCACCACCGCGCTACCGGCGAAGGAGCCGACGTAGACGTTCTTGCCGTCGCGGCTGACGTCGACCACGTCGGGGTCGATCAGAGCCCGGCCCTCGACGCAGAGCGGAGTCGGCAGACCCGAGATGCAGCCGGCGCTTTCCGGCGGCAGCTGCGTGAGCGCACCGGTTTTGCGGTTGCGGTGGAAGGTGGTCAGTGAGCTGCCGCCGCGCGAGGTGGCGTAGACCGAGAGGCCGTCGGGGCTGACCGCTACCGAGTTCGGCCCGATCAGCCCGATCGCCAGCCCGCAACCGTGTTCGGCTTTGGCGGCGACGCAGCCTGCTTTGCCCTGCGGTTGCTTCAGCGCCCCGGTTTTCGGATCGCGGGCGAAGATCGTTATCGCGTCGGCTTTCGAGGCGGCCACATAGACGCTGCGGCCGTCGGGACTGATCGCGATCGCGTGCGAGCCGAAGCCCACCCCCGGGCCGTCTAGGGCACGGGCCTTGGCGCAGCTCGGAGCTTTCTTGGCGGCCGAGGTGGCGACGATGCAGCCCTTGCGGCCGGGCAGCTGGACGAGCTTCCCGTGCGGGGTCGACCTCGGCGGCTGCGGGTGTTTTTTCGAGCCGGGTTCCTGCGGCGCCCCTTCGGCGCCGACGGTCGCGCCCTCGGCGACACCGGCGAACGCCAGCGTCAAGCAGGCCAGGGCGGCGGCGAGGATAGCGAGAGTGCGAGCGATCATCGGCTGCGGAACTCTCTCCCCGCCGTCGGACGGCAAAGACGACCGCGTACCGAACCAGGTCGCTAGGGCAGTGGGCCGCCCGCGAGCGCGATCACCGCGCCGATTGCACCGGCCCCGAGCAGCGTCGGGACGACGCCCTGTCGCAACAGCAACAGCGCCAGCGCCGCGGCGGCGAGAACGGCGAACTGCCAGGCCTCGTCGAGGGCGCCGGCGAGCGGGATCGCCGAGCCGAGGATCGCGCCGATCGCCGCCGGGCCGGCGCCGCCGAGGAAGCCGCGGGCGGCGTCGTTGGCGCGCAGCCGCTCAAAGCGACCGCCGCCGAGGAGGATGAAGGAGAACGACGGCAGGAAGGCGACGAAGGCGGCCAGCAGCGCCCCGCCGACGCCCGCCGCGGCGTAGCCGACCGCGGCGATCGTCGCCACCACCGGGCCCGGCGTCACCTGGCCGAGCGCCACCGCGTTGAGGAATTCGGCGTTGGTCATCCAGTGGTATACGTGGACCGCGTCGTCCTGCATCAGCGGCACGATCACGAAGCCGCCGCCGAAGGAGAGGGCGCCGACCTTGAGCGCCGTCCAGATCAGGCTGCCGAGCCCGCCCTCGGCGACCGCCGCCAGCAGCAGCGCCGCCGCCGGGTCGAACGCGGCCGCCACCGCACGACCGCGCCGCAGCAGCAGCTCGACCGCGCCGCATGCCAGCAGGACCAGCACCAGGTAAGGCCCGACCGTCGCCGCGGCGATCCCGCCCGCCGCCGCGTAGGCGGCCCAGCGCGCCAGCGGCACCCGCTCGGCCCGCGCCCGCATCCGGCTCGGCCCGATCAGATCGAGCCCGGCGCGGACCGCGACCGCCGCCACTGCCGCGCCCGCCCCGGCGCCGGCACCGCGAATCCACTCCGGCGGCGCTTCCGAGAGGAAGAGCAGCGAGAGCACCAGCACCATCGCCACCGCCGGTACGACGAAGCCGAGCCCACCGACGATCGCCCCCGGCCAGCCGCCGACCCGGTAGGCGCAGAAGATCGCCAGCTGGGTCGAGGAGGGGCCGGGCAAGAGAGAGCAGGCGGCGTTGGCGTCCTCGAAGGCGTGGGCGTCCATCCACCCCTTGCGCTCCACCACGAGGCGTCGGAGAAGCGCGATGTGGGCCGGCGGGCCGCCGAACCCGGTGACCCCGATCCGCGTCCACTCGCGGACGATCTCGCCCAGCGGCGCCCTCACCGGCGGCGGGCGTAGGCGATTAGCAGCGCCGCAGCGGCCAGCGGCACCGCCACCCGCCGCAGCACGGTCGCCGCGTCCTCGGGCCCGAGCACGACGCTCGACTCGAAGCCGGCGAGGTTGCCGACGATCGCGATGCCACGCCCGCGGCGCTCGAGGCGCCGGAACTCGAACGGGTACTCGCCGAGCGGCGTGCCGACTTTCACGGCCGGGATCTTCCCAGCGCCCGCCCGCCGCCGGGTGAACTTTCGTCCACTACTTAATTTTCATGACCGCGCTGCCGATAGGTACGCAGTTGCACCCCGCGGTCTCGGCCTGATCGTTTCCTCGGCCTGGCTCTACTCGAGCAGCCGCTCGAGTGCCAGGTCGAGGACCTCGCGGCGACTGCGGCCACCGTGGTCGACGCGCACGAAGTGGCTGCCGACGAAGATCGAGAAGGTGATCGTGCAGCGGGCCTCGACCTCGTCGGGGTCATCGATGAAGTCGCCGAAGAGGCCACGCATGTACTCCATCCGGCGGTTGTCGACCCGGCGCAGGCGGGCCGCGACGGCGGTCTCGCGGCGCGCCCAGTCGCGCACTGCGAGGTCCACCCTGAGGACCTTCCGCCGGCTCGCGGCGATCCCGAACAGGGTGCGGAGCTTGGTCCGCGCGTCGCCGCCTTCCGCCTCGATCCGCTCGATCACTTCGTCGACGCTGGTCCGCTCCCAGGCCTCGAGCAGCGCCTCGAGCAGCGCCTGGCGGCTGCCGAACTGCCAGTAGAAGCCGCCACGGGTGACGCCCAGCTCTTTGGCGAGGACGTCGACGCGGACCGCGTCGGGACCGCCGGCCGCGAGGGCCCGCAGGCCCTCCTCGATCCAACGCTCGCGCGGCGTTCTCGTCGCTGCGGGCATCGCTTCCATACAGTAGTGTATGGATCAGATGAGAGGCGCGAAGCTGCCCAACGCGACGCACACCTCGCGACCGTGGCGGATCCACGAGCTGGTCGCGGACTACAGGCTCGAGGACGTCTGGGCGCTGCCGACGCCGGGCGGTCCGGAGGACTTCCCTTACCTGGTCGAGGGCTTCGCCGCCGGCGACGCCGCGCAGAGCCCCTCGCGCGTCGCCCGTGCGCTCTGGGCGCTGCGCTGGAAGGTCGGCGAGGTCCTCGGCTGGGACGACGAGGACGAGGCCGCCAACGAGCGCTCGACGATCCGCGACCGCCTTCCGGCCGACCTGCGCGAGGCCCCGCGCGGCCCCGAGTTCGCCACCCTCCCCTTCACCTCGGTCTACCAGCTCCCGAACGAGTTCGCCGCGGAGGTCGCCAACCGAACCGTCGAGGGGGTCATGCACCTCGGCTGGGTGCCCGACGGAGCCGGCGGCTACCGCGGCGAGATGGCGGTCTACGTGAAGCCGAACGGCCTGCTCGGCGAGGTCTACATGGCGGCGATCAAGCCCTTCCGCTACCGCGTCGTCTACCCGCCGATGCTGCGCCAGATCGGCCACGCCTGGGAGGCCGAGCGGGCCGAGCTGACCGCCCGCTAGGGGGTAGCCGCCCGGGGCTCGTCAAGATACGCGGCCCGATGAGCGCCGCCGCGATCCCCAGCCCGAGCTCGAGCGGCTTCGAGCTGGGTCCCTTCGAAGTCCACGCCTACGGGCTGATGTACGTGCTGGCGGTGGCGGCGGCGATCCTGATCACGGTGCGCCGCTGGGAGGCGCGCGGCGGCTCGCGCGAGCTCGTCTACAACACCGCGATCTGGGCCTTCCCGGCCGGCCTGATCGGCGGCCGCATCTACTTCGACATCACCAGCTGGGGTGAAGTGCCGCCGCACTGGTGGGGGCCGTTCGCGATCTGGGAAGGCGGCCTTGGGATCTGGGGCGGGATCGCCGCCGGCACCATCGTCGGCATCTGGCGCCTGCGCCGCGCCGGCGTCTCGGTCGCCGAGTTCATGGACTGCGCCGCGCCGGGCCTGCTCGTCGCCCAGGCGATCGGCCGGGTCGGCAACTACTTCAACCAGGAGCTGTTCGGCGGTCCCACCTCTCTGCCCTGGGGCCTCGAAATCGATGCCGCCCACCGCCCTGAGGGCTACGAGCAGTACTCGACCTTCCAGCCGACCTTCCTCTACGAGATCGTCTGGAACCTCGCCCTCGCGGCCTTCCTCGTCTGGCTCGGAAACCACCGCCGCATCCGCCCACCCGGCCTCTTCGCCCTCTACGTCACCGGCTACTCGGCCTTCCGGATCTTCGAGGAGTCCCTGCGGATCGACCCAGCCCACCACTTCCTCGGTCTCCGCCTCAACTTCTTCGTCGCCGGCGCCCTGACGATCGGCGGCGCCCTCTGGTTCCTCTGGACCCAAGGCCTCCTCCGCCGGCCTGCACCCCCCCCGCAAAGTCCGCCGACCCCTAGAGCCAGGGGAGAACAGACCTCCATGAGCTCGCCGCCTAAAGCCAACCCCGGTCCCACGGCCCGTTGATCGCGAACGTCTTGCCCGGGTACTGGATGTGGACGAAGAGCCACTGACCGTCCGGGCTGTAGACGGCGCCCGACCACTCGCTGCGGCCGTAGGTCCCGGGGTCGCCTTCGTCCCACTGGACAAGGTCCATCGGGGTGTCGTTGCGGGCTACGGTTTCCAACTTTCCGGTCGGCGCCAGGAGACGGATGAAGTTGTCGCCGCCGGGTTCGCCGCCGTCGCCGTCCTCGCAGACGACGACGCCGCCGCGGGGGCTGACCGCGATCGCGTCGGGTTCTTCCAATTTGGTGTCGCTGCTCGACTCGTAGAGCAGCTGCAGGACGCCGTGCTTCATCCCCTTCGGCGTGTAGCGCCAGATCTGACCGAGTTCGTCGTCGCCGCCTTCGCTGGCGGTGAAGTAGGCGCTGCCGCCCTTCCACTTCGCCCCCTCGAGCGCCATGAACTGGGCGGCGCCCTTCTCCCGCCCCTGCTGGAAGACGGCGTTGGGACGCTGGTCAGCGTCCTCGGGATCGGGGTCGTCGATGGCGACCCACGCGCAGCGCAGCTTCCTGCCGACCTTCTGGCCGTGGGGGGTGTCGTAGCGCGAGCGCCCCTGTACCGCCAGCATCTGCAGCCTGCCGCCCTCGTGGAGCTTGCGCGGGTTGTCGGGTAGGTAGCGGTAGAAGCCGTCGGCCGGGTCGCCGCAATCCTCAGTCATGTAGACGATCCCGCTGCGCGGGTCGGTCACCGCGGCCTCTTGCCTTCTTTGGCGACCTGGCCGGTGACCTGTGAGGAGCCGCTGTTCGGTGCCGTCGCGGTGCCGACGTATTCGCGACCTTGGGCTTGAATGCAGGCGCTTTCGGTTTCGGCTTGGCGGCGACGGCGGCGACACCGACCGACAGGGCGCGAGGATGGACGAGACGAGGAGGACGAGGCGAGCGTTTTTCATCGCCCGATTGGATCAGCGGCGTCGCCGCCCGTGGGGAGGGCCACGGCGACCCTGGGGTGGATTTCCCCCGGTACATGCCTTGACAGCTATATGCCTTAGTGGCAATATAGATCGCGATGAGCGCCACCGCACTGCAGGCCCTGGGAGAGCCGCATCGCGTCGCGATTCTCGATCTGCTGCGCGACGGCGAGCAGCCGGTCTCGCACCTGGTCGAGCGACTGGAGCTGAGCCAGCCGGCCGTTTCCAAGCACCTGCGGGTGCTGCGGGAAGCGGGGCTGGTCGAGTCGCGCGCCGACGCCCAACGCCGCCTCTACCGGGTGCGGACCGAGCCGCTGGTCGAGCTCGACGACTGGCTCGAGCCCTACCGCCGGCTCTGGGAGCAGCGCCTCGACAAGCTCGAAGACCACCTCGATCGCAGGAGGATGAAGCGATGACCGACGTGACCAAAGACGCAACGCTTGTAACCGATGCCGCCCGGCCAGCGGTCCGACTCGTACGCGACCTGCCCGACCCGCCCGCGGCGGTCTGGGGAGCGCTGACCGAGCGCGAGCGGCTCCGCGACTGGTTCCCTTGCGACGTCGTAGTCGACGGCGACGAGTGGCGGGTCGGCGCCGCGATCAGTTTCCCGTTTCCGGAGGAGGTGATCGAGATCACGCTGACCGGCGAGGTGCTTGAGGTCGAGGAGCCGCACCGGCTCGCCTACACCTGGGGGGATGAGACGCTGCGCTTCGAGCTGATCCCACACGAGGGCGGCACCCGCCTCGTCCTGGTCAACGAGCTCGAGCCGGGCGGCGCCGCCCGCAACGCCGCCGGCTGGGAGAACTGCCTCGACCTGCTGGCCGGCATCGACCCCGGCGAAGACCCGTGGCGGCCTCTGTTCGAGCGCTATTCGGCCGCCTTCGAGCCGATCCTCGGTCCGCAGGAAGGCCCTCCCGAGGGCTACAAGGGCGAGGAGGCCGAAGCGCAGTCCTGAGCCGGGTCGCTGCTCAGTGCTTCGGCGACTGCTGGGCGCCGGGCTGGAAGTAGAAGACGTTGTGGGGCGCGATCACCCGGGTGACCGCTTTACCGACCAGCGTCGAGAGCTCGCCCGACTTCGGGCTGATGTCCGAGTTGAGGAGGATCACCATCGTCGTCCGCAGCGAGGGCGAGTAGACGGTGAGGCTCTCGTACCCCGGCAGCGAGCCGTTGTGGCCGATCCAGCCTTTGACGTCGAACAGCGCAAACCCGTAGCGGGCCGGCTCGAGGCCGGGGGCGGGAATGAACCGTTCACGCTGGCGCTGGGTTGCCGGCGTCAGCAGCGAGCCGGTGGCGACCGACTTCGCCCAGATCCGCAGGTCCTGGAGCTTGGAGATCATCGCTCCCGCCGCCCAGCCCCAGGAGGGGTCCCAGTTGGTCGTGTCGGCGACCGTGCCGGCTGCGTCCTGCACGGTGTAGCCGTTGGCGTGGGGCCGGGGGAAGGCAGCGTTCGACGGGAAGATCGTCCTGTCCATGTGCAGCGGCCCGAGGATGTGGCGCTCGAAATACTCGCCGAGCTGTTCGCCACTCACCTTTTCGACCAGCAGCCCGAGCAGCACGAAGTTGGTGTTCGAGTAGTTGAAGGTGCCGTTCGGCGGGAACAGCGGCGGCTGGCCGAAGCTGAAGGAGAGGAGTTCCTGCGGAGTCCAGGGCCGACGCGGGTTGGCGAAGAACTGCTTCGCCCATTCTTCGCTGGCGGTGTAGCTGACCAGGCCGCTGCGCATGTCGCCCAGCTCACGGACGGTGATGTTGTCGCCGTTCGGAACCCCGGACAGGTACTTGCTGATCGGATCTTCCAGCCCGATCTTGCCTTCGTCGACGAGCTGCAGAACGGCGGTCCCGGTGAACGTCTTCGTCTCGCTGCCGATCCGCATGTAGAGGTCGGTCGCCATCGGCTTTCCCCGCTTGTGACTTGCGAGGTCGACGTTGCGGGCGCCGTAGGCCTTGACGATCGGCGCCTGCCCGCGTTGCCAGATCCCAAGGATCACGCCGGGGATTTCGCGCTCCTTCATCACCCCGCGGACCGCGGCGCCAACTTTCGCCTCGCGCTCCGCGGCGTGACCCTGCGGCGCCGCGAGCCCAATTGGCGGCGCCGCCAGCGCCGCAGCAACGAGCACCGTCGCCACCAATGCACAGACCGAAAGCCGAGACCGCAAGGTCACGCCGTGACGGTACCGCACCCCCGGCTGGATACGATGCCCGCATCTTGAGGGGAGTCCTCCGCATCCCGGCCGCGATCCTCCTCCTCTGCGGGGCGCTCCTGGCCACCAGCGCCGTCGGCGCCAGCGCCGCCCCGAACCCGTCGAGCGCCGCCGCCTCAGCCGCCTGCCCGAAGCAGCAGGTCGAGGTCGCGACTGGCTGCGCCAGCCGCATCGCCGCTCGCCGCCACATCGAAGCGATGGTCCGCGAAGCGATGCCCGAAATGGGGTTGCGGGCGTCGATCGTCCAGGTCGACACCGGCACGCAGGCGCTGGTCCGGGCCGGCTTCGGCAACTCGATGAAGGGCACCCCCGCCAACCCGCACATGTACTGGCGGATCGGCTCGATCGCGATTCCCTACCTGATCAACATCCTCCTGCAACTGCAGGACGAAGGGAAGCTCTCGCTCGACGACCCGCTCTCGAAGTACCGCCCGAACTTCCCCGAGGGCAAAGAAGTCACGCTGCGAAACCTGGCCAGCGTCACCTCCGGCTATCCCGACTTCATCCAGGAGAACGAAGCCTTCCAGAAGGTCCTGTTCGAAAATCCGTTCCGCCAGTGGACGGCGAACGAACTGATCCACTGGGCCTTCACGCTGCCGCCGGTCTGCAAACCCGGCACCTGCTTCCACTACGCCCACACCAACTTCGCGATCCTCAGCCAGGTGATCGCGAAGGTGAGCGGGAAATCGGTCGACACGCTGATGCACGAACGCGTCCTTGGCCCGCTCGGGCTCGACCACACAGCCGTCACCCGCTATCCCGCCTTTCCCGGACCCGGCCTGCACGCCTACACCGGCGAACGCGGCTTCTACGAGGACTGCACGTTCTGGAGCCCCTCGTGGTCGATCGGTGCCGGGACGGTCGTG
>Ga0070667_100000649_pt1 | contig 33783 bp, 20 predicted proteins | sample KBSS33metaG_FD_64659 | JGI IMG/M metagenome (GOLD analysis project Ga0070667, IMG submission 64659) | Switchgrass rhizosphere microbial communities from Kellogg Biological Station, Michigan, USA - KBS S3-3 metaG | ecosystem: Host-associated > Plants > Roots > Rhizosphere > Soil ...
GAATTGCACGCCCACCACGCCGACGTTGTCGCCGGCCGTCGCGCTCACACTGACCGTTCCCGCGACCGTCGCACCGGCAGACGGCGAACTCACGCTGACCGTCGGCGGCGTCGTGTCCGGCGCAGCCACCGAGAAGCTGATGGCCAGGTCGGACGTGTTGGCGTTGCCGGCCGCGTCCCGGCAGCGCACGTAGTAGATATAGGTCTGGCCATTGACCAATCCGCCGATCGGCGTGGAGTGTGTGGTCGCGCCCGTGTTGCTGAAGACATTCGCCATCGACGTGTAGCTTGTCCCGGGTGACGTGGCATAGCGGCAGGTGGCGCTCTCGTCACTGGTCACGCTCAGGGTCGTCAGCGTCGTGCCCGCCGCAAGCACCCCGGTCGGCTGCCCATTGCTCAACACCGGTGGCGACACGTCTGCTTGACCCGTGCCGCCATGCATTACGATCGCGGCGGCGTTGAGAACCCGGCTCGCCCAACCACTGGAGGACACGCTTGTCGTCGACGGTGCGCCGGGCTTGGTGGAAATCCACAGACTGGCATCGCCATCCGCGACATGCTTGCCGTCGTTGGCCACGGAACGGGATGTTTCGCCGGGGCCCAGTTGTCCCCGCGTCACCAGTGCGTCGGCAATCACGTGAACGACCAGGTCGTTCGTCGTCGTGGTAACCGTCTCGAGCTCGCTGGTTCTCTGCGCCGCAGAGACGTCCAGCCCGATCGCGCCGATAGGTGCCGTGGGCGCGACTCCGCTCAGCAGCACCGCCGATACCGCCAGTTCATTGGACCCCGTGTAGAGGCTATTGCCGTCGTACAGGCCCACCGACACCGTGTTCGGTCCGGGGTCCGGATTGAGCCAGTAATAGACCCGGAATCGGCGATTGCCGGTTCCGCCCGTGTACCCATCGGTGTCGACCAGGGCGGTGCCGGGGACCCCGTTGCGGGTCACGCGCCAACCGTTCGGGAGTCCGCCGTCGAACTCGGCATGCCAGGCGGCGAGCAGCAGCGTGTTCTGCCCCGTGACGTTGACCGTCAGCGTGATGCTGTTGACACCCGCACCACTCGGCCCCTCGACGGCCGCGTTGGCTTCGGTGACGAACACTGGTGGGACGCTGGTGCCCGGCGCCGCAACCGAGAACCCGATGGTCAGGTCGGCCGCATTCGCGTTGCCGGCCGCATCCTGGCAGCGAACGTAGTACGCGTACGACTGCCCGCTGACCAGGCCGGTGACCAAGCTGGAATGCGCGGTGCCACCAGTAGTTCCGAATGTGTTGCCCATCGACGCGTACGGTGTGCCTGCGGCGGTGGCGTAGCGGCACGTCGCCGCTTCGTTGCTGTTCAGACTCAGCGTGGCCTGGGTCGTCTCCGCCGCAAGCACACCCGACGGCACGGCGTTGCTCAGCACCGGAGGAGTCGTGTCCACCACCGGGGCCAGAGGCGTGTTCATGGCCGTGTTCAACTCGGCGGCCGACAGTGCCCGGTTGTAGATGCGGACCTCGTCGATGCGCCCGGCAAAGAACTCGCCGGGAAAGCTGTCCCCGCCGATCTGAAGCGTTCCGCTCGTGCCTACCAGCGGCGTTGTCTGCGCCTGATTCGCCACCTCGACGCCGTTCACGTACAGGCGCACGGTTGCGCCGTTGAACGTCGCTGCCAAGTGCGTCCAGGTGTTCGCGGCCAAAGAGGCCGTCCCGAACGTGTTTTGGTTGCCCGCAGCCCACGTGCCTCCTACCGCCGGCCGATTGCTCTGGGTCGACGAGGCCATCAGGTAGTAGCCGTCCACGTTCTTGGCAATGACCGTTCGCCAGCCGTTCGGCGCGGTGGTTGGATACACCCAGGCCGCCAGCGTCATCCCGGTAGTGAGCTGCAGCGAGGCGGAGTTCGGTACGGTCACCACGGCACTGGTGCCGTTGAACGTCAGCGAGTTGCCGTACTTGCCGGCCGTGTTCCACGACGCCGCGGTGATGGCGCCGTTGTTGCCGTTGCCCGAGAGGTCGGTGACCACCGTCCCCGTGCCTTCGTTGAAGCCATAGGCTGCCACCAGGCCGCTCGGTGCGGCATTGGATACCGTGATGCCGACCAACGCCGAAGTGGTCTGGTTGCCCGCCGCGTCGCGCGCCCTGGCGCTCAACGAGTGCGCGCCGCTGGAGGTACTGGCGGTGTTCCATGCGACGTTGTACGGCGCGGTGGTCACCTCGGCCCCGAGGTTGACGCCGTCGACGAGGAACTGCACGCCGACGACGCCCACGTTGTCACTGGCGCTGGCGCTGACGTTGACCGTGCTGCTCACGGTCGCACCCGCCGTCGGCGCCGTGATCGCCACACCCGTAGGAGCGATCGAGTCCGGAACACCCACGGAAAAGCCGATGGCCAAGTCATTCGCGCTGGCATTGCCCGCTGTGTCCTGGCAGCGCACGTAGTAGCTGTAGGTCTGGCCGTTGGCCAGGCCGGTGACCTGCGTTGAGTGCGCCGTGCCACCCGTCGAGCTGAACGTGTTGGGCATCGACGCGTACGCAATGCCCGCGGCCGTGCTGTAGCGGCAGGTCGCGTTCTCGTTGCTGGTCAGGCTCATCGTGGCCTGCGTCGTTCCCGCGGCAAGCACCCCGCTGGGCTGCGCGCTGCTCAGCACCGGCGGCGTCGTATCGGCTGTCGGCACCAGCGCGGTGTTCATGTCCGCACCGATCTCGGTGGCAGAGAGTGCACGGTTGTAGATGCGAAGCTCGTCGATGCGCCCGGCGAAGAATTCGTTCGGGTAGGCGTCGCCGCCGATCTGCAGCGTCCCGTTCGTCGACGCCAATGGCGTGGTCTGCGCTTGGCTCGCCACCTGCACCCCGTTGACGTACAGGCGCACAGTGGCTCCATCGAACGTCGCCGCGAGGTGCGTCCAGGTGTTCACCGGCAAGGCTGCGCCGCCCGAGGTGTTCTGATTGCCACTGGTCCAGGTTCCGCCCACCGACGGCTGGGCGTTTCGATCGGAGGCCATCAGGTAGTAACCATCGACGTTCTTGTCGACCACCGAACGCCAGGCGCTCGGACTCGCCGTCGGATACACCCACGCCTCCAGCGTCATCCCTGTGGTCAGTTGCAGCGACGTCGCGTTCGGGACCGTGACCACGGCGCTGGTCCCGTTGAAGGTCAATGCACTGCCGAACTTGCCTGCCGCGGTCCACGTCGCACCGCTGATCGTGCCGTGATTGCCGTGGCCCGAGAGATCGGTCAGCGTCGAGCCGGCCCCTTCGTTGAAGCCATAGGCCGCTACCAGACCCGCCAGGCCGGCGCCGCCAGGCGCGGCCGGCTCCTCGGACCCGATCTCGCGCAGGTATTGCACCAGCGACGAAAGGTCGCCAGCGCTCAGCGTAACACCGTTGTGTGCTGACACGGCCGCATCCAGCGTCGCCGCCGAGCCGTCGTGCAGGTACGGGCCGCTTTGCCAGACGTCGCGCAGCGTCGGGATGTCGATGCCGGTCAACGGACCGCCCAGACGCGTGCCGCTGCTGGGCTTGAGCGTGCCCACATTCTGCAGCCCTAGCGACCCCGAAAACGTGAAGGCGGCGCCACCGTGGCAACTGCCGCAGCCCTGGGCCGAAAACACCGACTTGCCCGCGCTCGCCAACGCGCTCAGTGCGCCGCTGGCGTCGCGGTAGGGACTGGGCTCGAAAGTATCGAGCGAGGCGAGGTATGCCGCCAAAGCATCGAGGTCACCGCTGACACCCGCCTTCGGATCCCCCAGGGGCTGGCTGCGCGTGCCCGCGTTGAACGAGATATCACTCATCAGGCCGGTCCCGCCGGCCAGGGTGCGGATCTGCCCTTCGAAGTCCTGCACTTCGTCGAAGTTGGCGCTCCAGTGAAGCATGCCTTGCGCGCCGGCGCGGCCACGAAGCGCAATCGTGTTGCGCAGCCCTTCACCCAGATTGGTGAAGTCCCAGGTGCGGCCGTCGCTGCCGCCGTCGTTGTGGCAGCTCGCGCAACTCAGATAGCGGTCGCGCGCCAGACGCGGGTCGCGCGCGTCGTAGAAGTGCTGCTTGCCCAGCAGCACGTTCGGCGCCAGCGTTTCCGTCGACACGGCACCCAGGGTTGCGATCAGCGGCACGCTGAGCTGTCCGTTGACCAGCAAGGGCTGCAGGTCGTAAACGCCGACCGAGCGATCCATGAAGTTGTTGACGTACAGCTTCTTGCCGTCGGCGGCAAGCGCGAGACCCTGCGGTGCCCGGCCGACGCTGAAGCGCATGACCTGGAAACCGCCGAACGCGTCGACCACGGCGACCTCGCGGCTCGTCTCGAGCGCCACGAAAAGGTAAACCCCGCGCCCATCAAAAACCGCCGCGCTCGCCACGCTGGCGTTGTCGTGATCGACCCGCCGGGTCAGGTCTTCCACTCCCGTGCCCAGAATGATGCGGGAACTCACTGCACGCACGGTGTTTTGGAAGTTCAGGCCCGAGCCGTCCCGTAGCGTCCCTCGCTTGACATTGTCCTGCTTGGACGGCACCCAGGCCTGGCTGCCGTCGGGCGAGATCGCCGCCGCACCGAGATAGTTGGGAACGCCGCGTCCCTGGTTCTCGGCATCGACCTTGTCGCTGTGTTGCAGCACGATCGTGCGCACGAGACCCATGCTGCCGGCCGCAATCACCACCACCTCGGCGCCGCTGGTCGGCGTGGGCGACACTGTCGCCGTACCCTCCCCGGGCAGTGGTGGCGTGATGAAGCGGGACACGTAGATGCTCGCACCATCGGCGCTGATCGACAGGTGCCGCGGATTGGGGCCCGTCGCGACACTGGCCAGCACGTTGTAGGTGGCCGCGTCGAGCTTCAGCAGCTGTCCGGTGGCTTCGAGCACGACGAACGCCTGCGCCGCCGTCGGCGACATGGCGATCCCGAACGGGCGCGATGCCCGCGGCAGCGCGATCGTGCGAACCACTGCATTCGTCGCCGGGTCGATCACGCTGATCGAATCGCTGCGTTTGTTGGTGACCCAGACCAGGCCGTTGGCGGCCTGAGCGATCGACCGCGGGTCGATACCGACGGTGATCTCGGCAAGCTTTGTCAACGTGACGGTATCGAAGACCGTCACGCTTTGGCTGTCCTGGTTGACCACCCAAAGACGTGGGTTGCCGGTCGCAGGTGTCTGCACGAGGAGGTTGCTCGAAGCGCTGGGCAGGTTGGGCGTGCGCGGCAGCGAGACGCTCTGCAGGAAGGTGCTCGTCCGCACAATTCCGCCGTCGTCCGTGGCGCTGAAGGTGACGCTGAACGTTCCGGCGCTCGCGAAGGCGTGGGTGGTGGTCGGGGAACTCAACCATGCGCTGTCGCCGGTGCCGTCGCCGAAATTCCACCGGAACCTCGGGTTGGTGCCGCCCTGGGTGTTGGCGGTGAATGTCGTCAGCGCGCCCACGTCGGACGCTGACACCGGCGGCATGGGGTTGATCACCACGCCGTTGACCGGACGGACCTGCCACAGGAATCCTGCGCTCGCGACATTCACGCCGTCACTGACCGTGACGACCGCGTTGTAATCGCCTGCCGTCGTCGGCGTGCCCGAAATGACACCGGTGCCGGCGTTCAGCGATATCCCCGGAGGCAATCCGGCGGCACTGAACACCAGCGCGTCGCCATTCGGGTCCGTCGCGCTCAGCGTCAAGCTCGCAGCGACGCCCACGTCGCCGCTCTGCGTGCCCGGATTGGTGATCGAGGGCGCCGTGGCGGGGTTCGGCGTGGCCGCGATGCCCATGCGCACGATCTTCGCCACCGAGGGCACGCCCGACTCGTTGAACACGAAGAGCATGTAGTAGCCGGGCGGCGCATCGGCCGCACGCGCGGGCGCCTGGACGGACAGGTTGGATCCGTTGGCCACGAACGCAAGTTCGATGAACCGCTGATCCATGTTGAAGCTGTGGGTCGTGGCGCTCGTCTTGACCAGCGTGACCCGGCTGACGCTCGCGGCACCGGTCACCGACACCGGGATGACGGTGCCGATGTCGACCCAGTCCGGCGCCGACGCGATGATCGGGCGCGAGGCCCTCTGACCACCTGAGGTAAAGAAGTAGGTCGGATAGTAGATCTCGGCATTGAGCTGATACGGCCACTGTCCGTCCGGGTTCAAAGACCCGCCACCGGCCACCAGCACGCTCGCGTCGGGCAGCAGCACGGCAGTCGAGTGATACAGGCGGTTGCGGGCTGCCGACGGGCCCTGCATCCATTGCCCCGACGTCGGATTCCAGACCTCGGCCACGTTGTTGGCGTTGATCGGGTTCGATCCAGCCGAGCTGTCGTTCTGACTGCCGCCGGTGGCCAGGACATTGCCATCGGCCAAGACCGTCGTAGTGACCCACTGGCGCTGCGAGGACAGCGACTGCGTCGGCGTCAACACCGGCGTGCCGGCCCCGGTGATGTCAATGATCAGCGCGCCGTTGGAATTGCCGCCGATTTGCAGGATACGGCCTGGGCGGAACATTGCCGCGCTGCCCGACGAGAAAGCGTACTGGCCACCGAACTGGCCAACCAGCGAAACGCTGCCAGTGCCGGCAGTGTTGATGTAGTACATGCGCCCGTTCGAGTCGTAGCCGAAGATCCGACCGTCCGGAGCGACAAAATTGCGCGGATAGTAGAAGTCAAGTGTCGACGTGTCGGCGCCGGTGAGCAGGCGGAAGGCGCCGGTCAGACTCCTGACCTCCGGCAGGTCCGTTCCGCCGTTGCCCCCCTGGATGTAGGTCTCGCCGTTGACGAGGGTGGTCGACGTGGAGTACCAGCGTGGACGTGCCAGATCGGTCTTGCGGGTCAAGGTACGGCTGGCGACGTCCAGCACCGTGCTGTTTTGATTGGGCTGGTTAGCCGTCTGCGTTCCCGTCCACACGTCGCCGCCGGCGATGAACACGGTGGCGGCACTACCGGCCGACTCGGCAGGCAGCATCACATTCGAGCTGCAAAAGATGTCGGTGCCGGTCGAATTGGGCAGCGTCAGGTGGCCCGTGTCAGGCGCGACATTGCCGTCCCAGATGTCATAGGAGGAATACCCGCCTTGCTGGCCGGTCGTGCTGCTGCCGTACGTGAGTACTCGGCCGTCGGGCAGCACGACGGCGTGCACCGCAACGCCCGGCCACGGATAAACCGGCGACCACATGCCGCGCGTGTCTGCATCGGTGGGAATCGGCACGTTCGGGAAGAACGCAGGGGGCGGCGTGACGTCCGCCCGCTTCGCACGGCCCGTGGCTCCGTCCGGCCCAGCGTCATCGCCTCCGCCGCAGGAGAGCAGCGAAGCAGCCAGGGAGCAATAGGCGAGACGAACCGCAAATCTCGTGGCGCGCCACGCATACATGCGCCTCCCCAATGCGGTCTTCACCTCGAGGACTCCCCTACCCCATCGCGCTGCGGGAGCGTCATGCGCTCGGCCGGCAAGACGGTCAATGTAATGGCACCATTGGACATCACCGGAGGCTTGGTAGCAAGTTGCTCGGCACCTCTGACTCCCCCTTAAATAGAGTGTCCAAGAAGTAGTGGTTAGGCAGCGTCCCACCTACACTTCCTCATCGCATCTTGGAAGGGCCTCTAGATGAACGTCACAGTGGTAGGTGGCGGCAGGATGGGTTTGCCGCTTGCCTGCGTGTTCGGAAAGCACGGCGCGAACGTGATCGTTGCCGATGTCGATCCTTCACTGGTGCAAGCGCTGCAGGCCGGGGAATGCCCGTACGAGGAACCTGGGTTGGCCCAGCTGGTTGCAAGCTTGCATGCGAGTGGCAGGCTCGGCGCCAGCACAAATACCGCCGACGCCGTCTCCCGCTCCGACGCAGTCGTCGTGATCGTGCCGGCGCATTTGACGCCTGAGCGCGATATCGATTTCGCCATCCTGCAGTCCGCTTCCGCCGATGTCGGTCGTGGTCTGCGCCGCGGCACCCTGGTCGTCTACGAGACGACGGTCAGCGTCGGTGGCACGCGTCGCAAGCTCATCCCGGTGCTCGAAGAGCAAAGCGGCCTCAAGGCCGGCGAGGATTTCTATGTGGGCTACAGCCCGGAGCGCGTCAAGGCCAACTTTGTCCTCGAGCGCCTCGAGACGACGCCCAAGATCGTCGGCGGTCTCGATCCGGCCTCGCTGTCGCGCACGGCAGCGCTCTACCGCAAATACCTCGGCGCGCCGATCGACGAGGTCGGCGTGATCGAAGCCGCCGAAATGACCAAGCTGGTTGGCATGCTGTACCGCGATGTCAACATCGCCTTGGCCAATGAACTCGCGGCGTTCTGTGAATTGGCAGGCGTCGATTTCGACCGCGTTCGCTCGTCCGCCAACAGTGATGGCGAGGCCAACCTTCTGCTGCCGGGCATCGGCGTGGGCGGGCACTGCACCCCTGTGTACCCATACTTCCTGACGCGCGAATCGCGACGTCTGGGCATGACCCAGCGCATTTCGGAGGCCGCTCGCGAAATCAACGACCAGCAACCGGCTCGGCAGCTCGCCCGTGTGGCCCAACTCTGGAAGCCGTTACGCGGTCAAGCTGTGCACGTCCTCGGCCTGGGCTTTCGCCCTGGCGTCAAGGTCGACACCTTCAGCCCGGCCTACGCGCTGCGAACCGAACTCCAAACGCTCGGAGCCTTCGTCACGATCTCCGATCCGCACTACTCTGACGACGAAATTCGCGCGCTGGGATTCCACCCGGCAGCGCTGGAGGACGCCAAGGTGGTCGTGCTCAATACGGCACACGACGAATACGAGCGGCCCGACTTTGCGGCGTGGGAACGCGCCGGAGTCGAAGTGGTGCTGGATGGACGCAACCTGTGGGATCAAACCAGCGTTGAGGCGGCCGGGCTGCGCTATTTCGGCATTGGCCGGTCCTCGCAGAGCGAGGCCCGGTCCTTTCTGGCCCCGGCACCCGAACTGGCCTATTCAACCGGAACCAAGTAGCAGCGACCCCGGCGCTCCACACGAAGCCGTGGCCGCAAGCGACGGCTCATCTCAAGTTCGAGACGCCGCGCGCAATCAACCGTAGTAGTAGCCGTAGCCCAGCGGCGCCTCGATCATGGCGGCCTTGTTGAGCACCGCCATCACCACGGGACAGTGCTCGAGCACTGCGAACGCCTGCTCTACGGTGTTGCGCGGGGTGCTTTCCGAATGGACCACCATCATGACCTGACCAACGCGCGATGCGAGCACCGAGGCCTCGTTGGTGACCAGCAGCGGAGGCCCGTCGAAGACGACGATCTGGTCCGGGTATTGGGTCGTCAGCGACTCCAGAAATCGCTCCATCGCCTCGCTCGCCAGAAGTTCGGTCGACAAAGTGTTGCGCGTGCCGGCGGGAAGAATCGAGAACTTGGGAACGTTGGTTTGCAACACCAGATCCGAGAGGTCGAGTTCCGGTTCCATCAACAAATCCAGCAAGCCCTTGCGGGCAGGAATGCCCAATCGATTGAGAACCTCGGGACGGACGACGTCGGCATCGATCAGCAGGACCGACGTATCGATCTCGGCGGCCATGCTCAAAGCCAGGTTGATGGCGCAGAACGTCTTGCCCTCCCGCGGCAACGCGCTGGTCACCATGATCAACCCGCTGCGGTTTTTCCGCGCATCCTTGTGGCGCACGTTCTTGAGGAACGGCCGCTTAATGTGGCGGAATTCTTCCGCGAGAACCGATCGGTTCTTGGTCGAAACGAGATGTCCAGATCGTTCCAGCTGCTCCAAGTCGAGCGTGACACTGATCGGCTCCTTCGTCGGCACCGGGGCAGCCTTTGAAAGCGGCCGCACCTGGCCCGGACCAAACTCACGCTCCAACTGCCGAACAGCCCCAGAGGGCGCTGCTGCGGCCCTGGCTGCGTGCCCTTCATCCGGCTCCGGACGCGCCGAGCTATCGCTTTCAGAAACGCCGGCAGCCCCCCAAGGCATCGATACTCCGGCCCGCTGCAGTTCTTCGAGGCGCTTGGCCGCTCTTTCGACGATGCTCATTGCGGAATCCAGAATACATTCGGGTGCGAAGCCACCCAGGCAATCCACGCAACCTGCGCTAGTAGCAACATAGCAATGCCAGCCAGGAAGCGCAACCCGCTGGCGCGTCGAGAGCGCTCGATTTCCGGTGTGACGAGGACCGAGATACTGCCTATTACCACGCGCGCGGACACCTTCCGCAAAGCCTGGATACCGTCGATGGTCGGGCGCACGGAGTCGGCAATCAATGGTGCCGCAAGGCCCGCTACCAAACACAAAGCAACGGCCAGCAAGGCCAGGTGAACCCGACTGGGAAAGACCGGGGACGGCGACACCCGCGGCGGCTCGACGACCCGAAACTCAGCGAGCTGCGATGACGCGTCAAGTTTCTCGACCAGAGCGGCAGATTCGCGGCGCGCGACCATCTGATCGTAGTTCTTGCGAATGATGTCGTAGTCACGATTGAGCTGCGCCAACTCGGCCTCGGCCTGGGGCACCCGGCCAGCCATCGATCGCACCTGCTCGAGTTGGGTCTGTTGTGCGCTCAGCCGAGAGCGCAACGAGGCAACCTGCGCTTCGGCCTCCGCCAGAGAAATGCGCAGCTTTTGATAGATCGGGCTGGTGGCAGCCTTCCCGGACTTTCCGGACTTGGCAAGCAGCCGCTCTTCCGCTTCCCTCCGCTCTCGAACCTCGACCTCCAACTGGCTGATGACCCGGCGCGTGCCAGACACGTCCGGATGAGCTTCGGTAAACCGACTCAGCAACTCGTCGAGGTGCTTCTTCTCGGCGTCCAGGCGAGCCTGGCTGTCCGCGGAAGGCGTGCCTGTCGGTCTCGGGCCGGCTTCAATGGGTAAGAGGGGATCCTCGGCGGCGAGCTCGCGGCGGTAAGCGTCCCGCGTCTGCTCCGCCGCGTTGAGGTCCAGCCGAAGGTTGCTCACCTTCTCGGTCAATGCGGACACGCGCGAGAAGTAGTCCTGACTCGAGACGCCGGACACTCCATAGTTCCGGAGTTTGAACTCCTTCAGTCGGTTTTCCGCCTCCGTCAACTTGGCCTCGTAGTCGCGAATCTGCTCTTCGATAAACCGGCCGGCCTCCTGCGAGTCGCGCCTTTTCGCGCCGCTGTTGGAGTGCACAAACAAGTTGACCGTGCCTTCGACCAGTCTCTTGGCGTGATCTGGGCTGGGGCCACGATAGGAGATCTCGTACAGGTTGCTGGAGGTCGTCGGGACGATCTTGATCTGCTTCATCAACTTCGACACGAGCTCTTCGCGCGCGGAGCCGGTCGCGACATCCATCCCGAGCTCGGGGGTGCGTACCAGCAGGTCGATGTTGGGCCGCGAGATCAGGGTACGGGCGAGCATGCTCACTTGCTGGTCGATGTCGGGCTGGAACGTGAGGCTGGCCATCAGCGGTTTGAGAACCCGCTGAGTGTCCACATAGACGCGTGCACTGGCCTCAAAGCGGTCAGGCGTGGCGACGACAGCGACAGCCGATGCCACGGCGACACCGGCCGCCACCCCCAACGCAAGCCAGCGGCGCCGCGACACGAGGCGCAGGACACGTCTGAGCGTGTCGACATTGGCTCCGAAGCCGTCCCCAACCCCCTCGCGCGCCGGCATCGCACTCCTCATCAAACTGGCTAGGCAGGCGACGCCCACCGTCATCATGCAGCGAAGTGTGCATCGACTCTTCGCCCTTGGGATTGCCTGCGGTTCGCCTCCCCCCAGGTTTGGGGGGTGTGGCCTCGCAGGCCTTGCAGGCTACGTCCGAAGCAGGCATTCTCGCGCCAACCGCGGTCGAAACAGATTGTAAGCGACCCATCGGTGAGCAGAAGTGCCGTCGCGGTGTTCTGGCCAGGACCTTCGGCAGGATCTCTGATTCCCTTCGACGGGCCTGTTTTGTGCACGAAACTGTTTTCTGGAGCGCTCAATGAGCACTGAGAATGTGTCGCTGGCATCGTCTCTCGGGGCGCACCCGTCAGTGGCACCGAGGCCGCACCATCGCGACGGTTCGCACGGCCGAGTCACGCGCTTGGTGACTCCGCGGCGTCTGGCGTTGGCAGGCAGCCCGGCGGTGGCACAACCCACTGCCCGCCCGGATGACGACGACGCACTCCCGACAAATGATTTCATGAGGCAGCTTCATCGCGAGAAGCGCCGTGCGGAGCGTTCGGGTTCCCCCTTGTCGCTGGCGGTGTATCGCACGGACCAGCGCAATGCCCGAGGCGCGAGCAACATCGACGAGTTGCTGGAGGTGTTACACGCGGCCAAGCGCGAAACCGACATCCTTGGCCACATCGGCGACGACGCCCTCGCGGTACTGTGCCCTGACACCAGCGAAGACGGCATGAAGGGTTTCACGCGAAAGATCGACAGCGAGGCCCGATCGTTGTCGTACAGTGCCGTGGCGGCGACCTACCCCGATCACCTTTTCGAGAGCCTGGACAGTGGCATTCGAGACAACATTGAACTCCACGCGCTGCTCGCCACCGATTCTCCGGCGACGGGTCGTCGGGACTATCCGCTCAAGAGGTGCCTCGACATTGTCGGGGCACTCGTTGCGCTGTGCCTGTTCGCACCGATCATGGCGGTCGTCGCGGCGATCATCGCGGTGACTTCGCCGGGCCCGATCGTCTTCCGTCAGGCGCGACTGGGCAAGGGCGGCGTTCCGTTCGTGGTCTACAAGTTCCGCTCCATGGTGACGAATGGCGACGACGGGATCCATAGAGCCTTTGTTGCCAACCTCATCAAAGGCGACAACGACGCCAACGTGACGGCGCTAGAAAGCACGCCGACCTACAAGATTCGCTCGGATCCGCGGGTTACCCGCATCGGAAGGTTCATACGGAAAACGAGCATTGATGAATTTCCCCAGTTCTTCAATGTGCTCAAAGGGGAAATGAGCCTGGTCGGGCCTCGGCCTCCGATCGCCTACGAAGCAGCGAGCTATCAGCCATGGCATCTGCGCCGCATCCTGGCGGCGAAGCCGGGCATTACCGGCTTGTGGCAAGTGGAAGGCAGAAGCAAGGTTTCGTTCAACGACATGGTCCGGATGGATCTGCGGTACATCCGTAGCCGTTCGCTCGGCCTGGACATCAGGATTCTGCTCAAAACCGTACTCGTCGTGCTTCGGTGTGACGGTGCCAACTAGGTCACGAGTTCGCGCTGGGCTACCGGCGACCAAAAACGAGACTCACCTGGTTGGCCCCGCCCGGGGCGGCGATCGCATCTTGGAACCGAAGTCGGCAAGGCAAGTCCGGACTCCACGGAGCCTTCCGGCCTACCAGTCGTTGGTCTCTGGCATGGCAATGACGCAATTGCCGTGGACTTCGGTATGGCGGCCCCGCCTCGCGCGCTCTGGCAATTGCTCGAGCCTGACCTCCGCCGAGACCTGAAGCAGACATGGCACTCCCGAACCTTAGCAACTCCTCCTATGTCGCATGGCTGCGACATATCCAGACCTTTCGTGAACCCGCCCAGTCCACCAATCCGGACACGTTGGTCAAACACTTCCTGCGGCCGCTCGATCGCTGGCGTGCGTGGAGCCTGAGCCAAGCGGATCTCGACCATCTCCGCTCCGACCCGTTCTACTACTACCTGCTCGCGCGCACCAAGTACTACGACGAGGTGATTGAACGGGCTGTCTTGGACGGGGTTCGCAAGATCATCGGAATCGGCTGTGGAAGCGATACACGTCCCTATCGATTCGCCGAACTGCTTCGCGGCCACGGCGTCAGGGTGCTGGAGTGCGATCAACCGATTGCGATTCGGGCGAAGCAACGGATCGTGTCGAAGTGGCGGTGCTCCGACTTCGTCGACTATATGCCGATCGATCTGAACGACGATACTTGGCCGGATCTCGTGGCAGTGCTCGGCGCGCCAGACGTGCCGAAGACACTCGTCATGCTCGAAGGCGTTAGTCCATACATCGACACGGCCAACTTTCGCAATTTTCTGCAACTCCTCGGGCGCGAGTTGCCGCCCAGAAGCTTGGTGGCTTACGACTTCAAGGTGGCCGGAACGAAGGAAGACTTCGGCGCCGGAGGCAGGACCAGGATTCCCTTCCGGCTTTCCCCGACGTGGGAAGCGGTGTCAACCCTCCACCGGGAATGCGGCATGCAAGTCACTGCGCTCGAAGGCGGCCCGGCACTCACGGAGCGATTCCTGCCGGCTTTGCGCGATTCCGCGACACCGCTGTTTCACGAGGACTGGGCCACCGTTTCTGAGGTGATGGAGCGCTGAACAATCCAATTTGCAACTATGCTTCATCCATGAAGACGGATCCCGCATTCCATGCCGTGGTTCGCCGCTGCGTTGCAATGGCATTCTTATGAGCGACCCGGTCGTCTCCATTCTCATTCCCGCATACAACTCGCAGGATTGGATCGCGGAAACCATCGAGTCCGCGATTCGTCAATCGTGGCCGCGAAAGGAGATCATCGTCGTCGTCGACGGCTCTACCGACAGCACGCTGCAGGTCGCGCGACGATTCGCGGCAAAGAATGTCCTCGTCATTTCGCAGGCCAATCAAGGCGCCGCGGCCGCCAGGAATGCGGCCTTCTCGATCTGCCAAGGCGACTATATCCAGTGGCTGGATGCGGATGATCTCCTGCATCCGGAGAAGATCGGACGCCAGATGCATCACGTTCGCGAAGGAATGGGCAGCCGTACGCTTCTGTCGGGCGCCTGGGCCTACTTCCACTACCGCACGAAGCGGGCGAGGTTTGTGGCAACGCCCCTATGGTCGACTCTGACACCACGTGAATGGCTGCTGCGCAAGATGGGCATGAACCTTCACATGCAGACCGACAACTGGCTCGTGAGCCGAGAACTCACGCAGGCTGCGGGGCCGTGGGATGTCAATCTCTGGCGCGACAACGATGGGGAATACTTCTGTCGCGTGCTCCTCGCCAGCGATGGCGTTCACTTTGTACCTGAGGCGCGGTCCTACTATCGACTTGCGGGGTACAAGTCGATCAGCCATATCGGCGGCTCGAGCAAGAAACTCGAATCGCTGCATCGCTCGATGACATTGCACATCAGATACCTCTTGTCGCTCGAGAATTCGGAAAGTTCCCGCGCGGCATGTCTGTTCTACATCCGCACGTGGCTGCACGAGTTCTACCCCTACAGGCCGGACCTGGCGGAAGATCTGAGGCGACTCACGCTTGAACTGGGCGGCGTCTTCGAAGAGCCGAAACTGTCCTGGAAATATCAGTGGATGGTCAAGGCATTGGGATGGCGCCCGGCGCGCCGCGTGCAGCGTTCATTGCCCATGCTGCGCGGCTCCGTCGCCATTCAGTGGGACAAGTTGTTGTACCGGTTGAGTAGGTGACTTCGATGACACATGTCTCCAGTGACGAATCGCCCCCCCCGGAGCATTGGGCTGGCGGGTGGGTCCAGGCTGCACAGGCCGCCTTGGATGCCCGCCTTCTTCGCGAGTAGCGCGTGCAGGACTCGAACGCGACCGTCAACGAGTCGGCACTGTCCGAGAGGACTCCCGCCAGTGCGGTCGCTCGAGTGTCAGGCTCGGCCGCGCCGATTGGCCTCCCGGATGCAAAGCAGCTCGATGAGTCGCTGCGCCGTTTCGTCGCTTGGCTAGAACGCTTTGGCGAAACGTCCTTCGACCACCAGAGCTTCTTCGCAGGACCGGTCGGCGGCAGCGCCAAGGCCCTCTACTACCGAAAACCGCTGCTTGGCGTCCTCGCAGTGGCGCCGTCGATCCTGTTCGAGGCACTCCTGCCGGCGGCCCGGCAACTCTACTGGCACAAGCAGCGCTTTCCGATCGCGGATGCGCACTATGCGATGGGCTTTGCGATGATGGGGCGCTGGTCCGGCCTCGACGAGCACACCGCAACAGCGAGACACTTCCTCGAAGTGCTCGAGCAGACACGTTGCGCTGGCTACCAGCGCCATGGTTGGGGCTATCCATTCGACTGGGTGACACGCACCGGCGTGATGGCCGCCGGCACGCCGTTGATCACCACCGCGCCATACGCCTATGAGGCATTCGAATCCGTGTACCGGTTGGACGGGCAGGACCGTTGGCGCCGCGTCATGCAGTCGATCGCCGAGCACGCGTTGCACGACATCAAGGACCGCGAGCTTGGCCCCGACGTTGCGACGGCCGGCTACAACCCGTTGGACGCGGAGGGCGGCGTGATCAACGCCAGCGCGTATCGCGCCTTCCTGCTAATGAGTGCCGCGGTCGAGTTCGGCCGCGATGACTACCGACGCGCGGCAGAGCGCAACCTGAACTATGTCTTGCGCTCGCAGCGCCCGGACGGCTCGTGGTACTACGCGACCGACGGTGTGCGCAACTTCATCGACCACTTCCACACCTGCTTCGTCCTGAAGGCGCTGTCCAAGATCGAGGCGCTCGTCGGTCATGCCGGATGCACGCAGGCCATCGAGGCCGGCGTGCGCTACTACGTCGAGCACCTGTTCGACGACAACGGGCTGCCGCGGCCGTTTGCGGCGGCACCGCGGTTGACGGTCTACAAGCGCGAGCTCTACGACTACGCCGAATCCATCAACCTCGCCGTGCTGCTGCGCGGTCGATTCGAAGCCCTCGACGCGCGGCTGGCGACCACGCTGGACGACCTGTTCTCGCGCTGGCAGAAGCCCGACGGCTCGTTTCGCTCGCGCCAGCTGATGTTCGGCTGGGACAACGTGCCGATGCACCGCTGGGCCCAGGCGCAGCTGTTCCGAAGCCTGTGTGCGCTGCGCCTCGCGCAGCACACCACCTGAGAGGCGCGCCATGTGCGGCATCTGCGGTAAATACAACTTCGCTGACCGCCGTCCGGTGGATCCGGCCGTGCTGCGCGCGATGGCCCGGGCGATCGAGCACCGCGGCCCCGACGACGATGGCTTCTTCGTCGACGGCTCTCTGGGCCTGGGCTTCCGACGCCTGTCGATCATCGATCTGGAGGGCGGCCACCAGCCGATGTCCGACCGTGACGAAAGAGTCTGGGTCGTCTTCAACGGCGAGATCTTCAACTTCCCGGAGTTGCGCTCCGAGTTGTCGCGGCTGGGCCACGAGTTCCGTACGCGCTCTGACACCGAGGTGATCGTCCACGGCTACAAGCAGTGGGGAACCGGCATCCTGTCGCGCTTGAACGGCATGTTCGGGCTCGCGATCTGGGACGTGCAACACAAGCGCCTCGTGCTCGCGCGCGATCACGCCGGCATCAAGCTGATCTACTACCGCGTCGACAACGGCAGCGTCGTGTTCGGCTCCGAGCTGCGCGCGGTGCTCGCGGCGCTGCCGCAGCGCCCGGCGGTCGACACGACCGCGTTGAACATGTTCCTGCGCTACCGCTACACGCCCTCGCCATTGACGCTTCATGAGGGTGTGCGCAAGCTGGCGCCGGGCACGATGGCGGTGTTCGAGAACGGCGACTGGCGCGTCGAGCGCTGGCACCAACCGCGACCGCGGCTCATGTCTTCGGCCAAGTCCGATGCCGAAGCGACCGAGGAGCTTCTCGACGTCTACAAGCGCGCGCTGAAGCGGCATCTGCTGAGCGATGTGCCGGTGGGTTTGCTGCTCAGCGGCGGGGTCGACTCCGGGCTGCTGCTCGGGCTGATGAACCTGTACGGCAAGGACTGGCCGACCTACACGGTCGGCTACGGCGGCGCGGCCTACAAGGACGATGAACTTGGCGACGCGGCGGCGACGGCTGGCCTGTTCTCCGCGCGCCATTCGACGGTCGAACTGACGCGTGAGGCCTTCGAACGGTCACTGACACGGGTCGTCTCGGTGCTCGAGGAGCCCGTGGCCGCCTCGTCGATCGTGCCGATGTACTTCGTCTGTGAGCGCGCACGCCAGGACGTCAAGGTCGCCCTCGTCGGCCAGGGACCGGACGAACTGTTCGGTGGCTACAACCGCCATCTGGGCGTGCAGTACGGCGCCCACTGGCGGCGTGTGCCGCGCTGGCTGCGTGCCGGCATCGAGGCCGGCATCGACCGCCTGCCGCGCAACGAGACGCTCAAGCGGGGGGTCTACTCGCTGAATGTGGACGACCGCATGCGACGCTACCAAAACATCTTCTCGATCATGCCGGGTGATGCGGTCGACGCCCTGTTCCGGCCCGGGTTGCTGCCCACCGGCGCCGGCGACGGCATCGTCGACATCTGGGCCGACCTCGAACCCGAGATGGAAGGCAGCGACGAGCTGGGCGCCTTCCAGGTGCTCGAGATCCGCTCCTCGCTGCCCGACGAGCTGCTGATGTATGCCGACAAGCTGTCGATGGCGCACGGCCTCGAGGTACGCGTGCCCTACCTCGACAAGGAGGTCATCGACTACGCGCAACGGCTGCCGGCCTCGTTCAAGGTCCGCTACGGACAACGCAAGTGGCTGCACCGGCGTGTCTGTGAGCAATTCCTTCCCGCCGAAATACTGAAGCGCAAGAAGCGCGGCTTCGCTGTCAATGTGGTCGACCAATGGTTCGACGGGTCGCTGAAGAGCAAGCTGGTGAGCTACCTGCTCGATGACGCGTCACTGATGTACGCGTACCTGGATCCGAAGGCGGTCGGTCGCCTGTTCGAAGACCATCGCTCGGGTCGTTGCGACAACCACAAGATGCTGTTCAGCCTGATCGTCCTGGAAGAGTGGCTGCGCATCCAGGCAGCGCCGGTGCACAGCGGCGCCGCGGCGGAGATCCGACCGGCCGCCGTGGCGGCATCGTGAACGCCATGCCGCTCCGGTACGTGCTCATCACGCCCGCTCGCAACGAGGCCGACTATCTCGAGAAGACGATCCGCTCGGTGGTTGCACAGACCGTGCGGCCGTTGCGCTGGATCATCGTCAGCGACGGATCGACCGACGCGACCGACGCGATCGTCGAGCGCCACCTGCCCGACCACCCCTGGCTCGAGCTGGTCAAGCTGCCAGCGCGCAGTGAGCGCAACTTCGCCGCGAAGGTGCATGCGTTCGACGCCGGGCGCGAGCGCGTCCGGGGGCTCCCCTACGATGTGATCGGAAACATCGACGGCGATGTTTCCTTCGACGCGGATTTCATGGAGTTCCTCCTCGGCAAGTTCGAGAGCACGCCCAAACTCGGCGTGGCAGGCACGCATTACATTGAGGGCGACTTCCACTCTTTCCGCGACAGCTACATCAACGTGCAGCACGTCAACGGTCAGGTCCAGATGTTCCGGCGCGCCTGCTTCGAGGACATCGGTGGCTACGTGCCCATCAAGGGTGGCGGGATCGACTGGGTGGCCGTGACAACGGCGCGCATGAAGGGCTGGATGACCTATTCGTATTCGGAGCGCGTCTTCCATCACCACCGCCCCATGGGCACGGCCGGCGGCGGCGTGCTCCAGGCTCGCTTCCACTACGGCAAGAAGGACTACTTCCTCGGTGGTCATCCGCTCTGGCAGATCTTCCGCGGCACGTTCCAGATGGCGAAGCCGCCCTATGTCGTGGGCGGCTTGGCGCTGATCGCCGGTTATCTGTGGTGCTGGGTGCGCGGCCAGGAACGGGCCGTCTCCGCGCCTTTGATGGCCTTCCACCGGTCGGAGCAGTTGATGCGCCTGAAAGGCCTGCTGCACGGTCGCTCGTCGGCGAGCCGCTAGAAGATGTTGGGCGTCTCCGTGATCGAAGCTTCCCCATCCCTACCGGACTCAGGGCAGGTGTTCACCAAGCAGACCCTCGTGAAGGGCCAGCCGACGGACATCCGCTGCGTCGATGTCGCCGGGCAGACGTTCGTCATCGGCAACGGCCCGGTGCGGACCGCGAGCCTGGAGGATGAGTGGTTCGAGGACCTGGCCGACCCGCACGCGGCAATGGCGGCGCTGCGTCGTCTGCCCGGCCGCTGGCGCCCCGACATCTTCACCTTCTGGCAGCGCATGCCGGACACGACCGCGCAGCATGCCTTCCATACCGAATGGGAGGACATCGCCGTCCTGCCAATCAAGTCGTACGACCACTGGTGGCAGCACCAGATCAAATCGCGCGTGCGCAACCAGATTCGCAAGTCCGAGAAGGAAGGCCTGGTCGTCAAGGAAGTCCCGTACGACGACGAATTCGTGCGCGGCATGACGGCCATCTTCAACGAGACGCCCGTGCGCCAGGGACGCCCGTTCTGGCACTATGGCAAGAGCGTCGAGGAGGTCAAGGAGCAGTTCTCGCGCTACATCCACCGCGAACGCATGATCGGCGCCTATCACGAGGGCGAACTGGTCGGCTTCATCATGCTCTCGAACGCCGGCCGCTACGGCGTCACCGGGCAGATCATCTCGAGCATCAAACACCGCGACAAGTCGCCGAACAACGCGCTCATCGCGAAGGCGGTCGAGCTGTGCGAGCAGCTGCGGCTCGAGTACCTGATCTACCTCTTCTGGACCGAAGATTCGCTGGCCGAGTTCAAGCGGCGTTGCGGATTCGAACCGGTCAAGGTGCCCCGCTACTTCGTGCCCCTGACCTGGAAGGGGCGCCTCGCCCTGGCCTGCGGTGCCCACCGGGGCTGGAAAGCGATGATCCCGGCCGGACTGAAGGCGCGCCTGAAGGCGCTGCGGTCGAAATGGTACGACGCGAAGTCGCCATGAAGAATTTGTCGCCACCCCCGCATCCGGCAACGACCTCGTGTCCAGCCTGCTGAGCCGCCATGCCCGGCATCGCAGGAATCATCGCCCCTCAAGTCACTGCTGCCGACCGCGCGCTCGTGCAGCAGATGGTCACTTCGTTGCGGCACCGACCGGACGACGTCGCCGACACCGCATTCCTGCCCGAGTGCGGCGTCTGCGCGGGCTGGGCCGCTCATTCCGGCTCGTTCGCGGCACAGCAGTCTTCGGCCGCCGCGTCCGGTGGCGCGCGCCTGATGTGGTCCGGCGAATGCTTTGGCAACGGGCGGCGCGGAACCCCTTCCACCGCCCCGGACGCCGCGGACTCGCTGCTGGCCCGGTATCAAGTCGAGGGAGAGCGCTTCGTGGCGTCGCTGAACGGGCTCTTCAGCGGCTTGCTCGTTGACACCCGCCAGCGGTGTGTACTGCTGTTCAACGATCGCTATGGCAGCGAGCGCCTGTTCGTCCATGAGAAGGATGGAGCCGTCTACTTCGCCAGCGAAGCGAAGGCGCTGCTGCGCGTGCTGCCAGAGCTGCGGGCGTTCGACGACACCGGGGTCGCTGACTTCCTGACCTTCGGCTCGACGCTCGAAGGGCGCACCCTGTTCCGCGGCGTGCAGATGCTTCCCGGCGCGTCGCTCTGGCGCCTCGCGCCCGGCAGCACCCCGAGGCGCTCACGCTACTTCCTGCCCGACGAGTGGGAAGGCCAGGATCCGTTGGGCGACGAGGAATTCGAGGCCCGCTTCATCGAGACCTTTGGTCGCGTCCTGCCCCACTATCTCGCCTCGGAACGCGCGCTCGGCATCTCGCTGACCGGTGGTCTGGACACGCGCATGATCATGGCCTGCCTGCCGTCCGGCGCAGCGGGGCCGCCTTGCTACACCTATGCGGCGGCGGTCGGCGATACGCTGGATGTGCGAATCGCCCGTCGCGTCGCCGCGATGAGTGGGCTCGCCCACCACGCGCTGCGGGTTCCGTCGGATTTCACTGCCGAGTACGGCCGCCACGTCGACCGCACGGTGTATGTGACGGATGGCAGCGCCGGCGCGCTCGGAGCGCACGAACTGCTCCTGTCGCAGCAGGCGCACGAACTCGCGCCGGTGCGCCTGACCGGCAACTTCGGCAGCGAGGTCCTGCGCAGCGTGTCCACCTTCAAGCCGATCGGACTCGATGCCGGGCTGGTCGATGCCGCTTGGCGCCCGGCACTCGCCCAGGCCGCCGAGCGGGACGCGCGGCGTCGGAGCCATCCGGTCACGCACGCGGCGTTCGAAGAGATTCCGTGGCACCTGTCGGGCACGCTGCAGGCCGGACGCTCGCAGCTCACCGTTCGCACGCCGTACCTGGACAACGAGATCGTCGCCCTGGCCTACCGCGCGTCGGCGTCGCTGCGACATTCGACGCATCCTTCGATGCGCTTGGTCCACGAGAACGCCTCGGCGCTTGCCCGCGTGCCGACGGACCGCGGGCTGGCGTGGGCGACACCCGGCTGGCGCTCGCTACCGAGGCGCCTGTTCTGTGCCGCCACGTTCAAGCTCGACTACTGGCACAAGGAGGGCCTGCCGAGTGCCCTGTCGGCGACCGAGCCGGTGTTCGGCGCGCTGGACGCACTCGGCCTGCTCGGGTTGCACAAGTTCCTTCCATACCGGCGCTGGTTCCGTGGAGAATGCGCCGCCTACCTCGCCGAGGTGGTGGCCGACGTGCGCAAGAGGAACATGCCCTTCTGGGCGCCGGCATTTCTTGCGGGCGTGGTCAACGACCATGTGCGCGGCCGTTCCAACCGCCTGCGCGAGCTGAATGCCATCTTGACGCTGGAAGCAGTGGACCGCTTGTTGATCCGCGGGGCCGCGCCCGCGGGCAACTCGATCGGACTGGACTAGGAGAAGCTCCCGATGAAGATCCTGATCATCAAGCTCAACGCCACCGGCGACGTCGTCCGCACGACCTCGCTGCTGCGTCGCCTGGAGGCCGACAGCATCACCTGGATCACGGCCAGGGGAAATGTTCCGCTGCTCGATGGCGTTCGCCCCAACGTCCGCTGCGTGGCCTGGGAAGATCGCGCGCGCGCCGCAGACACCGCCTACGACATGGCGATCAGCCTCGAGGACGAGCCGGAGACGGTGGCCTTCCTGCGCGAGGTACGGCATGGACGCGTCTTCGGCGCTTCGCTGGCCGGCGACGGCAGCGTGCAGTACGGTGACGATGCGCGTGAGTGGTTCGACATGAGCCTGATCAGCCGCCACGGCCGACAGCGTGCAGACGAGCTGAAGCTGCTCAACCGCAAGACGTACCAGGAGATGGTCTTCGCCGGGCTCGGCTACCGCTTCGAGAACGAGGCCTATGTGCTGCCGCTGCCTGCGAAGACTGACCTGCATGGCGACGTGGCCGTTGCAACCGCCGCCGGTCCCGTCTGGCCGATGAAGAACTGGGGCTACTACGACGAGCTGCAGCGCAGGCTCGAGGCGACCGGGTTGCGCGTGAACGTGCTGCCCAAGCGCGCCACCCTGCTCGAGCATCTGGGCGACATCGCAAACCACCGCTGCCTTGTCGGCGGCGACAGCCTGCCGATGCATCTGGCGCTCGGGCTCGGCGTGCCCTGCGTGACGATCTTTAATTGCACGAGCCCGTGGGAGATCCACGACTACGGGCTGCAGACCAAGGTCGTGTCTCCGCTGCTGGCAGAGTTCTTCTACAAGCGCGGGATGGACATTCGGGCCACGACGGCCGTCGACGTCGATCGAGTATTTGCTGCAACAATGGCACGCTTTGCGGCGGACTAGGCTGCGCGAGTGCTCGGGCGGACGCCGGTCGCCGGCCAGCCGCGCCAGAACGATACGACGCTCCGGAACTGCCTTATGCCGCCCGTCCTGGCAACTTGGCTGACTCTCGTCGGCGTGGTGCTGCTCTTGCGGCACGAAACGCGCACGGCGCAGGCCCGCAGCCCTGCGCTGTGGATTCCAGTGCTCTGGTTGGGCATTACCGGTTCCCGGTTCGTTTCGCAGTGGATGGAGCTTGGGTCACCGGCATCCGACTCCGGCGACGGCAGCCCCATCGACGCACTGTACTTCGGCCTGCTGATCGTCGCCGCCTGGGCCGTGCTGGCACGACGCAGGGTCTCGCTCCTCGAGGTGATTCGCGCCAACCGATGGCTGTTCGCGATGTTCCTATTTGGCGTCGTCTCGATCACGTGGTCCGAGTTTCCGTTCATCGCTTTCAAGCGTCTGATCAAGACGCTCGGGCACCCACTGATCGCGCTGATTATCCTGACCGATCCCGACCCGGCAGCGGCGTTGCGCACGGTCCTCAAGCGCTGCGCCTACATCCTCATGCCGATTTCTGTCCTCTTCATCAAGTACCTGCCCCAGTACGGACGCGGCTTCGACAATTGGACCGGAGCGGCGGTCAACAACGGCATCGGACTGAACAAGAATGGCCTGGGGTATATCTGCATGACCATCGGGATCTTCTACGCCTGGAACGTGCTCACGGCATTGCGCCTCGTCGATCGCGCCGAAAGACGGCGCGAGATCGGATTGAGCATCATCCTGCTCTGGATGACGATCTGGCTACTCGACGTGTCCAACAGCGCCACCTCGCTCATGACAATGACGTTTGGCATCTTCATCATGATCCTGCTCGGCTGGCCCTTCGTCAGCAAGCGGTTTGGGATGTTCACGATCGTCGTCACGCTCGCGGCGCTCGGCCTCGAGTCGACCTTCGACATCTACGCAAAGACGCTCGAATGGCTCGGCAGGGACGCCACACTCACCGACCGCACAGCGGTGTGGGCTGACGCGTTGGCTCTCCAAGATCGCCCGCTCTTGGGAATGGGCTTTGAGAGTTTTTGGATGGGTTCTCGGCTCGATGTCCTGTGGGCAAAGTGGTGGTGGCAGCCGAATCAGGCCCACAACGGCTACATCGAAACCTACCTCAACTTCGGCTACGTCGGTGTCGCCTTGCTCGGCGCAGTGCTGCTCTCAACGTTTCGCAAGTCGACCGACATGCTGCTGAGCGACCCTCTCTTCGCACGCCTGCGCCTTGCGTTCTGGTTTGCGATTGTCTTCTTCAACTATACGGAGGCCGCTTTCAAGGGTGTGCATTTCATCTGGACGATCTTCTACTTGATCGCCATGGACTATCCGAGACATCCGGTGCAGGACAAGCCCAACGCGGAGACGCCGCGCGATGGTGACCACTGAGTTGCGCGAGCGGCACCCGAACGCAAGACCCGCGCTTCTGACGCCCCTGACTGTTGTTGTGCACTGCAGCGAAGGATCGGCCCGGAAGGCGCGATACGTGCTCGACACGCTGTTGATGGCAGCAGGAATATCCGCGATACAAAGTGACGCGCCCCCGGTCGAGGGTCCCTGGCTTCTCTACGCCCCCGCCCGAGCGCAGGGGCCCGGCTCCGACAACTGCCTGGCCATTGCTCACAGCAACGCGGCGTGGTCGGCTCTGAACGATCGGTGTGAAGTCACCACCTCCGCCCGCGTTGATGGCCTGCCGGTCATGTTCCCGCAACGCGGCGAAGGATTCGAAGCCGAGTCCGATATCGATTTCGACCTCGTTGCCAACGCGTTCTACTTTCTCGCCTCCTACCCCGAACGCACAGGCCGCGCGACATCGTCGCGCCGACTCTACGGCGACAGCGTGTACGCTCGCCTGGACATCCCACAGGACATCGTCGACCGATACCTGGCCAAACTCGTCCAAAAGCTGCGCACGCTGTGCAATCGCATCGGCATCGCGATGTGGCCTCAATTGCGCTGGCACGATGGCCGGGACTTCGCTGTCGCCCTGTCGCACGACGTGGACTTCCTTCCCCGCGGCCGCCTGGACATTGCCGTGCAAGGGGCCAAGACCATTGGCCGCCACCTCGTCCGCCAGCGCGATCCGGGCGATGCCGGCCGGGCCTTCGCGGGCTGGCTGCGGGCCTGGTTCGCAAATCGGGACCCCTATGGCTGCGTGCCGGAGATCATCGCGCGCGAGAAGGAGCTCGGTGTGCGTTCCTCGTTCCAGGTCGCGGTGGCGCACCGGCATCCGAACGACGTGAACTACCGCATCGAGGACGACACGGTCCGCGACTACCTGCGCATCATCGACGCCTCGGGATTCGACCTGTGCCTCCACGGAAGCTACCGCTCCACCGAGAACATCGCCTGGTATGGAGACGAGGTCGAGTTGCTGGCGCGACGCCTGAGGCGGCCGCTGGGCTCGCGCCAGCACTTCCTGTCATTCGACTACGACGCGCTGTTCGGCGCACAGGAGCAGGCCGCGATCGAATACGACATGTCGATGGGTTTCCCGGACCGGCCGGGCCCGCGCGCGGGCTTCTCGCACCCCTACTTTCCCTACGACCTGCAGAGGGATCGCCCATACCGCGTGCTGCAAATCAGCCTGTTCCTGATGGACGTCACGCTACGGGGCTACATGAACCTGCGTCCCGAGCCCGCGCGGGCGGTGATCGACAACTGCCTGAGCGATCTGCAGCACAAGCGCGGCTGCGCTTCGGTGGTGTGGCACCCGATCGTCTTCGGCGGGGCGCGCGATCCCGGCTACGACAGACTCTACTTCGACATGGTATCGGCGATCGGCGAGAGCGGCGGCTGGGCCACCGACGGGCGATCGATCAATCGCTTCTGGCGTGAGCGGGCGAGAGGCTACGCGAGTTTCGAGGCGATGTGACGCGAGCGCGAGCGCTCAAACCGAGTCGGACGCATAGACGCGCCTGCTGATCGCCGCGACCTTCGCCCACGAATAGCGTTCGGCGGCATAGGCGCGGATGCCCGGGCGCCGGGAAGGAAGCCCATGGAACAGATCGCTTGTGAAGAAGCGGTTGATGGCCGTCGCGAGCGCGGCGGCATCGACGGGCGGGCAGACAAAGCCGGTCTCGCCTTCGATGATCTCCTCCCTCAAGGCCCCCACGTCGGCAGCCACGGCGGGCAGTCCGAAGTTGTAGCCGAGGAACAGCACGCCGCTCTGGAACACGTGGGTGTAAGGCAGCACCAGGAGATCGGCGGCCTTGAAGTAGACCTCCGTCTCGGCATCAGGGACGTACTCGATGCGCTTCGTCACTCGCGCGTCCAGGCCGAGCGCCGCGATGCGCTCCTCGATCCCGAGCCAATAGGCCTCGGCGCCCTTCGGGCGCCCCGCCACGATCAGGCGGGCCTGCGGATGCGCCGCGACGACCGCGGGCAAGGCGTCCACGAGGAACTCGAGCCCCTTGTAGCGGGCGATGTTGCCGAAGAACAGGATCACCTTGTCCCGCGGATCCAGGCCCAGGCGTGAACGCGCCTCCGCCGGCGTCAACACGGTGTCCGGCACCGTATTGTTGATGCCGAACGGGATCACGCTGATCTTTGCGGCGGGCACGCCGAACGACTTGGCCAGTTCGGTCGCCATCTGCTGCGTGTGCACGAACAGGTGATCGACAAGGCGATATTGCACGCCGAGCGTGAATCGGTTGAAGGCGCTGTCGTTGCCGTCGCGCTGGCGGATGTTCACGTTGTGGACCGTGAAGACGACCCGCTTGCCGAGCAGTTTGTAGTACGCAAGCAGGAAGGTACGGTCGCACCACTCCAACTTGTTGTTCCACAGCACGTGGAACACCTTGGGTCGTGCCGTTGCAGCGTAGGCAACGAGGCGGGCGTAATACTTCGCGATGCGCCAGACTTTCGCCGGTGGCGACACGTCGGGACGCATGTCGCCCCGGAGGTTCAGGAAACGTACGTTCGGGTCGCCCTGCAGTTCAGGCGATTGCAACTCGTCGCTGCCGATGAACTCAAATCTGAGGCCCTCGGCCCGCAGGCTCGCCGCCAAGCCGAGCGCATAGGGCCGGTCACCGCCGCCAGTGAGGATCGCGACTTCGGGATTCGTCGCGGCATTCACGCCGAACCCACCCCTGGCGCGGGCGGCGAGGCAACGAGCGGACCATGCCCGCCATCGCGCATGCGCTCGAAGACCGCATCCATGATGCGCGCCGTCAGCAGCACCTCACGGTACGGTATCGGCGGCGGGCCACCGACGCCGACGGCGACATGGAATCTCTCGATCAGCTCCTTCATGCCTGAGTCCTGGTAGATGCGGCGCCGGAAGATGCCAGTCGCGTTCTGCCACGCGTTGCGCAGGTGCTCGCGGGCCGCGAGCAGCGGCGGGACGAGGTAGGTGAGGTAGCTCTTGAAGCTGCGTCCGCGGTGCGCGACCACGCTGCCCGCCACCAGATCGACGCTGATCGAGTTCTTCGGCCCGAGGATCCGCAACTGGTTCAGACCCGGCTTCATCTGCGTCGAGAAGCAGAAGGTCGCCGTTGTGCCCTTGCGGTCGCGGATCAGGACACGCAGCTCGTCGAGCACCTCCTGACCGCCGAGCTGCTGCAGTTGCTCGCTCTGATGCGCGAGCGCGACGAGGTCGGTGATGTCGTCGTCCAGAAACTCCGCGAGGCGCGCGATGCCGTGGCTGACGATGTTGTGCAGCAGACCCCCCGGGAGGCGACGCACCCAGTGGTCCGGATTGCCGAGCAAGGGGCCGACATAGTTGACGTCGCCGAGATCGTAGGACCAGTAGCTCTCGAGGTGCACCGGCGGCCCGCCGAGGAAGTCCCCTTTCAGGATGTCGCGCAACCTGAGCATCTCGAAGCTGAACTGGTAGTTGTGTCCTGCCGTCACGAGACGACCCACGCGTTGTGCTGCGGCGACGAGTGCCTCGGCTTCGGTCGCCGTGACGGTGAAGGGCTTCTCGAGGTAGACGTGGCATCCGCTCGCGAGACACTGCATCGCGAGCGAATGATGGCTTTGCGGCGGCGTGGTGATGTGCACGACATCGGGCTTCTCGACGCGCAGCAGTTCGGCGAGGTCGCTGTGGCATCCGCCGATGCCAAAGCGTTCTGCCAACTGCTGTGCCATCAGCGGCTCACGGTCGCAGACCGCGACGACCGAACTCCCGACGATGCGCTGGATCGCCTGGACATGCTGGTCGGCGATCTTTCCGCACCCGACGATCGCGACGCGCAGTGTGCTCATCGCGCGACGGCCGGGAACTGGTCGAGAAAGCGCGCCATCGCCTCCCCGAGCGGCACGCGCGGCCGCCAGCCGACCCGTTCACGCAGCTTCTGATTGGTGAAGCGGTTGCCTTGCCAATCGGCGGCGCACCGGCGGCGGTTGAACGCTGGCGGCAGTTGGCCATGCGTCTTGACCGAGTAGCGCTCCCACAGTCGGCACAGCGCGACGGCGAGGAAGTAAGGCAGTCGGACGCTCGTGAAACGCCCCACGCGCCTGCGATAGGCACTCAGGAACTGCGCGCTGGTCATGCGCTCGTCGTCGACGACATTGAACACCTCGGCATCGATGCCCGGCACGAGGCCCGCCAGCACGACGGCCTCGGCACAGTTGTCGACGAAGGTGAGCGGCAGTTCGTTCGAGCCGCCAAGGTGGATGAAGAACCCGAAGGTATCGATGCCGATGCGCCCGGTCAGGTCCTTCTTGCCCGGACCATAGACAGTGCCGGGGCGAAGGATCACGTAGTTCAGACCGCGCGCCCGGCCGTACTCGCGCACCAGTTGCTCCTGCTTGAGCTTGCCGTAGGCGTAGGCATCGTGTCGCTGCTGAGGCGCATCCTCGAGCGGAGCGGTTTCGTCGAGGAGGGCACCCCGCTTCATGCCCAGGTTCGAGTACACGGCGAAGGAGCTGACGTTGACGAACCGCACCAGGCGCCCTCGCTCGAGCAACGCGTCCATCAGGTTGCGGGTGGCGAGCGCGGAGTTCATGAACGCACCCGCAAACGACTTGTCGAAGCCGGCCGCCAGATGCAGGGCCACGGCGACCCCTTCAGCGACGCGTCCACAGTCGGCCGGCGAGGTCAAGTCTCCCGTCACGACCTCCACAGAGGCATCCGCGGGCAAGGCCTGAAGGACGGTCTCGAGCCGCCCGCGGCGGCTCGACGGGCGGACCATGCAACGGATGTTCCTGAATCCGTGCTCGAGCAGCATTTCCACCACCTTGACGCCGATGAACCCGCTCGCGCCAGTGACGAGGACTCGATCGGTGGGCTCGATGATGTGCTTGCGATTCATTCCAAAGGCTCCAGGCGTGAGACGGCTTCTGCGGGTTCCGGCAGAACCCCGGGGATTTTGGCGGCGATGCAGGCGACGGCGCCACCCCTCAGGATCGGGGATGGAAGGAATGCACGGGTGCCGGCGAGAAAGCGGTCGCACCCCTCGAAATCCTCGACGGAGGGCCTGTATACGCGAGAATCTTTGGATGCGAGACAGAAAAGCCCAGCCCGCGACCGTCCTGATGGCCGCCTACACCAACTATCGTCGAGACCCGCGGGTCCGGCGCGAAGCGGAGGCGTTGGTGGATGCGGGGCATCGGGTGGTCTTCCTGGCCAGTCGGCAACCCGGCGAGCCGCTTCGGGAGACGATCGCCGGCGTCGAGGTGATCAAGACCTTCGGCCTGACGAATCGGCGCACGTCGATCGCCGTCTACCTGCTCGACTACGTGGTGTTCACGGTGATGATCTTTGCTCACCTGCTGGCGCACCCGCTTCGATACCGGCTGATCCACGTCAGCAACATGCCGGACTTCCTCGTCTTCGGGACCTGGCTGGCGCGGCTGACGGGAACACCCGTCATTCATGACGTGCACGACCTGATGCCTGAAATCTTCATCGAGAAGTTCCGCTCCGGGGACAGGCATTGGATCGTCAGCGTCCTCAAGTGGCAGGAGCGCTGGGCTGGCCGTTTCGCGAGCGCCGTTCTCACGGTGGAAGAACGGCTCAAGGACATCCTCTCCGCCCGAGGCATCCCGCGCGAGAAGATCCATGTGCTCATGAACCTGCCGGATGACCGCATCTTTACCCACCGGGGCCCGCGCGCGGCCGGGGTACCCGATGCACCGTTCGTTCTCGTCTACCACGGCACGCTGGCGCGCCGTCTGGGCCTCGACATCGGCATCCGGGCCGTGGCGCAGGCACGTTCCCAGGTGCCCAACTTGCAGTTGCGGATCATCGGCGCCGGCGAGGAGCGCGAGGCCCTGATTGCGTTGCGCGACGAGCTCGGGCTGCAGGAGCAGGTCAGCTTCAGCGCCGGGTTCGTGCCGGTGAACCAGATCCCCGCCTTAATCGCCGACGCCGATGCCGGACTGATTCCGCTGCGCAAGTCGAGTGGGACCGACATCATGCTGCCGACCAAATTGCTCGAGTACGTGACGATGGGAATCCCGTGCATCACACCGAAGACCGGCACGATTGCACGCTACTTCGACGACACGATGGTCGAGTTCTTCGAGGCAGAGAATGTCGATGCCCTCGCGGCGGCAATCGTCCGGCTGCGGCGCGACCCGGGTCGCTGTGTTGCGCTATCCGAGCAGGCCACTGAACGCTTTGCGCGAGTCTATACGTGGAACCGCCATCGACAGGTGTATACCGACCTGGTGGGGCGCCTTCTTTCGCGATAGCCGCCTGAGCAACGGCCATGGGCCGTTGCGGTCTCAGCTGCGATCGTCACGCGGTTGCGCCCCTGCCCCGGATCAGGTCATGACGTCATTGGGGCGGGCGGGCCGCCGCAGGGTCAGGGAATCACCCGCAGATCGCTCGGGGGCAGCAGACCGGTGCTCGTACCCGCAGTCAGGCTTTGCAGCGGATGCGGATAGGTATAGGGCTTCCATCCCCAGGCGTTGCTCAAGACAAAGTCCCGCCCTGACTTGATGTAGTCGGAGGGCGTCGAACACGATCCACCAGCGGTATCGCTGCTACCGACGGTAATGAAGTTTCCGTCGGTGGCGCCCGCGCCGGTGTTGCCGAAGATCAGCAGGGGTCGCGTCGGCGGATTCTGCGGCGTCGGGCTTGATTGACCGACCTGGTATTGCATCGGGTACGCGTTTGGACACGCAAGGGTCAGGCGAATCTCCGACTTGTTCGGGTAGCTCGAACCGTCGGGGGAATCAGCCCTCGCCATGTTGTTGTTGGCAATCACGCCGGTACTGCCGCGAACCCATATCCACTTGTTGATCGCGACGGCGTTCGACACGCGCACGAACGTGTTGTTGTAGACCTCGAACTGCCGCGTTCCGCCGCCGGCCGACGAGTCCTGTGGAGCACCGCCGTGAAACACGATGCTGGAATCGGTGTAGGTGTTGTTGCGGATGACCAGCCGGGAACCCTGATCGCCGTCAGGTGCTGTCTCCAACAACCCGCTGATCGTGTTGTCCTCGAAGTAGATGTTGCGCTCGCCCGTCGTGTCGTCGGCGCCGAACGTGGGCGCCTGCGACCAATCCTCGGACGTGGGAATGTTGAACATGTCGGCGCTGGTGGGGGACGCCGCTACCAATTGGTTATGGTGAACCAGACCGCCATTCACCCTCAACTGGATTGCAAGCCCGGACACGTTTGCATTGAAGTAGTTGTTGTCGACGATGTACGGTCTGGCGCTCGGTGACCCGTAGACAGCGACATGGGAGTCGGCGCCGGTGAACCGGACGCCACTGAGCCTCGTGTAGGCGCTGGCGTGCTTGTTCATGGTGACCAGGCCCGCCGTGATGACCGTGCCCGCGGTGGAACTCCCGGCCCCGACGAGTTGGACGCCGCTGAGCGAGATGCCGCCGGACCAGCTGCACGTGCCGGCGGGAACCCTGACCGTATCGCCCGGGCTGGCCCCCGCGAGCGCCGATGCGACATTCGCCTGGGAACATGAGGAGGCAGTGATGGTCGCGGCATGGACCGGCGCGGCAATGGCCACGAACAGCGCGGGGACGGCCCATGTCCTGAGCAATGCCTCGCAGTGTCGACGACCATGAGGCTCCCTGACGTTGGAGTGCAAACTTTTCATTGGAAGAACGAACATGGACTAAAGCCTCGTATGCTGGTTAATTCTCGGAGGGAACCCTTCGAGGAGAGAGTGATTGAATCGAGGGCCGACGTCTCGCACGCGACCCGAAATACTAGGGAAGCACCCTCAAGTTGGTCGGCGCGGGCAGAGTCACCGCGACCGACGACATTGGACCAATGTACGACTTGGCGATGACGACGTTGTCGTACCACTTCTTCGAAGTCGCGAGAATACCGCCGTTGCCGTGAAGGCTGAGGCCCACTCGATCAGTCTTCAGGTCGGTGGTGTCGCGCAGGCGCAGATTGGTGAAGTCGGCGATGAGCTTTCCGTCCAGCCACAGCGCGATTCGTCCATCTCTCAGCCCGGGCGTGTTTGCCTTGACCATGACCTCGTACGCGTACCAGCGCCCGAGTTGCGGGATCACCTCGGGTCGCGCAACGAAGCTCGATCCGAAGTTCCCGGGAGTCCGATCAAACGGAAGCACACGCCCCGTCGGGAAGAAGATGTCCCCCCAAATATCGCGCTGTTCAGGGTGGTAGACATAGGCAACCAGGCTACCCGGATTGGGGGTCGTGGTGGCATCACGATAGGCGTCTGAACTCACCAGGAACTTGTTGTATCCGTCGGCTGGTATGCCAGGGCCGCTGCCTGCGCCATCCCAGTAACTTGCGGAGATGAATGCGCCGTTGTGGCTCGATCCAAGAACGTTGAATGCCGAATCGAACTTCCCGTAGAAGCGGACGAAGACAATGTCTTGAGTCGGACTCAGGAACTTGTTCAGTTCATTGCTTACTTCACCGGTTGTCTTCGGAAGCGTCAGTTCGACACTTTTCTTGCCGCTGAAGAAATTCCCCGCTTCCGTTGCGATACGGATGTTCGAGGCTTGAAACACCTGGTTCCAGCGCCCCGTTCCGCTCAACCCAGCCACATCGCTGTATGACTCGAAGTCGTCAAAGAAAATGACGCCAGGGTCGGAGGCGATTCCAGCATCGGACGGATAGCGCGCAGCAATTCCCGTATTGCCTTCGGGCAACGGTTGGGCACCCACCGCTGCCGCGAAGATCATCCCGGCCAGGGCACCAAGGGCGGGGAAACTGATTTTGATCATTGTCTATAGCTCGGTGAACAAGGTCGGCACTCCTACGCTGACGATCTCAACTACTGGACCAGTTTTGATGCCTCGTTCGAGTACACGCTTTCATTCCCGGTTGCATCGATCGCGGTCACTGCGAAATAGTAAGTCTTGCCGGTCGGGAGGCCTGTCACAGTGTAGGTGGCTGTAGCGGCGTAAAGGCCAGCCCCGTGTGCCTGTGTGTAGGCGCCGGAGGTGGTGCCGTAGTAGACACGATAACCGGTGACGCTCGGACTCGAGACCGATGTCCACGCAATGGCCGCACTGCCGGTAGGTGGCGGTGCCGGCGCAGGCGCCGGTGCCGGTGCCGGTGCGGGCGCAGGTGCAGGTGCAGGTGCAGGTGCAGGTGCAGGTGCAGGTGCAGGCGCAGGTGCGGG
>Ga0070667_100000650_pt1 | contig 33738 bp, 35 predicted proteins | sample KBSS33metaG_FD_64659 | JGI IMG/M metagenome (GOLD analysis project Ga0070667, IMG submission 64659) | Switchgrass rhizosphere microbial communities from Kellogg Biological Station, Michigan, USA - KBS S3-3 metaG | ecosystem: Host-associated > Plants > Roots > Rhizosphere > Soil ...
CGGGCTCGCCCAGTGTGTCGCCGGCCTGGACCGGGGCGGGCAGCGAGTCCCAGCGCCACAGGTCGACGGCGGTGAAGGCCGGTGTCGATATGCGGGCAGTTCCCAGCCCGTCCTCGACGATGGCCGACTTGCCGTCGGCGTCGACATAGTTGACGACGCGACGGGCCTGGAATTCGTCGGCCTTGCGTAGGTCGAGGTTGGTGTGGACGGTCATCGAGGTTTCGCTTTCTTCGAAGTGGGTGTGGAAATATTGGTCAGTAGAAGACGGAGCCGCCGCAGATATTGATCGCCTGTCCGGTGATTCCACGGGCCTTCTCAGATGCCAGATACACGGCCATATCGGCGATTTCGTCGATATGGATCAGTCGTTTCTGATGTGAACTGGGCAGCACGTACTGGTCGAGGATCTCCTGTCGGGACGAGCCGATGAGGCGGCCGAGTTGCTCGATCACCTCGTCCCCCATGGCGGTGTCGACGACGCCGGGGCAGATGGCGTTGGCGGTGAGGGCACGAGTGGACGGACTCATGCCGAACTCCCCGGCGAGGCTGCGGGTAAGCCCGATGACACCGTGCTTGGAAGCGCTGTAGGCGGAGTTCGCGACGCTGCCTTGCTTGCCCGAGATCGAGGCGACGTTGATCACCCGGCCGGCGCCGGCCGCGACCATCTGGGGCACCACCGCACGGGTGACGCGATACACCCCGATCAAATTGACCTCGATGGTGCGTTGCCACATTGCGGGGTCCGATTCCCACAGCACCCCGCGATGTCCGAGGGTCCCCGCGTTGTTGACCAGGATGCCGATCGTTCCGGCGTTGACGTTCAGGTCGGCAACCACCTCGGCCATCGCCTCGGCGGAGGTCACGTCGCCGAGGTAGCCGAGTGCCCGCCCACCCGTGGCCGCAACCTGGTCGTCGGCGGTGATGTCGGCCGCGACGGATTGGATATCGTCACCGATGTCGACGATGCCGACCGTTGCGCCGTGTCGGGCCAATGCCAGGGCAATCGCCCGACCGATGCCCTGTCGGGCGCCGGTCACCAGCGCGGTCATACCCGCGAATTCGGGAGCGGTATTCACGCGATCAACTCCTTGATGTCCTTCTTGCTGATCTTTCCCACCGCAGTCTTGGGCAGGAATTCGAGGAACGTGACGGCTCGGGGGCACTTGTAGCCTGCGAGTGTCGACTTACAGTGCGCGATGAGATCGTCCGCGGTGACGGTACTGTCCGGCGCGAGAACCACTGCGGCGTGGACTATTTCGCCCCACGATCGGCTCGGGGTAGCGACCACCGAGCATTCGCGAACCTCAGGGTGGGTGTAGAGAACGTCTTCGACTTCCTTTGGGTAGACGTTCTCGCCACCGGTGATGATCATGTCTGACTTGCGGTCGGTGAGGAAAAGAATTCCCTGCTCGTCGAGGTAACCCAGGTCAGCAGTGTGATACCAACCGCCATGCAGCGTCCGCGCTGTCAATTCCGGGTTTTTCCAATAGCCGAGCATGACATGGCTGCCCCGAACACAGACCTCGCCTATCTCGCCAGGTTCGAGAGTGCGGTCAGACTCGTCCACCACTTTCACCGTCGAACACACACCCGGCCTGCCCGCGCTGGCCAGATATCTGACGCCCGGACCGTCGAGGTGGTGGTCGTCGACGCCCAACACCGTGATGGGCGCCCCGGCGGTTTCCGTGGCGCCGTATCCCTGCGCAAAGATGTTGCCGAACCGCGTGATACAGGCCTTGAGGATCTCGACGGGGAAGGGGCTGCCCGCGTACGACGCGATGCGCAGACTCGACAGGTCGTAGGCGGCTGCGTCCGGATGGTCGACCAACCAGCTGTAGATGGTGGGGACCAGGTTGATATGTGTGCATTTCTCGTCCTGGATCAGACGCAGAATGCCGTCCAGATCAGGCCGCCGGCTCATGCACACCTTCCCGCCGACCAACAGCATCATCGGGACGGGCCACCACGAGACGTGGAAGATGGGAAGGGCGAAGCAGGTGGCGTCGTCCTTGGTGGCGCCGAACTCGATCGCCGCGGCGATCGCCGCGGTCATCATGTTCCGATGGCTGAGCATGACGCCTTTCGGCCGGCCGGTCGTGCCACCCGTGTACATCAGAACTGCCAAGTCGTCTTCGGCGACCGGGTAACGGTCAGGGTCGGGTTCGGACTCCGCGGCGCCGGCCAGCAACGCTTCGTAGTCGTGGAATCCGTCGACCGCGGTATCGAGTGAGATCCAGTGCTGCACGGTGCCGACCCGCCCGCGAAGACCGCGCGCCCGGCTCTCATAGCCTTCGCCGACGACGAAGACGACGGCCTCACTGTCAGAGACGACGAAATCGACCTCGCCGTCACCGAGGCGCACGTTGACCGGAGTGACACTGGCCCCGAGTTTCGCTGCGGCGAAATAGATTTCGAGATACTTGGCGCAATTTTCGGCCAGGATCGCAATCCGGCCGCGGGATGGGATTCCGAGCGTGATCAGCGCCTGCGCACACCGATTGACGCGACGGTTGAACTCGTCGTAGGTGTATCGGTTGTCCCCGAAGACGATCGCGGTGCGGTCCGCGAACCGCGCCGCCCCGTTACGGGGCAAGTCACCGAGTGTGTACATCTGAATATCCTGTCGGTAAGTGGTTCGAGCCGGTCAACTCCACGACTTGGGTAGCCCCTGAAACTGCATGAGCATGTTGCGGCTCATCTCGTTGGAGATCGGCGAGAACTGGATCTGGTAGGCATCACGAGCGAACATCGAGACGGCGTACTCGTTGCAGATGCCGTAGCCGCCGAAGATCTCAGTTCCATACGTTCCGGCATGCCGGGCACCTTCGGCTGCGACGAGCTTGGCCATCGTCGCCTCCAGGTGGTAGGGCTGCCCGGTATCGCACAGCCAGGCGGCCTTATAAGTGAGATTCCTTGAATTCTCCAGATTGATGAACATGTCGGCGAGATAGTGCTGCAACGACTGGAATCGTGCGATCGGGCCGCCGAACGCGTGCCTTTCCTGTACATAGCGCATGCAGTGTTCGTAGATCGCCGCGATCGCTCCGACGCCGAGCATCGCCACACCGATCCGTTCGGGATTGAGAACGGTCATGATCTCGGGGTATGCCTGGCCGCGTGTGCCGATAAGGTTTTCTTTGGGCACGATGACGTCGTCGAAGAAGATCTCGACGCTGTCGCAGTGGTGGCAGCTGATCTTGTCGACGTTCTGAATTCTGATGCCGGGGGTATTGCCCGGGATCATGATCGTGGACCACGAGCGGCTTCTCGGGGCATCGCGTTCGGTGCGACACACGGTAAACAGCATGTCGGCGACGTGTGCTCCCGTGATGAAGATCTTGTGCCCGTTGACTACCCACGCATCGCCGCGATCTTCTGCGAAAGTGGAAAGCGAACCGAGAATGTCGGTGCCGCCTCCTGGTTCGGTCAGCGCCATCGAGGTGCGCAGGTTGCCTGCGGAGAGCCGGGGCAGATACGTCTGCTTCTGCTCGTCCGTGCCGAGTTCGGTGAGAAACCGCGCACCGAAACCGGTCGTGGCGCCGATCGCCAGAGCCACAGACATGGACCGCTTGCAGATCTGCTCGTAGGCCAGCATATTGTCGACCACCCCGAGGCCGAGCCCGCCGTACTCGACCGGCACGGTGGCGCCGAACAGCCCGAGTTCGGCAAATTTGTTCCACAGGTCTTCGGGAGGAAAGTCGAGGTTCTCGTCCATCCAGCGCACGTACTCGTAACTGAGTTCCTTCTCGCAGAATTGGTCGAACGTATTCTGAATCGCCCGCTGTTCATCGGTGAGAGTGAAGTCCATGGCTGCTATGCCTTCCTGTCGGAATCGCGGTTCGACTGTTTTTGACTGGTGACCAATGCGGTTGGGTTGTCGCGGAATACCGCCATCGCGGCCTGGATGTCGGGCGCGTGGTTGAGCCACTGGATCGCATTGCGTTCGAGCGCCAAGGCGGCGTCGAGTGACGGCATTTCGAGTGATCTGGTCATGACCTCCTTGGCCATCCGCAGGGCCCCGGGCTTCTTCGAGGCGATGTTGGCGATTGCTGAACCGACCTCGTCGTCAAAAGTGTCCGCGCCGAACACGCGAGTCAGGAAACCCATTTCGTAGATCTCTGCCGCGGTGTAATCCTTGCGGCCGCTGTAAATGATCTCGCGGGCGCGGTGGTGTGGCATGGCCCGGGCGATCCGCACGGTGCCGCCCCACCCGGGCAACAGTCCCATGTTGATCTCGGTGGTGCCGAACCTCGCGTTCTCGTGTGCATAGATGAGATCGCACATCAGCGCGAGTTCCAGACCGCCGGCCAGGCAATGTCCGTGAACCTTGGCGACGACGACCTTCTCGCACAGTTCGATCGCCTTGCCGATTTCATATCCGTCGTGCGCGAGCCAATCGAGCGATGCGGTGTGCTCGGCCAGCGACGGAAAGATGCTCAGATCGCCACCGACGCAGAATGATCGGCCCGCGCCGGAGAGCACCACGGCCGCGACGTCGGTCTCGTTGCGGACACGCCGGAACGCATCGAGCAGTTCACCGGCCATCACCCGGTCGATCGCGTTGAATTTCTCCGGCCGGTTGAGTGTGATATGTGCTGTCGTACCGGCGATTTCGTAGTTGATGGTCAGGTAGTCGGTCATGATGGGTCCTCGGCTCGCATGGGCTCGAAGTAGGGGAGTCGGAAGCCGTCGCGCTCGTGGAACACGACCGTGACGTCCATCCCGAAGGTGATGTCCTCCGGCGCGCAGTTCACAATCCGGGTCATCATGCGGACGCCTTCGGCGAGATCGACATAGGCGATCGTGTAGGGAAGCTCGTCGGCGAACTTCGGTTCGACCATGCTGAACGCCGTTGAGAACGTGAAAACGACTGCGCGACCGGATGATTCGATCCAACTTAAGTCGGCCGACCAGCACTCTGGGCAGGCCTTACGGGGATAGAAGATCCGCGCGTCGCAGTTGTTGCACGTCTGGATGAGGAGTTTGCCTTGGCGGGTCCCCTCCCAGAAGGGTTCGGACCACGGCTGTGTCACCGGAAGCGGCTTCGTCATATCGAACTCCATGTCAGGCCTCGTTTCCCCAGATCGTTGCGATGTTGTTGAATCCGGATCCACCCGCGGTGTTCTGGTAGACGAAGCGGCAATCGTCGACCTGACGTTCGCCGGCGCGGTTCATCAGCTGGCGTGCGGTCTCCACGTAGCACGCTGTGCCGACGCCCGATCCGGTGTGCCCGCGGCCAGGGGCGTCCCCGATCGTCGACCATGGGATGTCGCCGCCGAATGACATGCGGCCCTCGTGGAAGTACTTGGCTCCCTCGCCCGGCGGTGCGACACCGAGCGCTTCGGCCATCATGGGATGCACCAGCGGATAGGCGAGATAGACATTCCACAGGTCCACGTCGTCTTTGGTGATCCCCGCCTGTTGCATCGCTTCGGTTGCGGTGACGGCGAATCCGGCGCGCACGACGTCGAAGTCGCGCATCACACATGTGCTACTGAAGTAGCGCACGGATTCGCCCAACTTATATGCGGCCGGCACCCCGAGGGACTTGGCGCGGGCCGCCGACACCACGACCATCGCGGCGCCACCGTCGGCGAGAACATTGCTCTCGCGCACGTGCAGCGGAGTGTTGAGCAGTTGCGATTCCAGCACCTTGTCCACGGTGGGCGCGGCCTTGCCGAAGAACAGTGAGTGCGGGTCCTTCTGTGCCCAGCTACGCAATGCGGTGACCACCGAGGCCATCTGCTCGGGAGTGGCGCCGGTGTCGTGCATGTAGCGGCTCGCGAGCAGCCCCATGATGATGTTGTAGGTCGTGCCGAACGGATACTCCCACTGCAGGTCGATTCCGGCATTGGCGAAGGCCGCGATCTTCACTTCGAGCGGCATCGTGGAGTGGACCGTGGTGTGGTGGATCAGTACGGCATCGGCGGTACCCGCGGCGATCCACTGTTCGGCGAGGCGGAGCGCATTCGACGTCGACGAGCCGCCTGCGTTGACCAGTGCGGTGTCGCGCACGCCCTTCAGGCCCAGTTCCTCCGGCACCCGGCCGTAGGCAAGCTCGGCCTCGATCGCGGGTTGGGCGAGGGCAGCCACAGAGATGACTCCGGTGATGTCGTCCTTACCCAGGCCCGAATCGCGCACCGCGGCCATGCCGGTTTCGTAAACGATGTCCCAGTGCGTCCGTTCCGGTAGCAGCGCCGTGGGCACCTCACCGATCCCCACGACCGCAATCTTGCTGCTCGTCACATTCGATCCTTCTCGTTCGGTTTCGGCGGACCGGGTCTCCGCGCGGGCGATGAATTTAATAGTTCAGAACAGACCGACATCGTTCCGAAGTATGAAGCTAACTGGTGACGGTCACCACTGTCAACGCGCGCCTGATTGGTACGCTGAGCATTCCGTCAGCGCACACTTGTCGGCAGGGAGATTCGATGGCCGAGGCCGACCATCCGCGGCACCTGCGGATGTCGGAGCTGAGCGCTCTAGCCGGGCTGCCGTCCACCACAGTCCGCTATTACCTGCGCCTCGGGCTGCTTCCCCCGCCGCTGCGCACGAGCAAGACCATGGCCTATTACTCGGTCGAACACCTCGACCGACTCCGCGAACTCATCCGGTTGAAGGCCCAGGGGCACAACGTAAGTGGCCTTGCGGCGTACCTGCCGGCGGCCCCCTCCGTACCCACGATGGAGCACCTCGGTTCAGCCCCGACGGGCGATATTCACAGCAGTACGCGCACAGCCATTGTGTCGGCCGGCATCACCCGGTTTGTCGACCACGGTTACGACGTCACCACCATCGATGACATAGTCGCCGCCGCGGGTGTGGGCAAGGCGGCCTTCTATCGATATTTTCAGCGGAAGGTCGACCTGCTCGCGGCATGCCTGCGTGAAGTCCTTGATGACGCTCTGCGCAACCATGTCCCAGCCCGATCGGCCGACCCTGTTGAACGAATTTGGGACCGCGCAGTGTCCGTCTCGCACATCGTGCAGGATGTTCAAAGCTTGCTCGACCTGAGTCGCAAAGTTGCGGTGACCGACGCCGGGCACGGCCAGGATGCGCTCGATGGCGCACTGTCGCGCCTCCTCACGCCGATCGAGGCCGATCTACGCGATGCCCGCGATGTGGGATTCTCTGCAGCGACGGACCCACCGGTGCAGGCAGCGCTGCTGTTCGGTGCCGCGCAGTACGTCTCCTACTATTCCGACATGCATCCAGGTTCGGACCCGGCGGAACTGACGGTGACGGCGTGGAAAGTGGTGTTGGGGGTCATCCCATCGTGACCGGGCCGCGGATGCCGATGTCGGAACTGGCGCAACGGGCGCAACTTCCGGTGTCAACCATTCGGTACTACATCGCAAAGGGTCTGGTTCCTCCTGGGGTGAAGACCGGCCGCACCCGCGCGTATTACACGGATGCGCATCTGCAGGCGCTCACGGCCGTCAAGCGTGCAGTTGCCGATGAATCACGCACCCTGGACGAGATTCGGAAAACTATGGCGTCCTCGTTCCCAACGCCGACGCCAGATGAAACTGATGTCGAGCCCGACCGCGATCAGCGGATCCTGCTGGCCGCCACTGAACTTTTCCTTAGGCAGGGTTACGCCCAAACTACGGTCGGTGATATCGCCCGGCAGGCCAGAATGGGCAAAGCCACCGTGTACCAACGATTTCCCACCAAACGGGAGATTTTCGTGGCCTGCGCCGAGCAGGTTTTTCGAGACATGTACGCCGGGGACTGGGCGCAGATTCGGCAAGAGTCGGACATGGCCGAACGACTGCGCGCGCGCAGCCGGGCATTCATGAAGTCGTATCCGCAATGGATCTCGATGATGAACCTGGTGCGCGGGCTGGCGGTCGGTGATAATCCGGAAATCGCGGGACAGCTGGACAAGACGCTCACCCAGATTATCGCGCCGCTTGCGCGAGAAGTTGGGATCCTCCAGCAGCAGAAGCGGTTTCGCGCGGATGTCGATCCCGATCTCGCGGCATTCATCATGATGGGGATGAGCGAGGCCGGCGGTCAACTCGTTCAGCAGGGCCGGTGCTCCACCGACGAAGTGACGGCTTTCATCGAACTCGTGCTCGCGGCGCCGTGACGCAACGCGAGAGCTCGCGACGACACCTTCGGGCGGGCTCGAGCAATCAGCCTTCGCGGGCCTGATCCGCGTGCAGGGCCTTGATGCGCCGCTGCTCGCGCAGCACCTGCTGGTAGCTCTCGCGTTCGATGATCAGCCAGTCCGGCTTCTCCTCGATCAGCGCGTCGATCTCCTCGGTGGTCAGCGCCTGCTCGACGCCGCCGCGCGCGAGGCCGGCGATCGAGACGCCCAGCTTGGCCGCCACGAGGTTCTTGGGGTGCGGCCCGTTCTTGCGGAGGTCCTTGAGCCACTGCGGCGGGTCGGACTGGAGGGCCGCGAGCTCGGCGCGGGTGATCGCGTTCTGCTGGAACTCCGCAGGCGTCGCGGGCAAGTACACGTCCAGCTTCTTCGCCGCGGTGGCGGGTTTCATGGACTGCGCGTTGGGCCTGCTCATGGGCATCAGCCTATCGGTACGTCGATGCGATAACCCCGTACGATCCGCGAGATGGAGTTTTCGACGCTGGATCTCGCGACCCGCAAGTTCTGGCGGGCCACCGGGAGAGGCGTCGACCTCGATGGTGGCGAGCGCTGGTTGCAGGCACCACTCGGATCCCGGGGCGGCCGAAACAGTTGGCTGCGCGAGGAAGCCGCACGGCGCGGCGGCGCGCTGCGGGACGACGATCCAGACGCCGGCCTGCAACCCGATCTCGAAGGACTGTCGGGGCCCGGGTTCGACGCCGCGCTGGTCCATCCGATGATTCACGACTTCTACACGCACACGGCGCGGTGGCGCATGGAGGTCTGGAGCAGCTGGTCACCGTTGTTCTGGCCGGGTGGCGAGCTGATCTCGCGCGTGTTCGGCAAGCGCGTGCAGCAACTGGCTCTGCCGATGCGGCCCCTCGACGTGGCACGCGGCATCGACGGACGGGTATCGGTGATCACCGACGGCAGTGGGGCACAGGTCGCGGCCGGCTGGATCCGGACGCTGCGCGGCAACGGCGACACCGTGTTCAGTGGATGTTATTCGCGCAGAACGCTTCCCGGCGCCGACCGGGCGAGCGTGCACGTGACGTTCCCCTTGGAGGAGGGCAACGTCCAGGTGTTCCTGAAACCGCAGCACCTGCCGGATGGCGGCCTGCGGCTGTCCTCCCCGGCGGGTCCGTGGGGTGCTGACGGGGCGTACGTATTGGTGCGAGACCGTGGGCGCTACTTCGCGCGGCGCGCGCCCGTGCACGAGACGTTCGACCTCTATGTCGACCGTGAACAGGTGCTACGTACCGACCATGTGCTGCGGATGTGGAACATGCCGGCGGTTCGCTTGCACTACAAGCTGGAACGCCGCGGGACGTAGTCCGTGCGGCCATCCCAAGAGCCGTGCTCGGAGATCGGACGGAATCGGTAGGTCGCGAACTCGTGGTGGAAGTCGCGGCGCCGGCGTTCCGCCATCGCCTCGGCATGTCGAGCCGGGTCGGCGAGCTCGGTCACGCCACCTCGGCCGTGCACCATGTCGGTCATCGCCCGCACCGAGTTCCAGATCGAGAAAGTGGAGATCGAGCGGGGCGGACGCATTGCGGCCAACGCCAGGGTGGCGTCCGGATGGTCGCGGACCAATCGCTCGACGGGCTTGCCCCACGTGAGGAATCGCGGCACTTCGGGCAATCGCATCCGGGCCAGGGTGACGGCGACGACGGGCTCGTCGTCGTCGGAGGCATCGGCCTGTTGCGGAAGGTCGGGGAGCGCCGCGAGCGTGGACCAGCGCCGCAGGAACGTCATGCGGACATGCCAGCCGGCCGCGAACCGCGCACCCGAACCGGCCAGAAATTCATCGATCGCGGCCTCGTCGTCCCAGCGCGCAAACATCGCCAGTCGCGGCAACTGCAGACGGTCGGGCGAGAGGGTCGGAGCGCCGAGCCGCATCAGCGACAGGCACTCGGCGTAGCGCAGTCCCGATACCCGGCCGGACTGCGGTGGTCGCCGCAGCAGTGGCAGCGTCGCCGTGACAGGCAGCTCGACGAGATGGAACGTGAAGATGCCGGGCCTGGTCATGCCTCAATTATCGGTGCTGACGACGAACCGCCCGACGCGCGTTTGGGTAGCGTGATGGCCGTGAACTCGGCCTCGTTGACTCTCGGGTACGTCCCCGGCGGGACTCCCGCGAAGTGGGCGCGGATCTGGACCGAGCGCCATCCGGAGGCAGCGCTGGTGCTGCACCCCGTCACCGCGGCAGACGCGGCCGACGCGCTGCGTGCGGGCGCCGTCGACGTGGCATTGCTGCGCCTGCCGGCGGATACGACCGGGCTTGCCGTCATTTCGCTCTATGAGGAGACCACGGTGGCCGTGGTGCCGGTCGATCATCTGCTGACGGCCGTCGACGAGATCGCCGCCGCGGACCTCGCCGGCGAGCCGATCCTCGTGCCACGCGACCACGTGGTCGCGTGGGCAGACGCTCCCGGCGTCCCTGTTGACCACCGGCCCGAAACCACCGAGGACGCAATCGAACTCGTCGCCGCGGGGATGGGCGCGCTGATCGTCCCGCAGTCGTTGGCGCGGCTGTATCACCGTAGGGACCTCACCTACCGGCCGATCACCGATGCCCCCACCTGCTCCGTCGCGCTCGCTTTCCCGGAAGGGGAACAGCCGGAGTTGGTCGAGGAGTTCATCGGCATCGTGCGGGGCCGCAAGGCCAGCTCGTCACGAGGACAGGCCGAGCCGGCGCCGAAACGCAGCGCGCGGGAGAAGACCCTCGCCAAGCAGGCCGCGCGGGCCGCGGCGGGCAAGGTTGCGACAGGCAAGGTTGCCCGAAAGCCGGGCAAGGCGCAGCGTGGCCGACGCTGAGGAGGCGTAACCCGTTGCGTTTGCTCAGCGCCACTACACTCCCTGGCCATGGGCAGACCGTCGGCGGGCACAGACAAACGCACCACCGCGGAACGATCGCCGCGCACGATCCGCGGTCTCGACGCCGAGCAGCGCCGAACCCATCGCCGGGAACAGCTGCTGGCGTCCGCATTCGAGCTGATCGCCCGCGACGGTTACGCAAACACCTCGATCGAGCAGATCTGCCAGAACGCGTTCGTGGGGAACAAGGCGTTCTACGAAACCTTCGAGAGCAAAGAAGACTGCTACATCGAGTTGCTCCGTCAGATCGCCGAGCGAATCGAGCGGCGCGTTGTCGAGATCCTCGAGGACACCACCGCTGACAACGACGAAATGGTCGAGCGGCTGCTGTCGGCGTTCGCCCACTCCCTGGTCGACGACCCCAGGATCGCGGTGGTGGCTTTCGGGGAATGCGCGGGCATCTCCCCGCGGGTCGAGCGCCAGCGCCGCGAGAATCGGCGTTGGACCGCAACGTTTGTCGAAGAATTATGGCGGCGTCGCGAGTTCCCGGAGATCGCGGACAACGCCATGCTCGACTTCCATGCGCTGGCGGTCCTGACCGTCGGCGGTCTGTTCGAGGCGGTTGCCGACTGGCTGCACGACTACGAGCCCGACGCTGAACCACGACCGAGCATCGACACCCTCATCGGAAATCTCACGAGCTTCATGGCGGTGGTCAGGGCGGGTATCACCGCCTCATTGCGCTGATCGAAATCTGGGCCATACCTCGGTGCATCCTGTTCGCGCAGCAGTTTGACAAGAGTTCTTGTTTTTAAAAAGAGGTCTTGTTCGAAAACTGCGATTGCTATAGCGTCCTGCGGCTATGGGGGTCAACTCAACACAACAATTGCAATCATCGCGGTGGACGACCACGGTCTTGGCGAGGGGCGCCGCGGTCGGTATCGCCGCGGCGGCCGTGGTCGGCGTGTCGACGCCGGCCGCTCCGATCGTGTCGCAGGCCGCCGTCCGGCTCGTCGACACCACGATCGGCATCGGGGGATCCTTCGACCCCTTCGGGCTGAGCATCCCGCTGTTCTTCTATGGAACGACTGTCCCGCAAGGAGATTCATTCCACGTTGTGCCATACCCGGGGCAGATCAACGTCGAATGGCCGATCATCTCCGCGCTGCCGGGTTTGTCTGGCGTCCCCTATTGGCCGCACTCGCTGAAGCAGTCCGAACGCATAGGTGCCGGATATCTCGAGCAGGACATCGCCAAACAGGCATCTGGTCAGAAGATAACCATCCTCGGCATGTCCCAGGGCGCCGAGGTCGCCGAGATCGCGCGCGCCCACATGGCCAAGGATCCGGCCTATGTTGCCCACGCAGGCGACTACACCTTCACCCTCATCGGTGATCCGTACCAGCCGAACGGTGGAATCCTGTCGCGCTTCACCTCGTGGAATCGCATGCCGATTCTCGGTGAGCTGTTTCCGTTCGGGCGACCGGGGCCGTCTGACAGTCCATTCCAAACCACGGTCTACCAGAATCAGTACGACGGATTCGCCGATTTCCCGGCGTATTTCAACCCGCTGGCCGTCGTCAACGCCGTCTTGGGCATCATGTTCGAACATGTCCTGCCCGGCTACGTGTTGGAGCCCAAGACCAGTTCCAACGCGGTCAGCACCACCGTCGGCAACACCACGTACGTGACCTTCCCGCAGCGCCTGCCGCTGCTCGCGCCGCTGCGCCTTGCCGCGTCCCTGATCGGGGCGCAGCGCCTTGTCGACGCCATGGACCCGGTCCTGCGCGTCATCATCGAAAGCGCCTACGACCGCACCGCAGATCCCAGCCAGGTCAAACAATTCAGCTGGACGACGCCACAGGCCAAGATCACTGCCGCTCTCAAAGCGCTGCCCGGGGCGTTCGCGCAGTCAATGCAGATTCTCCGCACCGGCAGCTACACGCCGACCTTGCCGCAACCGACGGCGGATGCCACCGAACCGGCGACACCCACCACCGATCACCCTGCGACGCCGGTAGATAACTCACCGCTGGCCAGGGCAATTCGGCAGTCGGTGGTCAATCTGACTGCGGCGCTGACAAATATCACCCGTCCGGTGGCCAAACTGTTGCAGGTGGTCGGGGGTCAGAAGCCGTCGTCGGCGACGCCGCCGAATGCCGCACTCCCGTCGGTCGTCTCGGCGACGACACCCCAGCTCTCGCTCACAGCCGGAACCCGCCTCTCGGTGCCGGCACCTCGAACCGCGCCGGCGAAGTCCGGGGACTCCTCAGAGGCGGGTTCCGTCTCGGTCTCGGCTTCCGCCAGGGCGACGGCAGCGGCCCCGTCGTCACCAGCGGTCTCGCGCGGGAAACCGGCGAAGCACGGACAATCGGCGCGACCGGCGGCAGACGCCATCGCGCCGCTGCGGCAGACCCGCGATCCACGACAGCAGCCCGCCGGCGCAGGTCAGGCAGATACCGACGCCCAGGCGACTGCACCGACCGCACCGACCGCCAAAGCCGACGAACGGAGAAGCGAATCCGCCAGGGCCACAAACAAATCCGGCGTGTCCGCCAGTGTCAAGGCTGATCACGCGCCGCTCCGAAATGGCGCCAAGCCGGCAGCGTGACTTTCAGGTGTGGGAAGGCCCCTCGGCTTTCTTGTACAGCGACTTCAGCAACACATCGCGGAAGGTACGGCTGTCGACGGCCCGGCGGCCGGCTTCGGCCACCCACGGCATACCGGCGAGCTTGTGAAAGAAGCGACCGCGCCGGTATTCGCGGCCCCACGCCGCCTCGATCCGCTGCTGGTAATTGGTGAAGTCGCCGGGACCGCCGTTCGTGAGTGCCGCGACGGCGCATTCGCCTGCGGCCAAACCTGATTCGAGCGCTTTGGAGATGCCGGCACCGGAGGCGGGCTTTCCGGCACCCAGCGCATCGCCGGCGAACAAGATGCCGGGCCGCCACGGCGGCCACGCGGTGAACCCCATCGGCAGCCGCCAGGCCCGCACACTCCGGTTCTTCTTCAATTCGTCGATTGCTGGCAGCGCCCAGTCGCGCGGCAGCGTCTGCAGGAAGTCGCCGAGAAACCGAGTGGCGTTGATGGCCTGCCAATTCCGGTAGCTGTTGACGTAGCCCAGCCCAATGTTGAAGGCGCCGTTGCCCATTGGGAACACCCAGCCGTAGCCGGGTAACTGATCACCCTCGAACATCAGCTTGAGATAGATCTCCAGGGCGTCAGAGTCGGGCCGGTTGGCCGGCATCTCGGCGCGAATGGCGATGGCGGAATAGCCGTGGACGCCCGAGTTGACGTGCAGCGCCCGTTTGAGAGGCGAGTAGGCGCCGTCGGCGGCGATCACAGCGTCTGCGTGCACTGCCTCGCCGTCCTTGAGGGCCACGCCGGTGACCATGCCGTCGTCGTCAAGCACCGGACCTGCGACCTCGGCGCCCTGCCGCACTTCCGCGCCCGCCGCTGCGGCGTGACCGAGCAACAGAGCGTCCAAGTAGGTACGGCTGACGGTGCAGCCGTGGTCCGGCATACCGGGCCGATGCGGGAACGACAGCTCCCATCGGTGGGGGCTGAACACCGTGACTCGATTGATCCGGTGGAATTCGGCGACCTGTTTCGCCAGGCCCATGTTCTGCAGATAGCTGACTCCGCGGGCGGTCAGCCCGTCGCCGCATGGCTTGTCGCGCGGGAACGTGGCCTTGTCGAGGATGAGCACGCTCGCGCCGGTCTGTGCGGCCTGCCATGCAGCAGCCGATCCGGCCGGACCCCCGCCGGCGACGACGACGTCGTACCGCTGCGCCATGTGATCGAGTCCCTTGTCCGGCCGGTACTTTCGGGCGGTGCCTGAGGCCGATGCTACGCGCGAAGGCTGTCCGTCGGCGGGGTGCGGTCACGCGTCGGCGAATGTGACGTTCGCCGCGCCGAGCGGTCTGAGCAGGTCAGATTTGCCCGGCCCGGTACAGTGGCGGGGTGCGCAGGCCATCTCTTCCACGCACCGGCATCCAGGCCGGGGTGAAAGTTCCTGGTGTGCCGGGCGTGAATGTTCCGTCGGTCACCGTGCAGGTGAAGGTCACCCCGCCCAAGGGGGCGCCCGAAAAAGTGGACGCCCGCAGCGAGCGCTGGCGCGAACACCGACTCAAGGTGCGCGAAGAGATCGTCGACGCCGCATTCCGCGCGATCGACCGCCTCGGCCCCAACGTCAGCGTGCGGGAGATCGCCGAAGAGGCCGGCACCGCCAAACCCAAGATCTACCGGCACTTCGCCGACAAGTCAGACATGTTCTCGCAGATCGGCGAGCGGATGCGGGACATGTTGTGGGCAGCGGTCATTCCGTCCATCGACATCGAGAACGATTCGACCGGGCAGATCATCGGCCGGGCCGTCGAACACTATGTGGACCTGGTGGACCAGCATCCCAACGTGGTGCGCTTCCTACTGCAGGGCCGGTTCGCCGACCAGTCCGCCGCGGCGATGACAACCGTCAACCGGGGCCGCGACATCACCCTGGCCATCGCCGCCATGATCAGCGGTGAGCTCAAGGAGATGGACCTGGACTCCAGCATCTTCGAGCTCGCGGCGTTCGCGCTGTTCGGTGCGGCTGCCTCGGCGACCGACTGGTGGCTGGGCGGCAGTGACGAGACCCCGCGCCGGCTGCCCCGCGACCAGTTCGTCGCGCACATGACCACGATCATGATCGGCGCCATCAACGGCACCGCCAGGCTGCTCGGCATCCGGTTCGACCTGGACCTGCCGGTGCACGATGCGGTGCGCCGCGAAGAATCGGTCGGCTGAATATCTGCTCCTGACGTGGTGCGTTGACACCCCGCGGGTCTGGCCGGAGACTGTGCAGTATCTGGTACCGCCGTTCCCAGGAAAGAGCAGGTTCATGACGGTCGAGCAGTCAACCGGAGCGCAGTCCGCGGATATCGAGGTCGCCGCCGAACCGATCGTGACGCGGGCGGTGATCATCGGGTCCGGCTTCTCCGGGCTGGGCATGGGCATCGCGCTGCGTAAGCAGGGCTTCGGTGCGCGTGACTTCCTGATCCTGGAGAAGGCCGACGAGGTCGGCGGCACCTGGCGGGACAACACCTATCCGGGCTGCGCGTGCGACATCCCGTCGCACATGTACTCGTTCTCGTTCGAGCCGAAAGCCGACTGGACGCACATATGGTCGTTCCAGCCGGAGATCTTCGACTACCTCAAAGGCGTCACCGACAAGCACAACCTCCGCCGGAACATCCGGTTCAACACCCATGTCGACCGCGCGCACTGGGACGAAGAGGAGCGGCGCTGGCACGTCTACGACGACAGCGGCCAGGAGTACATCGCCCAGTTCCTGATCTCCGGCGCCGGGGGATTGCACATCCCGTCCGTCCCCGAAATTGAAGGCAGTGACGAATTTACCGGCGCCGCTTTCCATTCCGCGCAGTGGGACCACAGCGTCGACCTCACCGGCAAGCGCGTCGCGGTGATCGGCACCGGTGCCAGCGCCATCCAGATCGTGCCCTCGATCGTCGACCAGGTGTCCGAGCTGCACCTGTACCAGCGCACCCCGGCATGGGTCATGCCGCGGCCCAATAACGCATTTCCCGAGTGGATGAAGGACACCTTCCGCCGGGTGCCGGGTACCCGGGCCCTCATGCGGGACGCCATCTACTGGATTCACGAAGGCGTCGGGTTCGCGATGACCAAGCAGCCACGCCTGCTCAAAATCGGTGAGCTGCTGGGCAAGTGGAACATCAACCGCAGCATCAAAGACCCTGAACTGCGCCGCAAACTGACCCCGAACTACGTGGCGGGCTGTAAGCGAATCCTGAACTCCGACACCTACTATCGCGGTATCGCCAACCCAAAGACTCAGGTCTTCACCGAGGGCATCGAGCGGATGACAGCGGGCGGCATCGTCACCCGCGACGGCATCGAGCATCCCGTCGATGTGGTGGTGTGGTGCACCGGTTTCCACGTCACCGACTCATACACCTACGTCGACATCAAGGGCCTCGGGGGAGAAGACCTGGTCGACCGGTGGAACCGCGAGGGCATGGCGGCCCACCGCGGCATAACGGTGTCGAACATGCCGAACCTGTTCTTCCTGCTGGGTCCGAACACCGCGCTGGGGCACAACTCGGTGGTGTTCATGATCGAGTCGCAGATCCGCTACGCCGCGCAGGCCATCGCCGCCGCCGACAAGGCGGGCGCCGCGGCGCTGATGCCGAGCCGGCGGGCGCAGGATGACTACAACGCCGAGTTGCAGCAGAATCTGGCCGGCACCGTGTGGAGCACGGGTGGTTGCCACAGCTGGTACATGGACGAGCACGGGGTGAACCGCACCTTGTGGAGCGGCATGACCTGGCAATACTGGCTGGAAACCCGGAAGTTCAAGTCCACGGAGTACGAGTTCATCCGCTGAATCGGCGTCCGCGGCGCGACACGAAAACACAACTTTTAGCGGTGTTAGTCGACGGCAAACACCAGGGGTAGTGTCTGTGGTGCCGATCCGGCAAACACAGGTTCAGGTGAAATGGGGTCACGGTGTCCGAAGGTATGAAGCTGATCGACCGGGCCTCCGCGATCAACTGGAACCGCGTACAGGACGACAAGGACGCGGAGGTCTGGGACCGCCTCACGGGTAACTTCTGGTTGCCGGAGAAGGTGCCGGTGTCCAACGACATCCCGTCCTGGGGCACGCTGACCGACAGTGAAAAGCAGCTCACCATGCGCGTTTTCACGGGCCTGACGCTGCTGGACACCATCCAGGGCACCGTCGGAGCCGTCAGCTTGATCCCCGATGCGCTGACCCCGCACGAGCAGGCCGTCTACACCAACATCGCCTTCATGGAGTCGGTGCACGCCAAGAGCTACAGCAACATCTTCTCGACGCTGTGTTCAACCGTCGAGATCGACGAGGCGTTCCGCTGGTCGGAGGAGAACCCGAACCTGCAGCGCAAGGCCGAGATCGTCATGAAGTACTACAAGGGTGACGAGCCGCTCAAGCGCAAGGTGGCCTCGACGCTGCTCGAGAGCTTCCTGTTCTACTCCGGCTTCTACCTGCCGATGTACTGGTCGTCGCGCGCCAAGCTCACCAACACCGCCGACATGATCCGGCTGATCATCCGTGACGAGGCGGTGCACGGGTACTACATCGGCTACAAGTACCAGCGCGGTCTGGCGATGGTCGACGAGGCCAAGCGCACCGAGCTCAAGGACTACACGTACGAGCTGCTGTTCGAGCTGTACGACAACGAGGTCGAGTACACGCAGGACCTGTACGACGGCGTCGGCCTCACCGAGGACGTCAAGAAGTTCCTGCGCTACAACGCCAACAAGGCGCTGATGAACCTCGGCTACGAAGCGCTGTTCCCGCGCGACGAGACCGACGTGAACCCGGCGATCCTGTCGGCGCTGTCGCCCAACGCGGACGAGAATCACGACTTCTTCTCGGGGTCGGGTAGCTCGTACGTGATCGGCAAGGCCGTCAACACCGAAGACTCGGATTGGGACTTCTAGAAGACGCAGTTCAGTGCTGTGATTGCGGGGCGTATCGGCTTGCCGAATGCGCCCCGCAACTATTTCGCTCGGCGTTAATATTGTTCTTTACGCGTCGAGAACAGGCGGGCCCAATCATGGCGCTATCGACTTCGATCCCACGTGTTTTCGTCACCGGTGCGCTGTGCGCGATCGCGCTCGCAACCGGCACACCCGCTGCGGTCGCTGATGACACGATCGTGTGCGAGCCGGGACAAGTCGTCATCGACGGCCAGTGCCACATGCCTTCGGGCATGAACAACGACGGAGCTACCACAGGTGGGACGACAGGCTCGACCACGGGCGGCCACGGCAGCCCGGGTAGCCACGGTCATTGACCGGCCGGCCATCAGGCCAGCGGCGGCACCGGCTGGATGGCGAAGCCGAATTTCGTCAGTGGCTCAAGTGATTTGCGCGCCTCGGGGCTGGCCACCGCGAAAGTGATGATCGCGGTCTGGTCGCTGACCGCGGAGGCGAACAGGGCCATGAAATTGCGCTGCAGCGCCGAGGTCATGTCGCTGTTGGCAGTCCATTGCGAGATCCACAGGCCGTTGGTCAGGCCGGGATTCACCGCGCTCGCGCAGGTGCCCGCCCGGACCGCGCCCGGCCAGTCGCGGGCCGCGATCGCCGGGTCATCTTGGTTGAAACTGCCTGGCGCACATACGGCTTTCTGCCAGTCGTTGAGTACCCCGGTGACGCCGGCGGACACGGGGGCCGGAGCCGGCGGCGGTTCCGGATCGGCGAGCGCGACGCCCGTCGGCAGCAGGGCGATGGCCACTCCGGCGAGGGCCAGCTGGCACAGCGGAGCGCGGCGGCGAGCGGACGTCATGATCAAAGTATTAATGCGTGACGGTAAATTCCGTCAACAGGGCGAGTCAGTCGGCGTTGGACTCCCGGTCGCCGACGAAGGCGAGCAGCGCGGCGTCGCCGGAGCGGATCACGTCCACGCGCTCACCACCGTCGCACTGGAACAGCCCGATGGTCAGTTCGTGCGCACGGCGGCCGATGATCCGCCAGATGCCTCCCGCGAGCTCCCAGCGCTGCAGGATGTCCACCGGATCGTCGGCCACCGGGCATCCGAATCAGATCGTCGCGGTGTCGATCACGAAGCGGTACCGCACGTCACTGGCGATGACGCGCTCGTAGGCCTCGTTGACGTACGACGCCTCGATGACCTCGATCTCCGGCGTGACGTCATGCTCGGCGCAGAAGTCCAGCATCTCCTGGGTCTCCGGGATGCCGCCGATCAAGGAACCGGCGAGCGTGCGGCGCATGCCGATCAACGGGAACACCGGCACCTCCAGAGGCTTCTCGGGCGCACCGAGCTCGACGAGCGTGCCGTCGGTCTTGAGCAGGTTCAGGTACAGGCCCATGTTGAGGTTCGCCGACACCGTGTTGATGATCAGGTCGAAGCTGCCGGCCAGCTTCTTGAAGGTGTCCGGGTCGTTGGTGGCGTAGTAGTGGTGCGCGCCCAGGCGCAGGCCGTCTTCCATCTTCTTGAGCGACTGGCTCAGCACGGTGACCTCCGCGCCCATCGCGACGGCGAGCTTCACGCCGACGTGGCCCAGGCCGCCGAGGCCGACGATCGCCACCTTCTTGCCCGGTCCGGCATTCCAGTGCCGCAGCGGCGAGTACAGGGTGATGCCGGCGCACAGCAGGGGAGCGGCCTTGTCCAGCGGGATGCCGTCCGGGATGCGCAGCACGTAGTTCTCGTCGACGACGATGGCGGTGCTGTAGCCGCCGTAGGTGGGGGCGCCGTCGCGGCCGGTGGCGTTGTACGTGCCGATGTTGCCGCCCTTGCCGGTGCAGTACTGCTGCAGGCCGGCCAGGCAGTTTTCGCACTCGCGGCAGGAGTCGACGAAGCAGCCGACGCCGACGTGGTCGCCGACTTTGTACTTGGACACCTCGGAGCCGACGGCAGTGACGACGCCGGCGATCTCGTGGCCGGGTACGACGGGGTAGTTGGCCGGGCCCCATTCGGACTTGACGGTGTGGATGTCCGAGTGACAGATGCCCGCGAACTTGATGTCGAATGCCACGTCGTGCGGGCCGATGTCACGGCGCTCGATGGTGGTCTTGGTCAGCGGGCTGGTCGCTGAGGTCGCGGCGTAGGCGGAAACGGTCGTGGTCATGCTTGTCAGTCCTCTTCATTCTCGGCTTGCCTAGCGGCGGCTACCTGCTACAAAGATTAGCGAAGGTAACGAAATGTGGGGCAACGTGTCTGGCCCTGACCACACTCAACGGTGGCCGGCGCCGAACTAATCCCGGATCCGGCTGTGAATTTCCGGGCTAGAGCCCAGCGGCGCGGAAACCGGCATTGAAACTCACGCGCTCGTAGGTGGCGACACCGGCGTGCACGTACGGGTCGCTGGCGGTGAGCGCGTCGGCTTCCTCGGCGGACATGTCCGAGGCGATGAGGACGGCGCCACCCTGCGACTCCAGTCGGCCGGCGAGCAGGATGCGGCGCTCTTCGACCAGCTTGCCGAGCCATTCCAGATGCGCCGGGCGCGACTGGTCGACGACGTCCAACGGTTGCGTGTAAGTGATGTTCAGTACGTGAAACACGCTATGAGGTTATCCGGCCCTGGACGTGCAATTCGATGACCTGCCCGGTGCGCTCGCGTAGCGCTGGTGTCGCGGAGTCGGAGACACCCAGAACTCGCACGCCGGCATCGGCGACTTGCATGGGCAGGTCTGATCGCTCGGGGCCATGCGGCTCCGACCACATGTTGACCAGCGATTCAACCAATCGGAACGGCAGATCGGCAGCTGCCGGATGGACTCCTGTCCGTCGGAGCACCGCCTCGCTGACTGTCAGATAATGCTGCCGCAGCCGTTCACGGTCGGACCAGAACGGCTCGAGGCGCTTGTCGCGCAGTTCGGGAAGCAGGTAGAGCGCTCCCAGATTCCAAGTGCCGCCGAGTAATTGGCCTCCGTCGAACGTCGCCAGAGCATGGAGATGCTCGGTCGCGGTCAAGGTCGGGGTGGCGCCCAGCAAGCTGGGAATGAAGGCCAGTGTCGGGGCGACGGTCTGGCTGAGCACAGCGCACAGGATGTCGTCCTTGGTGTTGAAGTAGTGGTACAGCGAGGCCTGCCTGATGCCGACCGAATCGGCGATGGTCCGCGTCGACGTGCCCGCATAGCCCAAGGTGGTGAACAATTCGCTTGCCGCGTCGAGGATTTCGTCTCGTGCGGTGATGCCCGGGCGTCGCTGTGTCCGCAGTCGAGGCCTTCCTGTGCGGGTAGTCGACATCCATTCATCGTGGTCCACGGCGGCGGTCATCGATACCGACGCCCAGTATCTGTCACACGACAGAAACCTGTGATATCGGCCGGTTACCTACGGCCGTCAGTTGCTTACATCGTGCTTACTTCGGCGACACCATGCGGGATGGTCCGGAGGGAAAACTGTCAACTGACAGGCCAGCGGTGACGTACTTGCCTAGGCATGCCGATCAGAACGCAGGAGGGCACTCATGGGCACCGCGGTATCTGTGGTGGACGCCTCGAAGGTGGCTCCGTCACCGTCTTCGCAGCCCGACGCGGTGGCGACCGTGGCGGGCCTGCATGTCACGTTCCAGCGCAACGGGCGTGCGGTACATGCGCTGCGCGGCGTCTCCCTGACGGTCCAGCGCGGCGAAATCCTCGGTTTGGTGGGCGAATCAGGTTCGGGGAAAAGCGTATTGGGGTTCGGCATGCTCGGGCTGCTACCGGCGTCCGCCCGGATCGACGGCAGCATCTCGGTGGCCGGCTCGGACATGGTGCACGGTGACCCGAAGGCACTGCGCCGGGTGCGCCGTCTCGATCTGGGCGCGGTGTTCCAGGACCCGATGACGTCCCTCAACCCGACGATGCGGATCGGGAAGCAGGTCGCCGAGGCCGCGGGCAGCGACGACGAAGCGCTGCGCCTGCTGACCGCGGTCGGTATACCCGACCCGGCTCGGCGGATGCGCGCCTACCCACACGAACTTTCCGGCGGCCTGCGGCAGCGCGTGATGATCGCCATCGCGATCGCCGGCTCGCCGGACCTCATCATCGCCGACGAGCCGACCACCGCACTCGATGTCACCGTGCAGGCCCAAGTGCTCAGGCTGCTGCAACGACTGCGCGACGAAATCGGTTGCAGCATCGTCTTCATCACCCACGATCTCGGGGTGGCGGCGCAGATTTCCGACCGCCTCGCGGTGCTCTATGCCGGCCGCATCGCCGAGATCGGTCCAGCCGGCGACGTGCTCGGGTCACCTGCTCATCCCTATACCCGCGGGCTGCTGCGGTCACGGCTGACGCTGGAGACCGCACGTGACCGACGGCTGGCGGCGATGCCGGGTTCGGTACCGAGTCCACTTTCCCCACTGCCCGGATGCGCGTTCAGTCCGCGGTGCGAACAAGCCACCGACAACTGCGAGAAATCGTCACCCGAGCCGACTTCCGTCGGCGTCGGACGGGTCAGCGCCTGCTTGCTCACTCCGGAGCAGCTGGTGCACGATCCGGCCGCCGGCCCGGAGGCCGCGCCGGAACCTGTTGCCGCGCAGCCGATCAGCCGGACCGCTGCGGAACAACCCGCCGCCGTCACGGTGACCGACGTGACCAAGACCTTCACCGTGGCGCCGCGCGGCAAACTGCAGGCTCTGCGCGGCGTGACGCTGCGGGTGGGGCACGGCGAGTCGGTGGCCCTCGTGGGCGAGAGCGGTTCGGGAAAGTCCACGCTGTTGCGGGTGATCGCCGGTCTGGAGAAGGCGACAACGGGGACGGTCGAGGTCGCCGGTGAACAGCGACCGCAGATGGTGTTCCAGGACGCAGGTGCCTCACTCACACCCTGGCTGTCGGTTGGCGAGTTGATCGCCGAGCGGTTGCGGGGCCGGAAACTCTCCCGGACCGCGCGGCGCGACGCCGTCATCGAAGTTCTCGAGCGGGTCGGGCTGCCGGCAGAGGTGGCGAAATCCCGCGCCGGCCAGCTTTCCGGTGGTCAGCGCCAACGGGTTTCGCTGGCCCGCGCCACCGTCGTCCCACCCGCTGTGCTGTTGTGCGACGAACCCACGAGCGCACTGGATGTGTCCCTGGCCGCCTCGGTGCTCAACCTGATCAGGGACCTCCGCAGCGGTCTGGACATGTCGGTGGTGTTCGTGACGCACGACCTGTCGGTCGCGCGTGTGGTCGCCGATCGCATCGCAGTGATGTACCTGGGCCGCATCGTGGAGATCGGGCCGGCTGAACAGGTCATCGGAAGCCCGACACATCCGTACACCCGCGCGCTTGTCGACGCGATCCCCGACCTCGGCCGCGAATCACGGGTCCTGCCAGGCGAACCCGCAAGCCCGCTGTCGCCGCCGACCGGGTGCGCGTTCCATCCGAGGTGCCCGGTCGCCGTCGACGCCTGCAGCGGTGACGAACTCGACGTCCGACTCGTGGGCAACTCCGGTGGCGCACACCAAGTTGCGTGTATCGAAGAGAAGGTGCGCTGATGGCCATCGCGATCCCTGCCCCCAGCCTGACCCGTGGTCGCGGCCGGCCGCGCCTGGCCCTGCCGCAGTCGCGCTCGACGATCCTCAACAGAGCGGGATTCGCCCTGGTGATCCTGCTGACGCTGGCGGTGGTCGCGGTGCCGCTGCTGGCTCCGCACGACCCGCTGATCCCGGTCGGGATGCCGCTGCAGGCACCAGGCGAGCATGGGTTCCTGCTCGGCACCGACAGTGTCGGCCGCGACATCCTGTCCCGGGTGCTCTACGGGGCCCGTTCGAGTTGGCTGGCCGCACTGGCGGTGGTGGCGCTGGGCTTACTCATCGGCGGACTCGTGGGCCTGGTCGCCGGGGCGACCGGAGGCTGGATCGATTCGACGCTGATGCGCATCACCGACGGCTTCCTGTCGCTGCCCGCTCCGGTGCTGGCGATCGCCGTCGTCGCCGCGCTGGGACCCAGTTTCCTCCACACGCTGATCGCGGTGTCCATCGTCTGGTGGCCGTTCTACGCCCGGCTGGTGCGCGGGGAGGTGGCGCGGCTGGCAGCACGCCCGCATGTCGAGGCCGCAAAACTGGCCGGCGTCAGTCGGTTTCGGCTCGCGGGACGGCACCTGCTGCCGGGCGCGGTGCCCAACGCGCTGGTCGCCGCCAGCCTGGACATCGGCACGCTGATCCTGACCCTGGCCGGCCTGTCCTTTCTCGGGCTCGGTCAGGCCGCGCCCGCGCCGGAGCTAGGCGCCGACTCTGCGCGCAACCTGAGCTACTTCCTGCAGCAGTGGTGGATTCCCGTCATGCCGGGACTGGGGGTTCTGGTGCTGGCGCTGGTGGCCAACATCTCCGGCGACTGTCTGCGCAACTTGATGAAGACGACGTAGGGCGACGATCCGGCGGTGATGAGCGCATGAAGAGAGGTGGGTGAAACGTGAAGACTTTCGTGGCCTCGCGGTTGGGGTCGATGGTGGCGATCCTGGTCGCCCTGACAGCAGTGATGTTCGTCCTGCAGAACATCTCACCGCTGGACCCGGTGAAGGCCCAGTTGGGCGCACAGGCCTCGGCCGATGCGGTAGCGGCGCGACGCGCGGCGCTGGGACTGAACGACCCTGTGCTGGTCCAGTTCTGGCACTACCTGGTCGGAGCCGCGACCGGCGACCTGGGCACGTCGTACCGGACCCGGCACGCCGTGATGTCCGACCTCGGGTCGTTCGTCCCCGCGACCTTGGAGCTGGCGCTCGCCGGCTTGCTGATTGCCATCGCCCTCGCCGTGCTGTTGGCATTCAGCACGACCTTGAAATGGCGCGGCGCCAATGTGCTTCGAGCAGTGTTGTTCACGGGTTCCTCGGCGCCGATGTTCCTGCTCGGCATCCTCGGCCTCATCGTCTTCTATCAAGACCTCGGGTGGGTACCGGCGAACGGCCGCATTGCCGTGCCGAATCCGCCGACCGGTCCGACGGGCATGCTGACCGTCGACGGTCTGCTCCACGCGCGGCTGGACGTCGTGGCCGACGCCGCGCACCATCTCATCCTGCCCGCGTTGGTCATCGCGATCGGGCCGGCCGTCGCGATCGGCCGGGTGCTGCGCAGCAGCCTGCTGGCCGACATCGACAGCGACTACGCACGGACGGCTCGCGCCAAGGGGCTGTCCGAGACCCGAATCCTGGCCAGGCATGTGCTGCGGAACTCGGTCGGCGCCGCCCTGTCGATGACGGGACTCCAAGTGGGCCTGATGTTTTCGGGTGTGCTGGTGGTCGAGCAGGTGTTCGGCTGGCCGGGTATCGGGCAGTACGTCGCGCAGAGCATCCCCGTCGCGGATTTCCCGGCGATCGCCGGCGTGACGCTGATGCTCGGCGCGCTCTATGTCGTCATCAACACGGTGGTCGACCTCCTGCAGGCCGCCGCCGATCCGCGTATCGCAGTCATAGGAGGTTAGGTGCCGAAACAGCCGCTGATCGTAGGTAACCCCGTCCTGGTCGTGGTCGACATGCAGGAGGCCGGCGACATGCCGGCCGAAGTGGTCGGCATCGAGCACATGGCCGGTTACGACGGCCGGATCGCCCGGGCTCAGCGCCTGATCGCGGCCGCCCGTACCGCGAGGATCCCGATCGTCTTCTTCCAGGAGGTGCACCGCCCCAACGGGATCGACTTCGGTCGCGAACTCGACGGCGCCGAGGGGGAGCACTGCGTGGACGGCCGGCCGGGCACACCGCTGCATCCCGCACTGCTGCCCGACTTCGATGGACCCAACCACGAGTTCCACATCGTCAAACGCCGTTACTCCGGTTTCATCGGAACAGATTTCGAGATCGTCCTGTCCGGCCTGAGGGCCTCGACGCTCATTCTCATCGGCGGACTCACCGACGTCTGCGTGCATTACACCTTCGCCGATGCGCACCAGCGCGACTTCTACGTCCGGGTCGTGACCGACTGTGTCGGCGGCTCGTCGACTTATCGCCACGACGCTGCCCTGGATGCCATGGAGTACCTGCAGGCCGGTGCCATGCGCACCACCGAGGAGATCGTCACCGCCTTTTCCGATATGTGTCCGCCCGAATTGTCCAACCCCGCCCTCGAAGGAGCTGCCCGATGATGAAGAGCCACAAGGTCCCCGGTCGTGCGCGCGCAGGCTGGCGGATCGCCGCTGCCGGTGCCGCCGCGATGTTGGCGTTGAGTGGTTGCGGTGGTTCGAATTCGGGCAGCGGCACACCCAACGCCGCGCCCACCGACAAGGTGCTGCACCTGTCGTTCCTGCAGGACCCGGGGCAGCCGCCCGACCCCGACATCTACTACGCGGGCCAAGGCCTGTTGCTGACCACCAACACCTACGAAGGACTGCTGCAATACAAGGCCGGTGTCGACAAGGCCGTCCTGGAACCGCTGCTGGCCACGAGCTGGACGGCGTCGCCCGACAACAAGGTGTTCACGTTCAAGCTCCGCGAGGGCGTCAAGTTCCACGACGGCACCCCGTTCACGTCGGCGGCGGTCAAGGCATCGTTCGATCGCCGGGTGGCCGTCAACCAGGGCCCGGCCTACATGGTCAAGGACGTGGAATCGGTGACCACGCAAGGAGATTACGGCGTGACCATCACGCTGAAGGCGCCCAACTCGGCGTTCCTCGATTACCTGGCGTGTCCCTACGGGCCACGCATGCTCAGTCCCGAAGGCCTGAAGAAGAACGCCGGTACGGACAACGCGCAGGGCTATCTGACCAACCACGATCTCGGCACGGGTCCGTTCGTGCTGACCGATGCCCAGGTGGGTTCGCACTACGCGATGGCCGCCTTCCCCGAATATTGGGGCACCAAACCGTATTTCGAGAAGGTCGAGCTCCCGGTCATCACCGACGTGTCGGCGCAGCAGCTGCAGTTCAACAACGGTCAGGTGGCCGCGATCCTGCACGACCTGCCGTCCTCGGCGGTCCAGTCGTACCTCAACAACAAGTCGTTCACCAACTACTCGCTCCCGACCATGATGTCGAACTACGCGTACATCAACCCGCGCAAGGGCATGATGACCGACGCCAAGAATCGGGCCGCGGTGATGCAGGCGATCGACGTCGACGAACTGGTGAAGCAGACGTACTTCGGCCGCGGCAAGAAGGCCGAGCAGATCTACCCGCCGAACATGATGGCCGCCGAATACGGCAAGCAATCGGTCCTGCACGATGCGTCTGCACTGGCCGCTATCGCCGGCACCCTGCCTGCCGATCAGAAGACCGTCACCATCGGCTATGACTCGAGCAACCCCGATAACCAGTTGATCGGCAACCTGATTCAGACCCAACTGGCCGCGGCAGGCCTGACCGCCAAGGTGCAGGCTTACCCGACGTCGGAGATCTACGGCTGGGTCGGCACCGACGGACAGGCCGCGCCGGAGATCATGACCTATCTCGGCTGGCCCGATGCGCCGTCACCGTACACCTGGGGCCACATCTCCTGGGATGCCGACGGCGGCCTGAACTTCTTCGGCTGCTCGGCGCCACCGGTCACCGCGGCACTGGCAGCCGGGCTGCCGACCGACTCGGCGGCAGACTTCTCCACTGCCGGGGTGGAAGCGGTCAAGACCGGATGCTGGCTGAACATCGCAGACGTGAACGACTTCATGGTGGCCCAGCCGTGGCTCAAGGGCGTCGAACAGGCGCACGTGGTCACCAACCCGAATTCGCTGCGCCTGAACGCGCTTTCGGTCGGCTGATGGCGATCCTGGTCGGCAAGCCCGGGGTGCGGCGGATCATTCTGCTGACGCTGGGCTGGGAGGAGCTGCCGAAAGCGGTGTCGGTGTACGGCGCACCGCCGGAGGAGCGCATGCGGGAACCGGTTCCCGGGGTGCTGCTGCAGACCGATGGCGGTTGGGTGCTGCTCGACACAGGATTCAACACCGCGCTCGTGCGGGACCCGGCGCTCTACCGGCGGTTCTTCCCGACCGTCGAGTACCGCCCCGTGCTACCTGGGCCGGGCGAGCCGATCGAGCAGCGGCTGGCGGAGGTCGGGGTGGATTTCGACGAGATCCACACCGTCGCCGTCAGCCATCTGCATCACGATCACGCCGGCGGGCTCAAACTGTTCGCCGGCAAGGTCCCGGTGCACGCCCAGCGCCGGGAACTCGAGTATGGGCTGTCGAATCACCCTGAACCCGAACGCAACGCGATCGTGCGGGTGGACTTCGACGACCCGAACATCGATTGGCGCCTGGCCGACGGCGAAGCCGAGATCGCCCCGGGTATCACCGCGGTGCCGACCTACGGGCACACGCCGGGGCATCAGAGCTTCGTCGTCGAACTCGACCCGTCCGTCGGCGGCGACGGCTTCGTCTTCGCCTTCGACGCGGCCGATCTCACGGAGAACATCGAGCACGAACTCGCCATCGGCGGCTTCATCGACGTCGACCCGCAGGACACGATCGAGCCGATCCGCCGGCTCAAGAAGCTGGCTGCCGACAGGGGATTTCAGCTGATTCCCGGCCACGACCCGCACGTGTGGCCGGAGCTCACCGAGCATTTTCACGAGAGATTCGGTGCGGCGTGATGGAGTGCGTGCTGCGCGCCGACCGGGTGCTCGTCGACGGTCACCAGGTTCCGGCCGCGGTCGGGATCGATCGCGGCCGCATCGCCTTCCTCGGCGCGGTCGATGCCGAATGCCCGGCGGTGGAGGACATCCGGTTGCCCGAATCGGTGGTCCTGTTACCGGGTTTCGTCGACACGCACGTCCACATCAATGAACCCGGTACCGACTGGGAGGGGTTCGAGACAGCCACCGCGGCAGCTGCCGCGGCCGGGATCACCACAGTGGTGGACATGCCGCTGGACTGCGATCCGGTGACCACCAGCGGTGCGGCACTGGACACCAAAAAGGCGGCGGCAGAGGGCAATTGCCACGTCGATGTCGGGTACTGGGGCGGGGTGGTGCCGGACAACCTGGACAGTCTGGCCGACCTGGCGCGGGCCGGGGTGCGCGGCTTCAAGTGTTTTCTCGCCGATTCGGGCAACCCGAATTTTCCGCACCTCAGCCCGGCGCAATTCCGGGTCGCCATGCGGCGCATCGCCGAACTGGGTTCGGTGCTGCTGGTTCACGCCGAGAGCAATCGGGTGCTCGACGCCGGCCCACCGGCAGCGGGCCGGGACTACCGGTCGTTCCTTGGGTCACGCCCCGACGCCGCCGAGGACGATGCCGTGGCACTGGTGATCGAAACGGCAGCGGCCACCGGCGCGCGGGCACACATCGTGCACGTCTCCAGCGCCACGGTGCTCGCCCGCTTGGCCGACGCCAAGCGGGCCGGGAAACCGGTGACGGCCGAAACCTGCCCGCATTACCTGACATTCGCCGCCGAGGCAGTCCGGGACGGGGGGACCGAATTCGCCTGCTGCCCGCCCATCCGGGCGGGCGCCAACCGCGAATTGCTGTGGTCCGCATTGCACGACGGCACGCTGGATCTGGTGGTGTCGGATCACTCGCCCTGTGCGCCGCGGCTCAAGGGCGACGGGGATTTCGGGCGGGCATTCGGCGGGATCAGCTCCCTGCAACTGAGCCCGCGTGCGGTGTGGACACAGGCCGCCGCACGTGGTTTCGGGCTGGCCGATCTGAGCCGGTGGATGTCCGAACGCCCCGCCGCCCTGGCCGGCTACGCCGACCGCGGCCGGATCGCGGTGGGACTGCGAGCCGACCTGTGCGCCTTCGATCCGGGGGCCCTGGACACCGTCCGGGCGGCGACGCTGAAACACCGCCATCCGGTGAGCCCGTACGACGGTGTCACGTTACGCGGTTCGGTGGTGCAGACCTGGGTGGCCGGCACGCCGGCGCTGGTGGGGCAGCCGGCATGAGAATCCTGGTGCTCAACCCCAACACCTCGGCCGCGATGACCGCCGAGATCGCGGCTGCCGCGCGATCCGCGGCGCATCCTGACAACGAGATCGTTTGCATGTCACCGCATTTCGGGTCCGTCGCGATCGACTCGGCTGCCGAGAGCTACCTCTCCGCGGTCGGGGTGATGGACCTGGCGGCCCGGTTGACCCGGACCGGCGACTTCGACTTCGACGCCGTCATCCTCGCCGGATTCGGCGAGCACGGCCGCGACGCGCTCGCCGAGATGCTCGCGGTGCCGGTGTTCGACATCGCCGAATGCGCCGCGCACGTCGCGCACCTGATCGGTCGCCGGTTCTCGGTGATCACCACGCTGGCCCGGTCGATCCCGCCGATCGAGGACCGGCTCCTGCTGGCCGGACTGAACGCACACTGTGCTTCGGTCCGCGCCTGCGGCCTGAGCACGGCAGACGTCGACGCCGACCTGGCCGGCGCCGTGCAGGCGATCGTCGACGAAGCGGCGCGCGCGATCAACGAGGACGACGCCGACGTGATCTGTCTGGGATGCGCCGGCATGGCGGGGGCGACGGCGGCGATCTCGGCCAAGCTCGGAGTGCCCGCGGTGGACGGCGTGACCGCCGCCGTGGCTCTCGCACAGGCCATCGTCGGGCTGGGCCTGTCCACCAGCAAGACCGGAGTATTCGCGCCAGGGCCGGACAATCCGCGCAGCCACTGGCCGCTGTCGGAAGCCATTGACTCTTCGCGCGAGCGCTCATCGGAAGCCATTGAACCTTCGCGCGAGCGCTCATCGGAAGCCATTGAACCTTCGCGCAAGCGCTCATCGGAAGCACCAGGCTCATGACCGATGTCGATCTCGCCTCGCGCCTCGTCGGCGGGAGTGTGGTGGCCGCCAGCGACGAATCGTTCGGATTCAAGGAGCGGCTCGTCGACCCGGCCGAACCCGCGTTCGTGCCCGGTACCTTCGACCTGCGCGGTGAAGTGGTGGATGGTTGGGAGACCCGCCGCCACGCGGGCCGGGCCGGCGACTGGGCGATCATCCGGCTGGGGACACCCGGGCGGCTGCAGACCATCGACGTGGACACCAGGTTCTTCTCGGGCAATCACCCGAGCGCCTGTGCGGTGGACGCCTGTGTGCTGGAGCGCACCGACGTGCCGACCGACCCTGCGGTCTCCTGGACGCCGATAGTGGAATCGACTGTCCTCAAGGCTGATTCGCACAATCTCTTGGCCGTGGCGGACGATCGTCGATGGACGCATCTGCGGCTCCGGTTGCAGTCGGACGGCGGCGTCGCCCGACTGCGGGCGTACGGCGAGGTGGTGCCGGATCCCGCATCCTGGAGCGACGTCACCGTCGAGGTGTCCGGCCTGGAAAACGGTGGCCGGGTCGAATGGTGCAGCGACAGTTTCTATTCCAGTGCCACGTCGCTGATCATGCCGAACCGGCCGCACAACATGGGCGACGGCTGGGAGGCGCGCAGGCGTCGCGATGTCGGACCGGACACCCATGACGCGGTGATCGTCTCGTTTGCCGTTCCTGCCGACCTGCGCCGGATCGAGGTCGATACCTCGTACTTCGTGTTCAACGCCAGCCTGGAGGTGTCGGTGCTGGGTAGTCGTGGCCGTCCCGATCGTGAACATGGTTGGGGGTTGGTCGCTTTCGATGTTCCGGTGCTGCCCCGTACGCGGCTTGTCCCCGATGCGCGCCAGGTGTTCTCAGTCGACGTGGCCGGCGTGGCGGCACTGCGCGTGCAGGCCTACCCGGACGGCGGAATCGCCCGGGTGCGGGCAGTCGGGGTGCCGACCGCCGAGGGACTACGGATGCTGCAGCGCCGATGGGAGGAATCGTCATGACACCACTGCTGACCGAGTGCGCCGGTCTCTGGCGCCGCACCCTGCTGATCGAGAGCGACGGCACGCGCGATACCGAACCGGGTGTGCGGTGGCTCCAGAGCCTGACGGCCTATGTGGATTCGCGTGGTTTCGCGGGCACCCTGCACCAGGACGCCGACGTGTTCGAGTGGCATCGGGAGTTCGACGCCACGACGCCGGGTCCGCATCCCGATGCCGGTGTAATGCACTGGGAGGGAGACATTCTCGTCGAAACGGGGGTGTACGAGCACTATGTCGAGCACTGGGTCCGCGACCCCGCGGAGGCGGGCCCGACGGGCGCGCTGCGGCTGTCCGGGCCCGGCGGAGTGTCGGCACTACTCGTTCGGGCCGGTGCCGTGTTCGGCTGGGCCGACCGTACTCGGGTGGTGCTCGGCACCGTGGGCGGGCCCGAGCAGCGCGCTCTCGGTATCGACTTCGCCGGCTTCGTTTCTGCCGGTGACCAAATCCAGGCCAACGGCGTGCGCTGGACGGTGGACGAATCGGAAGGGAATGTGAATTCATGAGTGGCGTAACGTCATTCACGTCGGTGCCGATCATCGATATCAGCGGATTGTCATCGCCCGAGCGCGTCGAGCGGGACCGCGTCGCCGGCGAGATCGGCAGGGCGGCAGCCGAGGTCGGCTTCTTCTACATCAGCGGTACCGGTGTCGACGAGTCGTTGTTCGGCGCGATGCTGGCGGCGGTGAAGGAGTACTTCGCGCTTCCGGTGGCGGAGAAGATGCGCGACTACATCGGGTTGTCGCGCTGTCACCGCGGGTACGTGCCGGTTGGGGAGGAGGGCCTGGAGGGCACCGTCCCGGATCTGAAGGAGGCGTTCGACACGGCGCTGGATCTACCTGCCGACGATCCGGACTATCTGGCCGGCAACCCCATGCTGGGTCCCAACGCCTGGCCGGACCTACCCGGGTTCGCCGACGCGGTGACCGCCTACTACCAGGCGGTGCTGGCCGTGGGGCAGCGGTTGCTGCGGGCGTTCGCCGTCGCCCTCGGTGAGGATCCCGAGGTCTTCTCTCGCCACGCGACCAAGACGCCGAGTCAGCTGCGCCTGATCCACTATCCGTACAACCCCGACGCACATGACAGTGTCGGGATCGGCGCGCACACCGATTACGAATGCTTCACCCTGCTCAAGCCGACGGCCCCCGGCCTCGAGGTGCTCAACGGCGCCGGCGAGTGGATCGACGTGCCCCCGGTGGACGGGACGTTCGTCGTGAATGTCGGGGACCTGCTGGAGCTGTGGACCAATGGCGCCTTCGTGGCCACCAGTCACCGGGTCCGCAAGGTCGCCGAGGAGCGGTATTCGTTCCCGCTGTTCTTCAACGTCGACTATCACACCGAGGTGAAACCGCTCCCGCAGTTCGCTTCGTCAGATGCCAAGCTCCGCCCGGCCCTCCGTGCGGGCGAGCACCTGTTCGCGCAGACCGCGCAGACGTTCGCCTACCTGAGGCAGCGCATCGAGTCGGGTGAACTGGTCCTGCCCGACGGCTCGTTGGAGCTGGGACAGTTCGGCCAGCAGGCGTTGCAAGGTGTCGAATGATCAGTTGATCGGTGCGTTGAGCCAGTGCAGGTCGTCGAGCATGCCGCGGGCCGCCACGATGCCCTGACCGGTCTGCCACACCTCGTTGTTCACGATGAACACCCGGTTGTCGCGGGTGGC
>Ga0070667_100000654_pt1 | contig 33644 bp, 36 predicted proteins | sample KBSS33metaG_FD_64659 | JGI IMG/M metagenome (GOLD analysis project Ga0070667, IMG submission 64659) | Switchgrass rhizosphere microbial communities from Kellogg Biological Station, Michigan, USA - KBS S3-3 metaG | ecosystem: Host-associated > Plants > Roots > Rhizosphere > Soil ...
TACATCAACTGCTCGACCGAGGTGAAGGCGCTGTCCGACGTGATCGTCACCAGCTCCAGCGCCGAGACGATCCTGGCCCAGATACCCAAGGACCAGAAGATCATCTTCGGTCCGGACCGGCACTTGGGCGGCTATCTCTCGCGCAAGTTCAATCGCGAGATGCTGCTATGGCCGGGCGTGTGCATCGTCCACGAGGCGTTCAGCGAGACCGAGCTGCTCAAGCTCAAGGCACAGCACCCCGGCGCGCCGATCGCCGCGCATCCCGAGTGCCCGCCGCACATCGTCGACCATGCGGACTACGTCGGTTCGACCAGCGGTATCCTGCAGTACGCCAAGACCATGTCGGGTGACACGCTGATCGTCGCCACCGAGCCGCATATCATCCACCAGATGCAGCTCGCACTGCCCGCAAAGACCTTCATCGGCGCCCCCGGCGCAGACGGCAACTGCAACTGCAACATCTGCCCGTACATGGCGCTCAACACGATGGAGAAGCTCTACGTCGCGCTGCGTGACCTGGAACCCCGCATCGAGATCGACGAGCCGCTGCGCCTCGCCGCCAAGAAGAGCCTGGACCGGATGCTGGAGATGGCCAGCGGCACAATCGGCCAGGGCGACCTCGGTACGCGCTGACGCCCACCGATCGACCACGCTAGGCACGGTAGATCCCCGCCGGCGAGCGCGAGATAACGCCAAGCTAAGAAGGCGGCTGTGGCCGGCGCTGGATTGGACCGCCGGCATCAGGCGTCAGTGCCCGGGTCTTGCCATGAAAATGCGAACGTCCGGCGAGGGGCAAGCCTCGAAACAACTCGGTCGGACTGCCCTGCGTGCACGGGGCTGGCGGGACGGGCTCGCGCTTCTGCCGCCGGACCAGGGAGCATACTCCCCCTTCGCCGCGCATCTGGGGTTGCGGATCATGGCTCCGGCCGTTCCGCATGCCGGGCGCCGACCACAGACGAAGTACGCTCGGAGCCAGCTTCACGCCCTTCGTCCCCGCCCGCATGAGTCATCCGAAGACGACGGTAGTGCATATAACCTATTTGGTCTCGAAGTCAGATGTGGCTTGCCTCCCGCCACGCACCCGACGCCAGCCCCTCAAGCGACCACTCACCAATGCGCCAGCGTACCAGCCGCAGCGTGGGAAACCCGATGAGGGCGGTCATGCGACGGACTTGGCGATTGCGCCCTTCAGTGATCGTCAGTTCGATCCAGCTGTCCGGGATCGACTTGCGGAAACGTACGGGCGGATCGCGAGGCCAGAGCTGTGGCGGATTGATGCGTCGGACCTGCGCCGGGCGGGTGGGGCCGTCGTTCAGCAAAACCCCCTGCCGCAATCGCTCCAGCGCCGCCTCGTCCGGCTCGCCTTCCACCTGCACCAGATAGGTTTTCGCCAGCTTGAATCGGGGATCGGCAATGCGTGTCTGGAAGCGACCGTCGTCTGTCAGCAGCAGCAGCCCCTCGCTATCGCGATCGAGCCGGCCGGCAGGATAGACGCCTGATACACCTATGAAGTCCGAGAGCGTCCGGCGCGGCGTCGGCGAACGCGCGTCGGTGAACTGCGACAGGACGTCGTAGGGCTTGTTGAACAGGATCAGCCGCGTCATCGCCACCTGCTCACTTGCGGTCACCGGCCTTGGCCATAGCCAGCGCGGCGGCAAGCAGGACCATGCCCAGCACGTCCAGCCCCGTCAGCGTCTCGCCGAATGCCAGCCAGCCTACGCTTGCCGAGATCGCCGGCTGCGTCAGCAGTGCGAGGCCGATCACCAATGGCGTGAAGTGACGCAGAGAGTAGATCAGCAGTCCCTGGCCCACCAACTGGCTGGAGAAAGCAAGGCCGAGCAGCGGGGTCCAATCCTGAGGCAGGATAGGTTCTCCGCGCAGCAGGGCGATGCCCATCATCACCGGCAGGCTCGCAGCGGTAGAGACAGCGAGCACCGAGAACTGGCCAAGCTTCTCGCGCGCGGAGTTCAGCATCAGGATGTAGAAGGCATAGAAGAAGCCGGCCAACAGGCAAAACAGATCGCCGATCAGGTGCGCATGGCTGATCTCCAAGGATCCGCCCATCAGCAATGCCGCACCGGCCAGGGCGGCAGCAATCGCGGCAAGCTCGAGCAGTCGCGGCGTGCGCCGGGCCGTAACCAGCCCCCACGCCATGATGATGACGCTGCCCGAGTTGCCGAACAGCGAGGCATTGGCGAGCTTCGTCTTCTCGATGCCGACATGCCATGCCGCGAGATCGGCGGCGAAAAAGATCCCGCCGCCAACGATCAGCGCGAGGGTACCGGCACGCAACGCCCGTTGCGCCGCAGGTTCGCGCAGCGCTAGTGCGGCCAGCACCGGCAGCGCCAGCGCGAGACGCCAGAAGCCGGCGGCAACCGGGCCGGTATCGGCCAGTCGCACCAGCCACGGCCCCAGCGCCAGCGCCACGTTCGCCATAAGCAGCGCGGCCAGATGCCTCGGCGTCCAATCGGGTCCTTTAGCCGGCGATGTGGCAGCGAGGCTCTTGGGAGGACGGGTCATCGCCGCTCCCTAGTCGCCCCGCCACCTCGGCGCACCTGCTAATCCGCGTCGATCGGCACGGACGGCGTGCCCCCGGTCTGCCACAGCGACCAGCCGACACTGCCCGCGATGAGGCCGAGCCAGTCGGCAAGCAGGAATTCCATGTGTGCGATCCATGAGGTATGGTAGCGGGTCCGCGGGTCTGGGACAGTGCGCGCCCTCCGGGGGATTACAGACTCATCAGACCGGCAAGGGCGGATGCGAAAGCCGGGCGAGCCTCTCCCGTATCATCAGTTTGCGGGCACGCAGGCGGGCGATCTCGAGGGGATCGGCCAAACGGCGGCGGCGGGCCAATGCAATCAGCGTATCGAGCTTCTGAAGACGCTCGAGCATTCGGAACATGCGGTCGGTCATCGTATCATTCCCTATCGAACTGGATTGTAATTCGATCGGGTCAGCCGGTGCAGATGGGAGTCTCGCGTTCCTTGGCGATATGTCGACGACCTGCATCGGTTTAACCCGATGCGGTCCGACATCACGAGGTGCAGCAACGGACATCACCGCAATCTGCACCGCGCCAGAGGGGCCCGGCCCGCTCCCGCATATTATGAGCGAATTGCCCCGATTTCAACCCAGCTGGGTTAGCTCTTGCGGCGTGCGCGATATCCGATATTAAGGTGATATCACTTTGAGGGGGAATTTCCGATGTCCGAGTCGCACTCTCCGATCAATTCCAGTCGCGAGCATTCCGCCGGCGGCATGAGCGGGTATGTCATGCTGGACGCGGCGCTGGTGCTTGTCTTTGCGCTGATCTGGGCGATCGCGCGCATGGCTGGGAGCGATCCCACCGATAGCGAGGTGCTGGCGTTCCTCGCCTTTGTGATCCCGGCGGTGCTGGCGGTCGTGCTGATCCTATGCGGGTTCTACATGGTGCAGCCCAACCAGGCCGTGGCGATCACGCTGTTCGGCAGCTATCGCGGCACCGATCGCGCCACTGGCCTGCGATGGATCTGGCCGTGGATGGCCAAGACCAAGATCTCGGTGCGCGCCAATAACGTCGTCTCCGAGAAGCTCAAAGTGAACGACCTGCGCGGCAATCCGATCGAAATCGCCACCAATGTCGTCTGGCGCGTCGCCGACACGGCGCAAGCTCTCTACGACGTCGACGACTACAAGGCTTTCGTGAACGTGCAGATCGAGGCGGCGGTCCGCTCGATCGGCTCGCGCTATGCCTATGACGATGTCGAGGACGGCGAGATCACGCTGCGTGGCAGCCACGGGCAGGTCAATGCCGAGCTACGCAGCGAACTGATCGAGCGGCTGCAGGTCGCCGGCATCACCGTCGACGAATGCGGCCTCACCCACCTTGCCTACGCCCCCGAGATCGCCGGGGCCATGCTGCGGCGCCAGCAAGCCGAGGCGGTGATCGCCGCTCGGCGCAAGCTGGTCGAAGGTGCAGTGTCGATGGTCGAGATGGCGCTCGAGCAGCTCTCCGAGAAGAACGTCGTGGAGCTCGACGACGAGCGACGCGCGGCGATGGTGTCGAACCTGATGGTCGTGCTCTGCGGGGAGCGCGATACGCAGCCCGTCGTCAACACCGGAACGCTGTACCAGTAACCCGCGCATGGCGTCTCCCGGAAAGAAGGCCTTCCCGCTTCGTCTCGATCCGGCGCTCTACATGGCGCTGGAGCGGGTGGCGTCGGCTGACTTCCGCTCGGTCAACGCCGAAATCGAAGTGCTCCTGCGCGAGGCGCTGGCCCGCCGTGGGGTGAAAGTCGATGCCAGCGAACCGGCCCGGCGCGGACGACCACCGGCGGACAAGGAGCAGGAATGATGACGCAGGACGGCAATGATGACGGCGCCTGGTTCGCGCCCAAGCGCTTTGGCTACGGGTCAGGCCTACCGATCACCCGGCAGGGCTGGTTCGTGCTGCTGGGGTTCACGGCGGCAGTGATCGGCATTGAGGCGGTAGCTGGCCGGTCCGGCCGCGGCATGTTCGTCGCCGCTCAGGTGATCGTCGTCTTGCTGACCGGCGTCCTGTTCGTCGTGACGGCACGCCACACCCGTGGTGGCTGGAAGTGGCGCTGGGGCGACAAGGGCACGCGCAAGGATTGAAGCGTCGTCCGTCCCGCCGCGGGACGGGCGAAAGCGCGTTCACACCTTGGCGAGACTAGCGCGTTAGCGTGCGGTGATGACCCGCAAACTTCGAATCGCGCTTGCCACCTCGGCCTCGCTGCTGGCCGCTCTCTCCGCTTTCACCAGCCACGCCCAGTCGGCCGCGCCTTACACCGTCGTCGAGACCGGCCGGACCTACGACAGTCTGCAGGCAGCCGTTGACTCGATCGGCGAAGGGCGCGGAACCATCCGCCTCGCCTCGATGCGCTTGGCCGATTGCGCGGTGCAGGGTTCGGGCGACGTCACCTATCAGGCCGAGGTTCCCGGCCAGTCGGTGCTCGACGGCGTCGCCTGCGAGGGAAAAGCGGCGCTGGTGCTGCGCGGCCGCTCGGCGCGGGTCGAGGGGGTCGTCTTCGCCAACATCCGGGTGTCGGACAAAAACGGTGCCGGCATCCGCCTGGAGAAAGGCAACCTCGCCGTCGCGCAGTCCTGGTTCCGCGACAGCGAGCAGGGCATCCTCACTGCCGACGATCCGGCGAGCACCATCACCATCGACAAGTCGACCTTCAGCCGCCTGGGCACGTGCGAAGGTTCCGGCTGCGCGCACTCGATCTACGTCGGCAATTACGGCGCGCTCACCGTCACCCGCAGCCGCTTCGAGGCCGGCACCGGCGGGCACTACGCCAAGACCCGCGCCGAGCGCGTGGCCATCCTCAACTGCAGCTTCGACGATTCGCGCGGCCGCTCCACCAACTACATGATCGACCTCAGCGACGGCGCCGCGGGCGAGATCGCAGGCAACTGGTTCGTGCAGGGCCGCGACAAGGAAAACTACTCGGCCTTCATCGCGGTGGCTGCCGAGCACCGAAATCATCCTTCGGGCGGCCTGGTCGTGCAGGGCAACAATGCGCGCTTCGCCCCCGGGGTAGAACGCCGCAGCGCCTTCGTGGCCGACTGGTCGGGCGACGCCGTGACGCTGGGAGCCAACACCCTGGGCGAAGGCCTGACCCGCTACGAGAAGCGCTAAGCCGGACGCGCGCCAGCGGACCGGACTTGCCTCTGGCCACGGCGACCCCTAGGTTTTAGCGCGATGGCTTTTTCCTGTGCCCTGCTTCCGCGCCTGCGGATCTGGACTTTGCTCCTGCTCGCCGCGATCGGTTTGCAGGCGGCAAGCCCGATCCGGGCGCCGCTCGAGCGGGTCCAGGGATCGGCCTTCAGCGCCGCCACCCTCGACGTCGCCCTAGCCTCCAGCCGCAAGGTCGAGTCCGCCTCGGCCAGCGCGCAGATCGAACCGCCGCTGCCCGCGCAGTCTGTCGCGCAGCCTGTCTCTGCACGTCCGTCGCTTGCTCTGGCGACCCGCCTGCGCTTGCGCCCCGAAGCGCGCGGGCCTCCGCCGCGTGAGCATCCGTCCCGGCTGCCGGACAGCACCGCACCGCCCCTGGCCTGAATCGCCGAGACCGGCTCGCTTCGGCGCGCCCTCGTTTTCAACGATTCAGGAATTTCAGACATGAACACCATCAACGCCGGCGTCATGGCCGGCGAGGAACGCGCGCAGATCGCCGCGTTGCTCATCCGCTATCCCGACCTCTCGACCGCCGAACTGGCCGAGATCCGCAACTGGTTCGACCGCGTGGCGACGTCGCTCGACGTCGGCCTGCTCGCCGCAGACCCGCAAGTGGCGGTCCAGTACCGTGCCTGGCGCACCGAGCACTACGACCGCTTCGAGGCGCGAGACTACGTAAAGGGCGCCGTGTTCGTCGCGGTTGCAGCCTCCGTGATCGGCTCGATCATCTTGCTGATGCCCGCTTGACGGGCGCCGGGGCGCGGCCTTGTCCGCCACGCCGCGCCCCGGCTATCTCCTGCTCACAGCAAGTGGCCGGTCCGGTCGCGCTTGGTCTCGAGGTACCGTGCGTTGTGCGGATTGGGTGGCAGCTGGTGCGGCACCCGTTCGGAAACCATCACGCCGACCTCCTCGAGCGCTCGGACCTTTGCCGGGTTGTTGGTCATCAACCGGATCGCGCGCACGCCCAGCAGCTCCAGCATGCGCGCCGCCACCGGAAAGTCGCGGGCCTCGGTCGGCAGGCCCAGCCGGTTGTTGGCATCGACCGTATCGAACCCGAAATCCTGCAGGCGATAGGCGCGCAGCTTGTTGACCAGGCCGATGCCGCGTCCCTCCTGCCGCAGGTACAGCAGCACCCCCCATCCGCCCCGCGCCGCCTCTTCGGCCATTGCCCGCAGAGCCGCATCGAGCTGCGGTCCGCAGTCGCACTTGAGGCTGCCGAGGATGTCGCCGGTCAGGCACTCGGAGTGCAGCCGCACCAGCGGCGCGCGGTCGCCGTCCTGGGTGCCGATCACCAGAGCGACATGCTCGCGCAGGTCGTCGAGCGAGCGGAAAGCGACGATCTCGGCATCCTCGGTGGCCGCGACCGGCAGCTTCGCCCGCGCGGCGACGGCGAGGCGGTGGGTGTCCTTCCACTCGGCCAGGTCCGCCGCGCCGAGCGGCTGCCCCACATCTTCGGTCTGCGGCGAAACGAGGAAGGCGGGCAAGATCCCGGCGAGGCGCGCCAGTTCCATCGCGGCGCCTGCCGCGTCGGGGTCGTCGATGTGCTCGGCCGCGAACGGACCCTTCATCGGGCGGACGAGGTCGAGCGCGGGATCGGCGACGGCGCGCGCGATGTCGAGGTCGAACGGCTCGGCGGCGCGGATCAGTACCGGCGCTTCGGGCACCGCCGCCTCGCGCTGGTTGGCAAGCTTGAGCGTGACCGCGCGCGCCGCCGAGATCAGCATCCGCGGCGCCACCACGCCCGGTCCGAAACCCGTCTCGGCCGGCAGCAGCCTCAGTCCGTCGACCTCGACCGGCCAGCCGTGCCGCAGCGCGTCGAGCGCCAGCGCCACCCGGCGCGCGCCAGCTGACGGCGAAGGCAGCGGTTGAGGCGAACCGACGGTCACAGCTCGAATTCGGTGATCAGCGGCACGTGGTCGCTCGGCTGCTCCCACCGCCGCGTCTCCTCGACGAAGCGGTGACTGCGTGCCTGCGCAGCCAGTTCGGGCGAGGCCCACATGTGATCGAGCCGGCGCCCCTGGTCCTTCTGGCGCCAGTAGCTGCGGTACGACCACCAGGAGTAGTTGCGCTCCGGCGCAGGGATGAAGCGCCGGCCCAGGTCCTCCCAGCCGTGCGCGTCCTGGAAGCGCCTGAGCGTCTCGACCTCGACCGGCGTGTGGCTCACCACCTTGAGCAGCGCCTTGTGATCGTAGACGTCGCTTTCGAGCGGGGCGATGTTGAAATCGCCCACGATCAGCGTGGGGCGGTCGATTGCATCGGCCCAGCGGGTCATGCGCTCGAGGAAGTCGAGCTTCTGGCCGAACTTCAGGTTGACCTCGCGGTCGGGAATGTCGCCGCCCGCCGGAATGTAGACGTTCTCGACGATCAGCCCCTGCCCGGCTCCCAGCAGCTCGAGGCCGACGTGGCGGGCCTCGCCGTTGTCCTGCCAGTCGTGCTTCGAGAAGTCACGGAACGGCACCTTCGAGACGGTGGCGACGCCGTGGTAGCCTTTCTGGCCGTGGATCGCGCGATGCTTGTAGCCCAGCCGCTCGAACATCTCGTGCGGGAACAGGGGCTCGGCCACCTTGATCTCCTGCAAGCAGAGTACGTCGGGCGCCTGCTCGGTCAGGAAGCGCTCTACCTGGTCGAGGCGCAGGCGAACCGAATTGATGTTCCAGGTGGCGATCTTCATGGCGCTGGCTTTAGGGACGGCGCCGCGGGATTGCCAGAGGGACGCCGACTTGGCCGCAGCGAGTTGGTTCAATCTCGGGACCGGTGCGGTGTGTGACCTTTCGGGCAGAAACTGATGACGGATCAGGCAGTTGGCTCGCATTTTGGCAAGTCGGGCCGTGATCTTCCATCGACACTCCCAATGCGTCGGATGAATTCTCTCACGCGCCGACATCGTGGCAACGTCAGTCCGACATTCTACCGCACCACGGCCATGTAGGAAAATGCGTCGCGCAAACAAAAACCCTCGAGCCGGGGGCAGAGGCTCGAGGGTTCCTGTAAGCGTTCGTCACGCTAGTATCAGCACAGCCACTCAGGAGGCGCGGGCAACAGGGGGGAAACCCGCCTCAAGCCGTACTGACCAGTTCAATTTAGGGACGAAAGCCTTGCTGGCAAGTGAACGGCGTCCAGTTAATTGTCGCGGTTTGTCGCTACCGGCGCACGTCCTGCGACGACACGGTGTTCCCTATCGACGAGTCCGCGGCCGCGGGTCGGTCCAGCGGAAATCGTTGTCGGTGACAGGCACGCCATAGCGCTGGTTCGAGAGCGCGATCGTGGTGCGCTTGTTCTGCGAATCGAGCGCAACCCAGTAGCTGAGTTGCAGGCCTCCGGGCGCACGGGCCGAGCGTTCGAAGATCAGCGTGATGACGCCATACTCGGGATGCGAGCGATCGCGCACCTCGATGCTGATGACGTTGGGGTTGCCGGTGGAGAGCACGCGTCCGTACTTGGCGACGTCGCGGCGAGGATCGAGCAGAGCGCCCAGCGGGCTGTTGCTGATCGGCCAGCGCTGCACCTGGTTGACCTGGTAGTCGATCAGCGTCAGCGCCCGCCCGTCGCCGACGATGAGCATCTGCGCGCTCTTCTCGTACTGAAAGCGGATCTTGCCCGGCCGCTTCATCGTCAGCGTGCCGCGCACGGTCTGCCCGGAGCGGTCGGTCTGGACGAAGTCGGCCTTGAGCGTGGATATGCCGCGCAGTGCGCCGACCGCCTGGTCGAGCTGGACGGCATCCGCGGACGGCGCTGCCAGCGCGGGCGCGGCAGGCGCGAGGGCCGGAACGGAAAGCGCGGCCAAAGCGGCCGCGCTGACGCTGGATCGAAAAGTTCGTGCAAAGGTCTTCATGGCGCTCCCGATGGGGTCACGGCCATGAATCGACCGTGAACCTTACTTGATCTTGGCTTCCTTGAACTCGACGTGCTTGCGCACGACGGGATCGTACTTCTTGAAAACCATCTTCTCGGTGGTGTTCCGGGGATTCTTCTTGGTCACGTAGAAAAAGCCGGTGTCGGCGGTCGAGACCAGACGGATCTTGACGGTTGCGGGCTTCGCCATGGCGGGTTCCTGTATCTCTCAAAAGCGCCGCCGTGGCAGCGGCATGTCCGATGAAACTGCAAAGGCGGCACAGCGCGCCGCCCTCCAAGGCTGCGGCCCATGCGTCAGGAGGCTCGCGGAGTCAAGCAAGAGGAACGTTTCAGGGCAGGGGAAACGGTGCAATCGGCTCGACCACGCCGAACTTCTCCTTCTTCGGCGTGCCCTCCAGCGGCGGAAAGTCCAGCGCGAGCGCCTCGCAGCGGGTGTCCGGCAGCCGGTCGAGAAGGTCGCGAATCAGAGTGAGCCGGCCGCGGCGCTGGTCGTTGAAGTCGACCAGCGTCCACGGCGCATGCGCGGTGTGCGTCGCTTCCAGCATCGCCTCGCGCGCCTTGGTGTAGGCGCCGTACTTCTCGCGCGCGGCAAGGTCGACGGGAGAGAGCTTCCACCGCTTGAGCGGATCGTCGAGGCGTTCGCGCAACCGTTCCTCCTGCTTGTCCTGGTCGCAAGCCAGCCAGTACTTGAACAGGAGGATGCCTTCGTCCACGAGCATCTTCTCGAAAGTGGGGCAGTGGCGCAGGAAGGCTTCGACCTGCGCCTCGTCCGCATAGCCCATGACCTTCTCGACGCCCGCCCGGTTGTACCACGAGCGGTCGAACAGCACGATCTCGCCCTTGGCCGGCAAGTGCTCGACGTAGCGCTGGAAATACCACTGGCCCTGCTCGCGCTCGCTCGGGGCCGAGAGCGCAACGACGCGGCACTGGCGTGGATTGAGCTCGCCCGACACGGCCTTGATCGCCCCGCCCTTGCCGGCGGTGTCGCGCCCTTCGAACAGCACCAGAATGCGCGTGCCGCTGGATTGCGCCCAGCGCGCCATGCCGACGAGTTCCTCCTCCATCGGCTCCAGCAGCTTCTCGTAGTCCTTGCGACCCAGGCTCTTCGGATCGTGATCCTTGTGCTTGCCCATCGCCGTCAGGCGCGGCCGAGCAGCACGAGCGCGAGCGCGCCCGCGACGATGCGGTACCACGCGAAGGGCGCGAAGCCGGACTTGCTGACGAAGGCCATGAACGCCTTGATGACCACCAGCGCGACGACGAAGGCGACGGTGAAGCCGATCGCGATCTCGCCCCAGCCCACGGCGCCGGTGCCCGCCATCAGCTCGTGCCGCGCACCCAGCAGTTCGAGCGTGGTGGCGCCGATCATCGTCGGCACTGCCAGGAAGAAGCTGAACTCGGCTGCCGTGCGCCGCTCGATACCCATCGCCAGCGCGCCCATGATCGTCGCACCCGAGCGGCTGACGCCCGGCACCATCGCCAGGCACTGCGCCGCACCCACGCCCAGGCACTGGATCGCCGGCAGCTCGGCGACGCCGGTGAGCGGGCCGGGCTTGGCCACGCGCTCGATGCCCAGGATCGCGATGCCGCCCACGATCAGCGCCCAGGCGACGACATGGGGCTGGCCGAGCAGTCCCTCGATCCAATGCTTGAGGAGCAGGCCCAGCACCGCAGAGGGCAGGAACGCCAGCAACACGTTGCGCACGAAGCGGATCGAGGTGGAGTTGAGTTTCAGCAGGCCCATGCCGACGGCCCAGAACGTACGCCAGAACTGCACGATCACCGCCAGGATCGCGCCGAGCTGGATAACGATGTTGAACGTCGCCCACTGCGAGGCGTCGTAGCCGAAGATCTTGGTGGCGAGGATGAGGTGCCCGGTCGAGGAGACCGGCAGGAACTCGGTGAGGCCCTCGACAATGCCGAGGAGGATCGCGGTGAAGGTCAGGTCCATGGGCGCATGGTCATGCCGCGCGCGCGGGCCAAGTCAAGCACGCGCGCGCTGCAGCGCGAAATACACAGGTGGGGTAAATCCGCGCGGCGGCGGAACCCGATCTGTGTCCAGCGCATTTCCCGACGATTACAAAGCGTAATGTGGGGGCGTCGTACGGCGCAAGTCTTTCCGCCAGCGGTCGATACCTGGGTGCGCCTCGGCACGCTTGCCGCGGCGGTGGTTGTGCTAGGGCTTGCGCTCGGCGGCTGGGACTATGCGCGCTCCGCCTACGTCACCCGCGTCGGCTGGGTGCGTGACCAGCCGGTGCCGTTCAGCCACAAGCACCACGTCGGCGACGTCGGCCTCGATTGTCGCTACTGCCACACCGGCGTCGAGGACAGCGCGGAGGCGGGCCTGCCGCCCACGCACACCTGCATGACCTGCCACTCGCAGCTGTGGACCGGCGCCGCGCTGCTCGAGCCGGTGCGCCGCAGCCTTGCCAGCGGCCAGCCGATACACTGGCAGCGGGTGTCGAAGCTGCCCGACTACGTCCAGTTCAACCACTCGATCCACGTCGCGCGCGGTGTCGGCTGCGTGGAGTGCCACGGCCGGATCGACCAGATGCCGCTCACTGCGCGCGCCGAGCCGTTCCAGATGAAGTTCTGCCTCGATTGCCACCGCGACCCGTCCACCCGCCTGCGCCCCGTCGCGCTGGTGACGCGGATGGAGCCGCTGCCCTGGAGCGAGGCGGAGCGCCGCGCCTACGGGCTCAGGGTCATGGCCGCGCACCGGATCGATCCCAAGGTGCTCGACAACTGCGAGATCTGTCACCGGTGAGCGAGGACACACCCCTTCCCACCGGTCTTCCGCAGGCCACCGGCCAGGCCTACTGGCGCGGGCTCGACGAGCTGGTCGACGAGCCGGGCTTCATGGCCACGCTGGCCGAGCGTTTCCCGGCGCTGGCGACCGGCCCCTTTTCCGGCGAGGCAGGCGACTGGCGGCGGCGCGACATCCTCAAATGCCTGGGCGGCGCGGTGGCGCTCGCCGGCCTCGACGGCTGCGAGCGCCGGCCTGACGAGGAAGCGCTGCCGGCGGTCGTGGCGGACGAGGATGGCACGCCCGGCGTCGCGCGGTTCTATGCCACCGCGGTCGAGCTGGACGGCGTCGCGCAGCCACTGCTCGGCAAGACGCGCGAGGGGCGGCCGGTCAAGCTGGAAGGCAATCCCGAGCACCCGGCCAGCCTGGGTGCGACCGATGCCTTCGGGCAGGCGGCGCTGCTCGACCTCTACGACCCGGACCGATCCGCCGCGCCGCTCGAACGCGGCACGCCGACGACCTGGGCGCGAGCGGAGGATGCCCTCACCGGCTTGCGCGCGGCGCTGGACGCGAGCGGCGGCGCAGGGTTCAGGCTGCTCACCGGTCCGGTCGGCTCGCCGACGCTCCGCCGCCAGATCGCCGGGCTGCTGGCACGCTGGCCGGGCGCGCGCTGGCACCTACTGGCCAGCGGCCGCACCGACCACACCGCGGGAGGCGACTTGCCGCGCCTCGACCGCGCCGAGGCGGTGGTCTGCCTCGACGCCGACCCGCTGGGGCCGGGGCCATGGCAGGTGTGGAACGCGACTCGCTGGGGCCAGCGCCGGCGGGCATTCCAGGGTGGCGCGGGCAGCGCCTCGCTCTACGTCGCCGAGCCCTCGCCGACGATCACAGGCGTCACCGCGACCAGGCGGCTCGCGGCGGCGCCGTCGCGGATCGGGGTGCTGCTGGCGGCGCTTGCGGCGCGCGTCGGCGTCGCGGGCGTTGCCACGGCGCCGCTGACCAGCCCGGAGCGCGCGTGGGTCGACGCTGCCGGCGACGGGCTGGCGAAGGCCCGCGGCCGCGGCCTGATACTCGTCGGCAAGGACCAGCCGGCATCGGCGCAGGCACTCGCCGCCGCGATTGAAGCACATCTCGGCAATGGCGCGACTCGAACCGCCCTGCCGCCGCTGGACGCGCTCGTGCCGGTAGACGCCGCGGCGCTCCTGCCAGACATGGCGGCCGGCCGCGTGCGCACCCTGCTCGTGCTTGGCGCCAACCCGGCCTATGCCCTGCCCGGCTTTGCCGAGGCCGCCGCCCGGGTCGCCACCCGGCTCCACGCCGGCCTTCACGTCGACGAGACGGCGCAGCTCGCGCACTGGCACCTGCCGCTCGCGCATCTGCTCGAGAGCTGGAGCGACGGGCGCGCGGCGGACGGTTCGGCCGTGCCGATCCAGCCGCTGGTCCGCCCCTGGCTCGACGCCCGCTCGCGCCACGCGGTGCTCGGCCTGCTGCTGGGCGATAGCAAGGACGACCGCACCCGCGTCCGCGAGACCTGGCCGCAGCTGAGCGACGACGCGGCGTGGGAGGAGGCACTGCTGAAGGGCCGCATCGCGGGGTCCGAGCCGGCGGCCGTATCGCCGCGTCCGGCAGCGGCCCCCGCGCCACTTTCGCCCCCCTCCCCCACCGATGGCCTCTCGCTCGTCGTCCGCCCAGACCCTTGCGTGTGGGACGGCAGCCTTGCGGGCAATCCCTGGCTGCAGGAGCTGCCCAAGCCGCTGACCAAGCTGACCTGGGGCAATGCCGTCCACGTAAGCCCCGCCCTCGCCCGCGAGCAGGGGCTGAAGAACGGCGACATGGTTCGCCTCACCGCTGGCGACCGCTCGGTCACCGGCCCAGTCTGGATCCTGCCGGGGCAGGAGCGGCACACCGTGCTCGTCCACTTGGGGCACGGGCGGCGGGCCGGCAGCAAAGTGGCGCAAGGCGTAGGCTTCGACGTGCACCCGCTGCTGGGCGCGACGGGACCGGTCCGGCTGGAGCGGGCGGACGGCAGCGCCACCTTGGCCTCCACCCAGCAGCACTTCGCGATGGAGGAGGACGAGTTCGTCCGCTTCGTCGATACCCTGGCCGACACGCTGCCGCCCGAGCCGGCGTCGTCGTTCTACCCGCCGCAGAAGTCCTCGCCAGCGTGGGGCATGGCGATCGACCTGGACTTGTGCATCGGCTGCAACGCCTGCGTGGTCGCCTGCGTGGCCGAGAACAACGTGCCGATGGTGGGCGCCGAGCAAGTCGCCAAGGGCCGCGAGATGCACTGGCTGCGGGTCGACCGCTACTATCGCGGCGACCCCGACGACCCGGTCCACGCCTTCCAGCCGGTGCCCTGCATGCATTGCGAAGACGCCCCGTGCGAGATGGGCTGCCCGGTGAACGCCACCGTCCACAGCCCCGACGGGCTAAACCTGCAGGTCTACAACCGCTGCATCGGCACCCGCACTTGCTCGGCCTACTGCCCCTACAAGGTTCGCCGCTTCAACTGGTTCGACCTGACGTCGAAGGACCCGCCCGAGCTGCGCGCGGCGCGCAATCCGGAGGTCACCGTCCGCTCGCGCGGGGTCATGGAGAAGTGCACTTATTGCATCCAGCGGATCAGTGCCGCGCGGATCACCGCCAAGAAGGAAGACCGCGCTATCGCCGAGGGCGAAGTGGTCACCGCCTGCCAGGCCGCCTGCCCGACCCAGGCGATCGTATTCGGCGACGTGTCTCGGCCCGACAGCGCCGTCAGCACCCGCAAGGCGGGCGGGCGCGACTACGATCTGCTTGCAGAGGCGCAGACCCGGCCGCGCACCACCTATCAGGCCCGAATCCGCAGCGGGGAAAGCCATGGCGGAGAGGAGGCATGACCGCCGCCTCGGACAAAAGAGCCGCGCAATGGGTGCTGGCGCTGCCGACGCGGTTTCCCGCGCCCACCGCCTGGCTGGTCAGCATGGGCGTGGCACTCTCGCTGCTGGCGCTGTTCCTCGTCTCGGTCGGCGTGCTCTTCGCGCAAGGACCCGGCGTGTGGGGCAACAACATCCCGGTCGGCTGGGGTTTCCCGATCATCAACTACGTCTGGTGGCTGGGCATCGGCCACGCCGGCACGCTGATCTCGGCGATGCTGCTCCTGCTCGGGCAGGACTGGCGCAACACGCTCAACCGCTTTGCCGAGGCGATGACGCTGTTCGCGGTGACGTGCGCCGGCCTCTATCCGATACTCCACCTGGGTCGGCCCTGGCGGTTCTACTGGATGGCGCCCTACGTCAGCACCATGGGCGTGTGGCCGCAGTTCCGCAGCCCGCTGACGTGGGACTTCTTCGCGGTGCTGACGTACCTGATCGTCTCCACCCTGTTCTGGTACATCGGCATCATCCCGGACCTCGCCGCGGCGCGCGACCGGGCCACCCGCCGCCGCTGGCAAGTGCTGTTCGGGCTGGGCGCGCTCGGCTGGCGCGGGCAGGCGAGCCACTGGCAGCGCTGGCAGCAGGCCTATCGCCTGACCGCCGCGATCGCGGTGCCGCTGGTGGTTTCGGTCCATTCGGAAATCTCGCTGCTGTTCGCCGCCGGACCGATCCCCGGCTGGGCCTCGACCGTGTTCCCGCCCTACTTCGTGCTGGGCGCCGCCTTCTCGGGCTTCGCGGTCGTCTCCATGCTGACCGTGTGGCTGCGCTGGATGCTGGGGCTGCACGCACTGGTGACGCCGCGCCACCTCGACATGCTCGGCCGCCTGACACTCGCGACCGGGCTGATGACCGCTTACGGCTACGTCGCCGAGGTGTTCGCCGCCGCCTGGGCCGGTCGGCACGAGATGGCGACGCTTACCGCGCGCGTGACCGGGCCCTACGCCTGGAGCTGGTGGGGCGCCGTCCTGCTCAACTTCGTGCCGCTGCAGCTGCTGTGGTCGCAGCGCGCGCGCACTCGCCCGCTGGTGTTGCTCTTGGTCGGCGCCTGCGCCACCGTCGGCATGTGGCTGGAGCGGTTCATGCTGGTCGTCACCTCGCTCCACCACGACTGGCTGGCGAGTTCGGCCCACCGCTACGTGCCGACCTTCTGGGACTGGAGCCTGTTCGCCGGCACCATCGGCCTGTTCCTCACGCTGTTCCTGCTGTTCGTGCGCTTGCTGCCGGTAATTTCGGCGTTCGAGGTGCGCGAGGAAGCGGTGGAGGGCGGCGGTGACTGATCCGGCCCGCCACGAACCTTTCGCGCTGCTGGCGGAGTTCGACGATCCCGAACGCCTCGTCGCCGCCGCCCACGCGTTGAAGGAACAAGGCTGGGCGCGGCTCGACGCCTTCACGCCGTTCCCGGTGAAAGGGCTCGACGAGGCGCTGGGATTTGCCGACGATCGCGTGGCCAAGGCGACCTTCGTCGGCGGTGTCGTCGGCGCGGTCACGGCGTTCGCGATGCAGGCGGGGCTCAGTCTCGACTATCCGCTCTGGACCGGCGGGCGGCCGCTCATCGCCGTCCCATCGTTCCTGATGATCACGTTCGAGTTGACGGTGCTGGGCGCCGTGCTGGCGGGCATTGGCACGCTGCTCGTCACCAGCCGCCTGCCGCGCTTCAACCACCCGGCATTCGATGCCGAGCGCCTCGATCTCTCGCGCGACGACCGGTACTTCCTCGCCATCCTCGCCGGCCCGACTTTCGACCGCGACGAGGCCGGCAAGGCGCTTGCCGCGCTGAACCCGCGCTCGATCACGCAAGTGCCGAAGGAGCCGGGCGCATGAAACGCGCGCCGTTGCTCCTCCCGCTCGCGCTCGCCGGCTGCAACGACATGAGCCGCCAGCCACGCGAGGATGCCTACGAGGCCTCGCCGCTGTTCCCCGGCGGAACGGTGATGCAGGCCGCGCCGGCCGGCACCGTCGCGCGCGACCAGCCATTGCGCGACGCGGCCGAGCGCACGCCACCGCCGCTCACTCCGGCGCTGCTCGCGCGCGGGGCCGAGCGCTATGCGATCGCCTGCGCGCCGTGCCACGGCATCGACGGGCGCGGCCAGGGCTTCGTCACCGCGCGCGGCTACCCGCATCCGCGCAGTTTCCTCGATCCCGGCCAGCGGGCGATGAGCCCGAGCCACGTCTACGACGTGATCACGCGCGGCTACGGGGTGATGTACGCGCACGCCGACCGGGTGAAGCCGGCCGACCGCTGGGCCATCGCCGCGCATGTGCGGGTGCTGCAGGCGGCGCAGGAGCCCGGCGATGCCCGGTGAGCCCCTCCGGGCCTCTCGGCGCCCGCGCGAGCTTGTGCTGCTAATCTTGGCGGCGCTGCTTGCCGCCGGCGCCCTGCTGCCTGCCTTGTTCGCACCCGGACCGGTGCTGACCGCCTGGCTGCCGGCGGCGTGGTTCCTGCTCGGCGTGCCCACCGGGGCGCTGGTCCTGGCCCTGATGATGCGGCTGATCCCCGGCGCCTGGGGCGAGGAACTGCGCCTGTCGGCCGAGGCGGCGACGCTGCTGACGCTCCCCGCGCTCGTTGCGCTGCTGCCGGTCCTCCTCGCGCTCGCCGCCGTGTACCCGTGGGCCGGCGCCGGCCCTGCAAGCCTCTCGCCGTTCCAGCAGGCGTGGCTCGCGCCGGTTCCTTTCGTGGCGCGCACGCTGGTCCATGGGGCCTTGCTGCTGTGGCTCGGCGCGCGGCTGCGGGCGCGGCGCTCGACCCGGGCGACCGCGGCGATCGGCGTGGTCGTGCTGCCGCTGACGACCTCCGCGCTCGCTTACGACTGGCTGCTCTCGCTCGATCCCGGCTTCGGCTCCTCGGCCTTCGGGCTGCGGCAGCTGGCCTTGCAAGTGACGATCGCCTTTGCCGCCATGCTGCTCCTGCGCCTCGGCAGCGGGCGCGCGCCCAAGCGGCCGGGCGTGCTCGGCGCGCTGCTGCTGACGCTGCTGCTGATCAACGTCTACCTGATGTTCCTGCCGTTCTTCATTATCTGGTCGGGAAACCTTGCGACCGAAGTACCATGGTACGCCGCGCGCGGACGCGGCGGCTGGGCGGCGGCCGTCTGGGTCTTCGGCCTGACCGGCGGCCTGCCGATCCTGCCGCTGCTGTTCGCCCGTGTGCGCAGGAGCGCGCGTTGGCTGCGCGGCCTCAGCCTTGCGGTCCTGCTCGCCGCCGCGATCGAGCTCGGCTGGACAGTGCTGCCCGGACGCGGGACGCCGCTGCTGTGCCTGGTCGCATTCGCGGCGGTAACCTGCTTCCTGGCGGCAGCGCTGCCCGTTGCGCTGCGCCACCGCATTGCCCGCCGCATGCCTTCGCAGAGCCACACGTGACGCCCGGCGACGAGACCCAGGTCCAGCAGGCACAGGCGCCCGAGCAGATCTCCCCCGCTTCTCGCCGCCGCAGCTTCGAGGATCGCGACGCCGACCCGCGCAAGGTCATTTACGGCATCCTTTCGGTGGTGGTGCTGCTGGTGAGCGGCATCGTCGCCGGGGCGCTCACGCTGTCATGGCTCGGGGCGGAAGCGCCGACGCATCCGGAGGCCCTGGCCGGCCGGGTGGCCACGATGCCGCCGCCGCACCTGCTGCTCGACCAGCCGCCGGTCCGCGCGAGTATGGAGGCGGAGGCCCGCTCGCACTTGCCGGATGCGGCGCTGGCCCGCGCCCGGCGGACGGTGATCGCCGCCGGCTGGGGCAATGCCGGGAAGCCGCAGCCATGAGGCGCGCGCCGATGCTCCTCGCCTGCGCCGCGCTTATGACGGCGCCGGCCACGGCGCAGAGCGCCTTCGATCCCTTCGGTTTGGCGCGCATCGACGACCGGGCCGGCGCGCGAGTGCCGGTCGATGCGCCCTTCCGCGACGCGCAGGGCCACCCGACGACGCTGCGCCGCATCGCCAAGGGACGCCCGCTGTTGCTGGTGCCGGTGCTCCACCGCTGCCCCAACTTGTGCGGCGTGACGCTGGCGGGCCTCAGCCGCGCGGTCGCCGGGCAGGACCTTGCCCCGGATCGTGACTTCGCCGTCGTCGCGCTCGGCATCGACCCGCGCGAAGGGCCGGCGCAGGCGCGCGCCGACCTCGCCGATCTCGCCCGCGAGGCGCCGATCGCCGGCGCGCAGGCGCTGACCGGCTCGGCGCGATCGATCCGCGCCGTCACCCAGGCCATCGGCTATCGCTACGCCTGGGACCCCCGGATCGGCCAGTACGCCCATGCGGCGGCCAGCGCGGTGCTGACTCCCGAAGGCCGGCTTTCGGGCTGGATCTACGGCCTCTCCCCCAGCCCGCAGGATCTGAATCGAGCCCTTTCCGCCGCGCGGCAGGACCGCTCCGGTCATTGGGGCGAGGCGCTGCTGCTGCTGTGCTACCACTACGATGCAGTGACCGGCCGCTACACGCCCGCGATCGAGGCGATCCTGCGCGCCGCTGCCGCGCTGACCGTCCTTGCCTTGCTGCTCGGCTGGTGGCGCCTGCGCCGGAGCCGCGCATGAGCCTGCCCGCGTTCTTCTGGCCGCCCGAGGCCTCCGCGCACGCTCGCGAGGTGGACCTGCTCATCGGCAGCTTCGGCGCGATGGTGTGGCTGCTGACGCTGCCGGTCTTCATACTGATGGCAGCGTTCGCCATCCGCTACCGCCGCGGGCGCGAGGTCAACCGCGAGCACTCCGGCGACGGCAACGTCTGGCTGGAGGCCTCGTGGTCGATCATCCCGTTCCTGCTCACCATCGGTTTCTTCGTGTGGGCGACCTCGCTGTTCCTCGAGATCCGCCGCGTGCCCGAGGGCGCGACGCCGATCCACGTCGTCGCCAAGCAGTGGATGTGGAAGTACGAGCATCCCGAAGGCGCGCGCGAGATCAACGACCTGCATGTGCCGGTCGACACGCCGGTGGTGCTGGTGATGAGCAGCGAGGACGTGATCCACAGCCTCTATGTACCGGCCCTGCGCATCAAGCAGGACGTGCTGCCCGGCCGCTACACGCACCTGTCGTTCGTCGCCGAGCGCGCGGGCACCTATCCGCTGCGTTGCGCCGAGTTCTGCGGGACCGACCATAGCGTGATGGGCGGGCGGCTGGTGGTGATGCGCCGCGAGGACTACGCCCGCTGGCTCGCCTCGGCGCGCGACGGCGGGCGCGAGACCATGGCACAGCGCGGCGCAGCGCTGTTCCGCAGCGCCGGCTGCGCCGCGTGCCATGCGAGCCGGCGCGCCGACCTCGCGCCGCCCCTGGCCGGCATCTACGGCCGGACCGTGCGCCTGGCCGATGGCTCCTCCGCCACTGTCGACGAGCAGTACCTGCGCGATGCGATCGTCGATCCCAACCGCCAGATCGCCGCCGGCTATCGCCCGATCATGCCCACTTACGCGCACGCGCTGGCGGCGCGCGACATCGACGCGCTGGTCGCTTGGCTGCGCGAGGGAGGACAGCCATGACCGTGCGAACCCAGGCCGGCAGCCAGGCTGCCGACACCGAGCAGGCCGACGAGGTCATCGAGGCTCGCAGCTACTTGCGCGACGGGCATTCGCTGCGCTCCTGGCTGCTCACCACCGACCACAAGCGCATCGCGCTGCTCTACCTCATCGCGATCACCGGCTTCTTCGTGGTCGGCGCGATCGCCGCCGCGCTGATACGGCTAGACCTGCTGACGCCGGCGCCGGACCTGCTGAGCAACGAAGGCTACAACCGCGCCTTCTCGATCCACGGGATCGTCATGGTGTGGTTCTTCCTCATCCCCTCGATCCCGAGCACCCTGGGCAACTTCCTGATCCCCCTGATGATCGGCGCGCGAGACCTCGCATTCCCGCGGCTCAACCTCCTGTCGTGGTACATCTATATCGTCTCGGGCGTGATCGTGCTGTTCGTGGTGATCGGCGGCGGGGTCGACACCGGTTGGACGTTCTACACCCCACTCTCCTCGATGTACGCCAACGGCATGGTCGTGGCGACGGTGGCGGCGGTGTTCGTCAGCGGCTTCTCGACGATCCTGACCGGGCTCAACTTCATCGTCACCATCCACACCTTGCGGGCGCCGGGGATGACGTGGGGGCGGCTGCCGCTGTTCGTCTGGTCGCACTACGCAGTCTCGATCATCTTCGTGCTGGCGACCCCGGTACTGGCGCTGACGCTGATCCTGCTCGCGGCCGAGCGCCTGTTCGGCATCGGCGTGTTCGACCCCGCGCTCGGCGGCGATCCGCTGCTGTTCCAGCACCTGTTCTGGTTCTACAGCCACCCGGCGGTCTACATCATGGTGCTGCCGGCGATGGGCGTGATCAGCGAACTGGTCACTGCGGCGGCGCGCAAACGCATCTTCGGCTACTGGTTCGTCGCGCTGGCCTCGCTGGCGATCGCTGTGATCGGCTTCATGGTGTGGGGCCACCACATGTTCGTCTCGGGCCAGTCGATCTACGCGAGCGCGGTGTTCTCGTTCCTGTCGATCGCCGTCGCAGTGCCCAGCGCGATCAAGGTCTACAACTGGACCGCGACCCTCTACAAGGCGGACATATCCATCGACGCGCCGCTGCTGTTCGCGATGGACTTCATCGGGCTGTTCGTCGCCGGCGGGCTAACCGGGCTGATGCTGGCGATGCTGGCGATCGACGTCCACGTGCACGACACGTACTTCGTCGTTGCCCATTTCCACTACATCATGGTCGGCGGCACCGTGACCGCGTTCTTCGGCGCGCTGCACTTCTGGTGGCCCAAGATCACCGGGCGGATGTATAACGAGACGCTGGGGCGGATCGCCGCGGTGGTGATACTGGTGGGCTTCAACCTGACGTTCTTCCCGCAGTTCCTGCTCGGCTACGAGGGGATGCCGCGGCGCTATCACGTCTATCCGCCCGAGTTCCAGGCGCTCAACGTGATCTCCTCGACCGGGGCGGCGCTGCTGGCGGTGGGATACCTGATGCCCGCGGTGTATCTGCTGTGGTCGCTGCGTCGCGGTCCGCGCGCCGGTCCTAACCCGTGGGGCGCGACCGGGCTGGAGTGGACCACCTCCTCGCCGCCGCCGACGCACAACTTCACCGAGCAGCCGGTAGTCGAGCACGGACCTTACGAGTACCCGCTGGCCCACCCCGCGAGCCGCGGCGATGCCTGACGCAACCTCGCCTGAACTGTCTCCCCTGCACGAGCCGTTCCACACCCGCGCCCGCCAGCGCGAGGCGGATCGGCTGGGGATGCTGGTGTTCCTCGCCAGCGAGGCGATGCTGTTCGGCGGGCTGTTCGCCGCAGCGCTGATGCTGCGCCTGCTCGATCCCGCTGCCTACGCCGCCGCTTCCGGGCGCCTGAGCCTCTGGCTGGGCACTCTCAACACTGCGGTCCTGCTGACCTCGAGCGCGCTGGCCGCGCTGGCCGTTACCGCCGCACGCCACGGGCGGCCGCGCGCAGCGGTGGCGATGCTGGCGGGCACGATGGCGCTGGGCGCCCTGTTCCTCGCCATCAAGGGCTACGAGTGGAGCAGTGAGGCCCGAGAAGGCCTGCTGCCGGTGCTGGCGCCGGCGCATTTCACCAGCCGCTTCGAGCAGCTGTTCATGAACCTCTACCTGCTGGCGACCGGGCTGCATGCCCTGCATGTGACCGGCGGCCTCGTCCTGCTCGCCACCGCCGCATTCAAACGCCGCACGCACGAGGACACGGAGGCGGTCCTGATCGGCAACGCGGCGCTCTACTGGCACCTCGTCGACGTGATCTGGATATTCCTCTACCCCACGCTCTACCTCGCACGGGTGAACGCATGAGGCGCGAGGCGGTGCAGATCCTGGCCACCTGGCTGGCCCTGCTGGCCCTGCTGGCGCTGACAGTCGCCGCGCTGGCGCTGGCGCCGGGCCTGCTGCGAACCTTGTTCGGCTACGGCGTGGCGAGCGCGAAGGCGGCGCTGGTCGTCTGGATCTTCATGGAGATGCGCCGCGAAACCCCGGTCGCCCGCTTCGCGACGATCGCGGCAGCGCTGTGGCTGCTGATGATGCTGCCGCTCACCGCTGCAGATTACATGACGCGAGCATTGGCGGGGACGTGAAGGGCAGATAGCTGCCCCCTCCACCTCCCGCCAGGAAGGTGAAGGGGCCGGCGGCATCGCCCGCCGTGCTAGCTCACCAGATGCGCACGCGCTGTTCCGGTGGCAGATAAAGCGCGTCGCCGGGCTTGACGCCGAACGCCTTGTACCATTCGTCGAAATTGCGGACGACGCCGTTGACGCGGTACTGCGGCGGCGAATGCGGGTCGGTGACGAGGTACTGGCGCGCCTGCGCCTCGCGCACCTTGGAACGCCAGACTTGCGCCCAAGCCAGGAAGAAGCGCTGGTCGCCGGTATAGCCGTCGATCACCGGCGCCGGCTTGCCGTTCAGCGACAGCTTGTAGGCGCGGTAGGCCAGGCTGAGGCCGCCGAGATCGCCGATGTTCTCACCCATGGTGAGCCGGCCGTTGACGCAGGTCTTGCCCTGATCGAACGGGCAAAACGCATCGTACTGTGCCGCCAGCTTGTCCTGCAGCACCTTGAACGCAGCCTTGTCGGCGGGCGTCCACCAGTCGCGCAAGTTGCCGGTGCCGTCCGACTTCGCGCCCTGGTCGTCGAAGCCGTGGCCCATCTCGTGGCCGATGACGCCGCCGATCGCGCCGTAGTTCACCGCCGGGTCGGACGAGAGGTTGAAGAACGGCGGCTGCAGGATCGCGGCTGGGAACACGATCTCGTTCATCGTCGCGTTGTAGTAGGCGTTAACCGTCTCGGGCAGCATGCCCCACTCGCTGCGGTCGACCGGCTGGCCGATGCGATTCATGTCGAAGCGGTTTTGCCACGCACCCGCCGCGACCGCGTTCGCCAGCGGCCTATTCGGCGAGAACGCCAGCCCGTCGTAAGTCTTGAACACCTCGGGCGCGCCGATCTTGGGGGTGAAAGCGTCGAGCTTGACCTCGGCCTGCTTGCGCGTGTCCGGACCCATCCACGCCAGGTCCGCGAGGTTCGCCGCCATCGCCTTGCGCAAGTTGGCGACGAGGTCGGCCATCGCCGCCTTCTGCGCCGGCGGGAAGTACTGCGCCGCATAGAGCTTGCCGATGAGTTCGCCCGCCATGCCCTCGACCGCAGCGATCCCGCGCTTCCAGCGGGGGCGCTGCTCTGGCTGGCCGGCCAGCGTCTGATCGTAGAACGCGAAGTGGGCCTGGTCGATGTCGGCGGGCAGCACTGCGGCGTTGTCGCTGAGAAAATGCGCGGTGAGGTAGGCTTTCCAGGTCGCCACCGGCTCGCTGGAGACCAGCTTCATCGCCGCCAGCATGCCGCCGCCGAACAGGGCGGGGACCTTGGCGGGATCGATCCCGGCGGCCTTGAGCTCCTCGGCGGTCGGCGGCATCTCGCCGACGAGCACGTAGCTGGCCTTGCCGGCGCCGACGCTCGACAGCAGCGCCTGGCCCAGCCCCGACGCGCCCAGCGCCTCGAACTCGGCCACGGTCAGCTTGTTGTAGGTGAGATCACGGTTGCGCGCGGCAGCGCGGTCCCAGTCGGCCGCGGCGATCCTGGTCTCGAGCGCGAGCACCGCCTTGGCACTGCCGGCGGGATTCTTGTCACCGGCCTTGCCGAGCAGGAACGCGAGGTAGGCCTCGTACTTGGCGCGGATCTCCTGCGAACGCGCGTCGGTCTTCAGATAGTAGTCGCGGTCCGGCAGGCCGAGCCCCGAGACGTTGGCGCGCAGCGCATATATGTCGCTCTGCTTGGGATCGGCATCGACATAGAGCCCGATCGGTGATGCGAAGCCGGGCGCGCCGAACAGCGTGGCGAGGTCGGTCGGGGTCCGAGCGGCGGCGATGCGCTTGAGCCAGGGCTGCGCCGGCGCCAGGCCCGCCTTCTCGATGCCGGCGGTGTCCATGAACGCGGTGTAGGCGGCGGCGATGCGCGCCGCGTCGGAGCCGGGCGCAGGCTTCGAGGCGATCAGCTCGTCCATGATCGCGTGCATGCGCTGCTCGGACAAATCGCGCAGCTCGATGAACGAGCCCCAGCGCGTGCGGTCGGCGGGCAGCTCTACGGTCTTGTTCCAGGTGCCGTTGACGAAGGCGTCGAAGTCGTCACCCGGCTTGACGCTGCGGTCCATCCACTGGGTCTGGACGCCGAACTTTCCCCAGTCGGCGGAAGGGGTGAGCGCGGGAGCGGCGGGGGGCGTCGAAGCAGGCGCGGCAGGCGCCTCGGCCAACGTAGGCGTGGCAAGGCTCAGAGCGAACGCGGAAGCGGCAGCGCCGGTGACAAGCGCAGTGCGAAGGAAACGGGGCATGGACAGACCTTTGGCTGAGAGCGACGCCGATTTGGCTGGAGCGGCTCACGGCCGCCCCTATGCCGACGCAACTTAATTGCTCCACCGCGCAATGCCACTGAAAAAGTGTGTAGCCGCCTCAGCTTACCGATAGCGCTTGGGTACCCGGATCGCCCAGCCAGCGCGCCTCGCAGGACCAGACGGCGCGGATTACCCCCGGAGCGAGCGCTTCGGACGGCGGACCGTCGGCGAAGACGCGACCGTTGTGCAGCACGACGACGCGGTCGGCATGGTTCATCGCCATCGCCAGGTCGTGCAGCACCAGAACCACGCCGCGCCCTTCCGCCGACTGTGCGTGGAAGCGGCGCAGCAGCGCGGCTGCGTGCGCGAGGTCGAGGTTGGCGAGCGGCTCGTCGGCGAGCAGCCAGTCGGGCCGGGTGGCCAGGACACGCGCCATCAGCGCCCGCGCCCGCTCACCGCCCGAAAGCCGCGAGACGGGGCGGTGGCGGAAGGCTTCGAGGTCCATCGCCGCGATCGCGCCGTCGATCGCCGCTTGCGCCTCCCCTGCCGGCGCACCCTTCCACGGCAGGCGGCCGAGCGAGATCAGCACTTCCACCGAGACATCCCAGGCCACCTCGGGCGACTGCGGCAGGAAGCCGAGCCGCCGCGCCCGCTCGGCCGGTGCGACGCGCTCGAGCGGTGTGCTGTCAAGCAGGACCGTCCCCGCGTCATGCTTCGTCAGCCCGGCGAGACAGCCTAGCAGCGACGACTTGCCCGCCCCGTTCGGCCCGCAGATGGCCGTGACTTCGCCTGCGCGCAGCGACAGGGTGACGCCCGACAAGCGTCCGGCCAGACCAAGGCCGTTCGCCTCGAGCGTGGCGTAGCCGCTCACGCCAACCCCCGGCGCATGCGCAGCAGCAGGTGGAGAAAGAACGGCGCGCCGATCAGACTGAGCGCGATGCCCAGGCGCAGCTCGGCGCCGGCCAGCGGCAGTACCCGGCACAGACAGTCCGCCACGAGCAGCAGCAGGGCCCCGGCCAGCGCGCTCGGCACGAGGAGCGAGGACGGCCGGCGGTCGGTCAGCGGGCGCACCAGATGCGGCACGATCAGGCCGACGAAGCCGATGATGCCGGCGACCGCCACGCTCGCGCCCACCGTCAGCCCGATGCCGGCGATCATCAGCACCTGCAGCCGGCGCGGGTCGAGCCCGAGCGAGCGCGCCGCCGCCTCGCCCAGCGTCAGCGCATCGAGGCTGCGGCCGGCGGCGAGCAGCACGGCGATGCCGGCAAGCGTCAGCGGCGTCGCGATCCACACTTCGCGCCAGGACCGGTCGGCGAGCGCGCCCATCAGCCATGTGACGATCTCGCTCATCGCGAAAGGCGTGGGCGCCAGGCTGATCGCCAGGCTCATCAGCGCGCCCGCGAGGCTGGCGATCATCAGCCCGGCGAGCGTGAACAGCGCCACCCCGCCGTCGCGCCCGGCAATCAGCGCGAGCAGCGCCATCGCCCCGCCCGCCCCGATCAGCGCGAAAACCGGCAGCAGATAGGCGGAAGCGGCGTAGCCGGTCCAGAACGACAGCACCGCGCCGAGCGCCGCGCCGGGCGCGATGCCGAACAAGCCGGGGTCGGCGAGCGGATTGCGCAGGAACCCCTGCATCGCCGCACCCGCGGTCCCCAGCCCGGCGCCAAGCACCAGCGCCAGCGCAGCGCGCGGCAGCCGCAGTTGCAGCACGATCAGCGCGGCATTGCGGGTCTGCGGATCGAACGGGTCGATCCACACCCGCCCGGCGAGCAGCGAGAGCGGCACCGCCACGGCGAGCGCTAATAGCAGCAGGAGGACGAGGCGGCGATTCATGACAGCAGCCTAAAGCCCCGCCCCTTCAGGGGAGGGGTGGATGGCGTCACTCAATCCCGCCCTCGCCTTCGCCAGCCAGTCCAGTGCGCGCGGGATCGTCGGGCCGCCGCACCACAGCAGCGAGCCGTCGAGCGGCACCCGCCGGGTGTTCCAAAGCGCGGCGAGTGCCGGGTGGCGCAGCGAGCGGTCTTCCTCGGACGCCGGGTCACCGACCGCGAAGATCATGCGCGGCGGATCGGCCAGCACGCGCTCGAGCGGGAGGAAATCGGCTTGCGACAGCCCACGCGCGGCGGCCGCGTTGACGAAGCCGGCGTGGGCAAGCAGGTCGGCGATGAGAGTGCCGTCGCCCGCGACGATGCCGCCGGCTTCCCACACCAGCGCCGGGACCTGAGCGCCCGGAGGTGGCGCGGCTCGGCGGACGGCAGCGTCGATGCGGGCGACCAGCGCGTCGCCGCGGCGGGGCTCACCGGCAATGGCGGCAAGGTGGCGCACTTGCGCCTGCGATTGCGCAACCGTGGTAGGCGAGGTCACCGTCTCGACCCGGACGCCAAGGTCGCGCAAGGCCTGCGCCGTCGCGGGCGGCAGGAAGCTATCGGCCACGACCATGTCGGGCGCGAGGCGAGCAATCTCCTCGACCGTGCCGCCGGTGGCGGGCAAGCTGCGGGCGCGCGCCACGTCCATCGAGCTCGACCGCGGATCGCGGCTGAAATGCGAGATCGCCAGGAGCTGCCCCGGCGCGGTGACCTCGGCCAGGATCGCGTCGCTGCACGGGTTGAGCGAGACGATGGTGGGATGGGCGGTTGTGGCTGGCGTCGGCGCAGGTGCGGAATGGCAGGCGACGAGGGCTACGAACGCAACAGCCGCAACCTTATTTCCACTCCCCCTCTTCGTCATCCCCGCGAAGGCGGGGATCCATCTCCGGATCATGCCACCGGGAGCAGCGGGAAACGGATTCCCGCCTTCGCGGGAATGAGGAAGTGATTTGGTCGGTGGGTGAGGCAGGCGCCCCGCTCCGCCCCGCTTCCCTGGGGAAAGCGGCACGCGGAGCGCAGGCGCCCGCCCTCGGGTCACATTTTCACCCGGACCCCGGCGTAGGCCGAGCGGCCGGGCGTGCCGTAGAAGCGCACGACCTCGTAGTGCTTGTCAAACACGTTCTCGACCCGGCCATAGACCTCGATATTGTCCGTCACCGCGAAGGCGCCGCGCACCGCGACCACGGTATGCGCGGCCACGTACTGCAGGTTCGACGCGTCGTCGTAGCGGCTGCCGCCGGCCCGCAGCTCAGCGCCGAGCTTCAGGCCGCCATGGCCGTTGACGTCCCAGCGCTTGTCGATGCTGGCGGTGAAGTTGTTCTTCGGCCGGCGCGGCAGCTGCGCGCCGGTCAGCTCGTTGGTGGCATCGAGGTAAGTGTAGGCAAGGTTCACGTCGAAGCCCTGCCAGTCGGTCACCTGCATGCCCACCTCCAGGCCCTGCGCGCGTGCGCGACCGATGTTGTAGTAGTTGAACTGCGCGAAGTCGAAGTCGATCAGGTTCTTCGTCTTGCGATCGAAGTAAGTGAGCGTGAAGCGGCCGGTCCCTTCGGCGAAGGGCTGCTCGACGCCCACGTCCCAGCCCTTCGAGGTCTCGGGATCGAGCGCGCGGAAGCCGGCGTTGGTGTAGAGCTGGTAGAGCGAGGGCGCCTTGAAGCCCTCGCCGTAGCTGGCGCGGACCACCGGTGCGTTGACGCCGCTGCCGATCACCCAGGCGCCGTTGGCGGCGAAGGTGGTGCGGTGGCCGAAGTCCTCGTGATCGTCGTAGCGCACGCCGCCGTTGAGCGTCAGTCCGGCCAGCGGCCGCAGCGTGACGTTGCCGAAAACGCTGTCGATCGAAGTGCTGTCGCGCGATCCGAAGTTGTCAGAGAACTTCTGCTTCTCGGTCTCGGCGCCGACCAGCACGCTCGCCTGCTCGACCGGGGCGAACGAGACCTGCCCCTCGACCCGCTCGGTGCGGCCGTTGGTCTCGTAAGGACCGAACACCGCGTCGTCGGAGATGCGGTGGCTGTCGGTGAGGCCGTAGCCCAGGCGCGCCGAAAGGCGATCTTCGAGGCCGCTGTAGCGCAAGTTCGCATAGCCCAGCGCATCGCGCTTGAGGCCGGTGTTGAGGGCGTCGGCGCCAGTCTTGTCGTAGTCGTAGTTGGCCTTGGTCCAGAACCCGCCGACGTCAGCGCTGAGGCCCTGGGTCAGCTCGATCTCGGCGCGAGCATTGGCGGACTTGCTCTCGAAGCCGTCCTTCTCGGTGGCGCCGCGGTCCTCGTTGTAGGCCGAGTAGCCGTCGCCCTTGAGCCACTGGCCGCCGAGGGTAAGGCCCACGGGGCCGAGCTTGCCGGCGGCGGACGCGCTTACCTGCTTGCGGTCGCGCCAGCCGTACTCGGCCTGCGCGCGGCCGTGCCACTCCTCGGTCGGACGCGCGGTGATGAAGTTGATGACGCCACCGATCGCGCGGCTGCCCCACAGCACGCCCGACGAACCGCGCACCACTTCTACGCGGTCGAACTGGCCGATGGTCAGCGCGCCGAAGTCGAACCCGCCGCCGACATCGCCCGGATCGTTGATCCGCACGCCGTCGATCAGCACCAGGCTCTGCGCGTTGTCGGCGCCGCGCACGAAGACGCTGGCGGGCTGGCCGAAGCCGCCCGATTGCACGGTGGACACGCCGGGAATGCGCGCGAGGATCTCGGTCGCGGTGGTCGCCTGGACGCGCTCGATAGTGTCGCGAGTGACGACGGTGACCGACTGGCCGACTTGCGTCAGGGGCGTCGGTTCGCGCGTGGCGGTGACGACGATCTCGTCGCCCGGAGCCGGTGCCGGCGTGCCGAGGTCCTGCGCCAGCGCAGGTGTGCTTACCGCCAAGGCGGTTCCGAGGAAAAGCAGGTACTTCATAGATAGTCTCCAACCTGAACGACGATTGCCGTTCATGGCGGAGGGCGCGCTTCTGGGTGCGCGCGTCTCGCTGCATCCGGTGCACCCCGCCCGGCTGCGGAACGACCGTCTCGGGCAGGTCTCCTGGCTCCCGGATCGCCGCCCGCCCCCGCCTTCCCGGTCCGAAACTGAACCAGTGGCATGATGGGAACGGACTCCCCGGTCACAGTTGCGGGGGCAGCGCCGGAAGTTACACCCGGCTTCCCTCTTAGGCCCGGCGAACCGGGCAACCCATGACGTGACGGCGCCGATAGTGCGGTGCGGCGTGCTTGGCAAGCGGCGTGCTCGCAACGCCGCAGGCGCCGGTATGGGCACTTCGTTAAGCGGTTAAGGACTAGTCGGGCCTCACGTCCCGCAACGGGACGGCGTCGACGGCGCGGCTGCGGTCGCGTCTGCGTTGGGATAGGTAGCCGGCGGAAGACTCCCCGCCATGCGCGACGAAAGGAATTGTGTGCCCCCAGCCGCCGCTCTCGCGCATGCCACGGACGCCACGGGCATGCGCTTGCGCGAAGCAGCAGAGGCGCGGCCCCGTGATTTCTCCGCTCGATTCGCGCGGCGCTCGCACGCGATCGGCCGTCCCGTGCGCCGGCTGGAGAAGCGCTGGACGGTCGCCACCCTGGCGCTCGCGGCCGTCGCCTTGCCCGCCTTCGCGGCGCCGAGCGGGTGGGACCGTTTCGCCATCGCCGATGCGAGCAGCGAGGCCGGCAGCCTCGAGCCGATGCCCTTCGAACAGGCCGGCGCCAGCTTTCCGGGCTCGGCGTTCTACTATCTCGACAACACTGCCACCGCGCCGCGGATCGGCGAAGGCATCCGCTCGGATGCCGACGACAGCGTCACCGGTCCCAGACTCGGCAGCGGGCCAGTCGCGCGCCCGCTCTATGTCGACAACTCGGGCGTCGATCGCACCCGCGCGCAGCAGTGCCTGGCGGCCGCGATCTACTACGAGGCGGCGAGCGAGCCCGACGCCGGGCAGCGGGCGGTGGCGCAGGTCGTGCTCAACCGCGTCGCCCATCCTGCCTACCCGAAGACCGTGTGCGGCGTCGTGTACCAGGGCTCGGAACGCTCCACCGGATGCCAATTCTCGTTCGCATGCGACGGCTCGCTCGCGCGCCGGCCGATGCAACTGTTCTGGGACCGCGCGATGTCGGTCGCGCGTCAGGCCCTGGCCGGCTACGTCTACACACCGGTGGGCCTGGCCACGCACTACCACACCGTGCAGGTCCACCCTTACTGGGCCGACAGCCTCAACTACCTGGGGACGATCGGCGCGCACCGGTTCTATTCGTTCCGCGGCGGCGCCGGCAGCCCGGCGACATTCCGCTACGCCTACCTCGGCGGCGAGCCGATGGCGGCGCCGCATCGCCATGACGACTCCGCCGACAGCGCCACAGCAGCACAAGCGCTGGACCCGCTGGCAGTGCAGCGCAGCTTCGGCCTGACCACGGCGACGGCCACACCTGCGCCGGCCCCAACCGCGACGCCTGCCTATACCGCCGAAGTGCGCGAGCGTGGCGGCGACGCGGTGTACCGCGCGCAGAGCCTGCCCGACGCCCAGGGCGTCCGCGCCGAGTACGCCAACTCGGGCCGCTGGATCACGCAGCCCGGCACCTAGTGGGTTAGGCACCTCACCCAAACATCGGAAACACTTAGGCAACCAAGTTGTCACAGGAAGGCTTAGGGCTCGCGGTCTAGAGCGGGGTCATTCCCGAGGCTCACCTGAAAGGCCCCCATGTCGATCCGCTTTTCCGCCGCCCGCAGCGAGACGAACCCGGCGATCATGCGGGTGCTGTGCCCGGTGGCGCCGCTCGATGCGGCGAACGACAACTTGCGCGATCGGCGTCGAAGGCCCGACTGGCCCACCGCCCGCGTCGACCCGTCCAATCTGCCGGACGCGCTGAAGCACTTCGCCCGTCACGGACTTTCGGCGGCCTTGCAAGCCCGGCTCAAGGCGGAAGCCGCCCGCGCCGAGGGCGACGAGGTTGCCTGCGCCCGGTGGCTGGGCATCTGCCGGCAGTTCGATCGGCGCATGGCGGACGCGACCGCGCGGGCTTTCGAAGGCCCCCACCGCCCCTGAACTTGCTTTATTGCTGTTGCGAACTATTATCAAAGAAAACCGGAGCCGCCGGCCGGGCTGGGTCGTTTCGCGGTTGCAATGTCGTGCCCGGGGGCGTAGGGGCGCGGTGCAAACACCGGCGCCTGCCTTTCGCGGGATGGAGCAGGCCGTCAAATCGTCCGTAATCCCGCCCGGGAAGGACACGCACGGAATGGCTCGTAAGAAGATTGCCCTGATCGGCGCCGGCAATATCGGCGGCACTCTTGCGCACCTCGCGGCGCAAAAGGAACTGGGCGACGTCGTCCTGTTCGACATCGCGGAGGGCGTTCCCCAGGGCAAGGCGCTCGACCTGCAGCAATGCGGCCCGGTCGAAGGCTTCGACGCCAAGGTCACCGGCAGCAACGACTATGCCGACATCGCGGGCGCGGACGTCATCATCGTCACCGCCGGCGTGCCCCGCAAGCCGGGCATGAGCCGCGACGACCTGCTCGGCATCAACCTCAAGGTGATGAAGGCCGTCGGCGAAGGCATCAAGGCCAACGCGCCCGACGCTTTCGTGATCTGCATCACCAACCCGCTCGACGCGATGGTCTGGGCGCTGCGCGAATTCTCTGGGCTCCCGCACAACAAGGTGGTCGGCATGGCCGGCGTGCTCGATTCGGCACGCTTCTCCACTTTCCTCGCCGAGGAGTTCGGCGTTTCGGTGCGCGACGTGTCGTCGTTCGTGCTCGGCGGCCATGGTGACACGATGGTGCCGGTCGCGCAGTACTCGACCGTCAAGGGCATCCCCGTGCCCGACCTCATCAAGATGGGCCGGTCCACCCAGGAGAAGATCGACGCGATCATCAAGCGCACCGCCAACGGCGGCGGCGAGATCGTGGGCATGATGGGCACCTCGGCGTTCTACGCGCCGGCAGCTTCCGCGATCTCGATGGCCGAGAGCTACCTGGGCGACCAGAAGCGCGTCCTGCCTTGCGCCGCTTACGTTCAGGGCCAGTACGGCATCGACGACCTCTACGTCGGCGTGCCGGTGGTGATCGGCAAGGACGGCGTCGAGGAAGTGATCGAGATCGAGCTCGACGAGAAGGCGAAGGCCGGCCTTCAGGTCTCGATCGACGCGGTCAAGGAACTGGTCGCCGCCTGCAAGGGCATCGACGGCTCGCTGGGCTGACGTCCAGGCACGCACCCTCTCCCGGCCGCCGCGCGGCGGCCGGGGTGACGGGAACTTATCGCCTCAAAAGGATCCCGGCCTTCAACGGCTGCTCCAAGCTCAGGAACAGGAAAACCGATGTCCATTCTCGTAGACAAGAACACCAAGGTCATCACCCAGGGCATGACCGGCAAGACCGGCAGCTTC